>Ga0116197_1000012_pt1 | contig 38229 bp, 33 predicted proteins | sample ZodSprsou2mmetaG_FD_94480 | JGI IMG/M metagenome (GOLD analysis project Ga0116197, IMG submission 94480) | Hot spring sediment microbial communities from Zodletone spring, Oklahoma to study Microbial Dark Matter (Phase II) - Zodletone Spring... ...
ACTTATAATCGTGCCCATCTTATTGGTAGGGCTATTCAAAGTATATTGAATCAAACCTACCAGGACTTTGAACTAATTATTGTCAACGATGGCTCTACCGATAAAACAGAAGATATAATTAGAAAATTTCAAGAACACGATAAAAGAATTAAGTATATTAAACACGAAAAAAATAAAGGCGGCTCAGCAGCAAGAAATACAGGAATTAAACTTGCCATAGGGGAATATATAGCCTTTTTAGACTCAGACGATGAATGGTTATCTAATAAGTTAGAAAAACAAGTTATGCATTTAAAAGATAATTATTTAAATGCTTTTATATCATATACGGGATATTTCAGAATAAATGATAAAGGAGATAGTAGTATTTTTAAACCAGATAAACGTGGAAATATTTACAATAATCAACTTTGGGAGGATCACGTTAGTCCAACATCTGCTGTTATGGTCAAGAACATTTGTTTTAAAAAAGTTGGACTATTTGACGAATCCCTTCCTGCACGTCAAGATTATGATATGTGGCTTAGACTTTCTAAGCATTATACTTTTGATTATATTATTGAGCCTTTAGTTATAATTTATGACACAAATAAAGGCGCTATTTCAAATAATATTATTGCTCGAAAAAAAGGAGAGAACATAATTAGATTAAAAATAATTAAGCAAACAAAAAATATTTCAATTATTAAACAACGAAGGATTCTTGCTAATCATTATTATCAAGCAGGACGTTATTTCTGTGGAAAATTTGGTACAAGATTTGGTAAAGAAGAATTTTTTAAGGCCATGCAGCTTTGGCCTTTTAAAATAAAGCATTGGTTATATTTTATTGCTTCTCTTTTAGGAGATAAAATTTATCGATATTTAGTGACAGTTAAAAAACATATAAGAAAGTACTCAATATGAAATGTTAAAAATAGTATATTCATTAACTTATATTTTAATAATAGGATTGCCTCTGCAAGGATTAATTTTACATTTAGTGCCTGAGCTTAAATTTTGGAAAGAAACTGTTTTATTTCTTTTAATATATATCACTATTATATTTGCTTTAGTTATTGTTCAAAAAAGAAATTATAAAATAATTATTTCTAGAAAAAATATTGATATATTATTAGTATTATACATAATTTATATTGGGATACGAGCTTTATTAAGTGAAGATATTTTAATAGGGTTAATTGGTTTTGGTACATATGCAGCTTATATAATTCTATATTTTTTGATTATTATTTCATTTAACTCAAAAAATATATTTAGACTAGTCGATTGCGTTATTATATCAGCTGGTATTGTTGCTATTTTTGGATTAGTCCAAGCATTTTTTAGTCCAACAGTTTTTGGTATATTGGATGAACCCATAAAACAAAGTATTGGTGGGATAAATATAAGTCGTTTGACTTCTACTTTTGGAACATCTTTAGACTTTGGTGCATATATTGCATTTGTTACTCCATTGGTGCTTGCTCGATTACTAGCAGTAAAAGGTCCGGGCAAGCGTATCATTTTAGTAGTTATTTTAGTAGTATTTATCATAAATATAGCTTTAACATTTACTAGAACTGCTTGGATTCAGTTAATAGTATCTTTTTTATTTATACTATGGATGATTTTTTTGAAACAGCGGTTTCGAAAATATATTTGGGTCGCTGGATTTGTCATTCTTACCGTTGTAGTTGTAGTTAGTCTTTTTATTTCTAGTGATTTTGGCTTTCAGTTACTACCTACAAGATTTAATTCTATATTTGATTGGCAACACGATTTATCTAATGTAGAAAGGCTAGAACGATGGGAAAATTCTTTAAAATTATTGAACGGAAACTCTTTTTTATTTGGTATTGGACCTGGAACGACTATGAATAGAGCAAATTTTTATTATAAAACAAGAGTAATTTACCCAGAAAGTTATATTTTACAATTACTAATTGAACTTGGAATCTTTGCACTTATAGTATTTTTAATGAGCTTTATCTATTTCGCTAAGCAAGGAGTGAAACTATATAAAGATATAGCCATTAGCGAAAAAAATAGGTTTACTTCTTTAGCAATAACAGCAGCGATCTTTGGCTTAGGTATTAATTTTATTGTTTCACTAAGTTTTAATGATTGGAGTATTTTATCAGTATTTTGGTTATGCTGTGCTTATTTATCTATTCAGCAGAAATACTTGTATCACCAAAAGAGTTCCGTAGAAAAGAAATAAAGGCAAAAAGATGAGAATAGCAATAGATCTAATTACAATAACGGGGAAAAATGCAGGACTTCAATCCTATGCTAAACAATTGGTTGAAGGTATTGCAAAGGTTGATAAAAAAAATGAATATATATTATTAATAAATTCTAGGGCAAAAAAATTATTTACAATTAATCAACCTAACTTTAAGAATATTTTTATTCATACTCCGAAAAGATTTATTGGTATTTGGGAACAAATATATTTTCCATTTATTCAATTTTTAAAAGAAGTTGATCTTTTACATAGCCCTGTTTCTGCAGTTCCTATTGTAGCACCATGCAAAACAGTTTTAACTATCCATGATTTAACATTTAAAATATACCCTAAGACGATGCAATGGTGGGATCGTTTTTATTGGAATTTTTTTATAACTCAGGGGGTAAAGCGAGTTGAAAGAATTATAACAGATTCTATTAGTACTAAAAAAGATTTAATTAAATATTATAATATTCAAAAAAATAAAGTTTCGGTTATACCCTTATGTTGTTCTTCACAATATTATATGTCTTCGAATGAATTTTTTTTAAATGAAATTAAGCAAAAATATAATATTAATAAACCATATATTCTCTTTGTAGGTACTTTAGAACCAAGAAAAAATATTAGTATATTATTAAAAGCTTTCAATATAGCAAAACAAAAAGGAAAACTTAAACATTCTTTAGTAATAGTAGGGAGAAAAGGTTGGTTATTTGATGATATTTTTCAAATAGTAAAGAATTTGAGAATGGAAAATGATGTAATATTTACTGGATTCGTACCTGACGAAGATTTACCAAGTCTTTATCATGGATCAGATCTTTTTGTTTATCCTTCAATATATGAAGGATTTGGTTTGCCACCTTTAGAGGCAATGGCTTGCGGGACTCCCGTTATTGCTTCCAATAGCTCTTCACTCCCTGAAGTTGTAGGAGATGCAGGAATTCTTATTGATCCAAAGGATGTTAATGCGTTTGCTTCCGTAATAGTTAGAGTATTAAATAAAGAAGAGCTTAAAATCGAATTTGCGAAAAAAGGTAAACTTTGGGCACAACGATTTACTACAGAAAAAATGGCATATCAGACTATAAAGGTATATAAAAAAATAATTGAAGCAGGATAGATTGAATACCTCATTGAAACGAAAAATAGATATGAATGTTCAATAATGTTCAGTTTAAAGTTAAAAAAATATGATCGATTTGGGAGTTCATATTTCATAATAAAGGAGCACTATTTAGCTAGAATGAAAATATTACAAATTACATCAAGACTACCATACCCACCTATCGATGGAGGTAGCATTGAAATATACAATAATATTAAATATTTAGCTTTAAGAGGACATGATATAACTTTAATATCTCTCGTAAATAAAAGAAAAAAAGTGTCTGAATTAAAAAAGTATTGTGAATTAATAACAATTAAAAAAAATACGGGAAATCACTTTTTAGGATATTTTCTTAATATATTTATTGATACTCCTTATACTATTTCAAAATATCATTCTAACAAGGTTAAGAAGGAAATACGAGAACTATTAAAGAAAGATAATTTCGATATTATTATTCTAAATCAATTACATACTGCTTATTATGGAAATTTTATAAAAAAAGAATATAATTTACCAATTGTGTTAAGAGAACAAAATACAGAAAATATAATTATGAAGAGATTCTATAAAAATCAGAATAATATTTTTATTAAATTTTATGCCTATTTACAATATAAAAAACTTTATAAATACGAAAGTAAAATTTGTGAAATATTTGATCGTTGTTTTATGATAACTAAGATTGACGAAAAGACAATAAAAGATATGAATTCTAATGTAAAGACAAATGTGGTTCCAGCAGGAGTTGATATTTCATATTTTTATCCACTCAAATTTAAAGAAGAAGAATTTTCTTTAGTTTCCGTTGCTTCCATGAATTGGTTACCTAATGTAGAGGCTATAGAATGGTTTTGTAAGGAGGTCCAACCTTTAATAAAAAAGGAAATTCAGAAAGTTAAATTATATATTGTCGGAATAAATCCACCAAATAATATTAAAAGTCTTGCTAATAATAATGTGATAGTAACTGGATTTGTAGAAGATGTTAGAAAATATTTAGCAAAAGGACAAGTTTTTATTGTTCCTTTAAAAACTGGTAGCGGAATGCGTATAAAAATATTAAATGCTTTAGCAATGGGAAAAGCAATTGTTTCTACATCTATTGGCTGTGAAGGAATTGACGTTGTTGATGGAAAAAATATTTATATTGCAGATAACAAAGAAGAATTCGCTGAAAAAGTTGTTTTTTTACTGAATAATAAAGATGAGAGAGATAGAATAGGGAAAGAAGGACTGAAATTAGTTAAAGAAAAATATCAGTGGGAAAAGATAGCAGAAGATATCGAGACTGAGTTTAAAAAAATAATAAATGAAAATAATATTTTGAGGAGTAGAAAAAATAAGTTATTATAAAAAGTGGTAAATTTTATTTGGTAAACATAAAAAACAGTTAAAAGAAATGATAGAAATATTAATTTAAATGCATTTAGATAGATTAGGAGACAAATAATGATAAAAAAAATATTAATGGTTTCTTATCGTTTTCCATATCCACTAATAGATGGCTCACGAATTAGAATTTATAATATTGGGAAAATCCTTGCAGAAAAATATCAGGTTGATTTATTAGCCATTAATGAAGGTAATATTGCTAATGAGGATATTAAGGAAATGGGAAAAATTTTAAATAAAGTTATTCCATTTCCTTTCAATCCGATATGGTTTAAGATAAATACTTTAAAAGGCTTATTTTCTAAAGATTCCCTGCAAATATATTACCATTATTTCAATAAAGTACAAAAGTGGATAGATCAACATTATAGGGAGTATGATTTAATATTTTGTGTGCATATTAGAGTGACTAAATATTTAAGAAAGGCTAATAGTATACCGAAAGTCATAGATTTTATTGATGCAACTTCTATAAATTACCAAGAAGCTCAAAAAAATTCAAAAGGATTGTGGCGGCTTATTTATCCTATAGAAAACAAGAGAGCACTATCATATGAAATTAAAATGTTAAAAGAGTTTGATAAGGTATTTATTACTTCTCCTTTTGATAGAAACCATTTACTTAGTAATGCTAATATACCTGATAACAAACTAATTGTAATTCCTAATGGAGTCAGAGAGGAATTATTGTTTAGGGAAAATAGATTTAAAGAAGAAAATTGGATTGTATTTTTGGGGAAAATGAATACAGCCCCCAATATAGATGCAGTAATATTTTTTGCTAATAAAATATTTCCTTTAATAATAAAAAATAGGAATGATATAAAATTTATTATAGTCGGTTCAAGTCCATCAAAGGAAGTATTAAAATTAAGTAAAAGAAATAATATAGAAGTAACAGGATTTGTTGAGGATCCTTATGAATATTTAGAAAAAGCGAAAATAATTATTGCTCCACTTAGGTTTAGCGCGGGAATACAAAACAAGATATTAGAACCAATGGCATTGAGGAAAGTTGTGGTAACTACTTCTAAAGGTGTAAGAGGAATTTCTGGAGAAGATAAAAAACATTTTATAGTAGCAGATGGTAAACAAGAGATAGCGAAAAAGATTTTAGACTTAATAAGTAATGAACCGAAAAGAAAAGAAATAGGAAATAATGCTCGAGAACTTATAAAACAAAAATACAGATGGGATATTATTAGTAAGGATCTGTATAAAGAAATTGATAATGTTTTAGAAATAAATTATAAAAAATAAGATATTATTTATAAAATATCGATGAAATTCAAAGACATTTATTTAATTAAAAATTATTAAAGAGAGGGAAGAAATAATGTTTCAAAAAAGAGCGTTAATAACTGGTATTACTGGCCAGGATGGTTCTTATTTGGCGGAATTTTTGTTAAATAAAGGGTATGAAGTTTTTGGTTTAGTTCGCAGAACCAGTATTTTAAATTTTGAAAGAATAAAGCATGTTCAGGATAATATCAAATTGATATCTGGTGATTTGTTAGACCAAAATTCTTTAATGAATGCAATTAAGGAATCTAATCCGGAGGAAATTTATAATTTAGCTTCTCAATCTTTTGTGCCAGCTTCATGGAAGCAACCTGTATTTACTGGTGAAGCAACGGCTTTGGGGGTAGCGAGGATGTTAGAAGCTATTAGGTCAGTTGATCCAAAGATAAAATTTTATCAAGCCTCGAGCAGTGAAATGTTTGGGAAATTAAGAGAGGTTCCTCAAACTGAAAAAACCCAATTTTATCCTAGAAGTCCATATGGTGTGGCAAAATTATATGGGCATTGGATCACAATTAATTATAGAGAAAGCTATAATATGTTTTGCTGTAGTGGGATCCTATTTAATCATGAATCTCCAAGAAGGGGGTTAGAGTTTGTCACTAGAAAAGTTACTAATACCGTAGCTAAAATTAAGTTGGGTTTGACAAATGAATTAAGATTAGGCAATTTAGATGCAAAAAGAGATTGGGGATTTGCGGGAGATTATGTAAGGGCAATGTGGCTTATGCTTCAACAAGATGTGCCAGAAGATTATGTAATTGCTAGTGGTATGACTCATTCGGTGAAAGATTTAGTCCAAATTGCGTTCGATTATGTTAATTTAAATTGGGAAAACTATGTAGTAGTAGACCCAAAATTTGTAAGACCTGCCGAAGTTGACTTATTGTTGGGTGATTCTATAAAAGCAAGAGAAAAATTAAAGTGGAAACCAGAGGTTAAATTTGAAGATTTAATTAAAATGATGATTGATGCAGATTTAGAGAATGTTAAAAATAATATTTACTTATCTGACATTCAGACACAAAAGACATAAAATAAAGGAATAGTTCTATTATGAAGGCATTAATAACAGGAATTTCCGGTTTTGTGGGGTCATATTTAGTGGAGTTTTTACTTAATAAAGGATATGAAGTTTTTGGAACTTTTTATGATAAGAGCACATTTTCAAATTTAGATGGTTTTATAGATAGAATTATATTATATCAATGTGATATAAGAAATTATGATAGTTTAAAAAAAATTATGGAAAAAAACCAACCTGATGAAATATATCATTTGGCTGCAATCTCATTTGTGCCTAATTCAATGAAAGATCCAAAATTAACCTTTGATACTAATTTATATGGTACATTAAATCTTTATCAAGCGATTATAGAATTAAAATCTAATCCCAAAATGTTATTTGTAGGATCCGCTGATGAATATGGAATAGTCAATGAAAATGATTTACCAATAAACGAAAATTGCCCTTTGCGCCCAATGAACCCTTATTCAATTAGCAAGGCAAGTGCAGATTTTTTAAGTTATACTTATTTTAAGAATTATAATTTGAATATAATTAGAGCAAGACCATTTAATCATATTGGGCCAAGACAATCTCCTGAATTTGTATGTTCCAGTTTTGCAAAACAAATAGTCGAGATTGAGAAGGGACTAGAGGAACCAATAATGAAAGTTGGCAATTTAGAAGCGAAGAGAGATTTTACAGATGTGAGGGATATGGTAATAGCGTACTGGCTTGCAATGCAGAAGGGTAAAACAGGAGAGGTGTATAATATTTGTTCCGGAAGAACTGTTCAGATTAAGGAATTATTAAATAATCTTTTAAAGTTATCTTCAAAAAAAATAAATATAATAAGAGATTCAAAGAGAATGAGGCCTTCTGATAATCCCGTTTTGCAAGGAGATTGCTCAAAATTTAGAAAAAGTACCGGCTGGAAACCAGAGATACTTTTTGATAAAACATTAAAAGATATATTGGAATATTGGAGAAAAATATTATAGTAAAACAATTTTAAAATTGGAGTAATGTTTGAATGAAGAGAATTGTAATAACTGGGATTAATGGGATTATTGGGTCTGAATTAAAAAAGAGATTTATTGATAAGGGTTATTATGTTATTGGAATTGATAGGATAGAACCAAAAGAAAAAGAAGAAAATAGCGGGCATTTTGAGTATGTAAAGTTAGATATTACTGATAAAGATAAAGTGGCTCAATTTTTTCCAGATTTACATTTTGATTATTTAATACATTGTGCGGCATTGGTGCATAAAAATTCTCTAGATTTATCTTTTGATAATTTTATGAAGATTAATTTTGAAGGGACTAAAAATATTTTTGATGCTGTAGTTGAGAATAAAATTAAATCAGGAGTTGAGGGAACGATATTTTTTAGTACCATAGAAGTCTATGGTGGCGAGGGAAGAGATGAGGTTTTATCTGAGAGCGATGAATGTCGACCGATTACTTATTATGGAAAGAGCAAGTTAGCCGCTGAGGAGTATTTAATAAAATTGAATAAAGAAAGTAAATTACCAATTATTATTTTACGACTTGCTCCGGTTTATAGTAAAGATTTTTTAAGAAATGTGAAGAGAAGAGTATTAGTAGCGGCGAAAAGGTTTTTCTATAGAGTAGGGGATGGGGAGCAGAAAATATCTGTATGTTCAAGAAATAATTTAATTGATGTTGTAGAGATGTGCGTTGAGGGCAAAGTTTCTTTTGGGGATGTTTTTAATATAGCAGATAATCAGGTTTATAGTTTTAATGATTTATTGAATTATTTCAGAGAGTTAGGAGAAAATCATATTACTATAAAAGTTCCAAAATATATAGTACGATTTGGGGTAAAATTGGTTAGTTTAGTATTTCCGGGGAGAAAAGAAAGATTACTTTCAATTTATTATAAGCTGACTAAAGATAATATTTATTCTATTGAAAAGGCCAAGAAATATTTAAAGTATAATCCAAAATGGAATTTTGAAAATACTATATTTAAAAGATAGAAAGATATTAGAAGATGATAAAAAGAGTATTTGATTTATTTTTTTCTATAATTTTATTGATTATTTTAGCTCCTCTGTTTGTAGTGATTGGGGTTTTAATAAAAATAGATTCTCCGGGGCCTGTTTTTTTTAAGCAGAAGAGAGTGGGAAAAGATAATAAAGATTTTATAGTGTATAAGTTCAGGAGCATGAGTGCGGGAACACCGGATGGTGCGAAAGAGGATTTAGGAGAAGAAAATTCGTATGTTACCAGAGTAGGGAGAGTAATAAGGCAGTTTACTATAGATGAGTTGCCCAATTTATTTAATGTGGTAAGAGGAGAAATGAGTTTAGTTGGGCCACGCCCTCCACATTACATGCAATATGATTTAATTAAAATGAGAACCGAGGCAGGGATTCATAAGGTTAAACCAGGCATTGCCGGTTATGCACAGATAATGAAGACGGGTGGAGAGGATTTAGCGGCAAAAGTGAAGTGTGATAAATATTATGTGGAGCATATGAGTTTGTGGTTAGATATTAAGATTATTATTAAGACTGCGATTATGCGGTTTAGTTCGAAGGAGACGTTTTAAAAAGGAGAAAAGGGGACAGGCTACTTTTATTAAAAAGTAGCCTGTCCCCGATCTTCGCCGAAATGATTATCTGCATGAAGAATATCAAGATCATAATAAGTCGAAATTCAGGTGGCAATTTCCTAATCTATTTTTTAACTTTTCCAAATGTCTTTTTCTAATAAATTCTTTCAGGGAAAGATTACTTTAATAATGGGCATTTTTTTTGGCTTACAGTTTTTATCATTTATCATTGAGATGGGGGTTAAGGATATTAAAAAAGAAGAGATATTCAGAGATTCAAAAAATTGGTATTTAGATAAAGTTGGCTATGTATCCCCGCAGTTAATAGATTTTGTACTGCGTTATGCAGGAAAGAAAATATTAGATATTGGATGTGCAACCGGCGAATATTGCAGAAAATTAATGAGATTAGGTTATGATTGTTTGGGTATTGATATAAACCCGCTCTATATTGCCCTGCAAAAAGGAAAGGGGATAAAGGCACAGGTGATGGATGCCGCATCTCTAAAATTTTCAAATAATTCTTTTGATACCGCTTTATTATTTGAAGTTTTAGAACATGTGAATGATCCGGAGGTACTACTAAGGGAGGCAAAGAGAGTTGCAAGCAAGAATATTCTAATTACCGTTCCAAATTGCAGTGATTTCTTTAAATTACAAAAGATGGGTTTGACTTATGGACATATGTTAGAACAAGACCACGTCAATTTTTTTACAAAAAAAGAATTGGAAGATTTACTTTCCAAATATTTTAAGAAATTCAAAGTAGAAGAGAAGGAGCCAATAAATTTATTATTTTTGCCACAACGTTTAAGAAAACCAATTTCATTTCTCTATAAATTGATCATTGCCGAGCCGACCACCTATTTTAGATTATATGCAGTAGCAGAGGTAGAATAAATGATCTCAGTTATTTGTGTATATAATGATAAAAATATTTTAGAGGATTGCTTACTGGGAAGCATAAAAAAACAAAGGACTAAACCCGAGCTTATTTTGTTGGATAATAGAGAAGGACAGTTCAAATCTGCGGCAGAGGCATTAAATTACGGAGGAAAGCGAGCAAAAGGAAAATATTTAATGTTTGTCCATCAAGATATGATTTTAAGTTCTTATCTCTGGTTGGAGAAAGTTGAAGAAATGTTAGATGCTTTATCTAATTTTGGCATTGTAGGAGTGGCCGGGAAATATAAAGATACTAAGGCGGTTATCACCAATATAGAACATGGAATTCCCAAAAAAGCAGCCGGAGAAATTCATCTTAAAGAACCCCATAAAGTGCAGACAGTAGATGAGTGTTTGATCATCATTCCCAAAACAGTATTTACTATTCTTCAGTTTGACGAAAAAGTATGCAGCGACTGGCATTTATATGGTGTGGATTACTGTTTAAGCGTGGAAAGGCTTGGTTTTGATACTTATGTGATACCTATATTAGCTTACCATAAATCCCTGGGATATTCCATGTCCGAAAAATACTTTATCACTCTTAAAAAAATATTCAAAAAACATAAAAATTATTATAAGATAATTTATACAACGATGGGGAATTGGAGTACCAGGTATCCTGTGAGCTTAAATAGGATTTATCTCTGGTCAAGAAGAAGGGTGGGAAGACTACTAAGAAAAACGATTAGAAAGGTTGAATGAAAAATATGGCTCAGATGATAAAAGTTGCTGCCTTTACTGCTGGAAAATATGATCCTTCTGCTCGATTTCGGGTGCGCCAGTTAATCCTGCCTTTATTACAAAAGGGCATCATGATGAATGAATTTATTCCGGCTATTTCCAAATACCCTCCTTCACAAAGATGGCTTCGGCCATTATGGTTTATCGGTGCCCTCACCACACGGTTCCCTGGCGTAATAGCTGCCTATGGATATGATATTGTCTTTCTACAGCGCGAATTGATCTCCACTTTAGTAACCCTTGAACCTGTGATTAAACATCCGCGGGTATTAGACGTTGATGATGCCATTTTTCTACATCGAGGTGGGAAATTTGCTGAACATTTAGCTCAAATAGTAGAGCTGATTATTTGTGGTAATGATTTCATTGCCGATCGATTTTCTAAATGGAATAAAAACATAGCGATTATTCCTACAGTGATAGACAGTTATCGCTATGTACCACCAAAAGAGCAGAACGCCTCAAATAGTGATCAGGTTATTGGATGGATAGGTACCAGTCGGAATTTTAATTATTTATATAAGATCGAAACTGCCCTTGAAAGAGTTATAAAAGCACGACCAAAAGTAATTTTAAAAATTATCTCAGACCGAAGACCCAAGTTCAAGGGTAAGTTAGAGGGGAAATTTAAATATGTTAAATGGTCACCAAAAACAGAAGTAACCGATATTCAGAGTATCACTATCGGTATCATGCCCTTGGATGATACCGATTGGGAAAAAGGTAAATGCAGTTTTAAAATGCTTCAATATATGTCCTGTAATATTCCGGTGGTTGTATCCCCTATTGGTATGAATGCACAGATACTTAATGAAAGCGAAGTAGGCTTTGGCGTTAATACTCCAAAAGAATGGGCTGATGCCCTGGTGTGTTTAGTAGATTCTTTCGGAGAACGAAAAAGAATGGGTTCCAATGGTCGAAAATTGGTGGAAACAAAATATAGCATAGACGCTATTATAGAAAAATTATCTTCTTATTTAAAAAGTGTTGTTAGCGTTTAAAGAAAAAAACAAGACCCACCACTTTTATAGATGGGAATACCGTAAAGTTATATGATATAATATTTCTAAATAGTTTTTGACTGAAGTGCAGAAAGATATGAAAGATATGAAATTTATTTTATGAGATAACCTATTCAGTTTAAAAGGGGACATTATTTATGAAAATTTGTATTATAGGTACAGGTTATGTAGGCCTGGTCACCGGAACATGCCTTTCTGATTTTGGATTGGAAGTAATTTGTGTAGATAAAGATAGTGAGAAAATTCATGATCTTAATTCCGGTAAAATCCCTATCTATGAGCCCAATTTAGAAGCTTTAATTAAGAAAAATGTAATAACCCATAGACTTAGTTTTACCACGGACCTGGAAAAAGCTATTATGCAGTCAAAGGCAATATTTATTGCAGTAGGAACTCCACCTAATCATGACGGTTCGGCAAATTTAGAGCAGATAGAAGAGGTGGCGAAGGAGGTCGCCGGATATATCAATGAATATAAAGTTATTGTCAATAAAAGCACCGTTCCGGTTGGTACTGCCCACAGAATTAAAGAGATAATTAAGGAATATCAAACCCTGTCTCATCCTTTTTCTTTTGATGTCGTCTCCAACCCCGAATTCCTCCGTGAGGGTTCTGCCGTTTATGACTTCACGCATCCTGATAAAATAGTGATCGGTACCGAAAGCGATAAGGCTTTAAAAATAATGCAGGAAATCTACCGTCCTCTCTATTTAATTGATACCCCCTTTGTGATTACCAATCCGGAAACCGCGGAGTTAATCAAATATGCCTGTAATGCCTTCTTGGCTACCAAAGTTACCTTTATCAATGAGATTGCCAATCTTTGTGAAAAGGTAGGGGCGGATGTGCATCAGATAGCCAAAGCTATGGGATTAGATGGAAGAATCAGTCCCAAATTCTTACATCCGGGACCCGGTTATGGTGGATCGTGTTTTCCCAAGGATACCAAAGCTTTATATAATTTTGCAGTAAGTAATGAATATCAGTTCAAGATCCTGGAAGGAGTAATTTCTGCTAATGAAAGGCAGAGAGAGTTAATGGTAAAGAAAATAAGTCGGTTGGTGGGGGATTTAAAAGGAAAGATAATCGCTATCTTGGGACTTGCCTTTAAGCAGGATACCGATGATATTCGAGAATCTGCCTCTATTGATATCATCAAAATATTACTTAAAGAAGGTGCCAGGATTAAATGCTTTGACCCTCTGGCAATGGAAAATACAAAAAAAATTCTCCCGAATTTAAACTATTGCCAGGACGAATACGAAACTGCCAAGGATAGTCATGTCTTGGTGATCGCGACAGAAGCGAATCAATTCCGAAACTTAAATTTATCTAAAATAAAAACACTACTCAAATCACCCATTTTGCTTGATATGAGGAACTTATATGAACCAGAAAAAGTTAAAAAGTTAGGGTTTATTTATGAAGGAGTAGGGAGGAAATAAAGGAGTAAAATATGAGAGGTATTATCTTAGCCGGAGGCTCTGGAAGCCGGCTCAATCCTTTAACTAAAGTAGTCAGTAAGCAATTAATTCCGATCTATGATAAACCGATGATCTATTATCCCTTATCTACATTGATGTTAGCCGGAATTAAAGATATTTTAATAATATCTACCCCACAGGATTTGCCAAAATTTAGGGAGCTTTTGGGGGATGGACGAGAGATAGGAATTAGTGTTTCCTATAAAGAACAGCCCAGACCGGAGGGAATTGCCCAGGCTTTTATTATTGGAGAAGAATTTATTGCTAATGACTCAGTGTGTCTGATATTGGGGGATAATTTATTCTATGGCCATAATCTGTCTATGACACTACAAAAGATGACCAACCTTAAAAATGGGGCTTACATCTTCGGTTATTGGGTATCCGATCCCCAAAGATACGGCGTAGTTGGTTTTAATGAAAATAAGGAAGTTTTAAGCATTGAAGAAAAACCAAAAACACCTCGATCAAATTACGCTGTTCCGGGTTTATATTTTTATGATAATACGGTTGTGGATATTGCTAAGAAACTGAAGCCTTCTGCCCGGGGAGAATTAGAGATCACCGATGTGAATTTAACCTATTTAAAGAAAGGAAATTTAAAAGTAGAGATTTTAGGCAGGGGTTATGCCTGGTTGGATACCGGAACTCCAGATAGTCTGATGGATGCCTCCAATTACATTGCTACCATTGAAAGAAGACAGGGATTAAAGATAGGCTGTATAGAAGAGGTGGCTTTCAGGATGGGTTATATTAACAAAGACCAGTTGGAGGAAATCATAGAGAGATTGCCGGCAAATGATTATAGAAAATATTTGGAAGGATTATTAAGAGATAGCCAAAAGCGATTTTACAAGGGGGAGAGAGATGCAATTTAAAAGAGGAGAGATTGAGGGAATAATCATTAAACCATTGACTAAGTTTTCGGATGAAAGAGGTTTTTTAGTTGAGACCTTCAGAATAGATGATCTTCTCGGTGGGCTTAAACCGGCAATGAGCTATATCTCTTCCACTAAACCAGGACTGTCTCGGGGACCTCATGAACATAAGAATCAGACCGATATATTCTACTTCATAGGTCCGGGCAATTTTAAAATAAAGCTGTGGGATAATCGAAAAGGAAGTAAGACTTTTGGATGTTTTATGGAGATAGTCGGAGGAGAAGATAATCCTATCAGGGTGATTGTTCCTCCCGGGATAGTGCATGGTTATAAGAATATCTCTAAAAAAATAGACGGGATAGTGTTAAATTGTCCCGATAAATTATATCAAGGTTGGGACAGAAAAGAAGAAGTTGATGAGATAAGATATGAAGACAAAGAGGATGAATTTTATTTAGATTTTATTAAAGAGGATAAATAATCTATGATCTGGCTTATCGGAAATAAAGGAATGCTGGGTAATGATATAGAAAAATTATTAAAGAAAAGAGAAATGGGGTATTGCGCTAGTGATCGGGAAGTGAATATTATCGATTATAAGGCGCTGGATAAATATGTAAAAGATAAGGAAATAAGCTGGATTATTAATTGCGCAGGATATACCCGGGTAGATAAGGCAGAAGAAGAAATAGATGAGGCTTTTAAGTTAAACAAAGATGGCGTTAGGAATATTGCCTTATTTTCCGCCAAGAAACAAATTAGATTAATTCATATCTCTACAGATTATGTCTTTGATGGCAGACGAAAAGAACATGTCCTTTCTTACACCGAAGATGATCAGACTAATCCTATAAATATATATGGTAAGAGCAAATTAGCGGGCGAAGAGGAGATAAAAGAGATATTAGAGGAATATTTTATCATTCGTACAGCCTGGTTATATGGATTACAAGGGAATAATTTTGTTTATACGATGTTAAAGTTATTTAGAGAAGGCGATTGTGTAAAGGTAGTAGAAGACCAGTGGGGCTCCCCTACTTACACGGTGGATTTAGCAGGAGCTATTTTAAAGATAATAGAAGATGATGCAGTTCGTTATGGAATCTATCATTTTACCAATGAAGGGATAACCAATTGGTATGAATTTGCCAGGGTTATTTATAAAAAAGCTAAAGGATTAGGGTTGATTGAAGGCAAGAAAAAAGTGGAGATACTACCCGTTAAAACTGAGGAATATCCTACAACTGCCAGGAGACCAAGATATTCAGTTTTATCTAAAGAGAAGATAATTAAGGAGTTTAATCTGAAGATTAGAGGTTGGGATAAGGCCTTAGAAGATTTTCTGATATCCCTGAAGGAGAATTGGGAAGGAATAAAAAGTAGGGCAAATAAATGAAAAGAAAATTTAAAAATATTTTAGTTACCGGTGGAGCAGGATTTATCGGTTCAAATTTTATTCATTATCTTTTTGAGAGGACATTTTTTGAAGGTAAAGTTATTAATGTAGATAAAATAACTTATGCCGGCAATTTAGAGAATTTAGCGGAGATTGATAAGAAATACGGTAAGGGGAGATATTTTTTTGAAAAAATAGATATCGGTGATTTTGAGGAGATTAAAAGGATATTTAAGCAATATACTATTGATACCGTAGTTAATTTTGCTGCTGAATCGCATGTAGATAGGTCAATCTTCGGACCAAAGGATTTTATTCAAAGTAATATTATAGGCACTTTTTCGCTTTTGGAAGCAGCACGCGCCCATTGGGGAAAAGAGAACCAAGAGGATTTTTTATTTCATCATGTAAGTACCGATGAAGTTTATGGTTCCATAGAAGAAGGTGGATATTTTTTTGAGGATTCTGCTTACCGCCCGAATAGTCCTTATTCCGCCTCTAAGGCTTCATCAGACCACCTGGTGAGAGCTTATCATAAAACTTATGAACTACCAGCTACCCTTTCTAATTGTTCCAATAATTATGGTCCCTACCAATTTCCGGAAAAATTCATTCCTTTAATGATACTAAACATATTAGAAGAAAAATCATTGCCGATTTATGGCGATGGAAAAAATATTCGGGATTGGTTATACGTAGAAGACCATTGTAGAGCAATCTGGAAAATATTGAATAAGGGGAAAACAGGAGAGACTTATAACATAGGAGGAGAAAATGAATGGGAAAATATAGGTCTGGTAAATTTACTCTGTGAGAAAATAGGACAGCTGCAGGGTAAGGATCAGGATTATTATAAGAAACTGATTACTTTTGTTAAAGACCGGCCAGGACATGACCGCAGATATGCTATCAATTGCGACAAGATAAAAAAGGAATTGAAATGGAAGCAGCAGTACAATTTTGAAGAAGGATTGGATTTAACTATAAAATGGTATATAGAAAATCAAGGTTGGGTAAAAAAGGTAAGAAGCGGGGAATATAAAACTTGGGTGGAGAAGAATTATAAAGCAAGCTAAGATAAGGAATTGGAATAGACCAAAAAATTGGGTTCTATTTATAGGGAAGTGAGGAGATTTGGGGAGATGGCAGAAAAGAGCAAGGATCTATCAAAACCAAGAAAAACCCTGCCTCAAAAGATGGTACATGGTGGATTTTGGATTTCTTTCATTAAAATAATCAGAAAAGTTTTAAGCCTAATAAGGTTACTGGTTATAGGTCGTATCCTCGCACCTTCCGATTTTGGGCTGATGGGAATAGCTTTACTGACCATGTCAGCCTTAGAGACTTTTTCAGCATTTGGTTTAGGACAAGCTTTGATTCAAAAAAAAGAAAACACCAATCAGTATCTTGATGCAGCCTGGACTGTTTTAATTCTAAGAGGATTTATAATTTTTATTATGGTGTATCTTACTGCCCCTTTTGTGGCATTTTTTTTTCATACCCCCGAGGTAAAACTAATAATTCAGGTATTAGGGTTGGTAACCTTTTTTGAAGCATTTACTAATATTGGGGTTATTTTTTTTCAGAAGGAGTTGGAGTTCGATAAGGTATTTATTTACCGCTTTGTGGGAATTTCCACCAACTTTATCGTAGCAGTAATAGCAGCCATTATCTTGAGAAGTGTGTGGGCACTCGTGCTTGGTTTGCTGGCGGAAAAGATAGTGAGTATTCCGATCAGCTATTTGATCCATCCCTATAGACCTCATATTAGTAAAGATATCGCCAAAGCAAGAGAACTTTTTAGTTTTGGCAAGTGGATTCTTGGCTCCAGCATATTAGTATTTATAGGTGAACATATCGATGATATTTTTGTAGGAAGAGTGCTTAGTGCAATGGCTCTTGGATTTTATCAAATGGCGTATAGGATCTCCAATATGTTAGAAACTGAATTTACCCAGGTGATATCCAGTGTAGCCTTTCCTGCTTATGCAAAAATTCAGGATAAACCGGCCAGATTACAGAAGGCTTATTTTCGAATAATGAGATTGACCGTATCTATTTCCTTGCCGATTACTGTAGGGATGGTATTATTGGCTCCCGAATTTACACGGATATTTTTAAGCGAGAAGTGGATGCCTATGGTTTCGGCTATGCAACTTCTTGCGGTAGCAGGATTGATTAAATCAATTGTATCTACCGGCAGTCCTTTATTTGTAGGAAGTGGATTCCCGAAATATGAATTTTATATGCAGCTGATCAGAGGATTAACCATACTAATTACTATTTATCCCTTAATATTATTGATGGGTATCTCTGGAGCTGCTTTAGGAGTTATTCTGAGTATAACAGGAATGTTGGTAGTATGGTATCCCCTCTCTCAAAAGATTACCCGGACTTACTGGCGTAAATATTTTAATACCTTCTGGCCTCCATTGTTATGTTCATCGCTCATGGCAGGGAGCATAAGTGTCGCTAAATTTTATTGGAATCCGATACAGCAATCTTGGAGCCTGGCTATTTCAATCTTTGTCATGATAGTGGTCATAAATATTGGTGTTTATATTGCCTCAATGTATCTGGTACAAAAATATTATCCTGATTATGATATCTTTAGTGAGGTTAAATTTCTCTATAATTCATTGGTGAAAAGATAAAATAATTTTTTATATTAGGTAAATAAGAAAGGATAAAAATGTTGAAAAATCCTGTTATAAGCATCATTATTCCCACCTATAATCGAGCACATCTAATAGATAAAGCTATTAAAAGCGTATTGAATCAAACTTATCAAAATTATGAAATTATGATCGTTGATGATGGCTCGACGGATAATACCAAAGAAGTAGTAAAAGGTTTTGCAGATTCAAGAATCAATTATTTTTTTCACACTAATAATCTGGGCGTATCAGCAGCTCGTAATACCGGGATAAAAGCTTCACGGGGAGAATATATTGCTTTTCTTGACTCTGATGATGAGTGGCTTCCGGAAAAACTGAATAGGCAGATAAAAATTTTTAAAAGTGAATCTTCGGTAGTTGGAGTTGTCTATACCGGAATTTATTATAGTGATGAAAAGGGAAAAAAAGTAAAGAAAGTGTATATGCCCGGAAATGAAGGTTATATCTATGAGCATTTATTGAAAAGAGAAACTGAAATTTATATCTCTACTGTACTGTTAAAAAATGAATGTTTTACCAAAGCTGGATTATTTGATGCGGATTTGTTTATAGGAGAAGATTATGATATGTGGTTGAGGATTGCAAAATATTATAAATTTAGAGCCGTTAAAGAACTTTTAGTAGTAGGCTTGATTCATGATAGTCAAACCTCCGCTAATTCGGAAGTTATGATTGAAGGAGTAAAAAAATTTCAGAAGAAATACAGTAAAGAACTTAGAACAAGACCATATAGTAATAGCACGTTTTATTTTTATTTGGGAAATAAGTTTTGCCATTTAAGAAAAATAAGAGAAGGCCAAAAGTATTTTATAAAGGCAGTTTTAACTTATCCATTTTGCCCTAAATATTATATTTATTTACTTTGTTCCATTTTTGGGTCGAGGGGGTATATGCATATTTCTCATATCAGAAGATATTTTATGAATATGAGAAAAGTAGATGATGATTAAAATAATCCTAAAAGATTGGCCGGGTTGGCTGGTAATTCTTTTAACATTTTTTATATTATATAAATATGGACAAGTAAAGAAAGATAAAAAAATAACGCTTGCTATTGGTCTGGTTTTACTCTTGCATCATTTTATAGCAATAATTAATACTTATTTTTTTACTTTTCCGGGCGCAGAACCTGATCCGGTAAATTTTCAAGGTCTGGCTATAGAATGGGCAGAAGGTGGAAAATTATTATTTTCAGTCGGTACTCATTTTTACGCACAGATATTAGGGATTTTTTATAGAATTTTTGCGCCTTCCCAACTATTCGGGGGAGTACTATCAATTCTTGCTTTTCTCCTATCCTGTTTTGTATTAATAAAAATAATAGAATTATTGAGTATTTCTAAGTATGTAGTACCATTGTTGCTGATATATGGACTATTACCCACCAATCTCATATTCTGTTCTAAAATTTTACGCGAATCATACCAAATACTTTTTTTTATGCTTTCAGTTTATTGGGGACTACTATTCAACTTAAAATCTGCCAAGGGAGCCATGACATTTTGTGTAGTTTCAGCACTGATCATGGGTCTTTTTCAGAAGGCTTTAATTTTGTATGCATTATTCTTAGTACCGCTTCTTTTTCTTTGGTTCCCTCAAGAGATTTCCATTTCTCAAAACAATAAGCGGCGCTTTTCGAAGCGGAGATGGATTACGGTCAGTCTTTTGTTAATTCTGATAATTGGTGTGTTAATTATGGGAATTCAATTTAAAGTGGGTGGATTGGAAGCGGTGAAGGGTTTTTTATCGGGCGAATGGTTAAAATATGTAAAAGAATATAGAATAAGGGGAATAGAACAAAGTGCATCTTATGCGCGGGCAATGTACGACATAAGACTGGATACCTCTTCGGCAATCACCCTCATAAGGTCGATATGCTTAATCTTTATTTATTATCTCTTTGCTCCCTTTCCCTGGCAGTGTTCGAATTGGTTAGATATCTATGGTGCGGCCGAATCTTTACTCCGATTTCTATTGATAACCTTTAGTATTATTACCTGGTATCGAGCGAGTGGTGTGCAACGTCGTATTTGGGGATTGCTTCTGGTAATTTATTTTTCTATGACCTTCCTTTGGGCAATGGGAACGGTCAATTATGGAACGAGTATCCGTCATCATGTATTAACCAATTGGATCATTATTATCCTGGGCGGTCCTGGACTGCTAACTTTTATGACAAGACAATGTAAGGGAATGCTCCCGATTGGCAAACTGTTTAAAAAAGAGTATTTTCGGAGAATTTTTTTATGAATATTTTATTTACTTCTGCCGGCACCAGAGGATATTTGGTGAGATATTTTAAAATGGCAATAAAAAATAAAGGGAAAATATTGGCCGCGGAATGCAGTAAATATGCTTAAAGAACGAAGTCAAGGGTGTTATTTCTCTTAACGATCTTGAATTATCAATTTTGGCGCAACATAAGAATTAATTTGTGGAAAAAGGGATTAAATTGATTGTTTCAGATCCGGATACAATAGAGGTCTGTTAAGATTATCCGATTCCCTTTATTGATAAAACCACTTTAATAATTCTAATTTAGTACCAGTTTCCATCTATGCCAAAAAAGTGATTAGAATAAGATCAGGAGTAGCTGATAAGTAAGTAACGGTTTATGACGTCAAAATGATAGATTATATTAGAAATTTAGCAGGAAAAATAGGACTTTATGGACCTGGAGACATAGATTTGATTAAACAACACAATTGTATGACGAAAGATTAGAAGGGAATGAGAAAATCCGAATTCCCTATATTGCCCCATATATAAATAAGATGAGTTGGTTTGTTTATATAGTCAGGTTAAATCAGGAGATACAAGAATCTCTTGATCTGATATCTATAAATCTTGTCTTAAAAGACCAAGAGAAACTAAAACTCATGGAAAATGATTTCAGAGAGATTACTGAAGTTATTAAAAAGGTCATGGGTGATGATATCAAAATAAAATATAATATCGTAAATGAAATAAAATATCCCCCTTCCGGAAAATATATGTATACTTTTTCTAAGATAAAAAATGAGGGAAAGATCGAAACGAAATAAACCTTGGAACAATTAGTAGTTAAGGATTTTTATGGATTCTATAAAAAATCTACAATTATATATAAAAAGGTATACTCTATGATGAAAAAGTTAATGCTGATAGTGCCCTCCTTGGTAAAAGGAGGGGTAGAAAGAGTAGTAAGCAACCTAAGCAAAGGGTTAAGTAATTACTATCAAGTTTATGTTATTATATATCATCAACCCATAGAATATGATATTGAAGGAGAGTTAATAAATTTAGAGACTCCTACAGGTTCTTATTACAAAAAAATAATAAACACTTTTTACCGAATTATAAGATTAAAAAGATTAATAAAGAAGATCTCGCCAGATTTTATTGTGTCGTTTATGGGTAATTTACAACCTATTTTGACTTTGGCACCAATAATAGTAAGTGTTCGCAATAACCCAGATTTTTTCACCTGGCAGGAAAAATTATTCTTAATAACTATTTATAAACTTCCTAATGTAAAGAAGATAATAACCTGTTCAATCGGAATAGAAAGGAAATTAAGTAATCATTACCACTTACAAAATGTAAAAAATATCTATAATCCGATAAATTTTAAATTAATTGGTGATAAATTATTATCACAAAAGCCCCTTAAATTTGAATATATCTTAGCAGCAGGTAGACTGCATCGACAAAAAGGTTTTGATATTCTGATCAATTCTTTTGCCAGATCGTCTTTTAAGAATTTGATTAAGTTAGTAATTTTAGGTGAAGGGGAAGAAAGAAAAAATTTGGAGGAATTAATCTTAAAATTGGATTTAAAAAACCAGGTTTTGTTATTAGGAGCGGTCGATAATCCCTTTATTTATATGAAACATGCCAAATTTTTCATTTTTTCCTCAAGGTATGAGGGTTTTGGAAATATTTTATTAGAAGTACTGGCTTGCGAAACACCAGTAGTGGCTACAGATTGTGAAACCGGAACGTCTGAAATTATAGAAGATAGAAAAAATGGCCTTCTCGTTCCACCTAAAGATGAAAATGCTTTACAGTCTGTGATGGAAGAGTTATTTTATGATCAAAAATTATATGAAAGATTAAAGGCAAATACACGAAAAAGTGTGGAAAAATATAGGATGGAAAACATAATGCAAGATTGGATAAGTTTATTTAAAGAGGTATATCATTCCTAAAAAATCAGAACCATTGCTATATAGAATCATAGGTTAAAAAATATGATGAAAAAATATCCCTTAAGAAAATTAATAATTAAGCCAACATTTGCTTGTAATGCAAACTGTAAGAATTGTATTTATCGCCGTGAATTATATAATAAGTTAAGAAAAGAAGACCTTTTAACTTTTGATGATTGGAAAAGAATTCTTAAAGAGGCATATCAATTAGGAGTAAAATTATTTATTATTAGCGGTGGCGAACCGACCTTATATCCGAGATTAGCTGAATTAATAGAAATTGGTAGAAACTACGGTTGGGTAGTTAAATTAAATTCCAATGGTTCTATGATTACTCCCGAGTATGCGGAGACTCTTATTAAAGCTGGATTAAATTTTATCACTATTTCCTTGTATGCTCCCTCTCCAGATATTAATAGACAGATGAGAGGAGCAAATAAATTATGGATGAAAACTACCTCATCGATTAGAATATTTTCTCAACTTGAAAAAAAATATCCTTATTTTAGAGTAAACACTCAGTCGATATTGGTTAGAGAAAATTTTCGCTCATTTACCGAATTGCTTAAACTGCATTATGAACTGGGTTCAAATCGGATGACCGTGTCTTACTTAGAAGGTGATTTTGAAAAGAAAAACTTATTAACCGAAGAGGAGATTCTTTATTTCAATAAAAATATTATTCCCCAAGCGTTAGATTTCTGTAAAAATTTAGATAGAGATGTACGAGGAGTGGCCATACGGAATTTGCAAGGATTATTTTCCCAAGGAATTATCTCTCTTTCTAATTGGGCAAAAGGAGTATATCAACCCAAAAGTGGTCATCGCAGATCTTGCCAGAGTGCCCAGGGACTTGCCTTCATTCTGGCAAATGGTGATGTGCATCCCTGCCATATAGTAGAATATACCCACGAACCTGTAATGGGGAATTTACTTAAGAATACTTTAACTGAATTATGGTACAGTAATCAATGGATGAATTTTAGAAAGGAACTATTAGATCAATGTGAATTATGCCCGGTTAATTTACATGCTACCATTCCTTTACGTTTTGATAAGTCAAAGCCTTTACGTAATTTTTATGAATCAAAAATAAAGAATAGAAAAATATTTCAGGGTATTGAATCTTTAGCACGAATTTATAAAAAGTTATAGGATAATCAAAAATAAGAGAGGATTAATTAGTGGCTTTTAACAGAGTAGATATCGAAACAAAATTCCGAAGGAATATTTTACTTCCCATTTACTGGAAATATATTAAACATTGGAGAGTATTAGAATATTATAAGAAATTAAAAGAATATCAATGGAAAACTATAGAGGAGAATCGTAATCTTCAGAGGAAAAAACTCTTTGAACTAGTTAAATATGCCGGTCAGAATATCCCTTATTATAAGCAGATTATCCAAAAAAATAATATTCGATTTTCAGAGGATACGATATTTGAGGACATTAAGAAATTTCCTATTTTAACTAAAGATATTATCAGAAAAAATTTTGACCAACTGTATAAATTTAAAGATAATACTTATTATCGAAATACTACCAGTGGATCAACCGGAGAACCGGCAATATTCTATCAAGATAGGCATTGCTTGGAATGGCAAATAGCCACTAAATTATTATTTGATGAATGGGCAGGGAGAAAGGTTGGTGAACCTATAGTAAAATTGTGGGGAGCAATAGACGATATTCTAAAAGGCAGCAGGGGGATAAGAGGATATCTCAAGCAGCAGCTTTATGGGGTAACCACTTTAAACTCTTATATGATGACCGAGAAAAATTTGTACGATTACGTGCAGAGGATTAATAAGATAAAACCTCGCTTAATACTTGCCTATTCAAATAGTATTGATGAATTATGCCGTTTTATTCAAGAACAAGATCTATCAGTATATTTCCCTAAAGCTATTATGACTTCGGCCGGTGTTTTATTTCCTGAATTTAGAAAGAGGATCGAAGAAGTATTTCATGCCCTAGTATTTGATTGTTATGGTTCAAGAGAAGTAGGTGATATTGCCTGCAATTGCGAAAAAACCGATGAGCTGCACCTAATTCCCCAAATACATTATTTGGAAATTTTGAATGATAGTGGGAAGGAAGCAAATCAGGGGGAATCAGGCGAAATAATTATAACTTTGCTTACCAATTATACCATGCCTTTGATCAGGTATAACATTGAAGACCGGGGTGTTTTTTCGAAAGCTAAGTGCAGTTGTGGAAGGGAATTTCCTTTTTTAAAAAAAGTAGAAGGTCGTATACGCAATATATTTAGAAATAAAAAAGGAGATATTATTGATGGCGGCTTTTTTATTGAACTATTTTATTTCCGTGATTATTTAAAAAAGGTGCAGGTAATTCAGAAAGATTATGATTTTATTGTGGTTAACTTGGTTCTAAAAGATCATCAAAAAATAAAAGTTGCCAATACAGATTTTAAAGAAATTGATAAAAAGATTAAGTTAGCCATGGGTAATGAAACAGAGATTAAATTTAATATCGTTGATGAAATAAAGCCCAGTCCTTCCGGGAAATACTTACGAACATTCTCACAAATAGACCCCCAAGATAAGAACTTCAGAGAATAAAATCGTATGATCCAGAAAAATAAAAAGTAGATTTTTCGAGAGGTTAAAAATAACTAATTTGATTAAGCAAAGAAAAGTATTGCAAGTTATTAATTCTTTACATGCCGGAGGAGCAGAAGTTCTTCTGAAGAATTTTACTTTACAAGCGAAAAAATCTTGCAGAAAAAATAATGATTGTCCTGTGGAAATAGAAATAGCCATCTTATATTCCGAAGATATATTTAAAGATGATTTTAAAAAAGCGGGCATTGTTGTTTGGGAATTAGGTCTAAAGTTTAAATATGATCTAAGAGGAGTAATAAAGCTTATATCCCTCATTAAAAGAGGGAAATATAATATAGTACATGTACATTTATTTCCTGCTAACCTTTTTGGATCATTAGCTTCTTTATTTTTATCCAAAAATATCAAATTTATTTTTAGTGAACATAATGTCTATAACCGAAGACGTTCATTTAAGTTATTTAAAATTATAGACAGGTTTATCTATAGCGGTTATTATAGAATAATTTGTGTAAGTAAACAGGTGCGGATTGCTTTAATCGAATGGCTTCCTAATCTTAAGAAGAAAAGCATGGTTATTCCTAATGCCGTACCCATACCTGATTTATCTAATTGGCCGTCTATAAAAAAATATGATATTCTTTTTGTGGGAAGGTTAACCAAGGCTAAGGGAGTAGATATTTTGTTTAGAGCAATAAAAATATTGAAAGAAAAGTATCAGATGGGGATAAAAGCCGCCATTGCAGGAGAAGGATATTTACAGGAAGAACTAAAAGGGTTAGTTAAAGAACTGGGGATAAGTAATGAAGTCGAATTTTTAGGTGTCAGAAGGGATATTGAAAAAATATTGAGCTCTACCCAAGTATTTGTATTGCCTTCTCGCTGGGAAGGTTTACCTCTTACTGTTCTGGAAGCTATGGGTAGTGGAGTAAGTATAATTGCTACTAAAGTAGGAGGTATTACGGAAGTTATTGAAAACGGGCAAGAGGGACTCTTGGTCCCGCCTGATGACCCGGGAGCGCTTGCTGAGGCTATCATTAACCTGCTTAAAAATAGGGAGTTAAGAATAAAACTAAGTTTCAATGCTTATCGAAAAGTAAAAGGAAAATATTCCATAGAAGTGCATACCAAAAACATGTTAGAATTTTATAAATCATTGATTACCGATTAAGAATAAGGAGCAAATATCGAATTGGAAAGAAAAATAAAAGTTGCACACCTTATTGCCCGAATGATTAGCGGTGGAGCCGATGAAAACACTTTGTTTACTGTAAAAGGACTGAATAAAGAATTGTATGAAATCGATCTGATTTGCGGTGAGGAATCGGATGAGGGTATTTTAAGGAAGATCATAGACGAAAAAATTCATATTATTCAATTAAAAGGATTAAAATGGAAACTTAATTTCTGGTATGATCCCATAGTGTTAATTAAATTAATTCAGCTAATGAGAAAAAATCATTACGATATTGTTCATACTCATACGACCAAAGCAGGTATCTTGGGAAGGATTGCTGCTCGTATAGCAGGAGTATCGATAATAGTTCATGGATTACACGGAAGTACTTTTGAAGCGTTTAATAGCGGGCTGCTCAATCGGCTTTTATTTCTGTTTGAGAGGCTTACGGGGGGGTTTACCGATGCCTATATTTCGGTAAGTAGAGTGCTTTCTGAAAAGTATATAGAGAAAGGAATCGGGAAAAAGGAGAATTATCATACGGTATATAGCGGTATGCATTTAGAAAAATTTTACGGAGTAAGAGAGAAAATTGACTATCGGAAAAAACGGAGGGAATTGGGAATAAGCTTGGATGATTTTGTCATTGGTAATGTGGCACGGTTAGAGACGAGAAAGGGGCATCAATTTCTTCTTGATGTATTTAAAAATATAACAGAGAAAGAGAAGAAGGAAGAGGGCAAAGAGGATCAGGCAAAATTGTTAATTATTGGGGAAGGAAATAAGAGAGAATATCTGGAGGATTATGTAAAAAAATTAAATTTAGAAAGTAAAGTAATTTTTACCGGATATAGGAAAGATGTAGAAGAGCTAATGGCAGTAATGGATATTTTTGCTTTGACTTCTTTGCGCGAAGGACTGCCCCGAGTGATAGTGCAGGCAGCTGCAGTAGGGATACCTTCGATAGCTTTTAATGTAGACGGAGTTTCGGAGGTTATTAAAGATAACTATAATGGGTTTTTAGTGGAAGCAAAAGACTTAAAACACTTAGAAAATGGGATCAGACAATATATGAATAATAAAGACTTGGTTTTGCTGCACGGTCGAAATGGCCGGGAATTAATTGAAAATAAGTGGTCTATAAAAGGAATGGTGGAAAGAACTGACCAAATCTATCAGAAATTGATTCGGGAAAAAATAGGGGAAATAAGATGAAAAAAATATTGGTGACTGGCTCTGCAGGATTTATCGGTGCTAAGGTTTCGGAGATGCTTCTTGAAAAGGATTATCAAGTGATTGGCTTAGATAACCTGAATGATTCTTATGATGTAAATCTTAAATTTTGGCGTCTGGAGAGATTAAAAACGTATCGCAATTTTATTTTTTATAAAGTCTCCATTGAAAATTTTAATGAACTGAAAAAAATATTTAAGGAGAATTGCCCGGAGGGAGTCATTAATCTGGCAGCTCATACAGGAGTGCGTTATAGTTTAGAGAATCCATTTATTTATCTTTCTACAAATAGTGGAGGGAATTTAAATTTGTTGGAGCTGTGTCGGGAAAACGAGGTGCCTAAATTTGTCTTGGCTTCTACCTCGTCACTTTATGCCGGTCAAAAAATGCCTTTTCGAGAGGATTTAGTAGTAAATAGGCCTATTTCGCCTTATGCGGCTTCCAAGAAGGCAGCTGAAATGATGACTTATACCTATCATTATTTATATGGATTAGATGTCACAATTTTGCGTTACTTTACGGTTTATGGACCGGCAGGAAGACCGGATATGGCTGTTTTCAGGTTTATTAAATGGATGACGGAAAGCACTCCCTTGGAAATATTTGGAGATGGTGATCAGAAAAGGGATTTTACTTATATAGATGATATTGTCAGGGGTACGATCGAGGCTTTAATCCCTTTAGGTTATGAGATTATTAACCTGGGGAATAATCATCCCTATAAAATTTCTGAAATGATAAAGTTAACCGAAGAATCAATCGGGAAGAAAGCGCATTTGAATTACAAAGAATTTCATAAAGCTGATATGCAGGCAACCTGGGCAGACATAAACAAAGCGCAGGAGCTTCTTAATTGGAGGCCGCAAATTAGCTTGGAAGAAGGAATAAAAAGAACAGTAGATTGGACTGTAAATAATTGGGAATGGATCAGGAAGATAAAAATCTAAAAAGCAAGAGTAAAATACAGAAAAGGGGAGAAATAAATATTTATGTTGATCGGAATACTATTAGTGTCATTTTTTACAAGTATTATTTTGTTTCCGGTTATGATTTTTCGTTTGAAAAAGGCTGGGATTGTGGGAAAAAATATGAATAGCGAAAAACAGGAAGAAGTAGCGGAAATGGGAGGATTGGTAATCATCGCCGGATTTGGTTCCGGGATATTTATAGTGATTACAGTTAAGACTTTTTTTCATCTATTTCCTTCAATCGATATAATTTCTGTTTTGGTAGCTTTATCGACAATATTAATAGTGGTGTTAATAGGGATTTTTGATGACTTGGTGTCCATGCCGCAGCAGGTAAAGGCATTTATGCCTGTATTGGCTGCTTTACCTTTAGTGGTAATTAAAGAGGGGAGCACTTTTATGATAATGCCATTTTTAGGAAATATTAATTTTGGTTTATTATATACCTTGGTCATCATTCCTTTGGAGGTTACTATTGCGGCTAACGCGGTTAATATGCTGGCAGGCTTTAATGGCATAGAGGTTGGAATGGGAATAATAGCCATGGGTTCTTTAGCAGTTATAGCCTATCTCCTGGGAAAAATGACGGTATTGGTGATTTTACTTGCAGCGTTAGGAGCACTTTTAGCTACTTTATACTATAACTGGTACCCGGCCAAGATACTGGTGGGAGATGTAGGAACTTTGAGTATCGGAGCAATTATTGCGGCAGCTGTAATTATGGGAAACTTTGAAATTGCCGGAATTATTTTACTGATTCCTTATGTTATAGATTTTTTAATTAAAGCAAAACATCATTTTCCTTATAGTTTTGGAATTTATCGAGAAGGTAAGTTATATTGTCCCGAAGACGGGCCCGTAGGTTTAGGGCAGTTGATTATGAAGGTTTGCGGCGGTATCAATGAAAGAAATCTGGTGCTTTTAATGATGGGGATTGAAGCGGTTTTGGGAGTGGTGGCGATTTTGTTTTATGTTTGATAACCGTTAAGCGGTTTAAAAATTTAAGTTAATTAGCTAATTAATTTGCCGTTGGTAAGATATAAAATATAAGACATAAGATGAGGATTGTAAGTATGAATTAGTGGATAGTAATATCGGAATTTTAATGAGAGATTGACTGATTTTGTATAAATTGAGGACAATCTCTTTTTTTTCCATATTTTGGAAAATATTTTTAAAAAAAAGAAGGAATAAGCAAAATAGTGTCGAATATATTAATTACCTAGTTCCCACATAGTGGAATGATTAAAATAATTTAAATTCGGCAGGAGGCGAAAATTGAAAAAATATTTTCGGATAATACTTTGGATTTGTACGGATTTATTTTTTATAAATATTGCCTTAACTCTTTCGATAATATTGAGGTTTGGAAATGGCTGGAAAGAGAACTTTTATCAATATAGAGTTGTTTTTCTTTACCTATCTTTTTTGTATCTTATTTTTGCTTTAATTTTCAAATTATACAATAGGATTTGGCGGTATATATGCATTAGCGACCTTTTTTTAATTACCGGGACAATTACCGCTGCGGTGGTTTCTTGGATATTGTATTGTAATATAGTAAAGGGAATATATTTTCCCTGGACAGTAAAGGCATTGACCTGGTTTATTAGTCTTGCTTTCATTTCCGGAAGTAAGCTGGTCTGGAGATTATATTGGGAAAGAAGGGATCCTTTTAAAAGAAAAGAAGAGAGAATATTAATTGTTGGTGCGGGAGATGCCGGTAATGTTATTTGCCGAGAAATAGGAAAGAGAAAGGATTTAGGCCAAATGATTGGTTTTATCGATGATGATGTTAACAAAATTGGGAGTGTTATCCAAAATAAAAAAGTATTAGGCTCGGTCGATAAGATAAATGAGATTATCAGCTGGGGAAAAATTGATACAGTGATTATTGCTATTCCTTCCATTACAGGTAGTGAGATTAGAAGGATTATAAATAAAATAGAGAATAAAGATGTAAAAATAAAAACCGTGCCGGGCGTATATGAATTGATTAACGAAAAAGTAAGCGTATCCCGAATTAGAAATGTAGAAGTGAAAGATTTACTGAACCGAGATACTGTTAATTTAAATATTGATGGGATATCTGGATATCTAAAAGGAAAGAGAATAATGGTTACCGGGGGTGCCGGTTCCATCGGGGAAGAGATATGTATGCAGGTTTGCAGATTTTTCCCCGGGGAATTGATGATCTTAGACCATAATGAGAATGCTCTTTTTTATACTGAAAAAAAGATTAGGAGAAAATACGGTGATTTAAAACTTAAGATGATGATGGTAGATATTAGGAATAAAGAGAAGATGGAAAAGATATTTGATGGTTTTAGACCGGAAGTAATATTCCATGCCGCAGCCCATAAACATGTTCCGATGATGGAGTATCATCCTGACGAGGCGGTGAGCAACAATATTATCGCGACTAAAACTTTAGTTGAGTTAGCAGATAAATGGGGAGTTATTGATTTGGTAATGATATCTACCGATAAGGCCATTAATCCAACCAGCGTAATGGGAGCGAGTAAGCAAATAGCAGAAATGATAATAAAAATGTATGCGAAAAAGAGTAAGACTAATTTTGTGGCTGTTCGTTTTGGAAATGTACTTGAAAGTAATGGAAGTGTCATCCCCACTTTTAAAAAGCAAATCGCCGAAGGAGGACCTATTACTATAACCGAAAAAGAAATAAGAAGATATTTTATGACTGTTTCAGAAGCAAGCCAATTGGTAATACAGGCCGGGGGATTGGGCATGAAGGGGACAGTGTTTGTTTTAGATATGGGAGAATTGGTGAAAATCTTAGAATTAGCAGAAAATTTAATTCGGTTATCGGGTCTAATCCCTGATGAGGATATTAAAATAGAGTTTATTGGTTTGAGACCGGGAGAGAAGATGTTTGAAGAATTATTGACTGAGAAGGAGAGAAGCCGGGTATTGGGAGATAGTGGACATGAGAAGATTTTCATTGCTGAGACTGAAGAAGTAAATGATGAGAAGCTGGAAAATGATATAAGGGAGTTGGGAGAGTTGGCAAGGGAGATGGATAGTGAAGGAATAGTGAAAAAACTCCAGGAAATAGTCCCGAGTTATAAGCCGAATAGAGGAATGCTGAAATAGAAAGGTAAACTTTGGTGCCAGGCACCAAAGTTTACCTTTCTAAGCTTGGAGCAGAAAGGAAAGTTTGTGGAAAGTGGAATAGGATAAAGTAGTATTATGGTAATAACTAAAGTAAAAGAGGACATTTTGAGGTCTCCAAGATTAAGTGATTACCGGGGGAAATTTGACGGGGTAGTGGTGATAGGTGGAGCTAATATTGATTTAAGAGGAAAACCTGTTGGAGAGATGCTGGAAAGACATACTTCCAATCCGGGTAAGATATGCGTTGGTTCGGGAGGGGTAGGCAGGAATATTGCGCATAGTCTGGCCTTGCTGAATGTGCCGGTTTGCCTGTTGAGTGCGGTGGGGGATGATGGAGAAGGGGTAAAAATTTTAGAGGAGACAGAGAAGGCCGGCGTAATAATGGAACAGATGATCATATCGGGAGAATATCCTACCGGAATATATCTAGCGATATTGGATGAAAGGGGTGAGATGGAAGTAGGGATCTCAGATATGCGTATTTTAGAGGAAATTACAGTGGAGTATTTAAAGTCAAAGGCTTATTTGATAAAGGAGAGCAAGATAGTGGTAATGGACACTAATATTCCTGTGCAGAGTATCGAATATGTGGTAGACTTGTGTAACAAGGTTAAGGTGCCTATTTTAGTGGAGCCGGCATCGGTGGAAAAGGCAAAAAAGTTAATGAAGATATTGGATGGAAGTGGAAGAGGGTATATTGATTATCTCACTCCGAATAAGGATGAGTTAGAATCAATTTTAGGAACGGAAACGGAAACGGAAACAGGAGCAGGAGCAGAAACAGAAACGGAAATTAGCGAATATAGGGATATGGATTTGGAGAGGGCAGCAGAGGAATTGAACCGCAGAGGAGTCAAGAAGGTGATTGTTACTTTAGGAAAAAGAGGGATATATGTCTATAATGATGGTAGTGGTGTTGGTGATGCAGGTGAGAGAGGATTAGAAGATGAGTTGAATAGGTTTTTTTTGGCGCCCTATAAAGGCAAAGTAGTGGATGTAACTGGAGCGGGAGATGCGCTGGTAGCTGGTTTGGTCTATGGAATTTATAAAGGATATCCTTTGGAAGTAGCGGCAAAATTTGGCTTGGGCGCTGCAGCTTTAACTATCTCCACCAAAGAAACAGTAAGGAGAGATTTAAGAGAAGGGTTGTTGAAAAGTAGGATAGAAGAAGAGAAATAAGAAGAAGTGGAAGCAGGGAAGAGTGGAATTGGGGAAGAGAGGAAGAAAGGACAGGTATAAAAGTGAATGGAGAAAAGTTTTTTACTTTTAAAGATGAAATAAGAGAGGCTTTAAAAGAAGGCAAACCGATAGTGGCCTTAGAATCAACTTTGATATCTCATGGATTTCCTTATCCGGAAAATAAAGAAGTAGCAGGGGAAATGGAAGAGATTATTCGAGGATATGGAGTTGTACCCGCTACTATTGCGATAATTAAAGGAAAAATAAAGGTGGGTTTGACCAGATACGAACTGGAGTTTATGGCAACCTCTAAAGATATTTTAAAAGCTAGTAGGCGAGATTTGGCAGCGATAGTAGCTCAAGGTTTAAATGGGGCTACCACCGTAGCAGCCACTATGATAATAGCAGAGAGGGCAGGAATAAAGGTCTTTGCCACCGGCGGCATAGGGGGAGTACATCGAGGAGCAGAAAAGACTTTTGATATATCAGCGGATTTGCAGGAATTAGCACGAACACCGGTGGCGGTAGTGTGCAGTGGGGCAAAGGCGATTCTTGATTTGCCTTTAACTAAGGAATATCTGGAGACCATGGGTGTACCGGTGATCGGGTTTAGGAGTGAAGTGCTGCCTGCTTTTTATTGTCGGGAAAGCGGATTAAAGGTTGATTATAGGGTAAATGATGAGATGGAGGCAGCGAAGATCATTAGAGCAATGGTTGATTTAAAATTAGGCGGGGGAATAATCATTGCTAATCCCGTTCCTGAGGAGTACGCCATTTCACTGGAGTATATGAATAAGAAAATTAAAGAAGCTGTTATGGCGGCAGAAAAGGACGGGGTCAAAGGAAAGAAACTAACCCCTTACTTATTGAATAAGATAAAAGAATTAACTGAAGGCAAAAGCCTGAAAGCCAATATTGCGCTGGTAAAGGATAACGCTCGCGTAGCCGCAAAAATTGCTCGTGAACTAAAAAGGTAAACTTTAGTGCCAGGCACTAAAGTTTACCTTTTTGCAAAACACAGGAGTTAGAAATAAAGGAATTTATATGGAAATTGTTATTGTTGGTGCAGGACCGGTAGGATGCTATACTGCTCAATTGCTGAAGAAATATGGTTTTAAGAACAGAATAATAGAAGAGCATCAAGAAGTAGGAAAACCAATTAGATGTGCTGGTCTGGTAGGAAGGCAAGTTTTTGAAAACGCCCTTCTTCCTATTTCTAAAAGCTCTATTATTAACCAGATTAATGGAGCTTTGTTTTACTTTCATAAGGAAAATTTTCAGGTCAATAGAGAAGGGGTAGCCCAAGTAATTGATCGTGAGAAGTTTGACAAAAATTTAAGCCAGGGCTTGGAGGTAGAATGTGGAAAAAAGTTAATAGAGATAAAGAGGGAGGGATCCGGATATATAATTAAGACTGAAACGGAGGATATTTATGCTGATTTAGTGATTGGAGCCGATGGAGCAAATTCTCGGTTAAGAAAATATATAAATTGGATAGATAATGATTGTGCAAAGGATAAAAAAAGAGGTTATATAAAAAGCTACTTGGGAATTCAGTATAGAATAAAGACAGAAGACAATTTAGTTTGCGATAAAATCGCTCGGGTACATTTTAAAGAAGGTATTCCTTTTTTTATTTGGGTTATCCCTGAGGGAAATAATATTTTTCGGATAGGAGTGATTTCGGATAACCCCCGTGAAGATTTATTTGCCTTTCTAAATGAATTCAAAATTAATGGTGAAATTATCGGAAAATTAACCGGAATGATTCCCGTAGGACAAACTAAATGCTATTTCCAGAATATTGCCTTGGTGGGAGATGCGGCTATTCAAGTAAAGCCTTTAACCGGTGGTGGGATATATTATGGATTGAAATCGGCAGAGCTTTTAGCAAAATGCATTAGAGATAATAGATTGGATGAATACGATAGGTGTTTGAAGAAAAATTTTGGGAGAGAAATTAAATTTGGATTAAAGGCTCGAAAATTATATGAAGAAATAAATGAAAAAGAATTAAAGAAGATATTTATGTTGTTTAAGAAAAATGCCGGAATTATTGAGAAAGCCGCACATTTTGAAAACCATTCTGTGATTTTTATAGAAATATTAAAAAATCCTAAAATATTTAAAGATGCCGCGCAAATTTTCAGCCAAAATATTAGGAAATTATTATTTTAGGATTAGAATAGGAGGAATAAAATTGAAATCGATCATTCTTTGTGCCGGAAAAGGTACTCGCCTTAGACCGCTTACTCATACCAGCGCCAAACATTTAATTCCCATTGCCAATAAGCCGGTATTGTTTTATGCCATAGAGGCGATCAAGGATTGCGGAGTAACAGACATTGGGGTAATTGTTGGAGAAACCGCAGAAGATATAAAGAGAGAGCTTGAGGATGGCGATAAATGGGGAGTGAGTATTTCTTATATCGAACAGAAGGAAGCCCTGGGTTTAGCGCATGCAGTATTAGTGGCGCAAGATTTTTTAGGGGAAGATAAGTTTTTAATGTATTTAGGAGATAATCTGCTGAAAAACGGGGTAGAAAATTATGCTCGTAAATTTGTTGAAGGGAATTATAATGCTTTTGTATTGTTGACTGAAGTGGGAGATCCCAGACAATTTGGCGTTGCTGAGTTGGAGAAAGGGAGAGTCGTAAGGGTGGTTGAAAAACCCAAGGAGCCTGTTAGTAATTTAGCCTTGATCGGAGTTTATTTTTTTGATAAGAATATTCATCAAGCTATTAAAAACATAAAACCTTCTGCCCGGGGAGAATTGGAAATTACCGATGCAATTCAGTGGATGATTAATCAAGGTTATAAGGTAGGAGCTGAGGTAATTGAAGGTTGGTGGAAAGATACCGGTAAGCCGAATGATATTTTGGAAGCCAATCGTTTGATTTTAGAGGATATTGAGAGAGACATCAGTGAGGCGAAGGTGGATGAGAAATCTGAGATTTTAGGACGGGTAAAAATCGGACAAGGTACAGAGATTATTAATTCTAAGATATTGGGACCGGTTATAATAGGAAAGGGGGCTAGAGTAGTCGATTCTTATGTGGGTCCTTTTACTTCCCTTTCAGATAGAGCGGAAATAAAAAAGAGTGAAATTGAATGTAGTGTAGTTTTAGAAGAAAGTAAACTGGAAAATATCAAGGGACGAATGCAAAGATGTCTTATAGGCAGAGGCGTGGAAATTTATCATTCTAAAGACCTACCTCGAGTATTTCAATTTACTTTAGGCGACCACAGTAAGGTCGGCCTTCTCTAAAAGGTAAACTTTAGTGCCAGGCACCAAAGTTTACCTTTTTTATACTTTCTAGAAGGAAGTACCTAAAGTGAGGTAGATATCGTATCCTTTTTGGTCGTTCAGGGTTTTAGCTGCTCCCAATCTTAACGTAAAAGGAAAATCATATTGAAAATTAAAATCTGCTTTTAGTTCTGCTCCAATGCTTGATTTAAAATCTTGCCATATTGTGTTGAACTCATTTTCTTTAATAGTTTTTTTCACCTGAGGGCTTTCCCAGGCACTTCCTATATCGACGAAGAGAGCCCCGGATAATCTTTCTAAAAAGAGGTAGAGAGGTCCGAGGGTAATGCCATGTTCAATGTTGACCAGGGGGAAGCGGTATTCTATGCTAGCTAAAAGAAGATTATTCCCTTCCAGGGTGGCTGGAGGATAACCACGGAGAGAAAAGGTGTTTACCTCTGTAGTACCAAGATTATCCGCAGAATAGTTACCTCCTAATTTAAATTTTTCATCGCTTAGATCTGATTCTAATATACTTGCGGAACTTACACCAGCAACCAGGCGAAGAGCCAGGACCTGATGCAGGGAAGAAAGGGAGATATATTTCCTGCCATCGAATAGTAATTTATCAAAAGTATAATCACCACCCAAGGCTTTATCGGCATGTTCATAGGATAAAGAGAAAGAATTGCCCAGTTCGGGGCTGATAGAGAATCCATATTTTTCCGCATCGGAATAGGAGTAACCTAACTTGAGGCTGGTGATTTTTTGTGAATCGTCATTTAAGAAAGATGACGTATTGGTTGGTGCAGAGGATAATTTTTCGTATTGATAACCGAAAGAAAAGTTTTGTCTATTAGAACGCGAATTTTTAGTATTTGTAGTAGGATTAGTATTACCTTCAAAAGGTAAATAAATATTTATTCCCGCCTTGCCTTCTTTCCACCAGGACCAGGACGTGGTGGGGGTAGTGGTAGTCGAAGTCGTATTACCATAAAGATAAAAATTTACGATTGGAAGGCGGAAGCTATAATTATAATAATTGAAGTTGTAGGAAAGGCTATTATTTAATATTTGGTAAGTAAGACTTAAAGGTAGAGAGTAAAATCCAAGGATATCTTTCAATTCAGTTGAAAAACCAATTCCCGGATAGCTATTACTAAGGCGGGCAGTGGGAATCCAATAGGTGGACGGCCAGAAAGAAGACAAAGGATGGTAAGGGTGAATAGGGTAATTATTTATAACAAAGGAATTGGAAGAGGAATTTAGATTTTTATTAAATTGATTTAGTTGGTTGTATTGATTTGATTGGTTGAATTGATTTGATTGATTGTATGGTTGCGTCACCATAATTGGGGGTTCGACATATTCTATTTTTATTTCTGTCCATTGACTGGGGTAAGAGTTCGGATCTATTTCCATCAGGTGCAGCTCGTATCCGGTAGTATGATAAGAAATAAAGGCTAGTTGAGTGCCATCGGAAGAGGTGGCCGGTTGAAATGCTCCACCTAGAACATTGGTTACCTGATAGAGTTTTTTATCGGGAAGGGAAAAAGCAAAAATATTATAAACGCCGGTACGATCAGAGGCGAAAAAGAGGTATTGACCATCAGGAGACCAACAAGGACTAAGATCCATAGACGTATCTTGAAAGATTGCTTCAATGGTTTGAGGAGCGAAATTACCTATATTATTATTATCGGAATTATCGGGGGAAATATTATTAGCATGATCAATATTATCC
>Ga0116197_1000019_pt1 | contig 33825 bp, 32 predicted proteins | sample ZodSprsou2mmetaG_FD_94480 | JGI IMG/M metagenome (GOLD analysis project Ga0116197, IMG submission 94480) | Hot spring sediment microbial communities from Zodletone spring, Oklahoma to study Microbial Dark Matter (Phase II) - Zodletone Spring... ...
AGAGGAAGGTATTCTGGTAAATATTAGTTTGGTGCTCAGATATGGGGAAAATATTCCTCAAATTGGATTTAAAATTCAAAAAAGTCTGAAAAAGGAATTAGAATATATAACCGGTATAAATGTCATTCTAATTAATATTTTTGTTTATAATTTAAAGTACTAAATCTTGTGTATCGTATATCGTATATCGTAAAAAGAATAATAGCCGGTAATCAGAATCCAGTTTTCAAAAGAAAATAATAATATGTATTGAGTGATGGGTAGAAGTTTGATTTATCAAACCCTTAATAATTAATAGATACAGAAGTTTATTCAAATAAATCTGAACAAGATACGAGATACGAACAATGGGATACGATTTTGTAAGAGAGGTGTAAGATGTTTGATAAAGAAGAAATAAAAAAAATTAAACAATTAAGGAAAGAATGGGAAAACAATATGGTCCAAAAAACGCTCGAGCGTTTTCCTGAAAGAAAAGAAAAATTTGTTACCGGATCAGGAGAAAGGATTGAGCGATTATATACTCCTGAAAATTTAGAAGAGTATGACTATAGTAAAGAATTAAATTTTCCTGGGCAATTTCCCTACACCCGTGGAGTTCAACCCACTATGTATCGGGGTCGATTTTGGACTATGCGACAATATGCGGGCTTTGGTACAGCTGAAGAATCTAATAAGCGTTATAAATATCTATTAGGTCAAGGACAAACCGGATTAAGCGTTGCTTTTGATCTGCCTACACAAATTGGTTATGATTCGGATCATGTTATGTCATTAGGCGAAGTAGGAAAAGTAGGAGTAGCCATAGATTCCTTAAAAGATATGGAAACGTTATTTGATGGGATTCCTCTTGATAAAGTAAGCACTTCAATGACCATAAATGCTCCAGCAACTGTATTATTAGCCATGTATATAGCTGTAGCAGAAAAACAAGGTATCTCTCCCGACAAACTAAACGGGACTATCCAAAATGATGTATTAAAAGAATACATTGCCCGTGGAACTTATATTTTTCCTCCTGCTCCTTCAATGAGATTAATTACCAATATTTTTCAATATTGTTTTAAAGAAATGCCTTTATGGAATACTATCAGTATAAGTGGCTATCATATTAGAGAAGCAGGTTCTACAGCAATTCAGGAAGTTGCCTTTACTTTAGCTGATGGAATAGCCTATGTAGATGCCGCAGTAAAAATCGGATTAGAAGTTGATAATTTTGCGCCAAGATTATCTTTCTTTTTTAATGCCCATAATGATTTATTAGAGGAAGTAGCTAAATTTAGAGCAGCTCGAAGATTGTGGGCTAAGATTATGAAAGAAAGATTTGGAGCTAAAAATAAAAAATCTTTAATGCTTAGATTTCACACTCAAACAGCTGGTTGCACTTTAACTGCTCAACAAGCGGATAATAATATTGTTCGGGTTACTATTCAAGCCTTAGCAGCAGTATTGGGTGGAACCCAATCTCTCCACACAAATTCAAGAGATGAAGCTCTGGCTCTTCCTGCTGAGGATTCGGTAAGGATTGCCCTTAGGACTCAACAAGTTTTAGCTTATGAAAATGGCGTAACCGAAACCGTTGATCCTTTAGCCGGTTCCTATTATCTAGAAACTATAACTAATAAAATTGAAAAAAAGGCTTTAGAATATATTGAAAAAATTGATAAATTAGGTGGTGTTATTCAAGCCATTGAAAAGGGATTTATTCAGCAAGAGATACAAAACAGTGCTTATAAATACCAGAAAGATATTGAAGAGGGTAAAAGGATAGTAGTAGGAGTAAATAAATTCAAGATTAACGAGGGATCTCCAAACGGTCTTTTAAAAGTTAATCCGGAAGTTGGACGTCAGCAAGTTGAGGAACTTAAAAAGTTAAAAGAAACAAGAAATAACAATGAAGTAAAAGAAAATTTAAAGTTATTGGAAGAGTCTGCTAAGACAGATAAAAATTTAATGCCCATAATCTTAGATTGTGTCAAATCTTATGCTACATTGGGTGAGATTTGTGATGTATTAAGAAGTATCTTTGGTGAATATAAAGAGTCTGTAAAGCTTTAAAGGTGGAGGAAATAAAATAATGGAAGGAAAAAAAATTAGAGTATTAATTGCTAAACCCGGGCTTGATGGACATGACCGGGGGGCAAAGGTGATAGCAAGAGCTTTAAGGGATGCCGGGATGGAAGTAATATATACTGGATTACGACAAACACCTGAACAGATTGTGGAAACCGCTATCCAGGAAGATGTAGATGTTATTGGATTAAGTATTTTATCCGGTGCCCATACTCATCTTTTCCCCAAAATAATGGAACTTTTAAAAGAAAATAACATTGAAGATATAATTATTATAGGTGGAGGAGTAATCCCCGAAGAAGATATTCCCGAATTAAAAAAAGCGGGCGTAGCAGAAATATTTACTCCAGGAACTGATACCCGTAATATTATTAAGTTTATTAAGGAGAAAGTAAAACAGCAAAATTAGTATAAAGAAATATTCTGAAAAAGAATAACAGAATAAATAGAAGAAAAGAAAAGTGTAGAAAAAACAATTTAAGGCTTTAATGATTTGGCTAAAGATAGATAAATAAAATTAATTGAAAAATTAGATTATCTTTGTAGGATGATTTTAAAAATAATTATGGGGCTTTAACGCAATACGAGAAAAAGGTAAATTAGATTAAGATGGAAATAGTAAAAAAAATAACTAATGGTGATCGCAGAGCAGCTGCGAAATTAATTACTTTAGTAGAAAATAACTTTAAACAAGCTCAAGAGATTTTGAAAAAACTCTATGATTTTACCGGGAATGCCCTAATAATTGGTATAACCGGTCCTCCCGGTTCAGGAAAAAGTACTGTTACCGATAAGGTTTCCAAAATTTTAAGAGGACAGGGGAAAACGGTTGGAATAATTGCCATTGACCCTACCAGCCCATTTACCGGGGGAGCATTGTTGGGGGATAGAATTCGTATGCAGGACCTTAGTTTAGATCAAGGTGTTTTTATAAGAAGCATGAGTACACGAGGGCATCTAGGGGGACTTTCTCAAGCTACCCAGGCAACGGTTAAGATATTAGATGCGATGGGTAAGGATATAATATTTATTGAAACGGTAGGTGTAGGTCAATCAGAAGTAGATATAGTTAAAGTAGCTGATACAGTCGTATTGGTCAGCATGCCGGGAATGGGAGACGATATCCAGATCATAAAAGCCGGGATAATGGAAATAGGGGATATTTTTGTGGTAAATAAAGCCGATAAAGAAGGATGTGAAGGTTTAGTTACAGAAATAGAAATGATGTTGGATTTAAACCGAGATAGAAGATGGCGTCCTCCGGTTTTAAAGACCATAGCTAAAGACAATGTCGGGATGAAAAAACTCTTGGAAGAGATTAATCGACATTTCCAATCTCTAAAGGAAAGTGGTGAGTTAGAGCAAAGACGCCGGGAGAGTGCCAAGAAAGAGATATTTGATCTTATTCAAGAACAATGGAAAGAAATACTTTCAACTTTTATTGATAACGGATTTTTAAATAAGTTAGTAACCAAAATAGTAAAACGAGAAGAAGATCCATACACTGCTGTAGAAAAATTATCAAGCATAGTAATGCATTCTTATGCAAAGGGAGGCATAAAAAATGATAGAAAAGATTGACCATATTGGTATTGCGGTAAAAAGCATTGAAAAGACCAGCGAGTTTTTTAGCAATATGCTGGGATTGAAAGTTACCGGTGAAGAAAATGTAGAAGAACAGAAAGTGAAAGTTGCTTTTTTGCCTTTAGGAGATAGCGAATTAGAGCTGTTAGAATCCACTGCACCCGAGGGTCCCATTGCAAGATTTATTGAGAAGAAAGGTGAAGGAATTCAACATATCGCCTTTAGAGTTGATAACATCGAGAAAACACTAGAAAAATTGAAAAAGGAAGGAGTTAGATTAATTGACGAAAAACCGAGATACGGAGCAGGTGGCGCAAAGATAGCCTTCTTACATCCTAAAGATACTAATGGTATTCTTATTGAACTAAGCGAAAGAAGTGAATAAAAAAATGATGTAGAGAATCAGAATCCAGAAGCCAGAAGATGTATTAAAAATACCTCTGACTCCTAACTCTTGGATTCTGAATACTCGAGAACTTTTAAAAAGAACAGAGAAAGGTGGTAAGATAAATTAATGAAATTATCAATTGATGAGTTAATGAAGAATTTAAGGGATAGAGAAGAAAAAGTAAAGGCAGGTGGGGGAGAGAAAAGGATAAAAGCCCAACATGAGAAGGGAAAACTTACTGCTCGGGAAAGAATCGGAATTCTCTTGGATAAGGATAGTTTTGTCGAGCTTGATCTTTTAGTTGAACACCGATGTAGTAATTTTGGAATGGATAAAGTAGAAGCACCCGGTGAGGGAGTTATAACCGGTTATGGAACTATAGACGAAAGACTGATTTATGTTTTTGCTCAGGATTTTACCGTTATTGGTGGTTCATTAGGAGAAATGCATGCTAACAAGATATGTAAAGTAATGGACATGGCAATGAAAATGGGAGCGCCATGTATCGGAATAAACGATTCAGGTGGAGCTCGCATTCAAGAAGGGGTAGATTCCCTGAGCGGTTATGGTCAAATATTTTATCGTAATACCATTGCTTCCGGGGTAATTCCTCAAATTTCTATTATTGTGGGACCAGCAGCCGGAGGAGCAGTCTACTCTCCTGCAATAATGGATTTTGTATTTATGGTAAAAAATGTGGGGATAATGCATATTACCGGTCCAGATGTGATTAGAGCTGTAACCGGAGAAGTAGTCACCTCTGAGAAATTAGGTGGAGCCATGACTCATAATAGGAAAAGTGGAGTGGCTCATTTTGCTGCAGAGAATGAAGAAGAAGTATACTAAATGGTAAGAAAATTGATTAGTTATTTACCCTCTAACAATATGGAAAATGCTCCCGCAATTGAATGTCAAGATGATCCTAATAGAATGGAAGAAGCTCTTTTAAATCTTGTACCTACCGATCCTAATAAACCTTATGAAATGAAAGAGGTAATAAACTATATCGTGGACGGAGGAGATTTTTTTGAGTGCCATCCTTATTTTGCAACTAATATGCTTACTGGATTTGCCAGGTTAAACGGTCAATCTATTGGCATAATAGCTAATCAACCAAAAGTGTTAGCAGGTTGTTTGGATATTGATGCATCTGATAAAGCTGCCCGTTTTATTAGGTTTTGTGATGCTTTTAATATTCCTATTTTAACCTTGGTAGATGTTCCGGGATTTTTGCCAGGAACTGCGCAAGAGTATGGAGGGATTATCCGCCATGGAGCAAAGTTACTATATGCTTATTCCGAAGCGACTGTTCCCAAAGTAACCTTAATTGTTCGAAAATCCTATGGTGGAGCTTATCTGGCTATGTGTAGTAGAGATTTAAGAGCAGATCAAGTTATCGCCTGGCCTACAGCAGAAATTGCGGTAATGGGTTCTCAAGGAGCAGCAAATATTATCTTTAGAAAAGAAATAGCTAAGGCAGATGATCCTGAAAAAGTACGCCAGGAGAAGATTGATGAATTCCAATTAAAATTTTCTAATCCTTATGAAGCAGCTAAACGAGGTTATGTGGATATGGTCATTGACCCACGAGAGACCAGACCTCGCTTGATAACAACTTTTGATATGCTATCTACAAAAAGAGAAAGTAGACCAGCGAAGAAACATGGCAATTTCCCAGTTTAAATTAGCATATAGTTAATTTATTACTTGGTTAGCTAGTTAAATAGTTACTTGTTTTTAAGAATTCGTCAATAATAAATTATTTATTAAATATTTTTCAATAGATATTATTAACCGGCTAACTAAGTAACTGACTAACCATATAACAACTAAAGAAGGAGGATAGGGCAGATATGTTTGAAGGAATAAAGGGAGCAATACAAATAGCAGTTATAGATATGATTTTAGTCTTTATGGTTCTTGGTGGATTAGCTTTAGTAATGGGATTATTAAAAAAAATTGTAGGAATTAAAAAAGAAAAAAAAATACCTAAAGAAGTTACAGTTACTCCATCACAATCAAGTATTACTTCGATAGAATCAAAAAAAGAAGTTGAAGGCAAATTAATAGCGGTCATTGCTACCGCTGTGGCTTCATGTTTAGAAAAACCACAAAGTAGATTTAAAGTACTGAGTATAAAAAAATATAATACCTCTTTAATTAATCCCTGGGCAGCTATGGGGAGACAAGAAATAATGTTAGAAAAAAATAATCAATATTAATATTGAAGATAAAGGAGTAGATAAAATAAAATGAGAAAATTCCAAGTAAAAGTAGACGGTAAAGTGTATGAGGTAGAAGTAGAAGAGGTGGGAGGGAATGAATCATCAGGGGGAACTATTCCTGTTCCTCAACCGATTGTGAACAAAGTAAAAGAAGTACCGGTAAGCCAAAAGGTAATGAAGGCTTCATCTAATTTAACTCCCGCTAAAGCGCCAACTGCAGAGGTAGCCGGAGAAGAAGTGACCGCGCCTATGCCTGGTAAAGTACTTCAACTCAAGGTATCTGAAGGAGACAGTGTAAAAGACGGAGATACTTTATTGATCTTAGAGGCTATGAAGATGGAAAATGAAATTATCGCCAATGCTTCCGGAAATATAAAAAAAATAAATGTAGCCGTAAATGATATGGTAGATACTGGCGATGTCTTAATGGTTATAGGTTAGAATAGAGAGGAGAATTTAAATGGATCTTTTAATGAAAGTCCTTTCCTTATTTACCCTTTCAGGATTTGCTAAACTTACTGGTGGTAATATAATAATGCTAATTGTGGGTGGAGTATTATTGTATTTTGCCATAGTAAAGAAATGTGAGCCTTTACTTCTTGTACCTATCGGCTTTGGAGCAATATTAGTAAATCTACCCATTACCGGAATAATGGAAGAGGGTGGTTTATTATATTTTATTTCATGGGGAATAAAACATGAAGTATATCCCTGTTTAATATTTATGGGTATTGGAGCAATGACTGATTTCGGCCCTTTATTGGCTAATCCGATAACCTTCCTTTTAGGCGCGGCAGCTCAAGTAGGGGTATTTGTAGCTTTAATTGGTTCAGTGCTTTTAGGATTTAATATTCAGGAAGCAGCTTCAATTGGAATTATCGGAGGGGCAGATGGACCAACAGCAATTTATCTTACAGTTAAAATGGCTCCTCAATTATTGGGGGCTGTAGCAGTAGCAGCTTATTCTTATATGTCATTGGTTCCTATCATTCAGCCTCCTATTATGAAATTATTAACTTCACCAGAAGAAAGAAAAATAGTGATGAAGCAACTAAGACCGGTATCCCGGTCAGAGAAGATACTCTTTCCTATTATATCAACTGTTTTAATTGGTCTTTTATTACCAGCTTCTGTTCCCATTATTGGAATGTTAATGCTGGGAAACTTATTTAGGGAAAGTTTGGTAGTGGATAGATTGTCTAAAACTGCTCAAAATGAATTAATCAATATCGTTACTATATTTTTATCTACCTGTGTTGGGGCTACCATGCAAGCCGAATATTTTTTAACCTTCAATACAATTAAAATAATAATATTAGGTTTAATTGCCTTTGGTTTTGGCACAGCCGGAGGGGTATTATTTGCTAAACTATTGAATAAAATAACTGGGGGAAATATTAATCCTTTAATTGGAGCTGCAGGTGTGTCTGCTGTGCCTATGGCTGCTAGAGTCGCCCAGAAAGTAGGGCAAGAAGCTAACCCCAGCAACTTTTTATTGATGCATGCTATGGGACCAAATGTAGCCGGAGTGATTGGAACTGCAGTTGCTGCAGGAGTAATGTTGACTTTACTCCAATAAAGCTAATTCATGTGTTTGTGGATAGTATTAAATAGTATAAACTAAGTCGCAATATTTGATTTTTTATAACGCAGGCTAAAGCCTGCGTTATTTATATGGGAATTAATAAATTGATTATATGGGTAAAATTAGTTTAAGATGATAATGAATTACACTTATAGGAGAAAATAAAACCTTAGAAAAAATAGCAGATTCCGATATAGGAATAATAAGATGAAAAAATTAACTAAAAAATATTGTTTGGGAATGGAAATATTAAATGGTAACCACAATTATGATGAAGGGGGATATTGAGTATAAATCAGTATCTCCAACTCGTGAATAGCATCTCGTATTCTAGTGCGTAGTGCATAGTTATTTAGCATATAGAAAAAGTCATTATGTAAAGAAATTATCCCTCTTTTTATCCTTTGCGTTAATCCATATATTCCAACGACTAATTCAATTGGAGAATTGGAGAATTGGTCAATCGCAGCATTAATCCATTGCTAACTTTAAAAATTTAGCAATTGATTTTTTTACTTCTTATTGTAAATATGCTAAAATATCTTCAGTTTACCAGAGATTAAATGAGGGAAAAGGAAATTTTATTATGTTGAAAAAATCTTATTCGATTATGGTTTTTTTTATTATTATTTCTTTGTTGGTAGCCGGAGTTATTGTTTTTCATCGCTCCTATTTAGAGAATAATTTTAAACAGGTAGAAATGGTCATGAGCCTGAATGAATTAAGAGAATTATCTTACCAGGAAGGTCGCGATGAAATTGAGCTATTAGCCAAAATAAAAAAGTCCGGGATTAATTCAATAGCTATTCATGAAGATACCCTAGAAAGTCTCGTTATTTCCGGAAAAATACTCTATTTTTCTAATCAAGAACTAAATAAATTAAATTTCTTTTTAACTTCGATCGATCCCTTTGAAAAATTTAAACCTTCCCCAGGAGAAGCTTATATTATATGCAATGATAAAAATGATTATTTTCGCTTAAAAGAAAATTTACAAAGGCAATTAGGAGAAGATCTGGTAAGAGATATTGGCTTTCTTCCCAATTTAGGTTTAAAGGTGAAAGGAAGCGAAGATAAACTTGCTAAATTGGGTTTAGGATTTCGTGAAGAAGATGTTAAAATGATAAAAAATAATGGGTTTCAGGTCATTTTACGTCTTAAAAATTTCTCTCAAATTAATAAGCAAGATATAGATTTTAAATTTAGCGAAAGTGAAAAAACCGGAAAGATTTCAGGAATAATTTTTGAAGGGGAAACGGTTTTAGGTTACCCTTCAAAAGAAAATTTGATTCATACTGCAGCACTTTTAAAAACAAAAGATTATCCCTTTGGAATAATAGAATTTGCCGATCAAAAAGGGATTGAGACAATCGCTCAGCAAGCAAGCGGCTTAGCAGTTAGAGTCCATAGTATCACTAAAGAAGAAATGGAAATTATTTCTAAACAAAAAGCTACAGAAAGATGGATTAGGGCAGCAAAAGAAAGAAAGGTAAGGATTTTTTATATTAAACCCTTTATGAAGTCTGATTCTAATCTTATTGAAGAAAATTTAGCTTATATTAAAACCATAACAGAAGAGTTAAAAGCTAGTGGCTTTAAGACAGGACAAGCTAGTATCCTTTCTGCAAATTACCAAGAACCAAAAATATTTATTCTTTTGTTGATTCTAGGGGTTATTTCTGCAGGCATCATTCTTTTAAAAAATACCTTCAACCTAAAAAACTATCAAGAGTATTCTCTGTTAATTTTAGGAATTTTATTTTCTTTAATGCTCCTCTTTTTCAATCAAAAGATATTGTTAATTAAGCTAATGGCATTACTAGCAGCTCTTATATTTCCTACTTTGGCAGTTATTAGTAACCAAAAATATTTTCTGGAAAATGATAATTTTAGATTAAAAGATATCCAAAATATTTCTAAAAATAATCTTAGTTTTACCAAGATGATAAAAAAAGTTTTATGCGGATTTTTCAAGGTAATTTTAATTACCTTAACTGGCGCTTTGTTGATTGCAGCTTTATTAAGCAATAGTAAATTTATGTTGGGGATAGAGCAGTTTAGCGGAATAAAGATTTCTTATTTGCTTCCTCTACTTTTGGTTCTGGCAATCATATGGTTAAAGGTGAATAAAGGAAAATTAATGATTTTGGAAAACATGAAGAAGCCTATTCTTATTGAACACGTAGTTATAATACTTTTCTTTGCGGTATTTTTGGTAATTTATATCTCTCGATCAGGGAATTTCTCTTTTCTCCCTGTGTTGGGCATTGAAGAAAAGATAAGAATATTTTTAGAAAAAACTTTAATTGCTCGACCCAGAAATAAAGAATTTTTAATCGGTTATCCCGCTTTATTATTGGCCATGAGTATGAATTTCTTAAAGATAAAAGAATTCAAGATTCCGATAATTATTATCGGTGTTATAGGTCCGGTTACTTTAATTAATACCTTTTGTCATCTTCATACTCCCTTTTTGTTTTCGATGCTGCGTACATTTAACGGGATATGGTTAGGTTTAGCGTTAGGACTAGTAGCCGTTACAATATTTTATTACTTAGTAAAAACATTTAGGGAAAATATTTAATGATCAAGAAGTCTAAAACCATGGTAAAGATAATGATTTCCGGCTATTATGGTTTCAATAATACCGGGGATGAAGCGATTCTTAAATCTATGGTAGGAGCCTTTAAGGAAAAAATACCCCAAATTAAGATAGTAGTTCTTTCTTGCAGGCCTTTGCAGACCTCTCAATCTTGTCAGGTTAAAGCTATAAAACGACTGAATGTTATTAAAATTATCTGTAATTTAAGAAATACCAATCTTTTTATTAGCGGAGGAGGCGGGTTACTTCAAGATTCATCCGGAAAAGGCTGGAGCATATTATATTACTTGGGATTGATATGGCTCGCAAAAATAACTAAAGTACCGGTTATGATTTATGCTCAAGGCATTGGTCCAATAAATAAGTATGTAAACAAAAAACTTATAAAGCGGACTTTAAACAAAGTTGATTTAATAACTCTAAGAGATAGTCCCTCCCAGAAAATATTGAATAATTTGGGAGTGTTAAAACCGTCGATCTTTGTAAATTCTGATCCTGTTTTTTTACTAAAGAAAAAAAACATTAATCAAACTCTGAATAATCATCCTTATATTAAGAAAATGATCAATACAGTTCATAATCGTCCCTTGATTGGATTTTCGGTGAGAAAATATAAAAGTAATGGATTAGATCCGAAAAGAATATTCGCCCAAACTGCCGATTATTTAGTTGACTGTTATAAAGCAAAGATTATTTTTTTCCCTTTTAAATATGATGAAGATGTGCATATTAGCGAAGAAATATTATCCTTGATGAAAAACAAAGCTGAAGTACTTAAAGCAAAACTTGAACCCGAAGAACTACTTTCTATTTTATCTCGACTATCTTTGATGATTGGAGTAAGGCTTCACTCCATTATATTTTCCAGTATGGTGAATATTCCTTTTTTAGCTTTTAACTACGATCCAAAAGTGAAATATTTTGTAGATGAGTTGGGCTTGTCTGAACTACTCATAGAGACAGATAAAGATATCTCTTTTAAAAATATTCAAGAGAATATAAAATATATTAGAGAAAATAATGATAAAATAAAAAATATTTTACAAAAAAAAGTAATCAATTTAGAAGAACAAGCCCTTGCTAATAATGAATTGATGTACAAGTTTTTAAACCAATAACCTTTAACCTTTGAGAGTATCATAAATATGATTAGAATGTTTCATGTATACAAAAATTATCCCAATAAAATACAAGCTTTGCGTGATATCAATATTCATATAAAAAAGGGTGAATTTGTTTTTTTGGTTGGTCCTACCGGAGCAGGGAAGAGTACTTTTTTAAAATTAATTTATCGTGGGATTGTACCTACCAAAGGTCAGGTAATTGTCGATGGTATAAATATAGCCCGGCTTAAACCCAGTTATATACCTTATTTAAGGCGGAATATAGGTATTATCTTTCAAGATTTTAAATTACTTTATGATAGAACGGTATACGAGAATATTTCTTTTGGTTTGAAAGCAATTGGGGCAACTAATTTTGAGATAAAACAACAAGTTAAAAAGGTCCTTAATTTAGTAGGGCTGGAGCATAAAAAGAAAATAAAGCCACATTTATTATCCGGTGGGGAACAACAAAAATTATGTATTGCCCGGGCTATTGCCAATGAACCATTAATATTGCTTACTGATGAACCAACAGGTAATTTAGATCCTTACACTTCCTGGGAGATTATGAAACTTTTATTTCATATAAATATTAGGGGAACTACTATAATCATGGCTTCACATGACAAACTGATGATAGATAAAGCAAAAAAACGAATAATAAGGGTGGAGCGAGGCCGAATAATAGAAGACATCCAACGAGGAATATATTAAAATGATTTTTGAAAATATGAGATTTTATTTTAGAGAAGCTTTACTTAGTTTTAGAAGAAGTATTTTAATGAGTATAGCAACAATATTAAGCATTACTACTATTTTACTTATTGTGGGCATCTTTGTATTAATATCAGCCAATTTAAATCTATTTTTGGAAAATTTAGAATCTCAATTAGAAATTATCACTTATTTAGAAGATAATATTTCAAATACAGAGCTAAATACTTTAACAGAAAAATTGAATTCTATAAAGGGAATAAAAGAAGTAAATTTTGTATCTAAAGAAGAAGCTTACCAAAGTTTATCTAAGGATTTAGGAGAGCAAAAGGACATATTAGGCGTTATTGAAAAAAATCCACTTCCTGCCTCTTTTGAGATAAGAATAGAAGAGCCAAGAATGATCGAGCAAATTGCTAATCAGATAACCAAGTTAGAAAAAGTGGAAGAAGTTGAGTACGGCCGGGAAACAGCTGAAAGATTGTTAAACTTTACTTATATATTTAGAAGAGCGGGAATGTTAGTATTAATTCTTCTAGTTTTTGCTTCAGTTTTGATTATATCTAATATCATTAAAATCACTGTGTATGCCAGAAGAAATGAAATTGAAATAATGAGCTTGGTTGGAGCTACTCCCTGGTTTGTTAAGTGGCCTTTTATAATTGAAGGTTTTTTACAGGGTTTTATCTCAAGCATTTTTTCTATAATAATTTTATATTATTTTTATTCTTTTGCAATAAATATAGTGCATCAAGCCATTCCTTTTTTACCATTAGTGGTGGATAATATAGATTTATTACCTATTGGCATAGCGATCGTATTATTAGGAAGTTTGGTAGGAATTTTAGGTAGTATATTTTCGGTAGGGAAATATTTGAATGCATGAAAAGAAATTAGATCTAATAAAAAAGAAAATATTTTTTATGGTAATATTAATTTTAATCTTCACCTTGTTGATTATATTTTTAAGTTATAGTGATAGTAATGGAGATTACAGTCAAAAGATAAATGAGGAAAACCAGAGATTAGAAAAAATAGAACAACAGATCAAGAATGTTAAAAATGAAATTAATAATTTGCAAAAAAAGGAAATTAGTTATCTAGAGACACTTCCTAAAATAGAAAAGCTTTTACAAGATGCAGAAAAAGAATTACAAACTATCGAAAAGGATTTGGAATTTGCCCAAAAAGAGATAATAGCGACCGAAAAAGAAGCGGTTATTGAGAAAGAGAAGTTAAAAGAAAAGACCAAGCTATTAGAAAGCAGATTAAGGGAGATATACAAACATCGCTTAACAGGTTATCTGGAAATTCTATTTAACAGTGAAAGTTTTTCTGATTTTCTTACTCGTTTTAGATATATTAAAAATATTTTGTCTTTAGATGCCGAGGTAATCCGGGATATTCGACAGCAGATGAAAAAAATAGAAGAGAATAAAATAAAACTGGAAAACAGGGAAGCAATTTTAAATTTGTTAAAACAAGAAGTAGAGAAAGAGAAAGAAAATATTGAATTTTCTATTCAAGCTAAAAAGTCCATTATTAACAAGTTAGATTCTCAAAAAGAAACCTATTTAAAATCTTTAAAAGAGCTAGAGCAATCTTCTCAAGATATAAAAAATATAATAGAAAAAATTTATAAACAGCAAGAAGAGGATTCCAAGAAAACCTCTCAGAACGAAGTGCCCACAATAATACTTCAGCCTAAGAAGGGAATTTTAGCTTTACCTATCCAGGGCAAATTAATTTCTGAATACGGAAGACAAAAAAATACTGATTATAATACTGATACTTTTAATTCCGGAATAGATATCAGCGTACCTCTCGGACAGGTAGTTCATGCAGCAGGTTCAGGAGAAGTAATTTATACTGGAAATATAAAAGGATATGGACAGATAATAATTATTGATCATGGAGGAAGAGTGACTACTCTATATGCTCATCTTTCTAAAATTTTAATAAATATTGGAGATAAAGTAAAAAAGGGACAGTCTATAGCTCAAGCCGGTGATAGTGGCGGAGTTTCTTCCACTAGGCTACATTTTGAAGTCAGGGTAGAGGGCAAACCTACTGATCCTATGAACTGGTTATAAACATAAACATTCTAAAAATTGGACGGTGAAAATTTTGATAAATATTAAAAGAAAAAGAATAGTTACTTTAATTTCGATTTTTGTGTTAATTTCCATAATTGGCGGATTCCTGTTTTATAATGTTAGAGCAAACGGTAAAAACAATGAAGAGAAGTTGTTTGACAATTTAGAGCCTTTCTTTGAAGCTTTAAATTTAGTCAGGTTTGAATACGTAAAGAAAGACATAGATCTAGATCTGGTTATTCAAGGAGCTATAAAAGGGATGCTAAAAACGCTTGATGACCCCTATACTCGTTTTATGGACCCGCAAGCACTTAAAAGAGAGCAGGAAGATATGTTTTTAGGTCGTTTTGGAGGATTAGGGATAATTATCTCTATAAAAGATGATCAATTAACTATAATTTCTCCCATTGAAGATACTCCAGCTGATAGAGCCGGAATAAAACCAGGAGACAAAATAATAGAGATTGATGGAAAATCAACTGAAGGAATGGGGTTAGATGAAGCAGTGAATATTTTAAGGGGGGAGAAAGGAACTGAAATAACTATTGGAATCAAGAGAGAAAAGGTAGAAGAAATTTTTGAAATTCCCATAATCCGGGATATAATCGAGGTCACAGCAGTAAAAAAGGAAACGATGGGTAAGTATGATAACCTTGCCTATATCCGAATTTCTACTTTTAATGTGAACACCGAACCTGAGTTAAGAGAAGCCTTAAATAAATTTAAAGAAGATAGTAATATTCAGGGGATTATTCTCGATTTGCGCAATAATCCAGGAGGATTATTAGATAGTGCAATAGAGGTAACCAGCAAATTCATAAAAGAAGGACCGATTGTTCACATCAAAGATAGAGATGGAATAGTAGCTACGATAGAATCAAGGGGGAACGAATACCCAGAATGGCCTTTATTCGTGTTAGTTAACGAGGGAAGTGCCAGTGCTTCTGAAATTGTAGCAGGGGCAATTCAAGATTCCGGAAGAGGTAAGTTGTTGGGAGAAAAAACATTTGGCAAGGGCGTAGTACAACAAGTATTTAATCTGTATAATGGCTCGGGAGTTGCTATTACTACATCTGAATATTTTACCCCTAGTGAGCGTTCAATTAATCATATTGGGATTGAACCGGATATATTAATAGAACCAGTAGAAGATGATGAACAGGACATGCAATTGAATAAAGCTATACAGTTATTGGAAGAAGAATTAAGATCGTCGTAAGTGAATAATGAATAGTTTTAGTTAGAAAGATAAAGAAGAAAAGACAAATAACTAACCAACCAAATTGAAAAGGATTTTATTTTGAAAAAGAATCAAAGAGAAATGATAAACATTATTGCATTGATAGTTATTTTAATTATTGCCTTTAATATTTCTAATTTATTTCATAAATCTATTGAGGAGGAAAGCGGCCTTCTTAACATATCTAGTGCCGACCTCCCACCTATCCATGAAATAGAGTTAGAATCAAAGATAGTCGAAAATGTTACTTATGATAGTGAACAATATGCAGATTTGATCATTAATGATTTAGCCTCTTCCGAGGAAGAGATACGCATTTCTCCTAAAGTAGCTTTTATAATAGATGATTTAGGATATGAAACAGACGTAGCCAAGAAAATGATAGAATTGGAATTTCCAGTAACCTTATCTATCTTACCTTTTCTTCAGTATTCTGATTTTATTGCTGAAGAAGGTAGGAAAAATAATAAGGAAATTATCTTGCATCTACCCATGGAGCCTAGTAACACTACTGCTAATCCCGGACCCGGCGCTATTAAGTCCTATATGTCGGAAGAAGAAATTAGACAATCTGTCCGCAAATCTATTTTAGATTTCCCTTATATTATAGGGGTTAATAATCATATGGGCTCAAAGATTACCGAAAACAGAAAACTCATGGAAACAGTTTTGGAAGAAATTAAAGAATATAATTTATTTTTTATAGATAGCATGACTACCAAGGACTCTATTGCCTATATAGTAGCACAAGAGATGGGAATAAAGTCTTCGGTAAGGTCGGTATTTTTGGATAATGAGAACGATATGGAATATATTAAAGGACAGATGTTGAATGTTCAAGAGATTGCTTTAAAAAAAGGAGAAGCCATTGCCATCGGTCATAGCCGTATAAACACCTTTTATGTTTTAAAGAGGATGTTCCCTGAATTAGTTAAGGTAGGTATAGAAATAGTCCCGGTCTCAAAATTAGTTAAATAAGAATTTTAGCCCTAACTTGTCTAGTCAGATTATTAGAAGGGTAAGTATTTATAGGACTGACGTTTCGCCTGTCCCAATTTCTAATTGATTGACAATTGTGTTATCAATTCTTTTGTATTATAATAATCTTGTTTAATATAAAAAATAACGTGTTTAGTGGTGATGATTGGTAGAAAAGAATAATTAATAATAAGAATATTATGTTCCACAAAATTAACGGGAATAATAGAAATCCTATTCTTGGTGAAATACTATATACTCTAACAACCATTCACTAAAAACTGATTAAGGGTGGAAAAAGAATGGAAAACAAAAAAATACGGGTAAGGTTTGCTCCCAGTCCAACTGGATATCTGCATATTGGTGGAGCCCGGACGGCTTTATTTAATTGGCTTTATGCCAGACATTATAATGGGACTTTTATTTTACGTATAGAGGATACCGACCAAATAAGGTCGACCGAAGAAGCAGTAAATGTGATACTAGAAGGCATGAAATGGTTGGGTTTAGATTGGGATGAAGGTCCTGGAAGAAATGGGGAATACGGTCCCTATTATCAGATGAAACGCTTACACATATATCGTGAATATACGGAAAAACTTTTAAAAGATAAAAAAGCATATCCTTGTTATTGTTCTAGAGAAGAGCTGACTAAAAGCAGAGAAAAACAGGTAAAGGAAAATAAATCTCTTAAGTATGATAGGCATTGTTTTAACCTTAGTGAAGAGGAAAGGAAGAGATATGAAGCAGAAGGTAGGAAACCGGTAATAAGACTTAAAATTCCCGCCAAAGAAATTGTTTTTGATGACCTATTAAGAGGGAAAGTGACTTTTGACGGTGAGTTGTTAAGTGATTTTGTAATTATGAAATCAGACGGAATTCCTACTTATAATTATGCAGTAGTTATTGATGACGCCTTAATGAGGATTAGTCACATTATGAGAGGAGATGACCATATTTCTAATACACCTAAGCAGATTGTAATATATGAAGCATTGGAATTTGATTTACCAGAATTTGCTCATATTCCTATGATTATGGGGCAAGATCACACCAGGTTGAGTAAGCGTCATGGAGCAACTTCGGTTATGGAATATAAAAAAATGGGTTATATCCCTGGCGCGGTAGTGAATTATATTACTCATTTGGGCTGGTCTTCTGGTGACGAAAGGGAGATATTCACCAAAGAAGAATTAATTAAAGAGTTTAGTTTGGAAAAAATTTCCAGACACGCTGCGGTTTTTAACATAGAAAAATTAAACTGGTTTAATAGTGAGTATTTAAAGAAGGAACCAATCGATTCCTTAACCGATATGCTTATTCCCTTTCTTGAAGAGGCCAATTATATCGAAAGTAAAAAAAATCTTTCTTCGGAAAAATATGATTATATAAAAAAAGTATTAAAACTATTGCAGGAAAGAATTAAAAATTTTTCTCAGTTTATCGAATATGCGGATTATTTTTTTGTGGATAAAATAAATATTGAACCTCAGGCTTTTGATAGCGTACTAAATAAAGAAGGTGTATCAGATATTTTACAAGCCTTAAGGGTAAAGCTTTTTACCCTTAGATGTTGGGATGAAGGAAATATTGAAAATGCAGTAAGAGAAGTTGCCTCTTCTTTACAAATAAAGGGCGGTCAAATAATTCATCCCACTAGGGTTGCTCTTAGCGGAAAAAAAGTAGGTCCTGGCTTGTTTGAATTAATGGTAGTATTAGGTCAAGATAAAACAGCCAAACGCTTAAAAGAAGCAATAGAAAAAATAGAAGAGGTGAAGAAAAATAATTAATTAGACTTTTCAAATAATCAGATTTAGTATAAAATGACGAAAAGAAAAGATTATTGTAGAGTTGAGGGATCGTCTAGTGGTAGGACACCAGACTCTGGATCTGGGAGCGGTGGTTCGAGCCCACCTCCCTCAGCCATTTTTGTTATTTTACTGGATATCTGGTTAGCTGGCAAATCGGTAAATAGGTTCCGGCGCAATCGAATAGTGGTTAATTCAGCTGGCTCTCAATCAGCAAACGGGGGTTCAATTCCCCCTTGCGCCACCATTTTTTTAGGTGAAATATAGATTTATTTTGAGCAGGAACTACCTACCTGCTTTTTTTAGTTGCTATAGCTAATTCACCAAAGAGAATTAAAATAATGAAATTGATAAAGTAAAAGAGGCTAAAAGTGAAAGATAACGAAATATTTTTAAGTAGAGAAGGATTAGAGAATTTAAGAGAAGAAATAAAGCACTTAGAAGGTGCAAAAAGAAAAGAGATACAAGAAGATATTAGCCGGGCATTAGAATTCGGAGATATTACCGAGAATGCAGAATATAACCTTGCTTTGGAAGCTCAACGTATGAATGAAATAAGCATTGTTAGATTAAAGCAGAAGCTAAGCCGGGCAAAAGTAGTAAAAAAAGACCCCCCTTCAGGAGAGATTGGTATTGGCTCTATCCTAAAGCTTTTAAATTTAGATTCCGGAGAAGAAATTGAATATACATTTGTAACGGATGATCAAATAGATTTTGCTCATAATAAGATATCGATCAGTTCTCCCTTGGGAAAGGCATTTTTAAATCACCGGGAAGGAGAAAGAGTTGAGATTGAAGTTCCTATCGGAATTTTAAGGTTTAAAATACTAAAAATTATTTAATGAAAACTAAAATATTAATAATAGATCCCAAGAGAATAGATTTTACTAAAATAAAAAAGGCTGCTGAGGAAATAAAAAAAGGTAATTTAGTAGCTTTTCCTACTGAAACAGTTTATGGATTAGGAGCGGATGGCCTGAACGAGAAAGCGGTGGCGAAAATATTTCATGCCAAAGGAAGACCATTTAATGATCCTTTAATTGCTCATATTGCCGATATAAAAGAATTGTATAAATTGTCCAAGCATGTCCCCCCGATTGCCTTAAAATTAGCCAAAACATTTTGGCCTGGTCCTCTAACCTTAATCCTAAAAAAGTCTGAATTGGTTGCTGATATTGTTACCGCTGGTTTAGATACCATTGCAATTAGGATACCGGCGAACGATATCGCTTTAAGTTTAATTAGGGAAGCTAAAACTCCTATTGTTGCTCCCAGCGCTAATCTTTTTGGGAGGACAAGTCCGACCAATGCTCAACATGTAGCCGATGATTTAGGGGGAAAAATAGACATGATCATTAACGGAGGCAAAACTAAAGTAGGGGTAGAATCTACTGTTTTAGATATAACTGTTGAACCTGCCCAGGTATTAAGGGCAGGGGGGATATCGATAGAAAAATTAAAAGAAATCATTGAACAGGTAAAAATAAGTATGGAGATAGAAGAAGGTTTTCGCTCTCCGGGGATGCTAAACAGTCATTATTCTCCTCAAGCAAAACTAATTTTAGTAGAAGAAAAAGAGGAAGGCGAAATAGAAGAAGTTCGTCAGCTGGCTTCTGAGTATAAAGCAAAAGGATTTAAAGTAGGGATAATGGCAAAAGGAGAAAATCAAAATGAATATAATGGATTTAAGGTTAAGGTAATAGGCAAGAGCGCTGAATTAGAGAGATGTGCGGCAAATCTCTTTGCTATTTTAAGAAATTTTGATAAAGAAGGATATGAAATTATTATTGCTGAAGGATTAGAAGAACAGGGTTTGGGGTTAGCTATAATGGAGAGATTAAGAAAAGCAGCAGCTCCCAAATAAATATTAAAAATCATTGTAAAATAATTTGACAGAAAAGAAAGGTTATGCTAATATTTTAAAAAATGTTAAGGAGTAAGTAAGGTGGCAATAAATAATAAACTTGCTAAATTGATAAGTTTCTTTAATTATTATTTTTATTACTATTATTCCACCGATGTTTATGCCTTAGCATCTTAAAAGGTAAACAATAAGATATCATAGGCATAGACATCGGTTTTATGCCTATGATATCTTTATATATTTTTATATAAAGGTCATAGGTTATTTAATTCCTATGACCTTTTTTATTTTATAAGAATAGTTGTTTAAAAAGTGTAGGAACTCCATTGATCGAATAGAAAAACAAGAGAAATGTTATTGCACACTTTAATATGGTAGGCGGAGTAATATCAAATCGTATCAATGGGCTGTCCTCTAACAAGAAAAGAGGTGAGAGTATGTTAGTAAGAGGAATAAGAGGTGCTATAACGGGAAAGAGTAATACTAAAGAAGAAATTATAACAATCACCAAAGAATTGCTAATTGCCTTACAGAGAGAAAATCATTTTAAGATTGAAGAAATAGTAAGTGTGTTTTTCAGTGCCACTTCTGATTTAAATGCAGCTTTTCCAGCTCAAGCAGCACGAGAATTAGGCTGGGACCAAGTTCCCCTTTTTGATATGCAAGAAATCGAAGTCCCAGAGAGCTTGCCCAAATGTATTCGAATATTAATCCAGGTAAATTGCCAAAAAAGCCAGAGAGAAATAAAGCACTGTTATTTAAGGGGAGCAGAAATATTAAGAAAAGATTTAGTTAAAAAGAACCTCAATTTAAAGGAGAGTGATTCCAAGTGATTATAGTGATAAATGGCCAAACCAGCGAGTTTCATATAGAAAAAGTAGTGCAGAAGCTACGTGAAATGGGACATGAAGTACACATCTCTCGGGGAGAAAAACAGATTGTTTTAGGAGTAATAGGTGATGTAGAAAATTTAAATTCAGTTCCTCTTTACGCCTATGACGGTGTAGAGGAAATTATTCCCATTGCAAAACCCTATAAGTTGGCAAGTAGGGAGTTTAAAAGTTTTGATACTATTGTAAAAATAAAGGACGTAATTATAGGCAGCAAAGAGGTGATAGTAATGGCTGGACCATGTGTGGTTGAAAATAAAAAACAGATATTTGAGACAGCAAAACAAGTAAAAGCTGACGGGGCAAAGATATTAAGGGGAGAAGCCTTTAAACCTCGTACATCCCCTTATAGTTTTCAGGGGTTGGAGGAAGAAGGTTTGAAGTTATTAGCTCAGGCGGGAGAGGAGGCAGGTTTACTAGTTGTAACTGAAGTGATGTCAGTTAACCAGATAGAATTAGTAGGTAAGTATACCGATATATTTCAAGTAGGTACTCGTAATATGCAGAATTTTATATTATTAAAAGAATTGGGTAAAATTAAAAAACCAATATTATTAAAAAGAGGAATGTCAGCTACTATAGAGGAGCTACTATTATCAGCAGAATATATTTTATCTCAAGGGAATTATGAAGTGATATTATGTGAGCGAGGAATTCGAACTTTTGAAAACTATACCCGCAACACTTTGGATTTAAGCGCAATCCCCGCATTAAAGAGGTTAAGCCATTTGCCGGTAATTGTAGATCCCAGCCATGCTACCGGGAAGTGGAGATTGGTAAGCGCAATGTCTAAAGCTGCTATAGCTGCAGGAGTGGATGGCTTGCTTATCGAAGTTCATCCTGACCCCAAAAATTCATTTAGCGATGGAGCTCAGACCTTAAAAATAGCTACTTTTGCTCAGTTGATGAGAGAACTTAAACCTATAGCTCAAGCAGTAGGTCGAGAATTGAGTGCACCTATTGAAAAAGATTTAGAGAGGATGAAAAATTAAATGGAGCTTGTTTTAGAAAAAGTAAACAAATTAAAAGGGAATATATTTGTTCCGGGAGATAAATCAATATCTCACCGTTCTCTAATTTTAGGTTCTATTGCTCAAGGAGAAACTCGAGTATACAATTTATTAAATTCCTTAGATTGCCAGAGCACCTTAGAATGTATGCAATCCTTAGGAGTGAAAATAGATTTGGATATAAATAATTCTGTTCATATTGAGGGAAAAGGACTATATGGATTACAAGAACCAAAAATTATCCTTGACGTGGGGAACTCAGGAACGAGTATTCGTCTTTTAACCGGATTACTTAGCGGACAAAATTTTTACTCTGTTTTAAATGGCGATAATTCAATTAGGAAAAGACCCATGAAAAGAGTAGTACAGCCTCTTCGCTTGATGGGTGCAGATATTTGGGGGAGAGAAGAGGGTCATTTTGCTCCTTTAAGTATTAAGGGAAATAAACTTAACCATTTTCAATATACTTTACCAGTTGCCAGTGCTCAGGTGAAATCAGCTCTTCTGTTGGCTGGTCTTTATACTAGTGGGGAAACAGTAATTAGAGAACCTCTTTCCACCCGGGATCACACCGAAAGGATGTTAGAAATTATGCGGGCAGATATAAAGATTTCGTCTTCAGAAATTAAAATAAAAGGTGGAAAGGAATTAAGGAGTACTGATATTTTTATCCCCGGTGATATTTCTTCCGCGGCTTATTTCCTAGCAGCTGCTGGATTAATAAGAAATTCTAAAATTACAATCAATCAAGTAGGGGTTAATCCAACCAGGACGGGAATCATTGAAATTTTTAAAAAAATGGGGACAAAGATTGATATCTTAAATTATCAGATACAATCTAATGAACCTCGCGCAGATTTAATAGTAGAATGTTCAAAATTAAAAGGTGTAGGGATTAAAAAAGAAAGTATTCCTTTTTTAATCGATGAATTACCTCTTATTGCGGTAATAGCAACTCAGGCATATGGAAAAACATTGGTAAGCGGAGCGAGAGAACTAAGAGTAAAAGAGTCTGACCGGATACAAGCTATCGTTAGTGAACTAAAAAAAATGGGAGCCGATATTCATGAAAAAGAAGATGGCTTTATGGTAAATGGTCCCACAAGATTGAAGGGAGCAGTCTGTGAAAGTTATAATGATCACCGAATTGCTATGTCCTTAGCAGTTGCCGCCCTATTGGCTGAAGGTAAAACTGTGATAAGAAATTCAGAATGTATAAATATTTCTTTTCCCAGATTCGAAAAAATTTTACAGGATTTAATTGATTGGTAATCGTTATATTGAAGAAAGTATAAGTAATTACTATCAAAAATTAAGAGGGGAATGCAAATGAAAAAAGAAATAAATGGAAAGACTGAAATAATAGGCGTAGTTGGAAAGAATATAGAAAATAGTCTTTCCCCACTTATTCATAACCAGATAATAGATAGATATTCTTTAAATTTTTGTTATCTGCCTTTTCAAGTAGCAGAAATCAATTTGGGTAACGCTATCCAAGGGATAAGTGCTTTAAATATAAAAGGTGTAAATGTTACTTTTCCCTATAAAGAGAAAGTAATTAAATTTTTAGATAAAGTGGAAGAATCAGCTCGAAGGATTGGGGCGATAAATACAATTGTCAATGATAAAGGGAATCTTACAGGTTACAATACCGATGTAATTGGTTTCAAGAAGAGCCTGCAGGAAGAAGGAAAATCTACAGTAAAAGGGAAGAAAGCAATTATTTTAGGAGCGGGAGGAGCTGCCCGTGGAGTGATTTACGCCCTTCTAGAGGAAAAAATTGAAGAGATAACTATCTTCAATCGAACTTTAGAAAGAGCTAAGAAGATCAAACAAGATTTTTCTAACTTTTTTCCCAAGAGCTGTATTAGAGCATTTTCCTTAGAAGAAGAAAATATAAAAGATAAAATAAGAAGAGCTCATTTTCTGGTTAATACTACTTCTTTTGGAATACCCCCTCAAATTGATAAAACACCTTTACCAAATGAAAAATTATTTCATCCCAACCTCTTAGTTTATGACCTTATTTATCATCCCACCAAAACTCTTTTTTTAAGACAAGCAGAGCAGGCGGGAGCAAAAATAATGAACGGTTTACCGATGTTGGTCTATCAAGGGATAGAAAGTTTCTTTCTTTGGACTGGTATTAAAGTAGAAGGGAAAGAAGTTATAGAAATGATTAGAAAAATTGAATTTTTACAAAATATTGACGACCAACAGATAACGACTATTTAAGAAGGGAGAAAATTTAACATGCTAAGGTTTCTTGATGCGGGAGAATCTCATGGCAAATGTTTGTTGGGAATAATAGAGGGCTTACCGGCAGGATTTTGCATAAACCAAGAAAAGATCAATATTAATCTGGCTAGGCGACAAGGAGGTTATGGTAGAGGAAATAGGATGAAGATTGAAAAGGATCGAGTTGAAATATTATCGGGATTAGTAGAAGGAAAGACCATAGGAAGCCCCCTTGGTCTATTGATAAAAAATAAAGACTGGGAAAATTGGCAAGACAAAAAAATTCCTTCTTTAAGCATTCCCCGGCCAGGTCATGCAGATTTTGCCGGAGCAATAAAATATGGATTTAAAGATGTGAGGAAAGTCTTAGAGAGAGCCAGTGCTCGACAGACGGCTATGAGAGTAGCAATAGGTTCAATAGCACAACAATTTTTGGAAGAATTTAATTTAAATATTTATAGTTATACATTACAGATAGGTCAGATAAAAGCATCGAGGACTACTACTTTTAATCCCAAGATTAGAGCTGAAATTGATAAATCACCTGTATATTGCATAGATGAGAAAGCATCAACCGGAATGTGCAGAGAAATTGACCGTACTCGGGAAACAGAAGATACTTTAGGGGGAGTATTTGAGGTAGTAGCCACCGGCGTTCCAATCGGTTTAGGAAGTTATGTCCAATGGGATAGACGTTTAGACGCTCATTTAGCTTCAGCTCTTATGAGTATTCCAGGAGTAAAGGCAGTAGAGATCGGTGAAGGAATAAAGATTTCAGGGGAAAAAGGTTCGGATGTTCATGATGAAATTTTTACTAAGATAGAAACAAGAAAAAAATTCTGCCGCTATTACCGAAAGACTAATCGAGCTGGTGGCATTGAGGGCGGAGTGACCAATGGAGAAGAAGTTATAATTAGAGCTTATATTAAACCCATACCTACTTTGATTAATCCCCTTTATTCTGTTGATTTTTCCAGCAAAAAGGAAACAAAAGCATTATATCAAAGATCTGATATCTGTATTGTCCCTGCGGCCAGTATAGTGGGAGAGGCAGTAACTGCTTGGGAAATAGCGATTGCTTTTTTAGAGAAATTTAGCAGTGATTCTTTAGGGGAAATAAAAGAGAATTATGAAAATTATAAGGAGCGACTCCAAGAGGTATGAGAAAAAATATCATTATTACCGGATTTATGGGAACCGGCAAGAGTGTTACAGCTAAAGAATTAGCTCAAAGATTAGAAATGGAATTTATAGATATGGACCGGGTAATTGAAGAACGCCAGGGGGCGAGCATCGCGGATATTTTTGATAGATATGGGGAAAAATATTTTCGAGAACAAGAGAATATATTAGTAAGAGAACTTTCTCTACAAGAAAATTTAGTTATTGCTACTGGTGGAGGTACATTTCTTAATCTGGATAATATTAAAACAATGAATCAAGAGGGGAAGGTAATTTGTCTTTATGCTACCCCACAGGCTCTTTATAGTCGCTTAGAGAAAAAGAATAATCGTCCACTCATAAAAGGAGATAATCTTTTAAACAAAATAAATCATTTATTAGAAAGGAGAAAGAAAATATACGAAAGTTTCGATTATAAGATTAATACTTCTAATCTTAGCGTTCAGGAAGTCGTAGATAAAATAGTTACACTTTTGAAATTGGAAAGGTGAATAAGTGAAAGAAATAAAAGTAAAAATTATAGAAGATAAAGAATATAGAGTAATTATAAAAAGAGGGATTCTCAGCAATTTAACTGATCATTTATCGGGAATAATAAAAAATAAAAAGGTTATTGTAATTACTAATCCTTTGGTACATGATCTATATGGAACTAAACTATTATCCGTTTTGAAAAAGGGTCAATTTAACTATGATTTAATAGAAATACCTGATGGAGAAAAATACAAGTCTCTATCTACCGCAAATTATCTCTATGATGAATTATTAAAAAAGAAAGTAGACCGAACCACAGCTCTTATTGCTTTGGGAGGAGGAGTAATAGGAGATTTAGTTGGATTCGTAGCTTCTACCTATATAAGAGGCCTACCTTTAGTACATATTCCTACTACTCTTTTATCTCAGGTAGATAGCAGTATTGGGGGAAAAGTTGCAGTTGATCATCCTTTAGCTAAAAATATTATTGGGGGCTTTTATCAACCAAAGGCAGTTTATGCCGACCCTGAAGTTTTGCAGACCCTATCAGATAAGGAAATAAAAAATGGAATTGTAGAGGCTATAAAGATTGCAGTTATTAAATCTCCAACTTTCTTTAAATGGTTTGAAAGAAGTATTGATCAGCTATTTAAAAAAAGGGAAGACTTGCTATGTAAACTGGTTAAAGAAGCTGTTTCTCTAAAAGTAGAAATAGTTTTGCAAGATCCCTGGGAAAACGGGTTACGCAAAATACTTAATTTTGGTCATAGTATTGGACATGCCCTGGAAGCAAGATCAGGATATCAAGGTTTAAGTCATGGTGAGGCAGTAGCTTTAGGTATGCTAATCGAGACTAAAATAGCTAGGAATAGAGGGATGTGTTCGGAAGAGTTTAAAGAAAAAATTAGTAAAATACTGTCATTTCTAGGAAAATACGAATCAATATTTGAATATATTAAAAAAATAGACTACAAACAGTTCTGGGAAACCCTAACTTTAGATAAAAAAAACTATTCAGGCCATATGACATTTATTTTACCGAAAGATATAGGGAAAGTGTGTTTAATTGATAATATTACTAAAGAAGAAGTAATGAAAAGTATAGAAGAAATAAAAAAGGAGTGAAGATTATGTTAAAGATAGGAATAATTAATGGACCAAATTTGAATATGCTGGGAAAAAGGGATCAAAAAATTTACGGAAATTTAACCTTAGAAGAAATGAATCATAAAATTGAATCCTTTGCCAAAGAGGAAGATATTGAACTAACAATAAAACAGTCAAATTCTGAGGGAGAGATTATTGATTCTATTCAGTATTTTTCTTCCCAAGTAGATGGTTTAATTATTAATCCGGCAGCTTATACCCATTATAGTTATGCGATTGCCGATGCTCTTAGAGACTGTTCGATTCCCACAATTGAAGTTCATCTTTCTGATATATTTTCTCGAGAAGACTTTCGGAGGAAATCAGTTACAGCTTCTGCTTGCACGGAACAGATTGCTGGATTTGGATATCAGAGTTATATTCTTGCGATATATGCTCTTAAGGATTTAGTAAAGAACAAACAAGGAAAAAAATAAATAAAAAATATTAGTTTATAATTTTGAAATGCCTTAATGACAAAATAATCTCTATATCAAATGTCTAAGCTCGATTTATCAAACCCTAAATATTCTCTATAGAAAGGAGAAAACAAAATGGAAGAAGAAAGTGACTTTAATATTCACATGATAAGTATTATTGGTGTAGGCCTAATCGGTGGATCATTGGGATTGGCTTTAAAAAAAAAGAAGCCGAATTTCAAAATTATGGGAATAGATAAACCAGGAATAATCGATAGAGCACTTGCCCGAGGCGCTATTGATGAAGGGGCAATCAATCTCGAAGAAGGATTAAAAAAAGCAGATGTAGTAATTTTATCCACTCCAGTAAAAACAATTTTAGACTTATTGACCCAAATTAATCCCTTTCTTAAGAGAGGATGTCTGGTAACTGATACAGGCAGTACCAAAAGACAAGTAGTAGAAAAAGCTACTGAAGTATTATCTAAAGATGTTTTCTTTATTGGTGGACACCCCATGGCCGGCTCTGAAAAATATAGTATAGAGGAAGCTAATTCTCAACTCTTTAATGATAAAACCTATATCTTAACTCCTACGAATAAAAATAATTTAATTGCGCAGAAGAGAATGTTTTTATTGATCAAAACGATCGGTGCAAAAAAATTAATATTAGATCCTCAAGAACATGACAAAATTATCGCTGCAATAAGTCATTTACCTCAAATTTTAGCAGTTTCTCTCACCAACATGATAAGCAAGCTTATTCAAGAAGAAAATGACCAACATTATTTTAAAGTAATAGGAGGAGGGTTTAAAGATATGACTAGAATAGCTTCTAGTCCTTACAAAATGTGGGAGGATATTTGTCAAACCAATAAAGAAAATATTTTAAGTTCTATACAGGAATTTAGAAATTATCTTGAAGCAATAGAAGAAAAACTCAAAAATGATCCAGGCAGTTTGAAAGAAGAATTCCAAAAAGCAAGCAAGTTAAGAGAAACTCTTTAAATTAAAAATTTTCTACCTACCAAAAATCTACCTAATAACTTTTTGACAAGGATATTATATTTATGTTAAAATATAAAAAAGTGATATATCAATGATATAACTATGTTATTACAAGAAAATATTATTTGAACGAGGTGAGAGAAATAGAGAAAGAATTTCTAAGTGAAAAGGCATATAGATTAATTAAGAATAAAGTTAGCGTTTCTAACGATCAACATATTAGCATAAGAAAAATATCTAAAGAATTTAATATAGGATATTCCCCAATAAGAGAAGCATGTCAACGTTTGCATCGAGAAGGATTACTAGAAGGCTTAGCGGGAGTAGGTTATTTCATTCCCCAAATGGAAATGAAAAGTATTATTGAAATATTTGAAGTCCGTAAAATTTTAGAAAAACATGTTTTTAAAGAAATTTTTGACTCCTTAACCGACGAACATTTAACCGCTCTTTCAGATTATACTGCAAAAGAAATTATTTCTCTAAAACAAAAAGATATTAAAGGTTTTCATAAATATGATAAAAAATATCATATGTTATTTTTTGAAATATACAATAATTCAGTTTTACTAAATCTAATGAAAAATGTTATGGATAAATATTTTATTTGTTCTTATAAAACTTTTAATAGTATTCGCAAAAAAGGAAACGTTGATGCGATTGAAGAACACGAGAGCATCATTAATTATATAAAACAGAAAAACAAACAAAAAGCAGTTTTAGAATTAACAAGACACATTCGTAATAGTGAAGAAAGAATAAAAAAGGGATATTACCATCGGTAATAGAAAATTTCTTTACTATTATTTGATACTAATTATAGAGTAAATAATCCTATGAAATTTCAAATCTATATCAAAGGAGATGTGCTAAATGATACATGTGATAACTAAAATAAAAAGACCACCAAAAGATTTAGTTGAACAGTTTAAATCAATTGCTGTTGCAACAGTTTATGAAGCTTCGAGTAGAAAAGGATTTATAAACCCTAAAATTAAGCCGATATTTAGAGGGATGAAATTGTGCGGTCCGGCCTTTACAGTCCAAACTGCTCCAGGAGACAACATAATGTTACACAAAGCTTTAGAAAAAGCACAAGAAGGAGATATTATAGTAGCAACAGTTGGTGATGAGTATGAATATGGATATTGGGGCGATTTAATGGCTATTCAAGCTAAAACAAAAAAAATAGGTGGGTTAGCAATTGACGGGTGTGTTAGAGATTCTGAGGAGATTATCGAAATGGGATTTCCCATATTTTCTAGAGGGGTAGCTATCCGAGGAACAGTAAAAGCATCTTTGGGACTTATAAATTACCCAATAAATTTTGGTGGAACAACAGTTAATCCTGGAGATCTCATTTTGGGCGATGATGATGGAATGGTTTGTGTTAAACTTCAGGATTGCATCGAAATATTAGCTAAATCTAAAGAAAGGGTACAAAAAGAAGAAGTAAAAGCAAAAGCTCTTATGAGTGGAATAAGTAGTGTAGAGTATAACCGTTTAGATAAAATTTTCGAATCTTTGAATTTAAGAGAGGAATAGTGCTGTCATGATCACTGAAAAAGAATTGAAAAAAATTGCAACGGAAATATTAAAACTTTACGGAGAAAACGAAAATAGTGCATCATTAGCTGCTGATTGCTTGGTTAAGGCTGACATGCGGGGAATTTTTACCCATGGCACTTATCTATTAATTCCTATGCATGATAGAATCAAAGCCGGTATGTTACAAATTCCCACAAAAACCTCTTTAGTAAAAGACAATGACGCAGCTTCAATAATTGATGGTGGAAATGGATTAGGACAATTAGTAGCAAGACAGGCAATGGAAATAAGTATTAAAAAAGCAAAAAAATTTGGAGTTGCAACCACCTTAGTGAAAAATACTAATAATATCAGTTTTTTAGGTTATTATACTGATTTAGCCTCTCAAAAAGGGATGATTGGAGCAGTTGGTTGCAATGCAGCTCCTTCAATGGCACCATGGGGTAGTACTGAAGCTTTTATCGGCACAAGTCCTTTTTCGGTTTCCATACCTGCCAAAAATGAAAGGCCAATTATTTTAGATATGTCATCAAGTATTGTTGCTCGTGGAAAAATTAGAAAAGCTTCACGAAACAAAGAACAAATTCCTTTAGGATGGGCAATTGATCAGGAAGGTAATCCCACCACAGATCCGAATGAGGCATTAAAAGGGACACTTCTTCCCATTGCAGGTCCTAAAGGTTCAGCGCTGGCTATTGTTATCGATATTGTTACTGGCATGCTGTCAGGATCAAAATATGGAACGGATGTGAAAACATTTCATAAATTAGAAGGACCAACTGGTGTTGGAGTGTTTTGCATAGCTATTGATATTAGCCACTTCATTGAGTTAGATACATTTTATTCTAAAATTGATGATTATATTCGTTCTATCAAGAATTTAAAAAAAACAAAAGATACCTCAGAAATCTATTTACCTGGAGAAATAGAATTTCTAAGAGAAGAAAAAGCTCAAAAAGAAGGGATCGAATTTAGTTCCCAAACGATGAATAAGTTAAATGATATCTTGGTCAAATTAGGCAGTAATTTGAGGTTATAAAATAAAAAGGGGCATAATCGATGAAATGGATAATGAGAGTAAATATGCGAAATGGAAAAATTGAAAAATGCAAAGTTACGTCCGAAGAAGAACACTGGGGTGGTCGCTTATTAATCTCCAAGTTACTCTTAAGAGAAGCGCCTCCTACTTGTGAATCACTGGGTCGTTACAATAAATTAATATTTTCCTCAGGTCTGATTGCTGATACAGCAATCACTACTACTGGTCAACTTTCTATTGGAGGCAAGAGTCCTTTGACAGGTGGAGTTAAAGAGAGTAATGTCGGAGGGTCTGCAGGTAAGAAAATCGCCAATTTAGGTATCAAGGCTTTAGTGATCGAAGATACCCCAAAGGAGATCTTAACTCAGTGCTTGCTTCTATCTTCTAACAAAGCTGAGATCATTAATATACCTGAACTAAAGCATAAAACTGTCGGAGATACCATTAAGATCATCAGAAAAAAATTTGGATCAAGCGTTGGTATTATCAGTATCGGACCAGCGGGGGAGATGAAGCTTTATGGTTCAGGGATTGCGGTTACCGATGACAAAGATATTCAACTTAGATATGCTGCTAGAGGTGGCCTTGGGGCATTGATGGGCTCTAAAGGATTAAAGGCTATTATTATTGATGATACCAAGACTGAAAAACCTGAGTATTTTGATTCAGGCTTGTTAAAAAAGACGGGAAAAGAAATAATCCAGTTTTTAAAGAAAGACCCCAAAACTGAGAATAGACATATGTATGGAACCCCCGCTATTACGCAAATGGCCAATGAGCTTGGCTTATTACCTACCAGAAATTTTTCTTCTGGAAATTTTGAAGACATTCAAAATATTAACGGCGAGAGAGTAAGAGAGGTTATTTTAAAACGTGATGGTGAAGGTCGTGCTGGTCATTTTTGTGTCACTGGATGTGCCATAAAGTGCTGTAATGTGTTTCCAGATGTAAAAGGGAGAAAGATTGTATCTTCAATCCAATATGAGAATATAGTTCTTTTAGGTCCAAATTGTGGTATCGGTGACCTGGATGATATAGCGGAAATGAATAATTTATGTAATCAAGTTGGTGTAGATGCAATAGAAACAGGAGCCGCTTTAGGTGTTTTAATGGAAGCAGGAGAGATTGAATTTGGAGATGCCGAAGCAGCAAAGGATGTGATACGTCAGATCGGAAAAGGCTCTTATCTTGGCCGTATTATAGGAAACGGAGTAAGTCTGACCGGTCAAGTTTTTGGAGTAAGAAGAATTCCCGCGATAAAAGGGCAAGCCATACCTGCTTATGACCCAAGAGCTTTAAAAGGTAATGGCGTAACTTACTTTACCTCACCAATGGGAGCAGATCATACAGCCGGAAATACTTTTGGATCTGCTGGGAAAATTAATCCCTTAAGTGGTACGGGGCAAATAGAAGATTCAATGAAATTACAATTACGAGTAGCACTTTTAGATACACTTGGGCTTTGTTTATTTGTAAGACCTCCATTTGTAAAGCACCCTGAATTTTATATATCTCTTTTAAAAGGTAGATATGGATGGGAATTGGAATTAAAAGATATCAAAAAAATTGCCGAAGATGTATTACAAACAGAAAGAGAGTTTAATAGAAAAGCAGGTGTCTCTGAAGAATTTTGGTCTTTTCCTGAATTTATGAAAGAGGAACCTTTACCCCCGAATAACACTGTATTTGATATATCTCAAGAAAAAATGAAAAGAATATGGGATGTTAAAATTCCAATTGATGAATTTTAAAAAATATTTGAAAAAAGAAGTGAAAGGAGTTTTATAATGCTATTGAAAGATTGTGTTGCCATTATTACAGGTGCAGGTAAAGGCTTGGGACAAAGTATCGCTGAAGAATTTTTTAAAGAAGGTGCTCTTTTAGCTTTATTTGATATTCAATATGATTTAGTAGAAAATCTCGCCAAGAAATTAGATTCTTCAGGAAAAAAAATTATAGCTATTAAAGCCGATGTCACAGATGAAATCATGATTAAGAATGCTATGGAGCAGGTATTTGATAAATTTGGTAAGATTGATATTCTGATAAATAATGCCGGAATTTCTTTACACAAAACAATCAAGGAAATGTCGGTGGAAGACTTTAATAAGGTTATTAATATTAATCTAAACGGTACATTTATCTGCAGCAAAACTGTCATTCCTTACATGGAAAAACAGAAAAGGGGTAAGATCGTCAACATTGCCTCTTTAGCCGGCAGAACAGGCCGACCGGGAGTTGGAGTTAACTATGCTGCTTCCAAAGCAGGAGTCATTGGTTTAACTCAGACTTTAGCACGGGAACTTGGTCCCAGTGGAATTTATGTCAATTCAATCTGTCCGGGTCCCATATTAACGGAACAGACTAGACAATATCCGGCTGAAGTTTTTGCCAGCTGGAATGCTGGTCGCGCGATCCAAAAGGATGGTTTACCGGAGGATATTGCTCAGTTAGCTGTTTTTCTATCTTCCGATAAATCGGACTGGATTACCGGTATTGCCCTTGATATTAATGGTGGAATTTTAATAAGGTAAGGTTAAAAATAGATGGAGGTAAAGACATGTCAAAGGTGAAAGTAGTTCGAATAAAAGATGTAAAAGGAGAAAGA
>Ga0116197_1000020_pt1 | contig 33737 bp, 37 predicted proteins | sample ZodSprsou2mmetaG_FD_94480 | JGI IMG/M metagenome (GOLD analysis project Ga0116197, IMG submission 94480) | Hot spring sediment microbial communities from Zodletone spring, Oklahoma to study Microbial Dark Matter (Phase II) - Zodletone Spring... ...
GATAATTTCTCTTTTTTATCTATTTTTATTAGAATACGCTCCTAAATTCCATCAAAAGATACGCATAATGAAAATACTACTTGCACCAAGCGAAACCAAGAGATCAGGCGGAGAAACACCGTTTGATGTCAGCAGCCTGCTCTTTGGAGAACTCCTTCCCTATAGAAACAAACTTTTGCATCAATACACGAATCTCCTGCAAAGGGGTGACCTTGCCCAACTCTCCAGGATGTTCGGCCTCAAAAAGGAGTCTGATATCCGTGCACACATCAAAGACATTATCCACGAGCCTGCGATGAAAGCGATCGAACGCTATACGGGTGTAGCCTTTGATTACCTTGACTATATGCAACTCGATAATACGGCACAAAGCTATATCGACACCCATGTGATCCTCTTCTCAAATCTTTTCGGCGTACTGCGTGCAAATGATCTCATACCCGAATACAGACTCAAGCAGGGAGAAGCGGTGGGAGAGATCAAGGTAGAGAAGTTCTACAATGAACAGCTATCAACCCTGATGGAAAACTATCTTGCGGAGGAAGATATCCTTGATCTGCGTGCAGGATTTTATGACAAGTTCTACAAACCTTCCAAACCCTATACGACACTGAAGTTTGTCAAAGAGGGCAAAGTCGTCAGCCACTGGGCAAAAGCCTACAGGGGTATCGTACTCAGAGAGGTAGCAAAAACGGGGATAGAAACGCTTGATGAGTTCATGAAACTTCCCATTGAAGGGCTTACCGTTTTGGAGATACAGACAAAAAAGAACAAAACCGAGATCATCTATGAGATAGAAGGATAGTCGGAGAGGTTCTCTTGCCTCCCTCATTATCGCCTCTTCAGTCTGGATCTCTATGCCAGACGATTATGAAAAATCCTGCAAAAAATGTATACCTAAAAAGATACTTTTGTGCTATAGTGCGCTTCTATATTTGATCATTGGAAAGGTGGGTAATGAACGAAGAACTGCTCTTGAGCGTAGAGAAGATCAAACAGTGTATCACCGAATATAACGAAGGGATGGCACTGGGTGTTCACCCTTATGAGATCGCAGATTTGCTTATCGCGATAGCGGAAGAAGATGAACCTCTCTATGAGGCCCTGCTGCAGGAGCTTCCGCATATTCTCCTCGCCGAAGTCCTTGTTGAGCTTCCGAAGTCTCTGCAGGAGGAATTTTATGTAGGGCACGGAGCCAAAGAGCTGGCACGGCTAACCGAGGAACTCGATACCGATGATGCTGCGGATTTGATCCAGCACATAGAGATCGTCGATGAGACAAAAGCCGGAGCGATCCTCAGAAACCTTTCATCCGAAGACAGGGATACGATAGAAGAGCTGATCTCCTATAATTCGAATGAAGCGGGCGCCTATATGCAGGTAGAACTTTTTGATGCACATACCGATGAGACCATCGGTGATTCGATCAAACGACTCAAGCATATGAAAGCGAACAATCAGGTGAGCAATGTCCACCATGTATTTGTGGTCTCAGGAAAGAAAAAGTTTTTGGGAATGATCCCGCTTGAGGATCTTATCCTGCATGGCCCCAAAGAGTACTACAAAGACATCATAGAGACAGAGGGGAAGATCACCGTCTCTGTCAATGCTACCGATGGGATCAAAAGCGTGGTTGAAACAGTCAGCAATTATGACCTCAGTGTGATAGCGGTGGTCAATGAGAGAGGTACACTTCTTGGGCGTATCACCTCCGATGACATCTACGATATCATCGAAGAGGAAGCGACCGATCAGATCTATCACCTTGCAGGGGTCAACGAGGAGGCAGAACAGGAAGAGAGTCTCTGGAAAGTAGGAAAATCAAGGGGCATTTGGCTGGGGCTGAACCTGCTGACCGCGATCGCAGCGTCCCTTGTCATCGGTCTCTTTGACAGTACCATCCAGTCACTTGTCGCACTTGCGGTTTTGATGCCTATTGTTGCCTCTATGGGCGGCAATGCCGGGACACAGACGCTTACCGTTACAGTCAGACAGATGGCACTGGGAGATATCGATCTTGATGAAGCCAAAGAGACCATCTATAAAGAGGTCGCCGTTTCACTGATGAACGGGCTGCTCTATGCCGTTGTAATGGGGCTGATCGCCTACTGGTGGTTTAAAATGCCAATGCTCGGTGTAGTGATCGGTGCGGCCATGGTGATCAACCTTCTCTCGGCCGGTTTTTTTGGTGCGGTGATCCCCCTGGGGCTTAAAAGATTCGGTATCGACCCCGCTATCGGATCGACCGTGCTCCTGACCACCGTCACCGACGTTGTAGGCTTTTTCAGTTTTCTTGGTCTGGCGACTATGATTTTACTCTGAAATTAAGGATATAATGCAGTGATGGAAAACTCTGAAACAAGGCAAAAAATACCCTTAAAATATATCATAGAGGATTATTGGGATATTGCGATAGGAATCATTGCGGTTCTTCTTGCGGTAATGATGCATCAAAGCGGAAACGGCAGTATGGCGACAATGTTTGCGGCCATAGGTATCGCTGCACTCTCTCTTACGGTCTCTGAAGTTGCCGAGATCCTTTCCGAAAGACTGGTTGAGCCTTATGGAAGTATGGTTCTTACTTTCAGCGCTGTGATCGTCGAGATCGTACTGCTTTATATTATCCTGCTGGAAGCACTCCACACCCCTGAAGTCATAGAGACCGTCAAAGGGGGTATCATCTCTGCCGTGATCGTCGATATGAACGTGCTGTTAGGTCTTGCCGTCTTTATCGGAGGCTTGAAGTTTATAGAACAGGAACACAATAAAGAGACCTCCAGTACCTACACCACGATCCTTTTTGTGACAGCACTGGCGCTTTTGGTCCCAAGCCTGCTCAGCCATACTCAGCATGGGCATGAAGTAATCACAAAAGCAAGTTACAGCATCGCTGCCGTGCTTATGCTCTTCTATCTCATCATCTTTATCTTTCAGACCAAAACACACACCCACTTTTTTCAGGCGACTGCAAAAAGCCGTTTTTTCAGGCTCAAAAGAAAGCTCAAGGAGGGAGAAGAGATCAACGAAGAGGAGCACAGCGGTTACCTCTTTGAGAAGTTCAACAACAGTGGAAATTTTATCGTTATTTTTATCCTGATCGCTATTATTGCAATCGCAGCAGAGGTCTTTGCCAGTGACGGCGTAAAGCTTGCCAAAGAGTACGGTATCTCTACGGGGATCGCCGGTTTGATCATCGCGATCATCTCTGTATCCCCCGAGATATTCACAGCCATCAAAGCCGCACACAACGACCAGATACAAAGGGTGGTCAACATCGCGATGGGCGCCTCGGTGGTCTCCATCCTCCTCACTGTACCTATCCTGATGGGGCTTGCCTACCTCAGCGGACTGACGCTGACCCTTGACTTCAACCCCCTGCAGGTCGGGGCACTGATCATGACAGTGATTCTGGCGTGGAAAAGCACCGAAGAGGGGCAGACCAACTATTTCGAGGGGCTCTCCCACCTGATGTTCTTTGTCTGCTATGCGATCATTGCCGCGTACTATTGACAGGACGCATCTAAGCAAAGCTCAGATCGCTGCACTGACACTGTGTCCGCTTCAGCAGCGGGCTCGCGCACCTTGGTGCTTTAACTTGACAGGACACATCCAGGTAAATCTCGGATTTTGTCTCTCGAAAAAAAGTTGCCGTCCGGGGCAATTTTATTTTCATGAGAGTGCTGACTTTGTCTTCCTTTACGACTCGGCATTTCACAGCTAGCTGCTCTTTTTTTGTATAATACATTTACTAAAGTTTAATGAGGGTATATGAGACTGCCAAGCGACGAGACACTCTACAAAATTTTTATTTTTCTGCTGGTGCTTTATGTCATACTGGGCATACTCTTTGATACAAACTACAACTAAGGAATCGATGTGAAAGAAAATCTGTTTGAGATAGGTGCGAAATTTGAAGATACGTGGTCATCGGACAACAAAGAGAAACCGGCCAAGAATAAAACCATAGAGGTCAAAGCACCCGAACAGCACCAGCTGTATTTTGCCAAAGAGAAAAGGCGAGGCAAGGTTGTCACCATCGTCAAACCGTTCCATCTTGAGAAACAAGAGTTGCAAACCCTGCTCAAAACGCTCAAGAAAAAACTGGGTACGGGAGGTACCGCAAAAGAGGACAGCCTCGAGTTTCAAGGCGAGATCTCGGAGATACTGCGGGGCTATCTTGAGGAGCTGGGGTATCGGTTCAAGAAATAATCTTATCTCCGGAGAGGCAACCTTTCTACCTGCCGATAGCCAAGGCGTAAAGTACCATTTCATCATTTCCCAGAAACGCATTCACCTCATCATCATAGTAGGCCCCGATCCCGCTGCATCCTATCCCAAGATAGTTTGATGCGATATAGAGCCGGTGTCCGATGATTCCTGCTTTTTGATAGAGCGCCTGATAGTTCCTTGCCTTGGAGGAAGAAAAAAAGTTACTGCCCCTTTGGCAGCCAAACTGTACTGTTCAAGGCAAAGATATCCGGCCTTTCTGGAGAAATCTCCGTACTTGATATACTCTCCGTCTTTTTGTACGCCCAGAGGCATATCCAGTACACGGTTGACTACAGCATAGACCGACACCTCCTCATCACAGTCGGAAAGGATCGGCTGGGTGATCCTCTCCATGATATAGGAATATTGTGCCTTTGTGATCGCATCTCCTTCAAACCCTCTTTGCGAACGTCTGGCAAAAATCGTCTCCCTGAGCTTATCGCTACGGTAGTCAAACTTGGGTGCTTTGAGTAGTTTGTGGCACGCCTGGAGTGAGATCGTCTCCTGATAGGCCTGCATGATCTTCGCATTGGGCTCAAACGTTCCGCTCCCCTCCACATATGGAAGCGCAAACTCCACAGCCTTGACCTTCTGCTCTTTTCTGGGGATAGCCAACGTCGCAGCAGAAAGGAAGAACTCTCTTTGCTCAAATCCGAACATACGGTTGAGCTTCTCTCTCTCGATCAGATACTGCATCTGCACAGCATGCGGTTTCAGAAGCGCGGCCGCTTCGATACTTCCCAGCAGATGCCCCGCATCCAGCAGACAGTAGCGCAAGGCACGGTTTTTATACTTCCAGCTGGAGCGGTAGTAGATCGCTGAGACCAGAAAGAGATACCCCTCCATCGCATGCGTATACCCAAGATAGGGCTCCAGCCCCTCCTCTTCACTGATCGGTACAAGCTGGGCGAGAGAGTGTGTCGCCACCTCGTAGTGGTAGATCCCATCCTCTACCCCCTCCACCCCTCTTGCCTGGAAGTAGAGTTCATTGGGGTAGAGCGCGCCCGCACTGGGGTTGATACGCAGATAGTACTCAAACCCCGGATAGCTTTTTTTAGCCGTCAACCCGGCAATGTGATAAAGGAAATTATCTTCTTCCTTGTCAAGATCAAGTTGGCGTTTAGGATAGGTATCGGGATAGTTTTTGTAGGTAGAGGGCTGGGAGGACCAGTCAAGCTGGTTGGGATTGCTCCTCACCGAGTCATAGGAGTGTTTTGTCTGCTCATGATACCGGAACATCAAAGACCTCGTTATGTTTTACTTTGAGTAATTCGATCTTTTTACATGCCCGGGCAAATAGTTCCGCATGCTCTATCTTTGGTGTACTCATATGCTTATAGCGTTCATACGAAGCGATCACCTTCTGCGCTTTGAAAGACATATTCTGCCTGTTGCGTTTGATATGCTCAAAGGTGATCGCACCGTTGATCAACCCTTTGACAAGGTTGCGCAGCGGATGGCCGGAGAGGCGCAGCGGATGCCATGCCTCCTCGAGCACTTCATGTGCCTCAAAATACTCCTCTTCCTCCAGCAGCGCCAGATACTCCCTCAGCGCACTTTCAAGGTCATGGTTCATTTTCAGCATGAGATATATCCTCTTTTCACCATCCCTATCGCCATCGCCATAGAGAGTCCGTCATTGTTGTACCCCTCTTCCCGACAGTTTTCGCAGGTATCTCCACAAACAAAACACGTATCTTCAAGTATCTCCTCAATGGTATTGATACTATTCTCTCTGATATACTTCGCCAGTTGTCCCAGAGTGACATCATGGCAGTAACATATCAGTGTACTCTCATCGGGCATACCGCTCCTTTTTTGATCGCTATTATGGTATAGCGTTCGGTCTTTATCTTTTGGCACTATACCAGAGAAACGTAAAAGTATCTCCCTTATTGCAATTATTATTCTTTCTGGCTTCTTTTTTACTCTGATCTGTTTCAGATACACATTCACCCATACTGAAATAGGATTCAAGACTTCGCATTGCGGTCCTTGTGCTATAATGGTTCTACTATACCATAAAAGAGATACCGATGACCCAAGAAGAAAAAAACGAGATCAGACAAAAAATAGAAACAGATATCCAGACACTGAAGGCACAGATCCTTGCTCTGGAAGAGAAGACCAGGCCGATCTCTCCCGACTGTTCTCTTGGCAGGCTTACCCGCCTTGAAGCGATGGGAGAGCAGCATGTCAACAACAAAGTACTTGATGAATCGAGGCTACGTCTGACCCGGCTTCAAAACGCACTGCTCCGTATCGACAAGCCGATGTTCGGTATCTGTATCGAGTGCGAAGAGGAGATAGGGTTCGGACGGATGAGCATACGCCCGGAGAGCGTACGGTGTGTGGAGTGTGCAAATTAGTGCTGAGTGCGAGTGCTGATAATAGCAAATCATACTTTCATTCATCTTGTCAAATATTTTTCTAATTTTTCTCAACACTCATTGCTCAGCGCTCAACCCTTATTAAAGGCTTTCTATATTCCCCACTACCTTACCGACAATACTCACTTCATCGGGGGCCAAGACTTCCGGGGAGTAGTTCCTGTTATCCGAGATCAGCTCTATCATCCCGTCTGCCCTTTGTCGGATACGCTTGATAAAGAGTCCTGCCGTGGTTGAGGCGATGAAGATACCCTCTTTGTTGATGTTGGTCTGGGTACGGTCCACAAAGACGATCGATCCATCCTTCAGCGTAGGCTCCATCGATTCACCGTCTACATTGATCGCCTCCAGGTCGGTATTTCCCAGCCCTACCATATTGCGCATCACTTTTTCATCGATCGTGATCGTCTCATAGTTTTCATCGAAAACCTCAGCCCCGCCTCCCGCACTTGCCCGGATATCCGAGAAGTAGCGCACATGAAAAAACTTCTCTGTCTCCTCCTTGAGCATATCGACTGCCTGATCGAAGAAGAGCCAGTTCACCGAAATCTTTTTAAGCGCACAAAACTCCAATATCTCTTCATAGGGTATGGAGTTGCGTTTTTTCATCGTGGCAAACGTACTTTGAGGGATATTGAGTACATGGGCAACATCCTTGTCAAACACCTTCTTCCCCGGCATATTCTCGGAAATGACATCTTTCAGTTTCTCGATAATTTCACTTAATACCAACATTTTGATCTCCTTATCTTCATTGTGACTCACATTTGTGGTTATTCTTAGATTATAGTATATTTTTTCTAAAATAATTACAATTTGGGATATTTTTAATATATAAATTCTTAATTGACATACTATTAAGCAGAAAAAACTCAAAAATAGATGATAAAAAGCACGTGGTCAGGAATCTGTATTTCTGAACAAATTAATACGAAAGGATGGAAGATGGATTACAAAAGAGAAAGAGACCTGATCACCGAAGCGATCAATGCGGGATGCCAAACTGTCGCCCAGCTGGCACTCTATATCAAACTCCGGACAAGGATATCCCTTAGCCCAGAAGCAGCACGGTGACCTCGTCGCCTTTTTCCCTGGATCCCTCTTCTTCGTCGGTAAAGAGCAGTGCGACCTCTCCGAGCATATTGGTCAGGATCGCGGAGGTTCCCACCTTTTTCTCTTTGAAATCAATATGGTACCTACCCTCGGTCAGCCTGAGATTGCAAGCGGTGAACTCCGCCTTCTTCGCACGTTTCCTGAACGGTTCATCCAGTACCGCCTTGACCTTGCCCAAGGGATATTTTCCCTGCTGCAGCTTAGCGATCAACGGAAGAAGATAGAGCAGCGCGGTCACGGTAGAAGAGTAGGCAAACCCCGGAAGCCCTACAATGAACTTGTCTCCTTTGCGTGCGACCATGATATGCTGCCCCGGCTTGATACGCACTCCCTTGAAGAGTACCTCTGCACCAAGTTCAGCGATCACATCCTTGACAAAGTCGAAATCACCTACGCTCACCCCGCCTGTCGTCACAACGATATCACTCTTCTCAAGCGCTGCCGCGACGGCATCCTTGATGCTCTGCTTATCGTCCCTGATACACCCCATCTGCAGCGGTCTGCCGCCGTACTTTGCAGCGATGGCTTCCAGGATATAGTTGTTGGAGCTTCGTATCTGCGCATCGTTCGTCTGCGTCTGACCGAGCTCCAGAAGTTCCGAACCAGTAGAGAGGATAGAGACGACCGGCTTTTCATAGACCAGCGGGCTGACGACATTGAGACTTGCCATCACACCGATCTGGGGAAAATCTATCGTGGTACCTTTGCCGATCAGTTTCTGCCCTTGTGCATAGTTCTCGCCTACATCACGTACCGCAAAACCGAAAGGGACCTCCTCTGTAATGACGATCTCATCGCCATCCACTGCGACATTCTCTATGGGTATCAGCGTATCCGCGCCTTCAGGCATCAGTGAGCCGGTAAAGGTTTTGATACAGGTACCGACAAGCACCTCCTCTTTCAACTCAGACCCGGCAGGGTTGATACTGGCGATCTTCAGCCTTCCAAGCGTGATATCCTCATGCCTGAAAGCATATCCGTCCATTGCCGAAGTCGGGAGAGCCGGAGAGTTGTGGTCGGCGATGATATCTTCGGCCAGCACATACCCCAGAGACTCCATCAAGTAGAGTTTTTTTGTCTTGTAGTGCGTGATCTTCTGATCTTCTATGATCTGCATCGATTCGTCAAAGTGCATAAACATTGCGAAAAAATCCTTTTTAAAATTAATAATTAAAAATGAAGAATTAAAAATTCTGGATCGTTTTACTCTGTAAAACTTTTATCCTATAAAAGCATTGCCACGCAATGCAAACCACCACTCCTCACTCTTAACTCTTACTTCAAAAGTCCTGCCCCGTCCATTGGCGTACTGCGGTCCTCTGCGTAGATTCTACTGCCCCCTATCACATCATATTTCCAGATAGGTGCATTTGCTTTGAAATCCTCTACAAACTCATCGATCAGCTCCAGTGCCACGCGGCGCTTGGGGGAGAAGACCGCAGAGATATACGAAGAGGTATGTACCGGCACATCGCCGATGGAGTGTGCCATCTTCACGATAGCGCCACGCGCTTCAGCCTTTCGCTGCCAACCGTCAAACCACGACTTCAATACCGGTTCATAGATATCAAAGCTCAGCGCTTCTATGCCTCCCTCGGCGCGTATCGTACCGACAAAAGGGATATAGGCCCCGTAGTTTGACTCCGCTTCCTCATCCAGCCAACGGCCGAATATCTCTTTGACATCCAACGGCCCGTTATATAGTTCCATGTGAAAAGTTCCTTTTCAAATTAACAGTGAATAGTTAACAATCAATAATTAAAGTATGCATCGCTCTCGCTTTGACTCTATTATAAAAGCTTTTTACAAAAAAGCAAACAATCATTACTACTTTTTAATTGTTACTTATTAATTTAAAGTTTGGTGATACCAAACTTTATCCGCCGCATACCGGGGGGAGGATCGATACCCTGTCACCGCTTTTGAGTACAAAGTCAAGCTCCTTGACCATTGTGTCATTCACCGCTACAGCGCATTTGCTCAGCCAGGGCGCGATCGTCTCATCCTCTTTCAGCTTTGCAGAAACATCTGCAAGCGTTTTAGCCTCCATCTCAACCGGCGCTTTGCCGATAGGGCCCAAAAATTCTACTTTTATCATATACTCTCTTTTTTTATGTTCATTTACTCTAAAGCAAAGCCTCTAAAGTATATATTGTCCCGATAGACAATTCACGGTGCCTGCACTCTTCAGGCGCAAAAATTGAATCGTCAAACGATTCCAGAATGACGTGGATTATAAAAGTTGTTTGCTATAATTACGCTTAAACTGCTTTCGGAGGCATATGTACATCGATGTTATTTGGTTCTATCCGTTACCTCAATCTTCTTCCTTTTCAGCTCTTTTTGAAAAAACATCTGCGCTCCGATGCCGCAAAGATGGCTTTCGGATACAAACGTGCCGTGCCAAGCCAGATCAATGCCGCGCTGAAAAGAGGCGAGGTACACGCAGCCTTTATCTCTTCAGTAGAGTCCAGAAGACATCAATGTACCGATCTTGGGATCATTGCACATAAAAAGGTCTACAGTGTCTTCGTCCTCCCCGGGGCAGAGGAGAGCGATCCCGCTTCGGCAACATCCAACCGGCTTGCAAAAGTACTGGGGCTGAAGGGGAGAGTACTTATCGGGGACCAGGCGCTGCAGTATTATCTTTCCGGGGGAGAAGGGATCGATCTTGCCGAGGCATGGTACGAAGAGACCAAGCTTCCGTTTGTCTTTGCCCGCCTCTGTTACAACCGCCACAAAAAAGAGGTGGAGAGGCTGGCCAAACAGTTTTCCCATACCCATGCGCGCATCCCCCAGTATATGCTCAAAAGAGAGGCAAAAAAAAGAGGGATCACCCCAAAAGAGCTCTTATGGTATCTGGAACATATCGACTACCGGATGGACCACCGCTCAAAAAAAGCCTTGAAGCTTTTTCTGGATCATGCGCACAAAATAGACTGAACTACCTGTTGATCCTGTCATACAAGGTTTTGAGTCTCTCGATCTTCATAGGTTTCGCATAATAAAATCCCTGCACCTCATCACACCCGAGCTCTCTGAGATAATCCAGCTGCACTTCACTCTCTACCCCCTCTGCCGTAACCTTCAGATCAAAGGTCTTCGCCAGTGCCACGATCGCTTTAACGATGGCTTCATTCTCCTTTGACGCAGAGATCCCCTCAACAAATGACTTATCGATCTTCGGGCGTGTAACCGGGAGTTTTTGGAGGTAGGCCATCGATGAATATCCGGTACCAAAGTCATCGATGGCAAGCTCTATCCCCATATCACGCAATCTGTAAAAGGTCTGAAGTATCTGTTCCTTGTAATTTGCCGAAAAGCTCTCTGTAATTTCAAGTTCGATCATCCCAGGGATGATCTGTGTACTTTTGATGATCTTTTCCATCATCTCGACGATATCGCTGTTAAAAAGCTGAATGGGTGAGAGATTGATACTTACCTGCTGCATAGTATACCCCTCTTTTTGCAGCGCCATGAAATCACTGCAGGCTTTCTGAGCCACCCACTCGCCCAGCGGTATGATCAGATTGGTCTCCTCCAGCAGAGAGATAAATTCATCCGGACCAAGCAGTCCGAAGCGTTCGCTCTCCCATCTCACCAGTGCTTCTATCCCTATGATTTTACCGGTAGAGACAGATATCTTCGGCTGATAGAGGAGATGAAACTCTTCGCCATGACTGACGGCAGACTTCAGTGCATTGATACGTGCTACCCTCTTTTCCACCTCAGCTGCCAACTCCTGCGAGAAAAAACTGTACCCGTTGTGTCCGCGGTCCTTGGAGTGGTACATCGCCATATCCGCATGTTTGATCAATGTGATCCTATCCTCACCGTCTTCAGGATATACCGAGATACCGATACTTACGCTCGTGTTGAGTCTGTGATCATCCCATACGAACGGTTCATTGAAGAGATCCAGGATTTTCTGCGCGGTTGCTTCAAGCATACTGAGCTCCCTCACATTCTCGATCATCACGATAAACTCATCTCCGCCGATACGGGCCAGCGTATCCACCGAGCGTATCACATGGGTAAGCTGTGTCGCGATGGCCTGCAGGAGCTGGTCACCCACATTATGTCCCAGAGTATCATTGACCTGCTTGAACTGATCGACATCCAAAAACATGATTGCGAGTTTTGTACCCTCTCTCTGCGCTTTTTTGACCGCATACTCAAGTCGTGACATAAAAAAGCGCCTGTTTGGCAAATTGGTCAAGGCATCATAGAGGGAAAGGAACTCAAGGTCTTTTTGTGATGCCTTCAGCTCTTTTTCACGCTTGCTGATCGTCTGGGCCAATTGATTGATGCTGTCCGAGATCATCTCCAGCTCATTTCCGCTCTGGACAGGCTGCGAGGGGGTATAGTCCCTGCGTTCTATCTTCTCTATCTGACCCATCACCTGATTAAGCGGCCGGGTCAATCTCCTTGAGACAAACCGATGCAGTGCCAGTAGCACCAGGAGTGTCACCAGCACCAGGATCGTAAGCAGCTGATACCTGTTCTCGTACAATGTTTTGATCAGCATCGAAGTATCCAGTCTTGCAGTGAAATAGACCGTACCATTTTCTGTATTCAGCTTGGCTGCAGCGTAATAGCTGCCGTCGATATTCTTTACCTGCACTCCTTCAAACCCTCCGGGATCATGGAGCGAAAAGACAGCGGAGGCATAGGGAGCCTGCCTGCCCATCTGCAGCTCCATCCCGAGTGTACGGGACAAGGCTGAGAGATCATCGTGTTCAATGATATGTGACATCTCCATATGTGCCTTGATCTCTTTCCCCCCTTTTTCATATAAACTTTGGTGTGACTTGATGACCAGATCACCGTTGAGAAAGTGATACGTTACGATAGCCGAAGATGCATCTTCCATCTGATAATACGACTTATGCTTAAAGGGGATCAGAGGATCTTCCCGATAAAGGATCTTTCGATACTCCTGTTCACTCTCAAGTTTACTGTAAAGCACACGCTTGCCTTGATCATAGGAAAAATAGTTCAGCCTGTACTCCTCCTTTTCCTTCTGCACAAAAGCGATCAGCTCTTCCTTTTTATCGTGAAGTGCGATATCGTCATTCAGGGAGAGTTTCACCCTGTCAAGCAACTGCCTGGCGATCAGCTTTTTCTCTTCATCCAGCAATGCCGCATTGTATTCATACTTGTTTTGATAATTGTTGATCAGATCGATCGAACTGACAAGATACTTGTCGGTGGTGATAAAGGAGACTCCCTCTTTCAGCTTGTTTTCTGTCTCTCTTGTTTCATTGTAGAGCCTTGCAAACCCGCTGATCATACGCTTTTTGGTATTTTCCATGTAGTTTTTTTTCAACACTGTATCAAAATAGATACCCAAAAAACCGACCAGTACGATAATGGCAGCCAGAACCAGCAGGGAGAGGCTATGTGTGAGTTTGAGATTTTTCATTGTTAAAAGATGGGAGATATTTCATTCACATTCTCCGAGGTCACCAGTTTTACCGGTATCTGAATATGTTTGGGGACAGGTTCTCCTTTGAGTAGCGAAAGTACGGCTTCCGCAGCTTCCTTTCCTCCCAGCGGGAAGAGTATGGAGGCGCTCTGTTTCCCCTGCATGATAGCCTCTTTGGCTTCAGCGGTATAGTCACATCCTACCATAATCATGGAGGCCGGGTCAATACCATGGCGGTAGAGTACCGCACGCACACCGCTCAACATGCTGTCACTCTCCGAGAAGATGGCATCCAGCCGTGTTCCTTCAGCGATGATCTTCTCCATCTCCAGGATCGCATCTCTTCTCAGGTAATTGCCGGTACGTTTGATCACCCGGATCTTTTCATGCTTGCCTATCTCCTCCAGAAACCCCTGGCTTCTCAGCTGCGTCACATCAGCTTTCTGCAGGCCCTCAAAAAGCAGCACTCTCCCCTCCCCGTTCAGCCTTTCGGCAATGAATTGTGCTGCCAGCGCCCCGATCTTCCTGTTGTCCGAGTTGATAAAGGTCGTATAGGCATCGGTATGGACACCCCGGTCGAGGATCACCACCTTGATACCGGAAACATATGCTTTTTCGATCACTGGGACGATTGCATCAGCATCACTGGTACCCACGATCAGCACATCCACTTTTTGAGCGATCAACCCCTCTATCTGCCTGATCATCAAAGAGATCCTGCCCTCCCCGTCCGTATGGATGAACTCTATATTGGAATAAGGAGCGAGGGACTCTTTTACCTCATACACCTGGGCTTTTCTGAAATCATTTGCCATCGTATCCTGTGCGAAGGCTACTACCCGTTTGTCTGAAGCATGGACAAAACCTGTGATAATAAACAGCAATGATACGACATAAACTAAAAAACGCATCTCTTCCCCCTCCTTTATCAAAAAGGTTTACTCGATTGCAGCAACCGCCCTGTTGATTCTTTCTACCGTCTCTTCTACCCCCAGGATCGCCATGATCTCATCAAGCCCCGAACCCGTCATACCGCCGAGCAGACTGATGCGGAGCGGCTGGCCGATCTTGCCGAAACCAATCTCTTTGGTCTCAACGATCCTCTCCAGCACTTCATGGTAGTCGCAAGGAAGGTGCAGCGTCTTCTCCCAGCTTTGCAGCATCTGCGCAAACTCTGCAAGGATCTCTTTTGCATCACCCTTGAAAGCCTTTTTAACTGCTTTTTCATCATATGCTTCAGGTCTGTGAAGGATCAGCTTGATCTGGTTTGCCAGCTCCACAAGCGTTTTCCCTCTCTCTTTGGTCGCATCAAGGAGCAGTTCGATCTTGTCATGCTCCCTGATATCCACGCCGAAAGGATGCAGAAGCTCCGCCAATTCGGCATTTGGCTTATTCTTGATATAGTGGGCATTGAGCCAAAGCAGTTTGTCCAGGTTGTAGTTTGAGGATGATCTGCTCAGGTTTTTCGGTTCAAAGTGCGCAATCATCTCTTCGAGACTGAAGATCTCCTGATCCCCGTAACTCCACCCAAGACGTACAAGGAAGTTGAGCAGTGCCTCGGGCAGGAAACCAAGTTTCTTGTACTCCATCACATCGGTCGCACCGTCACGTTTTGAAAGTTTTTTCCCCTGTTCATTGTTGATCATCGCCACATGGTAGAACTTCGGCAGAGCGAATCCCAGGGCGTTGTAGACAACGATCTGCTTGGGAGTATTGTAGAGGTGGTCATCCCCGCGGATCACATCGCTCAGTCCCATCAGTGCATCATCGATCGCCACGACAAAGTTATAGGTCGGCGTACCGTCACTCCGTGCGATGATAAAGTCATCCACCTCATCTGCCGATACACTGAATTCTCCCTTGACGCCATCGACAAAAGAGATCCTTCCCTCCTGCGGGGCCTTGATACGGATCACCGGAGAGATCCCCTCAGGCGGCGTACCGGTAAAATCACGGTACTTTCCGTTATACCGGGGGCGTTCGCCAGCTGCCATCTGAGACTCTCTGAGGGCATCAAGCTCCTCTTTGCTCATATAGCACTTGTAGGCTTTCCCCTCATCGAGAAGCTGCTGGATATATTGCTTGTAGATATCGAAACGCCTGGATTGGTAGAACACTTCTCCGTCATAGCTCATCCCGACCCAGTCAAATGCCTGGATGATCGCCTCAAGCGCCTCTTCGGAGTTACGTGCGAGATCCGTATCCTCGATACGAAGCAAAAATTTTCCGCCTGTCTTTCTCGCCCACAGCCAGGAGAAGAGTGCGGTTCTAAGTCCACCTATATGAAGATACCCTGTCGGAGATGGTGCAAAACGTGTGACTGCCATAGTAATACCTTGAAGTTAAATTGTGAAATTGTAACAAAGTTGTGGTTAAAAGGAGAGTGTGATACCGGCAAAGAGAGATCTCCTCTCTGCCAGTCATCCATCAATAGATTTTTCGGCCTTACGCCAGCCTTCTATTTGGATTTGACATCATTTTTGACGTTCTCTACGATCGCCGGACCAATGCCTTTGACCTTTACAAGATCATCCACGGAGGCGAATGCAGCGCTGTTGCGCTCCTTGATGATCGCTTCAGCTTTTGCTTCACCTATACCTTTGATCTCCATCAGCTCCTCTTTAGAAGCTTTATTGAGATCACTGACACTCATTGCCATCAGCGAAGTACCCGTAAACAGCAATATACCCAGAATGATTTTCTTGAACATGTTGTCCCCTTTTTATTTGATAGCATCCCTCTTCCAAGAGATAAATTGATTGTAGCATACCTTTCTTTACGTTATCCATAGTCCATTTAAGCTATGATATTGAAATCTTTTTCAAAAAAAGGAGCATCATGGCCTATGCATGGGAACTTGCACTCAGTGCATTTCTGATCTCTTTGGCAGCGCAGTTCATCACTGTCAGATACAGCAAAAAGTTCAACCTCTTCATCGACTCCCACCTCGAAGAGAAACCTCAGCGGTTTCACCAGGATTCTACACCGCGTGCCGGAGGGATCGGTATACTTTTAGGTATGTTCGTCCTCCTCTTCACCCCTATCGGGTGGAAACTTCTTATTACGATGATTTTAGCTTTTTTCAGCGGTATTTTTGAAGATTTTCGTCGTTCCATGCCGCCGCGGATCCGCCTGCTCCTGCAAATGATCGCCGCCGGTGCTGCCGTAGTGCTTATGGACTCCGTGGTTCGCTACCTCGGCCTCGGGATCTACCTGCCCTATCTTGTGGCGATCACATTTAGCATCTTCAGTATCGTGGGGCTGATGAATGCCATGAATATCATCGATGGATTCAACGGCCTGGCATCCGGTGCCACCCTCCTGATCCTGCTCTCTTTGGGGCATACGGCACTGCTGGTTGAAGCCCGGGAGATGTTTGAGATGATCCTGGTGACGGGGAGTGCGGTCTTTGCTTTTTTTGTGGTCAACTTTCCCCGGGGTAAAATATTTCTGGGGGACGGGGGTGCCTATCTTATAGGATTTGTCGTGGCGCTGATCGGTATCTTCCTTGCAGGTAACTATCCCAGGATCAGCCCCTGGTATATCCTGGCGATTTTGGGCTACCCGGTATGGGAGGTGATCTTCTCGATCTACCGTAAACTCAGGGCAGGATGCTCACCGATGCAGCCGGATGCCTACCATCTGCATATGCTGGTCTATCGGCATATCACCAAAAACAACCCTCTCACCTCGCTTCTTTTGCTTGGAGGCTACGCGCCGTTTATCCTGCTCTCTTCTCTCTTCCCGCACAACTCCAAAGCCAATATCCTGATCCTGCTGACCTTTATTCTCTCTTATCTGCTCTTCTACCGCTTTCTCTCCAAAAAAGAGCAAGCGGCGTAGTCGCTGTTATTTTTTGAGACGGTAGATCCTGCTGTAGGGGGAAGAGACCACAGGTTCGAAAAGATCGGGGTTGTATTTCCCCAGGATAAACATCTGCACATAGGTTGAACCAAATGTTTCCGCATCCATGAGAATAAACTGGCCGTAACTCTTCATATAGATGACGACATACTTGCCCTCTGTATGATACGGCTGTACTTTTGTATGTACTTCGCCGTTCTGCGTATTTTCGGTCACGATAAAAAACCTGACCCCGCTGCTTTGTGACCCCAGTTGAAGCTCACCTTTTTTCATATCCATCACAATGCCGTTATTGAAGGTCAGAACCCCTTCGCCCTGGCTCACTGCCGATACGGGGTAGAAGTTGATTTCACGCAGCGGCTTGCCTGTATTGAGGTCCAGATTTCCGAACTGAGTGACTGTCGGAAAGATATTCAGCATACGGTAGGGAAGATAGAGGTAGACATCTCTTGTCTTTGGCGGCAGCGCATAGGAAGGCAGCTCCATCTCAGAGAGCATCAGGTTCGGGTCCAGCTGATCCTCCTGCTTGTTTTTAAAGAGCGTATCCGCCACCACTTTATAGCCCGAGTCCACATAGGTTTCCACCGCCAGACGACTGAGGTTCGCCGCAAGTTCCGCGGAGCTGGTCTGCAATATCTTTGAGATGATAAAGTTGTCGTTCTGGTGCTTCCCTCCGTCGATCAGCGTAGAGGTTTCAGAGTAGTACCAGACAGGATATCCGTAATCCCACCAGGTCAGGGTATAGTCTCCGGGCTTAGCCACCTCTTTCAGGGCCTGCAGGTCCCGTACCTCATTGTTTGTCAACACTGTGGGGACTTTGTAGCCGATGATATGCGTGATGTTGGGATAGAGGAGCGCAGCCGTCGCGACGACTACCAGTGCATACTGCGCTTTTTTACTGCCAAAATAGCTTCCCATCAGATAGAAGAGATAGACCGCACCCATCGCAGCCACAGGTACCGCATAGACCGTAAAACGAAGCCCACCCCACAGCGCGAACATACCGATCCCCATCAACGGAAGCGCCAACAAAAATGCACGATGTTTCACCACCAGCAACAGATAGCCCAGCACTGCAACGATCAGTCCGGGGACAGAACCGCTGATACGGTCGGCAAACACATCAAACGGGATCTTCCCTGCTTCACGCACCGTCTGATGCACGCCGTAAAAATGGAGCCCTTCAGCTTTCGTTCCTGTGGACATATAGCTCATCATCTTACCCAGGATAATACCAAAGACGTTTCCAAAGAAGAGCAGCGCGATAAAAGCTATTGCGGATGCACCCATAAGGTATGTTGAGGATACCGATGTTTTGGAAAGCACGATAAACACCGCAACGACCAATGCAATATGCACCAGATACTCATGGGGATCCGGCAGCCCGAAAGGGATCATCGCAAGGAAAACCAGCAGGAGTGAGCTGTAGGTCAGCTTCTCTTCTCTGTGATACCAGACAAGATAGAGCCCATAGATGATCCCCATCGCATAGATGATCGATGCCCCCTGGTCATACAGAAACGGGTAGAGAGAGATCGCAATCGCAGCATACAACGCACTGCGCAAGTTAAAGTCGACCGTGCTTTTCATCAGAAAGTACAAGATGAACATCGGCGCCATTGCAGAGAACATATCGGTATCATAGTACCCGATCATCGTACGGTTATAGTAGCTCCATGCGATCGACCCCAGCAACGCAGCGAAGAATCCCCAAAGCGCCTCACCGTACAGCCTGGCGATCAAAATAACAGGGATCACCACAAGACTCGAGATCACAGCCGGAAGATAAAGCGTCACCGTCTCCAGACTCAAAGGGGTCAGCTTGACCAGCCAGGTCGTCAAAAAGACCATGCCGTAGCTATAGATATCCGGAATCCTTGGATTATGCTGATGCATATCAAAGAGCGCCTGCTGCGCACCTGCGGCAAAGAAATAGCCGTCATTGGTGTTGATCATGATCTGATCGTTCCAGTAGAAGTTGGGGTTATCCTGGAACTGATAGACCCATATCATGCGGATCAGAAAACTGAAGGCGTAGGCCAAAAGCATTAGTAGCATAAGATACTTTGTATCGACTGTTTTATTGTGGTTTATAGGGGACTGCATTCATACCTCTCTAGATTTTTATTATTTATACTTCAAAAGACTTCTATAAGTATACCAAGCAAAGTAGTAAAGCGCTTTATACCAGGGCAGTTTTTCTACTTCACGGTAAAGTTTCCAGTTATATTGGCTTGAAATGATCTTATTGCTGGAGATAGAGTCATTATGTATTCTATAATACGCCAAAGGCTCATTGATCGCATAGGCATAGGGAACTTCTTTTAATATCTTCAGCCAAAGGCCAAAATCCTGCCGCTTCCTTATCAGCGGCATAGTGACTTTTCCCACTATTTTTGTGTCATACACTGCTGTGAGACACCCAATGATATTCTGCTTGAGAAGTTCATGATAATCCACCTTCAAAGGCACAGTGATCTCATCTTTGATCTGATCTGTAGATTGTTCAAAACGGTAATAGCCGGTATAACTCAAAGCGATGTTTTCCCTCTGCATAAAAGTGATCTGTTTTTCAAGCTTCTGTGGCATCCAAAGGTCATCCGCATCCAAAAAGGCGATATACCTGCCTTGCGCCTCCTCGATCGCCCTATTTCTTGCAACGGCAGGGCCGCTGTTCTCTTCCAAAACGATATACTTGATACGCTTGTCTTTCTGGGCATAGGGTTCAATGAGTTCGACAGTGTTATCCGTGCTTTTATCATCAACAATGATCATCTCCCACTCTCTATAGGTCTGATTTAACACAGACTCTATCGTCTGAGCAATGAACTTTTCACTGTTATAGGAGGGGGTGACAATTGTAACTGTGGCTTTATTCATTTTATACTCTCATTTCATTGTTACTTAACAATAAAATCTAAAAATTTTTGTTGATTTAAATAATGGTGTAAAGATGAAAAATTTTTAATTTTAGCTTCATCCCAGTTCACTTCCAGTGCCTTTTTTATTGCAGAATAAATAGACTCAACACTGCCATCTGTATGGTAGCCGGTGATACCATCTATAACTGCTTCCATCATCCCGCCTGTATTACCAGATATTACCGGAACCCCAAAGATATTTGCCTCTATAAATACTATTCCGTATCCTTCTATTGAGCCTTCATTTTTATCAAATATCGACGGTAATAAAAATAATGAACTTGTTGATAGATACATATTTTTTTCTATTTCATCTATGCGTCCCAAAAAATTAATCTTTCCCGTCAATTTAGTTTCTTCGACCAACTTCATCAAAAAGTTTTTCTCGGATCCTTCTCCAGCTATATAATACGTAAAAGGAATTCCTTCTTGATCCAACTTTTGGAGTGCCTTGATAACGTTAGCAATATTTTTACGTTTGACTAATCTGGTAATTGTAAAAAACTGGTTTGTTATTTTCTTGTTTTCTATTGAAAAGCTTGTATCAATAAAAGGTGGAACGACAATATCAACTTTTTTATGATATAACGCATAAAATATTTTCCCTATAGCTTCACTGTTAGCAATAAAATATATATTTGGCCTCAACATTATACGTTTCAAAATCCATTGTTGATATCCCGGTAAACTCAATATATCATTACCATGTACAAAAATGTATATTTTTTTACTTGAAAAAAGTATCGGGAGAATACCGATGACCATTTTCCATGACATGAGCAAAAAGACATCACTCTCATAATTCAACTTTAAAATTTGTAATATTTTTTGTATAGTGGGTTTTCGTATACCTAAACTAACTATCTGATGCTGATTTTCTTTTATTAATCTATCAATATAATAAGCCCAGGTTTGAATTCCACCTTTTCCAAGTCCAAACTCTGGCGATAATAATAAAAATTTTTTCATTTATTTTTTTTATCCGATTGTTTCTTCTTAAAACTTAACACTCTCAATGTAAACTTATACCCCAAAAGCTTGATCATAAGCCATTTTAAAACTCCAAAATACTTTAATCTACCTCTAATGCTAGGTATAGGATCCGCTCGTTTAAAGATATAATGTTTTTCTATATAATTGAAAAAATAATGCTCATAAATATTCCCACCATACTTTGCAGTAGATGTTTCTATTTTTAGTATTTTTTTACTCATGCTCTAAGTCTTAATCTTCTTAAAATTTTGCCAAAGGCACTTTTGAACAACCTATACATAGGTACATAACATACCCTCCATATACTTTCCCCTAAATATAAATATTCAATAATCACACCCTCAACCTCAAATCGATACTTGTGGTTTAAGGAACTAGAAATACCACTTATGTCATATATTGTAACCACCTCATAAACAAGTTTCGGTTTATACTTCATCATAGCTCTTACAAAAAACTCATAGTCCATTCTGAGCTTCAATGATTTAGAGTACCCACCAATATCTTCATAAACAAGCTTATGTACAAATGTACCTTGATGAGGCACTCTAGAAAGATTATAAAGAGTGTCCTCTCGATAGTGTGCTAACCCTACCTTTCTTCCTGCACTATTTTTTACCTCGTATGCTACTATAGGTTGGGTCAACTCATTTGACACCCTATTTAATATACCCTTGTCTACCAAAATATCCCCGGCATTTAACATTAAAATATATCCATATACATTTTGAATGCCTTTATTAAATGCATCGCTTATACCTTCATCCTTTTCGCTTACCCAATAGTCAACCTGATCCTCATATTTTTTGATTATTTCAATAGTCCCATCAGCGGAGCCACCATCAATGATGATATATTCGACATTATCATAGTTCTGATTTATCACACTTTGTATCGTCTCTTCTAAATATTTTTCACCATTAAAAACAACGGTTATGATACTTATTAAGGGTTTGTTCTCAAAAGATCTTTTAAAGTACCCTTTTGTTCGTAATCCACCTTCCCCTTTTCTCTCGCTATTCTCAGGAAAGAATAGAACAGACTCAAATTTATCTTCGGAGTCATGCTTTAATGATGGTTTATCTTCCGTTACCAATCTTGTAGTACTGAACTTTTTATCTAAACAAATTGTTTCAGCCATGGAGTATCTCTTTATAAAGTTCTATATATTGTTGCGCAACAATTTTACTATCAAACTCTTTCAAAACTTTTTCTCTTGCATTTTGGCAAAGCTCATCATAGTTTTTACTTTTCATGCAAATCATTATCTAATTCTTCATTAATTAAGATATCCAAAACTTGAAAAAAAGACATATCATAATCCCATCCTAAAACTTCTTTTGCTTTACTATTATCTCCGTAGATTTCATCAATTTCATTTGGTCGAAAAAATTCCTGATTTTCAACAATTAAACCTTTATCTAAACCTAATTTTTCAAAAACATATTCAACAATATCCCTAAGCGATATAGACTTTCCAGAACAAATTATAAAATCATCTGCTTGATCGTATTGTAGGATCTTCCATATTGCTTCAACATATTTTGGTGCATATCCAAAATCTCTTTTTACATTTAAATTACCAACAACTAATTTATCCAATTTACCATTTTTGATAGCTATAGAGTCTCTAATAATTTTTTTGATAAAAAAATTATTACTCCTTAAATATGATTCATGATTAAATAAAACACCGTTACAAACAAATAAACCATAAGATTCACGATATGTAGTTATCATAAAATAAGAAGCCATTTTAGAAACACCGTAAGGACTTACTGGATGCATTGGCGTATCTATAGAAATTGGCATTTTTTCAACTCTTCCATACATTTCACTGCTAGATGCTTGATATAATTTTGTATTTGGACTAAAAAACCTTATGCTTTCAAGCAAATTATTAACTGATGTTGTATTAAATGAAAATGTCCCTAAAGGTTGGTCAAATGACAATCCTACTGAACTTTGAGCTGCAAGATTATAAATCTCTTCAGGTTTATATTTTTGTATTATTCTTATAACATTAGCCATATCCAATAAATCCAATTCTTCCAAATGAATTCTATTTTCAATACCAAGATATTCAAAATTTTTATTGTTAGTGCACCGATAACTTCGTACAGTTCCAATGACTTTATATCCTTTTTCTAACAATAATCTTGCCAAGTACGGCCCATCTTGGCCACTAATTCCTGTTATAACTGCTGTTTTCATTTCACTATACTTTCATAAATCTTTTTGGTTTGTAAAGCTGTTTCTTGCCAAGAAAATTGTTTTAATTGTTTAATACCGTTTTCAATCAAACTATCACGAAGTTCTTTATCTTTCAAAACATTCTCAACAGCACTTTTTATAGACTCTTCTCCATTAGGGTCAAAATAAATAGCTCCATCACCCGCTATCTCAGGTAATGAGCTTACATTACTACATAAAAGTGGACAGTTGCAAGCAAAAGATTCAAGCACTGGTATGCCGAAGCCTTCATAAAGTGAAGGGAAAACAAATAATTGCGCATTTTGATATATATAAGCTAAGCTATCATCATCAACATTATATTGGTATACTTGATCTCGTATAGATAATTTAGATAGTAATTGTATTTCTCCATCAGTAAAATTACCCCCTCCAGCACATACAATAAAAAGTTCCCTATCTTTATTTAGAAGTTCTGAAACACTTATAATAAATTTTTCAAAGTTTTTGTATCCTCTTCGTGAACCTACAAAAAGAATATATTTCTTTGGCAATTCAAAATGAATGATCACTTTTTTGGGAGGAAACATTGAGTTGCCAAGATATACTACTTCTATTCTTGACTCTTCTATTCCATATGACTGTATCAAGTCCTTTTTAGTATTTTCTGAAATAGCAATTATTTTAGAGGCTTTCTCAATAAGAATTTTTTTATTCAATGCTGTTTTATCTTTGTCCAAAAAACTTTTATGAAATTTCTCGTGGATCATATCATATACTGTCAGGACAAAAGGCTTATTACCAAGATATTTTAAAAAATAAGGATCATAATAAGTAGGATGAAAAACGTCAAAGTCTTGTTTCTTTAAATAATAAATAGTCTTAAGTTTATTTAGCTCTGACATCAACCTTGTTTTTCCACGAAATTCTTTTGTATCAAAAAAGTTAAAATACGAGATGTCATCACTATTCGATATATAATAATTATTAGAAAATAATAAAGAAATTTCAGCATCAATATTATCATAAGCTCTAAATAACTTTATAAGTTCGTAAAAATATCTTGAAATACCTCCATATTTTTGTGTAGTAAATATTTGATGATCATATAAAATTTTCATATTTTTTTGCTCACTTTTAAATAATCATCCCATGTTTTACTTTTTAGGCCTTTTTTTAAAATATTAAATAATCCAAACCTGCTTAATTTCAAAATATATTTTATATATTTTGGTACTGGCTTGGATAACATTAGATGCAATATCCCAAAGTTATAATAGTAGAGTCCATATTTTCGCGCTATATACTTTAATGTTCTATCACTATAAAATGAAATGTGCTGTCCATGATCAAGTCCATAGTACCACCAGTTCGAAGGTATTGGAACAGGTGACGGTAAAAGCTCTGTTGTAAATAAAATATTTTTTGATATTTTTAACATATTTTCAATTTCATCTATGGGATTCTCAAAATGTTCAAATGATTCAAAGGAAGTTAAAACCTCATATTTTGTATCGTCTTTATACTCAAATCCTCTGGCAACTAAGTTTTCAGTATACTTATCATACCAATAAAAATCAAAACCTATATCTCTCATTAATCGAACAAAAATTCCATAACCTCCAGCGTAATCTAAAAACTTTCCATGTTTATCAAAAAATAAACTTAATATAGTTGTTACTTTTTTTGACAAATTCAAATTTCTAGACAATATACCAGTATCTGATATATTGATTGATTCAGAGTATGCTTCTTTCAGCCAATAAGGTTCTTCAGTCTGCAGAAATCCACAGTTTGAACAAAGGAAATAGTCAATATTATATTTATCTAATATTAGACCACTAAATATTTTTTTACTTTGTGCATTACATATTCTACAATTCATCTAAAAACTTTATTGATTTTATTAAATACTCTTTGTAATAACGGTCTTTTTTGATTCCAATAAAAATCTTTTAAACTTTCGATTGCAATTTTACTTTCCTTAAAATTATCAATGAATATTATATTCTTTTTCTTTGATAAGTTATTTATAAATCCATTATTCTCACTACAATGTATACCGCTACCATCATGACCAATATTTTCTACAAATGTTTGAATTGGATTTAAGCACAATCCATTTTGCTTAAAAATAGTTGCATACCAAAATATAGCCCAGGTATTGATCTTCCCTTCTTTATTTAGCATCACCTGCTGCCAAAAGTTTTCTGCATCATCTAGATTAAATTTTTTAATATCTGCTTTGCTAAATTCTTTAATCGTTTTATCTATGTCCCTTTCAAAATATGACCATCTATCAGACCAAGTTGCCCAACCCCAGCAATTCATCAACCTCCAGAAAAATACATCTTCTAGTCCATCTGTTTTTATGGGATAGTTCCATCCACTGATATGCCACACTTTTTTCTCATTTTTATAAAACTCCAAAGCTTCATTCATAAACTTCAAAAAGTAAGGGCTAGTCACAAGATCATCTTCAAGCACTATTATTTTGCCATATTCATTAATGATTTTTGTAACCCCATCAATAATGGAGTCTGCAAGCCCCCAGTTTTTCCCTCTTTCAGTAACTGTTACTTTTTTAAATCCATTTATTGCCTTGATATACCTTCTAACTTCATTGACCTTTTCTACGGCATCTTCATTTTTAGCCGCATCAGAAAAGATAAAAAGCTCACTCTCCTTGGCCAATTCATTTTTTTGCAACGCTTCAATTGTTTGTCTTGTATGATCTGGTCGGTTATAGCAAAAGAGTACTATTGGGGCTAGATTCATTTACTGTACCTCAACTGATAAAATTCATCTTTTATAAATATAATTGTATTAACCGCCTTAGCATAAATAGAATAATTAAAATTCTTTAAATATTTAGAAATTTCATTGTTTTGAATATCAGATAAACTACTTCCTAAAATTTCTATCAAAATTACTTTAGGCTTGTATTTTTGAAAATTATTTGACTGTAAGACCATAAAATCTAATCCCTCAACATCAATAGATAGAAAATCAATATCTTGATTCTTAGGTAAATTATTTTCTAAAATTTCTTCAAGTGTTGCTGTCTCAATATCTTGAGTAAACTCAATAAAATAATTTTCTTTACCATTTCGTTCTTCTGATAATTCTTTAGAAAACCCATTAAGTGCAGGCTCATTAAATGCATAATAAGTCAAAATTTGTTTTTTTTCTGATATAGGTTTCTCTATATTGATATCTCTGGGACGGATTTTCTCAAACAGTTTCATACTGCCTGGCATCGCATCTATATTTATGCCATGCCAACCTTGTTTATAAAAAAAGTAGGTATTTGAAAATCTTTTAGGATGATGCGCACCTACATCCACATAAAAACCAGTTCGCTGTTTTTCAAATAATCTTCTTAAAATCATATCTTCACCCTCTTGAGAATATGATTTCAAAGCATAACCATCAAAATAATTATTGTTTATTTCAATAAATTTATTTTTGAGGGTTTTTGGCAAAATAATCTTAAGCAGTTTTTTTAACACGCAATATCCTTAAAAATAGTAAACTTTTTGATAAATTGAAAAAATTGATTCTGGTTTTATTCCAAAGCAATAAACACAAATAAGCCGCAATACAATAGGAAATGAGCGTTGCCCATGCAACACCTTCAATTCCCACACTTGTGATTAAAATGTAATTTAAAACAACATTGACAACTGCCCCAATTGTCGTATTGATTGTTGAAAAAACTTGAAGGTTTTCGGTTAATAGCCATTTGCTGCTTGCTACTCCCAAAAATACAAAAACCCCTGCCCAAATATGTATCATCAATACACTTCCAGCTTGAAAATACTGTTCCCCATACAATAAGTTAACGACCCAATCAGATAAAAATGTCATAGGAAGCGCTATCAATATTGCCATCCATACCATTAGATCATAAAGCCTTTGAAGTCTAGCATAGTACAGTTCTTCACTTTGTTTCTTAGCATTAATAATAGCAGGAAATAATGATGAAGCTATCACCATAGGGATGAAATACCAAGCTTCACTGAGTTTTACCGCTGCAGCATATTGTCCAACTGCCTCGGCATCCATCATCTCCATAATCATGACTTGGTCGATTTTCATGTAGATTGAGACAACGATACCACTTAAGATGAGTGGCCAAGAGTCTTTCAAAAGAGAAATGGCGGTTGATTTGTTGAATTTCCAAGCAAAGCTAGGTTCCGTATCAAGTATGGAATGACGGGCTTCGGTCGTGGAGTGACGACGATTTTTAATGTAGTAGTAAACAAACCCACATGCCAAAATAAAACTGTCAAAAAACACCATCCATACAAAAGCGATAAGCGGAGCTTCGATTAAGATAAGAACTATTTTGATAATGCTTGAGATAAACAAGCTGATGACATTGGCAAAGACTACATAGCGACTCATCACTTTGGACTGAAAGTACATATCTGCGACATTAAAGGCCTGAAATATCGTCGCACTGGCGATGATAAAAACCATAATGTTTGTGGCATGGTCGTTTGATGTGAAGTTTACAGCAATGGCGAGGATGAGTAGTACGGCGACTGCTCCCATGAGCTTGAGCCAAAATGCTGTGCCTATGAGCTCATCTCTGCGACTCTCATCTTTGACAAGCTCCCGCACCACGATACCATCCAACCCAAGAGTGGCTATGGCCGTAAATAAACCCACAAAGCTTTGAGCATAAGAAAATAGCCCAAACTGCTCAGGACCAAGATAGCGAGCCACCCAGATCCCGACAAAGAGCCCTACAATCATTCGTAGTATTTTTTCACCAAAAAGCCATGAGGTATTCTTGGCATACTTCACAAAGCCTTGATGGTTTTTGAGGGATCTGATTTTTTTTCTCATTTAGTTATTTAAATACCATGCATACATTTTTTTGATTCCTTCTTCAAGCTTGACTTTGTGTTTCCATCCTAAAGCGTGAAGCTTTGATGGATCGGTTAGCTTTACCATCGTGCCGTCCGGTTTGTCGGTGTTGAAGTAGAGTTTGCCACGGTAACCGACTATCTTTTGTATGAGACAGGCAAGCTCTTTGATACTGATATCTTCACCCGTACCTATATTTATATGTGTATTTCGTATCTCTTTTTCACCCTCCTTATAGGTATCTTCAAAATCTCGATTTTGAAGCAAAAAGACACAGGCATCCGCCATATCTTCACTATAGAGAAACTCACGTCTTGGGTTTCCGCTGCCCCAGATCTCTACTGTTGGTGTGTTGTTTATCTTTGCTTCGTGTATTTTTCTCAACAGTGCGGGAAGCACATGGGATGTCTCCAGGTCAAAATTGTCATTGGGACCATAGAGATTGGTTGGCATCACCGAGATGAAGTTGGTGCCGTACTGGAGGTTGTAGCTCTCACACATCTTGATCCCTGCGATCTTGGCGATCGCATAAGGTTCGTTGGTATACTCCAGAGGACTCGTGAGCAGATACTCCTCTTTCATCGGTTGCGGACAATCCTTTGGATAGATGCAGGTACTTCCCAGGAACATCAGCTTTTTCACCCCATGCAGATAGCTCTGATGAATGACATTGTTCTGGATCTGCAGGTTTTCATAGATAAAATCAGCGCGGTAAGTGTTGTTCGCTGCTATCCCACCTACTTTTGCGGCAGCTAAAAATACGAACTCAGGTGCTTGTTCCTTAAAGAAGCTTTCGACGGCAATACTGTCAAGAAGATCTAGCTTTACATAAGTCACTGAGTTCGTATTTAATGTTGAGTGTTGAATGTTGAATGTTAAATTATCTTGTGGTTTTCTATTGTGATAATTGCTTATGATGTTGGTATAACCTTTTTCCAACAAATTTTTTATGATTGCTGATCCAACAAGGCCTGTTCCCCCGGCAACAAAAATCTTTGAAGATTTTTCTAATGTTGAATGTTGAGTGTTAAGTGTTGAATTATTTTCCAATTTTAATTTCCTTGACTCGACTTAACTATAGAGGTAAGTAATTTAATAATCTCTTCAATATCGTTCACTAACGATCGTACATGTGTTTCACTCGAATTTAAATAATCTGTTTTTATAAGAAGGTTTATCCAATATTTTGTCTCTCTGGCTTCTTTGCTTGCAATACTCATCTTAGCGATAAAGTCAGCTTTTGACTGTCCAGCTTGTGCCTCATTGACATTTGCTCCTATCGACGTACCACTTCTTAGCAACTGTTTGGATAAAACATATTCTTTTTTCACATCACACAGATGTTTATAGAGATTTACAATACGAACTGCAAAACTTGTTGTTTTATCTAACACAATATTTTCAGTCACAACGCCCCTCCATTAAACATTCATCATTCAAAACTCAACATTGATCATGCATTACTCAAAGTAACTCATGATTGTATACCCGCCGTCTTTGAGGTACTGATCTTTGGTCATCAGCTTGAGGTCACTCTCCATCATGTCATTGATAAGCTCTTTGAGGTCATACTCTCTGCTCCAGCCGAGTTTCTGCTCAGCTTTTGTCGGGTCTCCGAGCAGAAGGTCTACCTCTGTCGGTCTGAAGTATCTGTGGTCTACCGCGACGACGGCTTCTCCAACGAGTTGTTGAAGGTTTTGGGTGTTGAGTTCCAAGTTTTGGGTTTTTGCTGTATCAATGGATTTGACGATACCGACCTCATCGACCCCTTCCCCCTTGAACTGAAGCTCGATCCCCACATACCCAAATGCCATTCTCACAAAGTCTCTTACCGTGGTGGTCTGCCCTGTAGCGATGACCCAGTCTTCGGGTTCATCGGCCTGAAGGATCATCCACATCATCTTCACATAGTCCTTCGCATGTCCCCAGTCACGTTTGGCATCAAGGTTACCAAGGTAGAGTTTGTCCTGCAATCCCAGTGCGATCTTTGAAGCGGCTCTTGTGATCTTACGTGTGACGAAGGTCTCACCACGAACCGGAGACTCATGGTTGAAGAGTATTCCGTTACAGGCGAACATGCCGTAGGCTTCACGGTAGTTCACTGTGATCCAGTAAGCGTACATCTTGGCCACAGCGTAAGGTGAACGCGGATAGAACGGTGTGGTTTCGCTCTGTGGCGTCTCCTGTACTTTTCCGTAAAGTTCGGAGGTAGATGCCTGGTAAATCCTGGTCTTTTTCTCAAGCCCGAGGAGTCTGACCGCTTCTAAGATACGAAGTGTCCCTGTACCATCCGCATTGGCCACATACTCCGGTGTCTCGAAAGAGACAGCGACATGGCTCATCGCAGCAAGGTTGTAGATCTCATCAGGCTGTACCTCCTGGATGATACGTGTAAGGTTCATAGAATCCGTCATGTCACCATAGTGCAGGATAAAGTTTCTGTTTTCCACGTGCGGGTCCTGGTAGAGGTGGTCTATACGGTCTGTGTTGAAGAGTGAAGATCTTCTCTTGATCCCGTGAACGATATACCCTTTTTTAAGCAGGAACTCCGCCAAGTATGAGCCATCCTGGCCTGTGATCCCAGTGATCAGGGCTACTTTATTTTCTATCATTTACTTCTCCATCCTTTTAAAATCATCTTCAAATCTCACGATATCATCTTCACCTGTATACTCACCCACCTGTGCCTCGATAATCACCAGAGGAAGTTTTCCCTTGTTCTCCAGTCTATGGATATCCCCCGCTTTGATATAGGTCGATTCATTGGGGTTGACAATATACTCTTTATCATTGACGGTCACGGTCGCACTCCCACTGAGAACGATCCAGTGTTCGTTCCGGTGGTAGTGCTTTTGCAGAGAAAGGCGTTTGCCCGGTTTGACCACGATACGCTTGATCTTGTAGCCGTCGCTTTCTTCCAGGACCGTATAGGTGCCCCATGGTCTGTGTCCGGTAAGGTGGATATGGTGAAGTTCTGTGTTCTTTCTGACTTCAGCTACTATCTCTTTGACCTTCTGGGAAGATCCTTTTTTAGAGATCAGTAGTGCATCCCCCGTATCGACGATGATCGTATCTTCGATATCCACCGTAGCGATCTTTCTCTCATTCCCGTAGACGAGATTGTTCCTGCTGCCGATGGAGATATGGTTCGGGTTTAGCGTGTTGCCCGCTTCATCTTTGTCCAGCTCCTCGTAAAGGGCATCGAAACTTCCCAGATCCGACCAGCCGATATCTGAAGGGACGACTTTCACTTTATCACTCTTTTCCATCACCGCATAGTCGATACTCTCTTCGAGGATTACCATCATATCATCATGTCTGATACGGATCATCTCCTCTTTTGCCGCATTTTCAAAGGCTGCTTTTGAGGCTTCGTGTATCTTGAGCGCATGCTTTTTCAGTTCCTCAAGGAAGACCCCCGCTCTGAAGCAGAACATCCCGGAGTTCCAGTACCATTTTAATGGTGAATTTTGAATGCTTAATTTTGAATTTTCTTCTAAGTATTGCTTTGCAAGTTCAAGATTTGGCTTTTCCTTAAAACATTCAACATTTAAAATTGAACATTCATCATTTTCAGGCTCTGCCTGAATATAGCCAAAACCTGTCTCGGCATACTTCGGAGTGATACCGAAGGTGACCAGATGATTTTCGAAGGCCAGCTTCTGGGCTTTTTCTATCACTTTGCTGTAGGCTTCACTATTTTTGATCAGGTGGTCTGATGGGGTGACCAGTACGATCTCTTCAGGATCCAGGGCCATACATGCCAGGGCGATTGCAGGAGCGGTGTTGCGCCCTACAGGCTCCAGGAGATACTCAGTATCATTATGCGGTAGTTCTTCAAGTTGATCAAGGGCTAGGAAATACTGCTCTGCATTGGAGACGATGAACTGTGCATCACACAGTTTGGCATTGCGTTCGACCGTCAGCTGGAAAAGTGATCTATTGTCAAAAAGTTTTACAAACTGCTTGGGCATCAGAGTACGGCTCACGGGCCAGAGCCTTGTACCGCTTCCTCCGCATAGTATGATGTTGGTCATAGTTTCTCTTTATCCTGTTTTAAACTTTCCTGCAACACTTCATACTCACGCTTTTTGATCTCGATAAACGCCTCGGTAAGACCGATTTTCTTTTTCAGCCCTTCTTTGGTGAGAAGATAGCGGTAGGCTTTTTTGTTTTCGGCTTTGACGAACTTGTGCATCTTCACGTACCCTTTCTCAAGCAGTGCTTTGATGACATAGTTCACCTTCCCGACGCTGAAACCTACGTTCTGTGCCAGCTCTTTTTGGGAACTGCACGCTTCGATATGCTGCATGACCTGCAGGTGATCTTTCTCTTCCGGTGTGACTTGCATGAAAACTCTTATTTTATATTCATTCAATGATTGAATCTCTATTGTATACTTTTTCATTTCTTATGTCAAATGATTCACGTATCAAATCCCCTATCCATATAATTTACCCCTTTATGTTATAATTTTTAAAATTAAATCAGGATTGATCATTATATGTTAAAAAAAATCACACTTTTACTAAGCCTGCTTTTTTCTCTCTCTGAAGCAAAAATACTCGATGCCATAGCGGTGACCGTGGATGGTGAAGCGATCACAACTGCCGAGATACGGGCGGTACAGGAGCAGATGCAGGTCTCCAAAAAAGAGGCGGTCGACATCCTAATACAGGACAGGCTCCAGCAGATCGCTATCAAGGATATCCATATACCCGAAAGCGATGTCGATGCAAAGATCGAGATGATCGCAAAGCAAAACAATATCACGGTGCCAAAAATGCAGAAGGTCCTCAAAGAACAGGGGACCTCATGGGCACAATACCGCTCATCCATCCAAAAAGCAATGAAAAAAGAGAAATTTTTCGCCCAGAAAGTGGCCAGAGAGATGCCTCAGGTAACGGATGAAAAGCTGATGGTCTACTATCAGGAGCACCAGAATGAATTTATCATCCCTGCATCGATCAGCGTGATAGAGTATAGTGCTCCCACCCAAAAAAAGATAGAATCTTTCATGCAGACCGGAGAGGGGATCGAAGGGAAAGAGGCGGAGATGGATACTGCCGCACTCAACCCGACCATGCTTCAGATGATGCTTCAGACACCCAACGGCGGATTTACGCAGCCGCTGAACGCGGGCGATCGGTATATCATCTATAGGGTACTCTCCAAAGACGGACAGGCACAAATGTCATTTGAAGAGGTCAAACCGCTGCTTGCAGGTAAATGGATGCAGGAACAGCGGGAAAAAGCGCTCAAGGACTACTTCAAAAAGATGCGCACCGGTGCAACGATTGAATTTATAAGAGAATAAGGAAAACGATGGGACTGAAATCTGACAAGTGGATACGTGAAAAATCACTGAATGAAGCAATGATCACACCTTTTTGCGAGGGACTGGTAGGCGAAGGTGTAGTGAGTTACGGGCTGAGCTCGTATGGCTATGACATCAGGGTGGCGGACGAGTTTAAGATCTTTACCAACATCAATGCCGAGGTGGTAGACCCCAAAGACTTCAACGAAAACAATGTCGTGGACCACAAAGGTGATGTCTGCATCGTACCGCCGAACTCTTTTGCCCTGGCGCGTACCGTGGAGTATTTCAAGATGCCCAGCAATACGCTGGCGATCTGTCTTGGGAAAAGCACCTATGCCAGATGCGGGATCATCGTCAACGTCACACCC
>Ga0116197_1000021_pt1 | contig 32841 bp, 27 predicted proteins | sample ZodSprsou2mmetaG_FD_94480 | JGI IMG/M metagenome (GOLD analysis project Ga0116197, IMG submission 94480) | Hot spring sediment microbial communities from Zodletone spring, Oklahoma to study Microbial Dark Matter (Phase II) - Zodletone Spring... ...
ACGGGAAGATCATCCTCAAAAAGAAACTGGAAAAAACCAAGCGCTAATGATGCTTGGGCTATAATCTTAACCATTATTTACAAAGGAAAAGCAAACCATGATCAAAAAATGTCTATTCCCCGCCGCAGGCTACGGAACACGTTTCCTGCCTGCTACAAAAGCCACGCCAAAAGAGATGCTTCCGGTCCTTACCAAGCCGCTGATACAGTACGGTGTCGAAGAGGCGATGGAAGCGGGTATCCATACGATGGCAATCGTTACGGGGAGAGGAAAACGTGCGATAGAGGACCATTTTGATATTTCCTATGAACTCGAACACCAGATCAAGGGAGGATCAAAAGAGCATCTGCTCGACGATATCCGTGCGCTGATCGATCAATGTACCTTCTCCTATACACGACAGATCGAGATGAAAGGCCTGGGCCATGCCATCCTCACCGGAGAGACACTGATAGGCAATGAGCCTTTTGCCGTGGTGCTCGCTGATGACCTTTGCACCAACAAAGAAAAAGGGGTACTCAGCCAGATGATCGAGGTCTATGAGAAGTACCAATGCTCCATCGTTGCGATCGAAGAGGTGCCGATGGACCAGACCGACAAATACGGCGTCATCGCAGGACATCTCGTAGACGGAACCGTTGACACCTACCGGGTCACGGATATGGTGGAGAAACCTGATCCCAAAGATGCACCGACCAACATGGCGATCATCGGAAGGTATATCCTCACCCCGGACATCTTCGATATCCTCAGAGAGACCAAACCCGGCAAAGGCGGAGAGATACAGATCACCGATGCCCTCCTTGAACAGGCAAAAAAGGGGAAAGTCATCGCCTACAAATTCAAGGGAAAACGTTTTGACTGCGGTTCCGTGGATGGGTTTGTAGAGGCGACGAACTATTTTTATCAGAACATAAAATAAAGTTATTTTGGATGATCGATTATTTTTACCTCTTTATCTATAAATTTTTTACACTGTTATCCAAACTGCTGCCCAGGAAGGTGATGGACCTTCTTTTGCTGGGCTTAAGCAAGATCATATACCGCCTGGATAACAAACATCGACAGATCATCCATACCAATCTTGAACTTGCCTTCGGGAACACTCAGACAAAAGCTCAATTGGATAAAATCGGCATACGTACCTTCTACAATATGCTGCAAACCATTATCGGCTTTATGAAGCGTTACGGTAAAACCCAACAAGAACTGCTGGAGAACGTTTCCTTCCAAAATGAACAATTTGTACAGCATGCCATCGATACCAACCAAAAGATCATCTTTATGACAGGGCACTACAGCAACTGGGAACTCCTGGCACCGGCTATCGCTGCAAAGTTCAATATTACACTGGCTGCTGTCGGGCGCAAACTCGATTCAAGACTCATGGACCAAGTCCTCAAGAAGAATCGTGAACAGTTTGGTGTCGAACTGCTCTATAGAAAAGGTGCGATGAAAGGAATGATCAAAGCACTCAAAAATGGAAAAGCGGTAGGATTACTGCTTGACCAGAACCTCAGAGAAAAACAGGGCGGGATCAAAGTTGACTTTTTCGGTAAAAGTGTCGGACACTCCCCTGCCGCCTCCATTCTCTCCAGGACATTGGATGCAACCATTATCCCCGCGTTCATCACTACGGATGATTATGAAAACTACACCGTCACCTTCCACGAACCGCTGCCGATCATCAAAACAGAGGATAAAGATAAGGATATACGTCTTATGACGCAGGCACAGGCCGACATTACCCAAAAAGTAATCGAAGCAAAGCCCGAGGAGTGGTTCTGGGTACATAAGCGATGGAAAACCTATTATCCGGATCTCTATAACGGGTATGGATCATGAAATTGTTCTTTTTTTCTGTAACAAAACATCAGTATCGTTATTTTCAAACCCTGAGAAAGTATCTCAACTACTCATCTAAGCATTTGTTTTTTCCTAATTTTTCTTTCTCATTAGAGGGATTTCTCTATACAAAGCAACTAAAGCTAATGAATATCTTTTCTATAAAATTTAGAGAAATTGACTGTAAATACACCAACCCGATCACGAAGTTTTTTTATAAACTATTACTAAAGTTACAAACGCCATGGATCGTTTCATCTGTCTATTCTCAACTTAAAATGTTTAAACCGGATTATCTTATTGTCTGGAACGGCAAAAAGTTTCACCAGGCAATCGCTGTTGAGATCGCAAAAAAGCTGAATATACAACCGGTTTTTTTTGAGAATGGCGTATTGCCAAATACGACAACGATGGATTTTAAAGGGGTGAATGCAAGTAACTCTGTGCCCAGAGATTCATCATTTTTTGAACATCTTCAATTTGGAGAAGATCAAAAACTCCCCCAAACACTACAGGCGCGAGAGTCAAAGACCAAGAAAAAAATATTTGATACCTCTCTTCCTGACAGATATGTCTTTGTTCCTTTTCAAGTAGCTTATGACACCCAGATCATCCAACATTCCCCCTGGATAAAAGATATGTTCGAGCTATATGAGATCATCGAATGGCTGTCGAAACAGATCGACATCCCTTTTGTGATCAAAGAACATCCTTCAGACAGGGTAAGCGACTATACATCCCTGCATCAAAAAAGAAATGAGAGAATCCAATTTAGCAGTCATGATACACAATTTCTAATCGAAAATGCAGCATGTGTTATGACCATAAACTCCAGTGTAGCGATAGAATCTCTGCTTTTGGGCAAACGTGTAATCGTTCTTGGTGAAGCTTTTTTTGCCATAGATGGTATTGTAAAAATAACAAAATCCAAAGAGGCGATCAAAACCTGTTTGAACACCTTAGATCAATGGCAGCTTGATGAAAAACTGATCAAAAACTTTTTGAACTATCTTTATTATGACTACCTCATCCCCGGTGACTGGAGAAATCCTTCACAAAAACACTTAGAAGCTATCGAGATAAGGCTAAAGGAAGCACAATGTTAAACTACTTTTTCAAACCATTCAATCCTCATCAATTCCGTCTTGTGATGACCATTCTTGTCAAAAATGAAGCTGATATTATTGAGGCAAATATACGTACTCATGCGGCCTTGGGCGTAGATGCCTTTGCGGTAATGGATAATGACTCTACTGACGGGACTAGAGAGATACTTGAAAAGTTACAAAGTGAGTTTGAACTGCTGATTATCGATGAAAAGGGCCAATATAATCAAGCAAAATGGATGAAGCAATTAGCCAACATCGCTAAAAACGATTTGAAAGCTGACTGGGTCATCAATAATGATGCCGATGAGTTCTGGTTGCCTTCAAATGATATGAACCTCAAAGAAAATCTTGCTTTCAAAGGTTCCGTACTTACTGTAAACAGATACAATATGATACTCGATGAAGCTTGCCATGATGGCAATTTTTTTGCTTCGACTCACTATGTTGCAAATCCTGTATCGTATAGCAAAAAAACTCTGATGGATACAGAGGAGGCTTCATTGGTATTGACAAAAATTGGTCCAAAAACCATTGTTAACCCACATGGATTGATAGAGATCAGAGGAGGTAACCACAAAGCATGGCATATCGCCAATACCTATGAATATCTTTTTAAAAAGTATGACAAGATAAAAAAGTTTACTAATATCAATGTATTGCATTATCAATTCAGATCCTATGAACAGTTTGAAAAAAATATCAAAAACCGTAAAATCCTTTTAGAGTCAAAAAAACACATACGTATGGGAGCACATTACAGACGGTGGGTCAACCTATTTGATGAAGGAAAGCTGGAAAAAGAATTTTATGAGAGACTCTGTTTTTATACCAGTGAATTAAACGTTCTGAAAAAATATGCTATCGTCAAAGCAGATACCTCGATCAAACAAAAAATTCTAATGAGTTAATGCCAAATATTCTTTGGCTACTTCTTTTGCATCAAACCGTAAATAATACTCAGGTACTATCTCAGGCTTATTCTTCATTGCTTCATTGATCTTCTGCGCTAATTTATCCACATTATTAACTTCCACAAGATAGTTTTTAAGTGGTCCTATCAAAATTTCTTCCGGACCTGATTTACAATTTGTACTTACAATTGGTGTGTGTAAAATCAAACTCTCAATCAGAACAGTCGGAAGACCTTCCACTTCTGAACTTAATACAAAAAGCTCAGCATTTTTTATATAGGGGTAAGGATTTTCTTTCCAGCCCAAAAAATGAACTTTGGATGCAAGATGAAGTTTTTGTACTAACTTTTTTAAAGTATCCAATTGACTACCGTCACCAAGTATTACCAAGTCCTCTCTTCTATTACTTTTTGCATAAGCTTTTAACAACATATCCTGTCTTTTAACCTTTTCTAAACGACCTGCATGCAAAATATAGGGTTTTTCTATCTCTACTGCTTCACTAGATTTATGTTGAATTTCAACTCTATCAAAAGGATTGTAGATTGTATGTAGCGAATCAGGAACAACATTCAATTCATTCACTAAATCATCTGCAATTCCTTTTGAGACAGTGATTAATTTATGCCCATTGAAAAGCTTTTGTAAACGTTTTATTCTTATACCGTATAAAATTTTTGTTAAAAAACGTCTCTGTTTTAAACGCTCTGACTGTGTACTGTGAATGACAAAAAAGAGATTATCCATATATACATTTTTTAAAATTTTTTGCGGAGTTTTCATATGTGCCAAAATTAAATCAGCATTTATCGTTTTTAACATCGAAATCAATGATTTAGAAGAAGTATAAATGAGTTCTACCCCATCTAAGACTATATTTTCCTTATCTTGATCAATAAGAGTAATGATTATTGATTCATGTCCTAAGGAAACAAAAGCTTTTGCAAGTGTTTGAACAACTTTTTCTGCACCTCCTCCTTTTAATGATCTTATTATCTGGACAATTTTCATCAATGGCCTTAGTTTTTGGTCGATTATATCAAATTTTGTAGTTTGTATAAGCTTATATGATTTATGTTACTATACGCTTCTATTTATTCAAAGGGTTTGAATGCGGTATAAAATAGGGTTTTTTCTCCCGGCACTTGAGAGCAAAGGCGGTGTAGTTGTTTCTGTACAGACTATTGCAAATCACCTAAAAGAATTAGGACATGAAGTACATCTCTTCCCTATAGGTAAAACTACCACCAAAGAGACCCCCTTTCTGCATCCAATCAATTCAAACTATAAGTCTAAACAACTTCAGTTAGTAAAAAAGCTTTATGCCAAAGAATCAGCCAAAAGGAAGTTTGATCTTTTAGTCTCTAATCATCTTATTTCCAACTATATACTCCATCATTTAGATGTTGGTGATCAGCATTTAATGGTGCTTCGACAACCATCTCTATTGAAACATGCAAATGTACTAAGTAAAATAAAAAAAAGAATTCTATTTCCCAAAATATATAATCATAAAAATATTGTTATGATTTCTCAGTGTCTACTAGATGACTTTTTGACAAAACATCCTTATCTAAAGCCCAAAAGTAGCCGTGTTATTTATAACTCATATGATCCTGAACTGCTAGATATCAAAGCAAAGGAAAAAATAAATCTTCCCACTGAAAAAGAATACATTATATCTGTAGGTCGATTTACAAAAACTAAAAATCAATCTATGTTAATACATGCTTTTGAAAAAGTAAGTAATAAAAATATAGACCTCATTCTACTTGGAGATGGCAAAGAAACACATTCTCTAAAAATTCTAGTAAATAAGTTGAACCTTAATGAAAGAGTACACTTTATTGGCTGGAAAAAGAATCCTTATCCATACATCAAACATGCCAAACTCCTTGTACATACATCCAAATCAGAAACTTTTGGTAGAGTAGTACTGGAGGGGTTGGCATTAAATACCCCTGTTATCAGTACAGATATTAAGTGCGGACCTAATGAAATTTTGACTGATGAACTAAAAGATTTTCTTGTGCCACTCAATGATATTTCTCTTTTAACGGAAAAAATTGAACTTGCATTAAAACACTATCCAGCAATTGAATCCAAACACCTGGAAAAATTTAAAGTTGACTCCATTGCCCAAGTATATATTGACTTTATAAAAGAAATGGCACATTATCATGATGAATGTCTTAAATAGCTTCGCAACTACCATTATCGTCTAAGGAAACAAAATGAATAGTATAAAAGTCAGTATCATCATACCTGCTTATAATGTAGAAAACTATATAGAACGTTGCGTAAAAAGTGGGATGAATCAAACTTTAAAAGAAATAGAAGTCATTATAGTTAATGATGGATCCACAGATAGAACACAGGAGATCATCGAGAAAAATTTTTCCAGAGACAACAAAGTAGTTATTGTTAACAAACAAAATGAAGGTGTATCAGTTGCGAGAAACTATGGTGTGAAAATAGCAAAAGGCGAGTACATACAATTTTTGGATGGTGATGACTGGATAGAACCAACAGCTTGTGAAAAAATGTATAAGTTTGCAAAAAAAGAAAACTTAGACATTGTTGTATCCGACTTGTTTTATGACGATGATAATAATAATATAACAGTACGTAAAGAGTTGAATTCTAATCAACGTTTTTTTACAAAGGAAGAATATTTAATCGCACTATTTCAAGACAAAGCTGCTAGAGCAGTTTGGAACAAAATTTTTGTAAAAACACTATTTGATGAGGAAACTTTTCCAAGAGGAGTGGCATATGGAGAAGATTTTGTTGCTACTGTAATCCTAACATCAAAAGCAACTAAGATTGGAAAATATAATGATGCCTTTGTTCATTACATAAAAAACCCATTAAGTACAACTCAAAATCAAGTATCAAAAAAAATATATCATTTATTCAATGTCTTTCATCATATTGAAACTTACTTTCAGAGAAATGATCATTATCAAACCTATTACGATGAGATAGAGAAAAGTAAACAAAAAATAGTGTACAGATTTTTAAAGCAAGAACCGTTCTTTGGCGACGAAAACTATGAAAAAGGAATTGAAAAGACTTTAGAATATTTCAAGAGTAAACCGAAAATATATAAAAACTTGAACTTTTCAAGACGATTAAAAATGGCCTTTTTGACAAAGTTTCCAAATAGAAAAAATATTGTCAGGATGATCAAATTTCATAATAAACAACATCTCTAATCTTTTTTTTGAAAATTTTTACCATTTTATCCAACTCAAATAATTTATTGTAATGGATTAACACTTTTACTTTAATTCGCTATAATCACGATATATTAACTCCTCTATCTATTCTTAAGGATACAATCGTGATAGGAATCGTCGATTACAATATGGGCAATCTCGCCTCGGTCATCAATGCGTTTAAAAGTGTGGGTGCCGAGATCGAAGTACAGAGTGATCCTGCCAAACTGGATCAGTATGAGAAGCTTATCCTTCCGGGTGTCGGTGCATTCGGTGATGCGATGGAGCACCTCAGTCGCAACGGTATGGATGAAGCGGTCAAAGCGTTTGCGGCTTCAGGCAAACCGTTGATGGGGATCTGCCTGGGAATGCAGCTGCTCTTTGAAAGCTCTGAAGAGTTCGGCCCCAATGAAGGGCTCGGACTGATCCCGGGAAAGGTCGTGGCTTTCGATGAAGCAGCCTTTGACCTCCCGCATAAGGTACCGCACATGGGCTGGAATGAACTCTTTGTACAAAAAGAGACACCGATATTTGCAGGGCTTCCAAAGGAGTTCTACCTCTACTTCGTGCACTCCTACCATGCCGTATGCGATGACAAGTATGCGATCGGCAAGACGCACTACGGATATCCCTTCGTCTCAGCCGTACAGAACGGCAATATCTACGGCATCCAGCCGCACCCCGAAAAGAGCCATGAAAACGGCCTGAAAATCATAGAAAACTTCGTCAAGCTATAAGGAAATACCATGAACTATTCACTATTCACTATTCACTATTCACTGGAGCAAAGCGACTTGCACTCTTCACTCATTTTTACTCATAAGGAGCAAAAATGACCATACTCCCGGCGATCGACCTCAAAGACGGCAAGGCGGTAAGACTCAGCAAAGGGCTGATGGACTCCGCAAAGATCTACTCCGACGAGCCCTGGCAGGTGGCAAAACGATTTGAAGCGCTTGGCAGCGAGTGGGTACATCTTGTGGACCTCAACGGTGCCTTTGCAGGAAAGCCGGAGAACCTCGAACAGATCAAAAAGATCCGTGAGCACTGCAACCTCAAGCTTGAGCTAGGCGGCGGTATCCGTGACGAAGAGACGATCAAAATGTACCTGGATCTCGGGATTGACAGGCTGATCCTCGGATCAATAGCCGTCAAAGACCCGGCATTTGTCAAGGAGATGGCGGCAAAGTACCCCATCGTTGTCGGTATCGACGCGATCGACGGGATGGTCGCCGTAGAAGGATGGGGAGAAGTCAGCGACATGAAAGCGACTGACCTTGCGCGCGAATTTGCCAATGCCGGTGTTGAGGCGATCATCTGTACCGATGTCGGACGCGACGGGATGATGACAGGGGTCAATATCGACTTCACACTGGCGATCAAAGAGGCTTCGGGAGTGGAGACGATCGCAAGCGGCGGGTTAAAAGACATGGAGGATATCAAGGCGCTTATCGAAGCGGGGATCGACGGCACCATCGTCGGAAAAGCGTTCTATGAAGGCACGCTTGACCTGGAAGAAGCATTTAAGGCTGTAAAGGACGCAAATTGAAAAAAACCTATCATGAACTGACGATCACACTCGAGGATGATTATGTAGAGCTGATCGCGGATGTGATCGCCAACCTGATTGATGATGCAGTAGAGCTGGGAACGGGAACGATCATAGTACGTTCCGAAAATGATTTAACTTCGGTTAAAGATGCTTTGGCAGCATTCGAAGGCATCGAGATGACCTTTAGCCTGGAAGAGAAAGAGAACAAAGACTGGATCAAGGCCTACCAGGATTCGATAGAGCCGATCGAGGCCGGGAAGTTCTACATCTTTCCCAGCTGGTATGAACCCAAAGAGGGACTGATCAATATCAAGATCGATCCGGCACTGGCTTTCGGTTCGGGGCACCACGCGACGACATTCTCCTGTCTTCGGGCGATCTCCGAATACGTGAAAGCCGGAGACAGCGTCATCGATGTGGGGTGCGGATCAGGGATATTGGGCCTTGCGGCAAAAAAACTCGGCGCAACGGTAGCGCTGTGCGACACAGACCCCGTCTCTGTCAAAAGTACTCAGGAGAACTTTGCCTTAAATAATGAGAGATATGATAAACTCTGGGAAGGTTCGGTCAATAAAGCTGAGAGCAGCTATGATGTGGTGATCGCAAATATCATTGCCGATGTGCTCAAGTTTATCGCCAGAGACCTCAAAAAAGCGACCAAAGAGAACGGATATTTGATTCTATCAGGTATTTTGGACAAAAAAGAGAAAAATCTTCTTGGTTCATTCCAGGAACTGACATTAATCGAACGAATAGAAAAAGATGAGTGGGTAACCCTAGTCTATAAGAAGGAAACGAATGGCTAATCCAAATCAAAATAACGATAACAACAAGAACAACAATTTTTTCAACAACAACCCCCTTCTGGCATTTGCAATCTTCTCCATCGTGGTGATCATGATCTTCAAGGTGATGGTCGGCGACGGCGGAGGCGAAGGGCTGGGGAATGTTCTTGGAGATCAGCAAGTCACACAGAACAAGCGCGTCACCTACTCCGAGATCAAAAAGCAGATCAAAGAGGGCAATGTGGAGAGTGTAAAGATCGCCTCAAGCACGATCGAAGCGATAGTCACAAACCCAAACGGTGTAAAAACACGATACAGTGCGAGCAATGTACCGGCTTTGGACAGAGAACTGATCCCGCTGCTTGAAGAGAGAGGGATCAGATACGAAGGTGTGATCGGGAACGGTTTCTTTGCCGAAATGTTCAGCATGTTGCTGCCGATCATCATCTTCTTTGCCATCTGGATATTTCTGGCTCGGAGAATGTCCAAAGGAATGGGCGGAGGGATCCTGGGTGCCGGCAAAGCGGACAAACTGATCAACTCCGAAAAGCCAAATACCAAATTTGATGATGTGCAGGGGGTTGAAGAGGCAAAAGATGAAGTCAAAGAGATCGTTGACTTTCTTAAATACCCTGAGCGCTATATGGAGCTTGGAGCGAAGATTCCAAAAGGGGTACTTCTGGTGGGACCTCCGGGTACAGGGAAAACGCTTCTGGCAAAAGCGGTTGCAGGTGAAGCCGAAGTACCCTTCTTCTCTGTCAGCGGATCGGCATTTATCGAGATGTTCGTAGGTGTGGGTGCGAGCCGTGTACGTGACCTCTTCGCACAGGCAAAAAAGGAAGCTCCTTCGATTATCTTTATCGATGAGATCGATGCGATCGGTAAATCGCGTGCAAGCGGCGGACAGATGGGCGGAAACGATGAGCGCGAGCAGACCCTCAACCAGCTCCTTGCAGAAATGGATGGATTTGGTACGGATACACCTGTCATTGTACTGGCTGCCACCAACAGACCTGAAACACTCGATGCGGCGCTATTGCGTGCAGGACGTTTTGACAGACAGGTGCTAGTGGATAAACCGGATTATGAAGGGCGTCTGGCGATCCTGAAAGTCCACTCAAAAGATGTAAAGCTTTCACACGGTGTTGACCTGGAAGTGGTAGCAAAACAGACAGCAGGATTGGCCGGTGCGGATCTGGCAAACATCATCAATGAAGCTGCTCTGCTTGCAGGACGCGGGAACAAGAAGAAGATCGAGCAGTCTGATCTGCTTGAAGCAATCGAAAGGGCTTTTGTCGGTCTTGAAAAGAAAAACAGAAAAGTCTCTGACATGGAGAAGAAGATCGTTGCCTACCATGAAAGCGGCCATGCGCTCATGGCGGAACTTACAAAAGGTGCAACACGTGTCACCAAAGTGTCGATCATTCCAAGAGGACTTGGTGCGCTCGGGTATACGCTTCACCTTCCAAGCGAAGAGGACAGGTTCCTTAAGCAAAAGCATGAACTGCTTGCAGAGATCGATGTACTCCTTGGGGGACGTGCAGCCGAAGAGGTATTCATCGGCGAGATCAGTACAGGTGCAGGCAATGACCTTGACCGTGCCACAGCGATCATCAAAGATATGATCACCGTCTACGGTATGAGTGATGTTGCGGGTCTGATGGTACTCAAGAGAAGCCAACACAGTTTTCTCGGCGGAGCGGGTGCTATCACTGAGTACAGTGAGAAGATGTCCGAGGCGATCGATACACATATCAAAGCCACACTTGAAGAGCATTACCAATATGTCAAGCAGACCCTTCGTGACTATCATGGTGCGATAGAGAAAATGGCTGCCGAACTGCTGGAGGTAGAGGTGATCGAAGGAACGACAGTCCAGAAGATCATCGATGAGTATGAAAAAGAGCACAACATGCCAAGCCGCCTTGCACATAAACCAAAGAGTGAAGAAAAAAACTCACAGGAGAGTGCATCGGAACAAGATGACGAGGGTACGGAAAAGTAAAGGATAAAAACTATCCTTGACTTTCCTCGTCAAAATCATTATAATTTTAAAAAAATCAAAGGAGAGTATGATGAAAACAATCATCAATAAAAATAAAATTATCAAACAAGATAGTACTCTCCTGCTGCTCTCACTCTAATTTTTCCCACAACAATATTCTATTTTAGCGTTTCTAATTAACCGTAAATTCGGTAGAATTAGACAGTTTTACTTTCAGTCATCCTGAGTTAGTTTCAGGATCTCATTGACTGGTCATCCAGAGAGATTCCGGATCAGGTCCGGAATGACAAAGATGAAAGTGCTTTAAGTATCCCAAGGTAATAAAATGAGTAAAGAAATAATAAAAATATTTGACACCACATTGAGAGACGGCGAGCAAAGCCCCGGCGCGTCGATGAACACAGAAGAGAAGATCCAGATTGCTGCACAGTTGGAGCGTTTGGGTGTAGATATCATAGAAGCGGGATTTGCAGCGGCAAGTCCGGGAGACTTCGATGCCGTCAGCAAGATCGCACAGCGTGTACAGAACTCCACGATCTGTTCTTTGGCGCGTGCTATAGATGCCGACATCAAAGCGGCCGGTGAAGCAGTCGCAGCAGCCAAGATGAAGCGTATCCATACCTTTATCGCAACCAGCCAGATCCATATGGAGTACAAGCTTAAGATGAAACCCGATGAAGTGATCCGGCGTGCAGTCAGAGCGGTGGAATATGCCAGAGAGTTTGTCGAGGATGTGGAGTTCAGCTGTGAGGATGCGGGACGTTCTGATATCGGATTTATGAAAGAGATCACCGATGCCGTGATAGAAGCCGGCGCAAGCACGATCAACTTGCCGGATACGGTAGGCTTCAGGCTTCCCAGCGAGATTGGTGCGATGGTCAAAGAGATGAGCGAATATACCAGAGGGCGTGCCATCATCTCCGTACACAACCACAACGACTTGGGGTTGGGTGTGGCAAACTCGCTTGAAGCGATAATGAACGGGGCAAGACAGGTGGAGTGTACCATCAACGGTTTGGGAGAGAGAGCGGGAAATGCCGCACTTGAAGAGATCGTCATGGCGATCAAAACACGCCAGGATATCTTCCATGGCTTTGATACCAATATCAATACCAAAGAGATCTACCCGACCAGCCGCCTGATCGCCAATATTACCGGTATCGAACCGCAGCCCAACAAGGCGATCGTCGGTAAAAATGCCTTCGCACACGAAAGCGGTATCCACCAGGATGGTGTATTGAAGCACAAAGAGACCTATGAGATCATCCGTCCCGAAGATATCGGTTTGGATATGGAAGATACCCTGGTGTTGGGTAAACACTCAGGCCGTGCAGCGTTCAAAGACAAATTGGCAAAACTTGGCTTTACCTTGAACGATGATGAGCTTAACAGCGCCTTTGAACGTTTCAAAGAGTTGGCGGACAAGAAAAAAGATATCTATGATGATGATATCCGTGCCTTGGTCACCTCAGAGATGACGACGATCGAAAAGGCGTACGAATTGGTTGCAATGCAGCTTATGGACTCTACCGGAGGCGTTCCGAGTGCTGCGGTGACGATCAGACATAACGGTGAAGATACCACCGATGCGGGGATCGGTGACGGGACCATCGATGCGGTATTTAAGACCATTGACCGTATCACAGGTTACCAGGGACAACTTTTAGACTATAAAGTGAAGTCTGTCTCTGAAGGGAAAGATGCTTTGGCCAATGTCACGGTAAAAGTCACCTTCAATGCAAATGAACCGGCGATCATCGGTCACGGTTTGAGCCTCGATACGATGCTTGCCAGTGCAAGAGCCTATATCGGAGCACTGAACAGTTATTTGAGTATGGAAGGGAAGTTGAAGATACGCCATACAGACAGCACCGAGACGATCTAACACGTCATTCCGGACCACGATCCGGAATCTCTCCCTATCCAACAAAATCATTTCAAACTTGAACCGCAATGAGATTCTGAAACGAGTTCAGAGTGACACATTTTCAGAATAAAAGCATTATTTCAAAGTTATTCATACTATGAGCTTCGGGATGAAAGATTGTAAGAGTAGAATGATATGTCTGATTCTACTGTAGTCCTGAACTTGCACCCCAAGGGTATTTCTTTCGGGTATTCAGGATCTACGTATTTCAAAACATTAAAGCTTGTGGATTCCGGATCAAGTCCGGAATGACGGTATTTTCAGAGGGCTCAGTTCCTATTTACTTATTAAACAAGATTACATATACCGCTGCAGTACAGCAGGTATCGTAATGCTTCCATCTTCATTCTGATAGTTCTCCATGATCGCGATCAGTGTACGGCCTACTGCCAGGGATGAACCGTTCAGGGTATGGACGAAGCTGTTCTTCTTGCCGTCTTTGAAACGGATCTTTGCGCGTCTTGCCTGGAAATCCCTGGTGTTGGAGATAGATGAGATCTCGCGGTATTTGTTCTGCCCCGGAAGCCAGACCTCAAGGTCGATAGTTTTCGCAGCCGAGAAGCCTAGATCGCCGCCGCAGAGCTCTACAACCCTGTGCGGCAATCCGAGGGTAGTCAGCATATCCGAAGCATTCTGTACCATCATCTCGAACACTTCGTCACTCTTCTCAGGATGTGCGATCGCCACCATCTCCACTTTGTCAAACTGGTGCTGGCGAATCATACCGCGGGTATCGCGCCCTGCACTCCCTGCTTCCTTTCTGAAACACGGCGTATAGCCTGTCATCAGCACCGGCAACTCCTTCTCGGAGAGTATCTCGTCATGATACATATTGGTCAGCGGTACCTCTGCGGTCGGGATAAGGTAGAGCGCTTCATCTTCTATCTTGAAAAGGTCATCCCCGAACTTTGGAAGCTGGCCGGTACCCTGGAGCATCGCCGCATTGTTCAGAAACGGCACGCAGAGCTCTTCAAAGCCTTTTGCCCTGTTCGTATCCAGGAAGAAGTTGATCAGCGCTCTCTCCAGCCTTGCAGCCTCACCGCGAAGGACAGAGAAACGGCTCTTTGCCAGTTTTACCCCGCGCTCAAAATCGATCCATCCGTTCTTCTCCCCCAGTTCCCAGTGCTCCTTGGGTTCAAAGTCAAAACTTCTGGGCTCCAGCACTTTGCGAAGCTCGACATTTTCCTCTTCATCTTTCCCTTCAGGTACGCTTTCGTCAGGAAAATTTGGAATCGCCAGTGCCACCGTATAGAGCGCTTCCTCAGCCTCCCTTGCACTCTCCTGGAGTTCCGCCATCACCTCTTTATTGGCATCTACCTTTGCCTTCAGTTCGGTAATATCTTTCCCCTCCTGCTTATACTGCCCAAAAAGCTTGGACATACTGTTCTGCTCTGCCCTTGCATTCTCAAAAGCGGCATTTGCCTCTTTCAGCTGAATAAAAAGGGACTGAAGGTTTTCAAGTGTCTCACCCTCTACACCTTTTTTCTGAAGTCTTGCACTCGCCTCGCCAAAGTAGTTTTGGAGATATTTAAGGTCGATCATCATTACACCTATATAAAAGTTATATTGTTAAATGGAATTATAGTAGAAAATTAAAAAAATGGGGTTAATGACCATAAGCTCTTGTCGAGCTTTTGGTCATAAAAATGAGTTAGAACTCTTGCGCTACCATGATATTTTCAATATCAAAGGTACAACTCTCTTGTCCACCCGGAATAGTAATCGTATATGTGACGTACGATCTACCTAAACTTGAATACCCATTGTCACATGTTCTTGCATCATAATCATTACTAGATTTTACATACTGCCAGGAACATGTGCTTCCTGACTCAACAGAATGAGTAAAGTGTGCATTACGATATGCTTCAGGTGCATTTTCATGCCAAATTTCAAATGTCACATTGACATCATCACCTGGTAGTCCTTTAAATGTATGACCATCTGAAGGGACTTGAACGAATCCTGTTCCTCTAAGTGTATGTTTAGTCACCTCACCTACACGTATTTGTTTACCTGTATCTGGCTGGTATCCATCAAGGTTCACCCAGATAAGGGCATCTTTCCCTGTCAAATGATAGTCATATCTATAATCAACTGTTACAGTACCTTCTTCATCCAACTGATAGGTTTCGGAATCTGTTGTACCGATCCACTCGCGTCCATCTTCACGACATAGATCTTGATAGTAGTTATGTCCTACTGCAAAGTATAGGCCATCTCTATTCACACCATAGTACTGATCTTGTAATACCAAAATATTATTGGCACCCCCAAGTTCCATATCCCATTTACCCATCGCTTCATAATTTTTTCTTTCACCGAAAACAACAAGCTTGTCAGTATTATTACCTTCCACATTCACATACTGGAATACATCTGTATTAATCGTATCTGTGAAGGTAGTGGTAGAAGGATCACTATCACCAGCATTGTCTATCTCACCATTAGCATAACCTAGATCAATATCAGACTTACCGTAGAAAAGTCTTTTTGTTTCATTGGTTTCGGTAGAACTAGCTTCACTTCCGTCCACTGCATAACCTACGATTGCTCCCAATGTCACATTAGGTCTGGTATTCACCTTATTGCCATACTCATCTGTCACTGAGATAGCTAAAGTCTCTATGTATTTTGCTCTGGAAGCATCTTGTGATGTACTTACATACGAGATACTGATTGCCGATGGCGGTCCAGAGAAGACTCTTACATTCACAACGGTTGATAGGTTTTGTTCCTCACCATTTGCATCATCAAATGTGATAGACACTTCTAGAGGAACCAATCCTGATTTATCTTTCGAGACTAAAATAAATGCACTGTTGTTTACTGGAATGAGCGATAAAGTATTGACCAGAGTACTACTGTCTGTATCTAAGATCTGTGCTATCGTTGCATTTGTTGTAGTAACAGTAATATTGGTGATATTCTCATCTGTTAACGCTACTTCATTGCCTGATGGATCTTTTGCTTTTAAGAATACATTAAATGTCTTCTCTTTGTCTGGTATACCCATACTGAAGTCATTGCTGGTAATCACGTTGAGTTCATAGTTTCTCGAAACATATGGATTATCCGGAAGAGTATACTCTACTGTCCAATTTTGTTTGTCTTCACTGTTCTCGACATGGTAGAACTTGAAGATACTACCATTATCATCATTACTGATTAGTGCCTGTAAATTGCTCGGACCTGTATAAATAAATGTAGCAATACCTAATTCATTTACATTCACTTCATATGCATCAAATTGCCCTACATCTACACCATCTAGTACTTTTTCCGGAAGTTCAACTTTCACACTACCTTCAGTATACGGTGCAATATCCTTAAAGACTTTCAATGCTAACTCTATTGTCATAGAGTTGCTATTTAGTGTCACAATCCTTTGTTCTAATGGAATAACAACAACTGGCAATGTCGTATCCTCAATATAGCTATCTGTGGTTTCATTAAATATGACTGTAATATTTTCCTCTAAGTGGGTACTCCCCTCATCAAAATGTATCGTCATTGCAAAGGTTGTACCGTTAACCTCACTAAGATCAGCTGGTGCCATATAGGTAAATACTGCATAGCCTAAAGAATCGGTTTGAACGGTATAAGGAGTAATCAGTGTACCGTTACCTTCATCAAATCCATTCATAGTCACCGTTTTCCCCGTTATAGGTGTACCATCGTATAGCAACTGAGCTTTTACATCTCTCTTTTCACTAGCATGATTGATTTCGATATTTGAAATATTAATAAACTCATACTCAGTGGTAGCCATGCTAGAAAAACTAACTGCTACATTCGTATCATGACTGTTCGTTGCATTCGGGATAGAGAAGGTGATATTAAAGTCTGCAACCCCTGCAATGCTTGCCGGTGCCGTATATTCGAACACTACCTGACCATTTGCGTTAGTAATCCCGCTGTATGCATTCAATGTACCGCTTGAAGGATTAAAGAAATGGGCTATGATCTCCTGCCCCTCTACCGGCTGGCTTGTGCTCGTATCATTCAGGAAGAGTGACAGTTCTCTGCTCTCTCCATCTTTTGAAATAACTAAAGTTTCAGGTATTACAGTTAGATTATAAGTATCTGTATTCACTGTAGGTGTAGAGGTAGACGTGAAGTTCACTGCTACATTCGTCTCATGACTGTTCGTTGCATTAGGGATTGAGAAGGTGATATCAAAATCGCTCAGTCCGCTGATACTCTCCGGTGCCGTATAGTTAAATACGACCTGTCCGTTTGCGTTAGTAATTCCGCTGTATATGCTCAGTGTACCTTTTGCAGGATCAAAGAAGTGTGCTATGATCTCCTGTCCCTCTACCGGCTGCATAGTGCTTGTATTATTCAGGTAGAGTGCCAAGGCTCTGCTCTCTCCGTCCTCTGAAATATTCACACTTGCAGGCACTGCTGTAAGGTTATAGTTTGTTGTATCCACGGTCGGTGTAGAAGTCGATGTAAAGTTCACCGCTACATTCGTATCATGACTGTTCGTTGCATTCGGGATCGAGAAGATGATATCAAAGTCTGTAGCCCCTGCTATGCTTGCCGGTGCCGTATATTCGAACACTACCTGTCCGTTTGCGTTAGTAATTCCGCTGTATGCGCTCAATGTACCGCTTGCAGGGTTAAAGAAATGTGCAATGATCTCCTGCCCCTCTACTGGCTGGCTTGTGCTTGTATCTTCAAGGAAGAGTGACACCACTCTGCTCTCTCCATCTTCTGAAATATTGATACTGCCTGGCACCGCATGCATATTATAGGTAGCTGTATTCACGGTTGGCGTAGATGTTGATGTGAAATTTACAGTTACATCTCTCTGGAGTCCGGGTGTCCCGTTCAGCACTTCAAACGTGATATTGAAACTGCCTGAGGGGAGTGTCTCGGGTGCCGTATAATTGAATACCACCTGACCGTTGCTGTCCGTTGTCGCAAGATAACTGTTCAGCGTCCCGCTATTTGGATCGAACCATAACGCCCTGATATCCTTGTCAGCTACAGGCTCATGTGTTGCAGTGTTCGCAAGGTAAAGCGAAAGTGCCCTGCTCTCTCCTGCTTCAGAAATATTTACTGTACTCGGTACAGCTAGTAACTCCATCCCCGTTGTATCCACTTCCGGTCCAGCTGACGCAGTAAAGTTCAGAACTATCTCTTTTGGAGTAATACTTGTATTCTCATCAACAAAATAGTCTGCAGTAAGAGTCACACTGCTGCCATATGCGGGAAGTGTCTCCGGAGAGGTATATTCAAATGTAACATATCCGTCAGAGCCTGTTGAAGCCTCGTAAATGGCTATATCTCCATAGGTATTGTCAAATGGTCGAAGTTTTATTGTTTCGCCCACTGCAACATATCCATCTTTTAACAGTTGAACTTTGATTTGATACTTTGTATCTGCTTCGCTGATCGCTAAAGGTGTTGTTGCATTATAAAAGCTATAGCCATCTTCTGGTTGAAGGTCAACACTCCCGCTATAATCAAACATAAAACTTACCTGGCGTGTATCACTCTGGTTTCCACTTGTGATCTTCTGTGTCGCTGTCAACGTGTAGCCAGTCGGTGTACAGTTCGCATCAAATGTTCCTGAGATATAAAGCGTTTCTACTGATCCCTCTCCCCCGTCAAACGATAATTTAATTGCAGGGTTATAAGTAATTGTATTGATCGAACATCCACCCGTTACCTCCAGACTAAAGCTGTTTAGCTCTACAAGATAGGCTTCACCGATCAATTTTTTAAAAGGCAGCGTTAAAGAGAAGTCAGTACCATTCGGCGCCTGCAGAATTTCCTGACCCTCTAGCTCTAAGACATCAGAGAGTACAGCATTCTGTTCTCCGTCCGACTTGCTGTTACTTCCACACCCCGTCAGCGCGACAGAAAACAGAAATGTCAATATGACTAAAATATTTTTCATCATTATAAATCCTTCCCCCTATTAATAAAAGTAGTTAAGTCCTACAACCACACTCTCGACATGGTCTGTATGGGCAGCATCTGTAAAGGAATACCGATACATCACATCGATATCGAAATGCTCTGTCACACCGAAGATAAATCCTGCCTGCCCGCCATAAAGGAATCCGTCCTCATCGATACCTTCAGACTCATAATTCATATACCCGGCATTGATCCCGATAAATGGACGGAAAGAGAATGATTCCGATTCATTGTTGAAGAGGTAGTAATCGAACTGTACAAGCCCTTTTTCATAGTTTTGATCATCATCCGAACTGTCGAAGTAGTCAAACACCAACATCGTTCTCCATTCATCATTTTGGGCACCCAGACGCAAACCAAACTCCGCATCATCCCCTTCATGATCATTGACCAGAAATGTATCTGCCTGGATCTTCGCCGCTCCGACTTCAAAACCAATGAATTTTTTCACTTCAGAAAGTTCTGCTGCTTGCAAAGTACTACCCAATACCAAACATGATAAAGCAACTGCTACCTTTTTCACCATCATCAACTCCTTTTATAATGTAAATGTGCATTACTAACGCAATGACTCTAGCTACAAGAATATCATATTTTTATATTTTTTAAGATTAAGTGAGCATTTTTTTTATATAAAATTGTTATAGAGCTGGATAGGCATATCAAAAATGGTATGACACAAATCGGGCATTGTCATCATTTCGCTATGGAAACCGCTTGAGTGTAAAGAAACAGACTGGATCCATCTTTTGAATGGGTGATAGATAATTAAAAAATAGTATTGAAGAAAAAGTGGTGTAAGAATAGAAAATTTTGATTAATTTGGATGGTGTCAAGAGAGGGACTTGAACCCTCGACCTCCGGCTTATGAGACCAGCGCTCTAACCAGCTGAGCTACCTTGACATCTTTGTTGGAGGTCGAAATTATAGCCATGGTTTACTTAAGAAAACTTTAAATAAATTAAATGTTTAACAGTTTTTCAACTTTTTCATAGTCAAACCCGCAAACCCACTGTGAACCAATGAGATAGACCGGTACGCCGCGACATCCGTGTTTCTGGCAGTCCCTTGCAGCTTTTTGATCTTTTGTGATATCGATTGTTTTAAATGTAATGCCGTTATCTCTAAGATGCTTCTTTGCCGTGGTACACCATTTACAGGTCGGGGTTGTGAAGAGTATCACTTTTTTCTGTTTTGGTTGCATCATTGCTCCTCATTTTTTATACTAAATATAGCACTTGAAAGCTTAAATTACTATAACTCTATCAATATATTTTAGTCAATACGACTAAACCCTATTGACAATCACAGATTTTTTTTGTAAAATCGCTACAAAATAACTATTAAGTAAGGAGTCATAATGAATTTTAAACCACTTGGTGAAAGAATACTTGTAGAACGCATAGAAGAGGCGTCTACGACATCATCAGGGATCATTATTCCTGACAATGCAAAAGATAAACCTTCTCAAGGCAAGGTGATCGCTGTAGGCAGCGAAGTAGAAGAGGTGAAGGTAGGAGATACGATTGTATTTGGTAAATACGCAGGCAGTGAGATCACGATTGATCACACTGAATATCTGATCATGGAACAATCGGACGCATTGGGTATATTGTCATAATTCCGGCTCAATACACACAATAAAATTTCTTACATATAAAGGATAAAACAATGGCTAAAGAGATATTTTTTTCAGATAAAGCAAGAAATGGACTTTATGAAGGCGTAAGCAAGCTTGCAGATGCAGTGAAAGTGACTATGGGGCCAAGAGGTCGCAATGTACTGATCCAAAAAAGCTATGGAGCACCGCATATCACAAAAGACGGTGTCTCCGTCGCAAGGGAAATCGAACTGAGCGACCCTCTTCAGAACATGGGTGCCCAACTGGTCAAAGAGGTAGCAAGTAATACAGCCGATGAAGCAGGTGACGGTACAACCACTGCTACGGTATTGGCGCACTCTATCTTTAAAGAAGGGCTACGCAACATCACAGCCGGTGCCAACCCGATCGAAGTCAAAAGAGGGATGGACAAAGCAAGTGCGGCGATCATCGAAGAGCTGAAAAAGATCTCTAAAGAGGTCAAAGACAAAAAAGAGATCGCACAGGTAGCAACGATCTCTGCAAACTCTGACAGAAGTATCGGTGATCTGATCGCTGAAGCAATGGACAGAGTAGGAAAAGACGGTGTGATTACCGTTGAAGAGGCGAAAGGGATCGAAGATGAACTGGAAGTGGTTGAAGGTATGCAGTTTGACAGAGGATATCTCTCACCGTACTTCGTCACGAATTCAGAGAAGATGACATGTGAACTTGAAAATCCGCTGCTTCTTATCACTGATTCGAAAGTGACATCATTAAAAGATCTCATCCCTGTTCTTGAGCAGGTACAACAAACGGGCAAACCGCTTCTTATCATTGCAGATGATGTAGAGGGTGAAGCGCTTGCGACATTGGTACTCAACCGTCTCAAGGGTGTACTCAACATCGCTGCAGTCAAAGCGCCTGGATTTGGCGACAGAAAGAAAGAGATGCTCAAAGACATCGCTATCCTGACAGGCGGTACAGTGATCACCGAAGAGCTCGGACTCAGCCTTGACAAGGCAACTTTGGCTGAACTCGGACAGGCGGGAAGAATAGTGATCGACAAAGACAATACCGTTATCGTGGATGGCAAAGGCGACAAAGCCGCTGTTGAAGCAAGAGTAGGTGAGATCAAAATCCAGATCGGCAATACAACAAGTGAGTATGACAAAGAAAAACTCCAGGAGAGACTTGCAAAACTCTCAGGCGGAGTAGCGGTGATCAAGGTAGGCGCTGCAACCGAAACCGAAATGAAAGAGAAAAAAGACAGAGTCGATGATGCGCTTTCTGCAACCAAAGCAGCAGTGGATGAGGGTATCGTTATCGGTGGCGGTGCCGCGCTGATCAAAGCTGCCAAAGCAGTGAAGCTTGACCTCTGTGCCGATGAAGAGGTGGGTGCGCAGATCATCCTCAGGGCGGTATATGCTCCGCTCAAACAGATCGCAAGCAATGCAGGTTTTGATGCAGGAGTAGTTGCAGACAAGATTGCAAATACAGAAGATCCTCATTTAGGATTTAACGCTGCGACAGGCGAATATGTAAACATGCTTGAAGCAGGGATCATCGATCCGTTGAAAGTAGAGCGTGTAGCACTTCAAAATGCAACTTCGGTAGCAAGCCTGCTCCTTACTACCGAAGCAACGATCTCAGATAAAAAAGAGGACCCAACGTCAATGCCTGATATGCCGCAGATGCCGGGAATGCCGGGTATGATGTAATCGTTTTTCGTTTTACACTACTACCGTACTCCATCTGGAGTACGGCTTCTTTTTGCTAGCCATTTTATCCCTACAAACATTTCTACTTCCCTTAATGACCTTTCCCCTATCAAAGCAGCAATGCTGATAAACCATTCATTACATTGCAATAAAAACACAAAAGATAGATATATTCCGGAAAAGTATGGTACCCATTCAAATCATACTGCACCCCAATAAGATTCCGGATCAACGCCGGGGTAACGGCAAGAACAAGCTTTATCGAATCTATCGCAAAAGCTTTTGAAACTCAAATGAAGGCAAGGGTTTTGAAAAGTGGTAGCCTTGGAGATAATCACAGCCATAGGAGGCCATAAGGTCTACAACCTGTTGATTTTCTACACCTTCAACAACTACCTGCATCTCCAGATTATGGGCAAGTTCAATCACACCCTGTACAATTCTCTGATCCTCATGCTTGACAAGGATATGCTCCATAAACGATCTGTCGATCTTCAGGACATCTGCCGGGAACTTTTTAATATAGGAAAAAGAAGTATACCCTGTACCAAAATCATCCAGAGCGATACGTACTCCCAGTTTGTGAAGTTTGTGGAACTCATTGAGTGTACTTTTTTCACTCTCCATCGCTTTCCCTTCTGTGACCTCAAAGGTGATGAACTTCGGATCTATTTGGCTCTCTGCCAACTTTCTCTCTACTTGATCAAAAAAGTTTCCGTTCTCTATCTCTACCATCGAAACATTGATTGATACAGGAATTTGTTTGAACTTGAAGATCTCCCAGCGTTTTTGCTGTTTCAGTACCTCGTTGAGGATATATTTTCCTACTTCGATAATAAAACCTGTTTTTTCCATGATAGGGATAAATGCATCGGGCGGTATCAGACCATGTACAGGATGGATCCATCTGATCAGCGCTTCTGCAGAAACAACCTCTTGGGTCTTCGCATCCATGAGCGGCTGATAATAAAGCTCGAACTCATTATTTTCAAGTGCCAGGTGCATCTCATTATAGAGCGTCAACTCATCAAAGACAAATCTCGCCTGTTCGGGCATAAAGATATGTACCTGGCCATGTCCCTGGGACTGCGCTTCACTCAGAGCTTTGTAGGCATTGTCAAGCAGGTTTCGCGTATTCCCGCTGTCGGGATAGATACTGACACCTACCGATGCAGTCAAATACATCCTGACATCCTGCATTTTATAGAACTTTTTCAATTCCGTCTGCAGCTCTTCTACAAAGTTCAATGCAACCTGCGGATCTGCTACATCCGTCATCACAAGCAAAAATTCATTGGAATACATATGGTAGACGCTGAACGCATATTTTTCCGACCTGGAAACAAGATAGTTTGCAAGCTTGATAATGATCTTTGTGGATTGTTCATATCCCAACAGCGATCTGAGTTTAAGGAAGTTGTCTATCTCTACCGCAATGAACACGATCTTCCCCTTGATCAAATGGGTTTTTGCAAAGAGGAGATTTAGATCTTCAAGTGCCTGATTTTGATTGGGGAGTTTCGTCACATTATGATGATGCTCCAATACTTTGCACTTTTCTTCATAACGCAGATCCTGAAGCGTGACAATATACTTCCATTCATCGCCCATCTGGGTGTTTTTGATGATATGCATATTGGCAGGTATTGTACCTTTCTCCTGGATTCTGAGTTGCGTACGCTCTAAACTGTACAATTTCTTTTCAGATCTCACCAGCTCACTATCGATCAACTCACCCAGTCTCAACCACTTCTTTTTCACTTTTATTTTCATCGACTGACAAATCTGTTCAGAGGTAAAATGAGGTTTTACACCCAACAGCTTGATCATTAAAGAATTTAGATAAACCACGTGGTAAGAAGAAGAGAGAACCAACACAGATTCATCCGAACTGTCAAGCACTTTTTCCAACAGTTCTCTGGACGAACCTGCTGCGGCAAGCGGTTTTTGCTGTAAACGTTTCATGAAAAAATAGAGCAGCACAAACAGTAAAATAGATATCCCCACTAACAATAGAGGATCCAGATTCGTCAACACTTCTGCAATATTGTTTTTAAGCTCTTCTAAATTCAACGGCATAACCTTTTGGATAGATATCTTGCTTCGATATCATTGATCTGCTTCCCCTGTTTTCATCATAAACGTATATCATTTTAAAATGATGAGACTTAATACTATCTGTTTTCTACTTAAATTCTATGTCGTAGATATCACGTTATCTTCAGTTCTTTCTTTTTGAGGCAGAGTGCTTCAACTCTGGCAGTTTGATCTTCAAGGATAAACTGTCGATCCTCTTCTAATCTGTCCAATGAAATGGCTCTCCCCTGATAGGAGACCTGGGCCCAGCCTTTTTTGTACTGTTTTTTGGGATCGGTCATCTCAAACCTTTTTGCCAGATATCCCAAGAGTTCAATTTTATGCTGCAGCACAAATGTTATATTTTGAGAAAAGTTTTTTTCTATTTCAGGGAGAAAAGAGCACTTCTTTTCAAAAGTACGGTTCACTGCTCTTTGGTATTCATTTTTGAGCTCTTCGTATCTCCTGCTGATCTCTTCAAGTCTCCTTGCCGGAGAGGAGCGCAATATCAGTTCATTGTGGTGCGCCAACACTTTTTCTTTCTGTATGATTTTTTCCTGCCATACATATCTCATACGCTCCTGCAGTTCGCCCAAAGCATACAATACTTCCTGTACATCGGGAAGTATCATCTCCATAGCGGCACTGGGTGTCGGTGCACGCAGATCTGCTACAAAATCCGAGATCATCACATCCACTTCATGACCCACGGCGCTTACCACCGGAGTCTGCATGGCATGAATCGCATCTGCAACAATCTCTTCATTGAATGCCCAGAGATCTTCCGTGCTTCCGCCTCCACGTCCTACCACAACCACGTCTGCTTCCAGCCTGTCCGCATAGGCAAGCGCTCTTGCGATCTGCGGCGCTGCATTCTCCCCCTGGACCAGCGTATCTACGATCACAACCTCAAGCAGTGGCCATCGTTTTTGCATGATCTTCAGCATATCATGCAGAGCCGCACTCTCTTTGGCGGTCACCAACGCAAGTTTTTGGATGATTTTCGGGATCGCTTTTTTGCGTGAGGCGTCAAAATATCCTTTGGCTTTGAGCTTCTCTTTGAGTTGTTCATATGCCAGTGCCAGTGCTCCCTGCCCGTATGGTTCTATCTTTACGGCATAAAACTGATATTCGCCTCGAGGGGTGTAAACACCGATCGACCCTTCTATCACGATATGCATCCCCTGCTCCAGACGGAACTTCATCTTCGCCGCATTGGAACGCCACATCACGCACCTGATAGAGGATTCACTGTCTTTGATAGCAAAATAGACATGGCCGGAGGTATGATAGGTTACCGAAGAGACTTCCCCCTCGACCAGGATATGCATAAAGGTTGCTTCCAGAAGAGATTTGATCTTGGTATTGAGGGAGGAGACGCTCATCATAGGCTGCGACATAGGGTCTCCTTGATTGATTAAACTTTTTGAGCAACGAGAAGTGTTGAGATACCCATGGAGAAAGACTTCACGTATTTCATCTCAAATCCGGCCTCTCTGAGCTCGTTCTCAAGCATCTCGGTCGTTAAAAACTCTTCGATGGAGTCAGGAAGATACTTATAGGCTTCGTAATTTTTGGAGATCATTCCCCCTACTCGCGGCAGTACTTTCTTCATCCCGAAATCAACAACCTTGTTGACAATACCGCTTCTGTCCTGCTTGGTAAACTCAAGGATCACTACCATACCTCCCGGTTTCAGTGCACGATAAAACTCCTGCAGGGCCTCTACCCTGTCCACAACGTTACGTATACCGTAAGAGATCGAGATGATATCAGTACTCTCGTTCTCTATCGGAAGCTCCTGCGCCTTCCCTTCGATAAAGGTTGCAAAATCCACCTTCTCTTTGGCTACATTCAACATCCCCACAGAAGGGTCTATGCCTACAAAATTCTCTACAGCTATCCCACGTTGTTTGGCGATATCTCTCCAGAAGAGCAGCAGGTCACCCGTACCTGTAGCAACGTCTGTGATCTGCGTCAATGTATCTTTGCCAAGTATTTCATAGGCTTTGTTGCACCCTTTTTTTCTCCACTGCTTGTCGATACCGAAACTCAGTACCCTGTTTGCCAGATCGTACGTTGATGCGATATCATCGAACATACTGACGATCTTTTCCTGCTTTTCCTCTTTATTGGTCAGTTTTTCAATACCCAATTTTTTTACTCCATATCATCATATCTACATCCATGCTTTCGGTATGCAAAAATTCTAAATTTATATCGATATTATAGGATAAAGCGTTTGTAGAGAGCTTAGGCGTCTGATAGATCAACAGCCAGTCGATCTGTTTTTGCAGTGCATGAAGCATCCCTTCACCACCCTCAACCAACACAAAAGAAGGCCGCTCAAGAAAAGAGAGATCATCGGTGATCTCTATCTCTCTCTCCTCCACTTTAAAAAGAGGGATCTCTCTGTCAAAATCCTTCATATGTGAATAGATCCGTACATCCGGTGCTCTGCCCCCTGAAAAACGGCAATCCAGTGTCGGCCTGTCCTCTCTCACTGTGTTGCCTCCTATCAGAAGCACATCACACACTTCCCGGAGACTATGGACATGTTCCAAAGAGGCTTTTGAGCTCAGATACCCACCGCCGATCCGTCCATTGGATGTCTGTGCCAGTTTGAAGAGAACAAACGCCCGTCTTTGCCAGATCTTAAAAGGCTCAAGAAGCCTCTCTGCTTTTTCATGCAAAACACCAAATGTAACATTCTCAAGCAGATCCATGCCACCGTCATGTCCCTTGATCGGATCAGATGTGGCGATCACTGTTCTTTGCAGCTGCAATTTTGAAATAAGGGAAGCACAGGAAGGTGTTTTGCCCTGATGCGAACATGGCTCCAGGGTTACATAGATGGTACACGCTGCAAAGAAGTTCGGAGGAAGTTTCAGCAGAAAATCGTGTGATATTTGGGCATCTTTTGGATCGAACCCGACCTTTTGCCCGCTTTTTGTTTCGTAGGCGCTGATCAGCGCCAACACTTCTGCATGCGATGTTCCTGATTTTTGGTGCGCTGAGATACTGAGAAGTCTGCCCTTCTCCACCACTACGGCACCTACCGCAGGATTTGGGTAAGTAAGGCCCTGGTATTTCCACGCTTCATCAAGCGCAAGCTGCATATAGAATTCATCAAACTTCATATATGCCACTTAACCTTCAATTACCACTCAAAGTAGGTTTTTACGGTTCCCAGCTGATCATAGCGATAGGATTCGTCACCGTCCTTCGTTGTTACCATGATCCCTTCATCATCTGCACTTTTAAGCACACCTTTGAGCTTCTCCCCGCCCAATATCTTGATCTTCACTTTCTCACCAATGGCATTTTGAAAATGGCTTGGTTTTGTCAGTTTGCGTTCGATACCCGGAGAACTTACCTCTAAACGGTATTTACCGCTTACCGGCGGATGTACATCCAAAAAAGGAGAGAGTTCATTGGAGATATCTGCACATAGATCCAGTGTTACCCCGCCTGTTTTGGTGATAAGTACACGGTAGATCGCCTCATCAAATTCGGTAACTGTCTCTATGCCGTAGAGTGAGGCACCGTTGGCCTCTACGATCTTTGCGATCTGATCTTCACTTTTACTCATCACTCTCACCTTTTTTCTTACTGATCTGCTCGAATAGCTCTTCCATACGCTGCTGTTTCTCCAGCTGTTCATCAAACTCAAAGGTAAGACGGGGTGACTTAAACCAGCCTTCACTTTGTTTGCAATGGTTCTGTATATAACCAGATACACTGCGTAACTGCCGAAGCGCTTCATTCTGTTCTTTTTCGGTCAAAAACGATTTGTCCAGATAGACTTTCGCATCGCTCCGCCCTTTTGAACAGACCACTTCTGTCACAAGCAGTGAGTTGATGCGTTCATCATCGAGCGTAGCCAAAGCCTCAGGGATGACCTCCTTGAGGACTGATTCTACACGGTGGCGTTTGATCTCTTCCTGGGTCATTACAGTACTGCCTGTTCCTCAACATTTTTGAAGGTCTCGATCACATCACCCTCTTTAAGGTCATTATAGTTTTCAAGCATGATACCACACTCATATCCACTTTTAACCTCTCTTGCATCTTCGCTGAAACGTTTAAGTGAAGCGATCTTGCTTTCATAGATAACAACACCGTCACGGATAAGCCTTGCTTTGCTTCCTCTAGTGATCACACCGTCACTTACCTTACATCCGGCAATTGTACCGATTTTACCGACCACAAATGTTTCACGTACTTCAGCCTGTCCTGTCACCTCTTCAGAGATCACTGGACTCATCATACCGCCAAGCAATGCTCTCACATCATCGATCAGGTCATAGATGATCGAGTAGGACTTGATCTCTACACCAAGCTCTTTGGCCTTCTTCTTCACTGCACCGGTAGGACGCACATTGAAGCCCAGGATCACCGAATGTTCAGAAGCATCCGCAAGTGTCACATCGCTCTCCGTAACCCCACCGACACCTTCATGGATGATATTGACTTTAACCTCTTCGTTTTTAAGCTTGTCGAGACTTCCTTTGATCGCTTCAAGAGAACCTTGTACATCTGCTTTGATCACAATCGGCAATGATTTGAGCTTACCTTCCGCAATGAGTTCAGAGAGATCATCAAGAGAAGCTTTCGTACTCTTGGAGAGTTGTTTCTCCCTTTCGTACTCCGCTCGCTTCTCTGCCAGCTCTCTCACCTCTTTTTCACTCTCCATCACGATCAGTGTATCACCGGCACCCGGTACTTCATTCAGACCTACGATCGCTGCAGGTGTACTTGGTCCGATCTCCTTCACGCTTGTTCCATCGTCAAGCCTGATCGCTTTGATACGTCCGTATGTTTTCCCTGCGATCGCATTGTCACCTACTCTCAGCGTACCGTTTTTGATGATCACATTGGCAACCGGTCCAAATCCTTTTTCCAGTGAACTCTCTACAACCACTGCTTTCGCCTGACGCGTAGGATCAGCTTCCAGTTCCATCACTTCGGCTTGAAGCAGGATCGTCTCAAGCAGATCGTCGATCCCCATACCGGTATGAGCCGATACAGGGACAAATTCATACTCTCCGCCCCAATCGATCGGTGTAATTCCCATTTCTGAAAGCTGTGCTTTCACATTGTCGGGGTTTGCCGTCTCTTTGTCCATCTTGTTGACAGCAATGACCATTGGTACACCCGCTGCTTTGGTATGGGAGATCGCCTCTCTGGTCTGAGGCATCACCCCGTCATCTGCGGCAACCACGATAATGACGATATCTGTCGCCTGCGCACCGCGTGAACGCATCTCCGTAAAGGCTTCGTGGCCCGGTGTATCCACAAAAGTGATCTTTTTGCCGTTTTTTTCCACCTGGTAAGCGCCCACGTGTTGTGTGATACCACCGGCTTCTTTATCTGCAACTTTTGCCGAACGGATTTTATCAAGCAGTGAAGTCTTACCGTGGTCAACGTGCCCCATGATCGTAATCACCGGCGGTCTCTCCTCAAGATGCTCATCTTCTATCGCATCATATGCTGCTACGTAATCAAGTTCGTCAAGCGGGTTCATCGTACTTACTTCTACGCCGAACTCCTCTGCCAGGATCTCGATCTCATCTTTGGAGAGAAAGTCATTTTTTGTTACCATCATACCCAGCGCGAAGAGCACCTTAACCACATCGCCTACAGACCTGTTCACTTTCTCTGCAAACTCATATACCCTTACATTTTCAGGGATCTCTACTGAGGTTACGACTTCTGTACTTGCCTCTTTGACATACTTCTTGCGTTTACCTCCACGTTTAAGTGAGCGCTGCTGCTGAGGACGGAATGCCTGTTTGGTCTTGCCGCCCAACACACCTGCATTCTCACGCTTTTTAGCCTCTTCTTTACGCTTCTGCTCCTGTCTTTGCATCTCTTCGTAAATATTTTTGTCAGAGAAGTCCAGCAGGACAACCTCTTCTTCGCCGAATCCTGAACTGATGTCCGAACTGATATCACCGCTGAAGATATCCAGCCGCTCTCCGCTCTCTCTGGCTTCAGCAATTTTTTTCGCTTTTTTCTTTGAGGAAAAAGTCTCTGTACTCGCCTGGTCAAGTGAGATCTTTTTCGCTGTCTTGACAGGCTCAGGCTTCGCTTTACGAACGATTTTGATCCCGCCTCTGGAGAGAGTTTTTCTCATCGGAGCCTCTTCGTCTGACGCTTTTCTTATCTGCGCTGTCGCTTCCTCTTCCGGCGCAACGACAGAGATCCCTTTACGCTTTTTCACCATTTTCTTTGGAGCCGGCTCCTCTTCTGCTGCAGCTGCTTCTGGTTTTGCCTCTTCTTTGGTGACAACCTGCTCTTTTTCGACTGCTCTCTCCGCTGCAGGACTCTCTAGGGTCTCCTCTTCAGAAGTCTCAACTGTTTTGGGCTCTTCTTTCTTTACCACTTTTATTTTCGGCTTTTTCTCTTCCGGTTTTTTAAACCCTTTAGGCAGTGTACCGCTGATAGCATAGTCTACAAGTATCCCTGCTTCATCCATACTGATCGCACTGTTGGCTGCTTTTACTGCAAAACCTAACTCTTTTGCCTTCTCCAGCAGTTCATTGTTGGATAGACCTGCTTCTAATGCTATCTCTTGGATTCTAACTTTATCCATTCTTGATTAACTCCTCTAAAAGCTTTAAAAACCGTTCTTCATCTTGTTTAAAACGTTTGATCAAGCCTTTGATTTTTTTTTGATTTTTACTGCATACATCACAAAGATAAAAGCTGCGCCCACTGCCATCGTATGCTACGATATCATTGTTATCTGCCATCTTCAGTCTCAGCATACTCCCCTGAGACTGTCTCTCCCGACAACTGATACACATACGTATGGGCTGTGATTTATTCATTCGCGTATTATACCCAATTAGAATTAAGCTGTTCTAATCTTTGGTGATTACACCATAGTTGTCAAGATCAAGGATCAAAACTCTGTATTGCGGGAAACGGGAACGAAGTGATTGTGCGATTTTAGGCGCATCCTTTTCATACGCCAACGAAAAGAAGGTCGAACCGGATCCCGACAGCGTACTCATCAACGCACCATGCTTCAGTGCCAGTTTTTGCACATCAAAGAGTTCCGGCATCATCTTCATACGTCTGGACTGGTGCAATTTGTCTTTTGCTGCGACACGCAGCAGATCCCAGGATTCTGACATAAAAAGCGCTGTCATGTAGGCTGCTCTGGAGAGAGAATAGACCGCTTCCTCTTTTTTGTATACTTTTGGTAGTACTGTTCTGGACTTCGCTGTAGAGATCGTGCGATTTGGTATAACCACGACCGCTTTCAGATAATCAGGAAGCCGTCTTTTTTTACTGTAGACACGGCCGTTTTCTACACAGGCAACATTGAACCCACCCATCACTGCCGGCGTGATATTGTCCGGATGACTTTCATAGCGCAGTGCCTGGTTGAGTATCTCTCTTTTTGTATATTTGACTCCTGCTGCCGTATAGGCTGCACTGAGACTCGCTACGATCACGGCTGAAGAACTCCCCAACCCTCTTGAGATAGGGATCCGGTTATGAAACTCAAAACGGAAGTTATCTGTTCTTTTAGTCAATCTTTGATAGTTTTCATTGAATATATTTAAAAAAAGGGTGTTTTTTTTGATCTTGGGATTATCCGCTCCCTCTCCATGGGTGGAGATAGACAAAAACTTTGATGGTTTAATGATGATCTCATTTCTCAGATCAACCGCCAGACCCAGAGTGTCAAACCCCGGTCCAAGATTTGCCGAAGTGGCTGGTACGCTTACAAACATCTTTATTCTCTATTCTTAAACAGCAGGCAGTACATACTCAGGTGTTGATTCTTCATCTAACGGTAGATCTTGAATACTCTGAGGCAATGTAAACTCTGCATTGACCGGCTGCTCAATTTTTTTCGTTATTATAGTCTCTTTTTCCTTGGTAAAATAAAGGTTCCCCATCGCTTTGATCGGAGCACCGTTATTCAGTGCAAAAGCGCTACACCCCAAACATTTGATACCCCGCAGGATCTCAATGGTTTTCAGCGTAATATAGGTGAGTTTGATCGCCATATAAGAACCCGGGCCGCGCGTATAGATGATATTTTCCAGATCATACCGTTGCATGGATCTGACCAACAATGGCAGAAGTATCTCAGAGGTCTTTTTCTCACTGGAAATAGTCTCGATCAACTCTTTATCTTTATATATCCCTATCA
>Ga0116197_1000022_pt1 | contig 32399 bp, 41 predicted proteins | sample ZodSprsou2mmetaG_FD_94480 | JGI IMG/M metagenome (GOLD analysis project Ga0116197, IMG submission 94480) | Hot spring sediment microbial communities from Zodletone spring, Oklahoma to study Microbial Dark Matter (Phase II) - Zodletone Spring... ...
ATATTAAGTAGGAATGATTTTGAGAAAAAAAAGAGTTGAACGTACCATTGCAGGAGACCATTCACACGTCTGCTTTAAGCCGTGTGGGGTACAGAGAAAGTTTCTAGAGCGTGTAGCTTTGGATGAAGATGAGATGGAGGCGATCCGTCTCAGTGACTTCGAGGGACTTTATCAGCAGGAGTGCGCCGACCGTATGGGTATCTCCAGAACGACATTTTCGAGGATCATAGAGCGGGCCCATAAAAAAGTGGCTGATGTGCTTTTGCATCAAAAAGCACTGGTAATGATGACAGAATATAATGAAGGATAAAGAATGAAAATAGCGATACCGGTAAAGATGAACAGAGAGAACCCTGCGGTTGCACCGCTTTTCGGAAAAGCGAAATGGTTTGCTTTTATAGAGAAAGGGAAAGTAGAGATCAAAGCCAATCCTGCACAGGGAGGACAGGCTGTGATCAGTTGGTTTGCTGATGAAGGTGTCGATACGGTCATTATGCAGGAGATGGGAATCTCTCCCTATCAGATGATACGGTCGCATGGCGGCATGAAGATCTATCACAGCGGTTTTGAGAGGATCCTTCTTAACGACCTTATTAAAAAGTTCGCAGACGGTGAACTTGAAATGCTCGATGATGCTAAAATGCAGGAGATCATCAAACATCACGAGGGGAGACACTCCCATGATGACCATCACCATCATGAACATGAACATGAGCATGGGCATCACCATCACCACTGAGATACACAGAGTATCCGGCAATAATTCAAAGAAAAAGAAGGAGAAAAGATGAGAGTAGTATTCCCCACAGATGAAAATATGGGTTATCTAAGTCAAAGAGGTGCGCATTTCGGTAAAGCCAAATACTATACCATCATTACGCTCGAAGCGGGAAAGATCACCGATGTTGAGTGTGTCTCGAACCCCGGTCACAGCGGAGGAGCCTGCGGCAATGCGGTAGCGAATATCATGGCGCTCAATCCTGACGCGCTGGTGGTCAGCGGTATCGGCGGTTCGCCGGCGGAAGGATTTGCCAAAGCGGGTCTTGATCTCTATATTGACCAGACGAGTCCTACCGTGGAGAAGTCCGTTGAGCTCCTGCTTGCGGGAAAACTGGAAAAGAGCAGCGGAAACGGAACCTGCTCTGTGCATTGATAAAAGGAAGTTGTTATGAAATATATCGCAGCGATACTGGCCTTTGCCTTTCTTGTGTTTCTGGTGAAAGTAGGCGTTGATAGTACTGCCAAAAAGAGCAGTAAAAGTGTGCGTCTGGAGTGCCACAAGAAGAGCACGGTCTTTGAGCGTGTGTATGACCAGGCTCTGATCAAAGAGGTGCAGCGTGCCTTGCAGAAGGGGGAGTTCGAACTTCTCTCCCATGCGAAAAAAGCGCAGTACATGGAGAGCAAACTCTTTGAATATGTGGACATGAAAGAGGTTGATGCTATGGTCAAGAATGCTTTGGCTGCCTACAAGGATCCCCAGGCTCAAAGCACTACCCCGGTCACCATCGACTACTTTGTCTATGAGAATGACAAGGACGATCCGGGCAAAAAAACCAAAGAGAGCAAACTCTTTGCGGGGTATCTGCATTTCAAAGTATTGGTAGGCGGAGAGAGGATCTATGTGATCCAAATAGATTTTATGGATCTGCAAGGAAAAGATATACCCGAAAAGGTTGAGTGTGCCGTCCAATCTCTCATGACGGCTTCATAGTGATGTTTGCGTTGAAACCCGTCGCTACGATACGTTCGCCCTTTTGCGAACTTGTCAATATGCCCGTACAGCCGAAAGGAGCCAAAGATGTCTATGCCACGATCGAGTTCGATAGAGCGTATGAAGAGGGGCTGAAGGACCTTGACGGCTTCTCTCATCTCTATCTGATCTATTACTTTCATAAGGTGAAAGAACCGAAGCTCAGTGTGGTCCCTTTCAATGACAAAACACAGACCCCAAGAGGGGTTTTTTCCACGAGAACACCGATGCATCCCAACAGTCTGGGGCTCTCCGTGGTGGAGCTTGTCAGTATAGAAGGAAATATCGTCACGATCAAAGGCGTGGATGTGCTGGACGGCACGCCACTTTTGGATATCAAGCCTTACATCGAGAATTTTGATAAGGTGGAGGGGGAAGTGAGATCGGGATGGATGAAGGCTTCAAAAGAGGAAGTGAGCGAGAAGAAATCAGATGATCGGTTTGTGCAGCAGTGATGTTTAGACTTGATGATCCCAGAAACAATGCCAAAAATGTCCTGCATGCTTTTTTTTTGGCACTTGGTGTAACGATCGCGGAACCCTCGACCATCCTTCCTCTGATGGTGCACCACTTCAGTGACAGTGCGCTGATCGTAGGTATCTTCGCTTCACTGCTTCGCGGTGGTGCAGTAGTGGTGCAGCTCTATGCCGCATTCCATGCGCAGGCCTATGTGCACGTTCTGCCCTATCTGAGAAAGGTCTTTTTCTTCCGCTTTTTAAGCTGGCTGATGATCGGGGTGAGCATCCTCTTCCTGGGTGATGAAAAGCCCGGATTGACGCTTTTTTTCATAGGACTTGGACTCTTTTTCTTCTCTTTCAGTGCGGGATTCGGTGCGATCTACTTCAAAGAGCTTCAGGCAAAACTCTTCAGTCGGAAGTACCGGGGCAAAACGATGGCAAACCGCCAGATCGCAGGGGCAATCGCATCGATCATCAGCGGTGGCGTGGCAGGATATGTGCTCACCTGGTATGAAGCGCCCTACAACTATGCTGCACTTTTTATCATCAGCAGTCTTTTTATGGCGATCGGTTTTGTCGCTTTCGGGACGATCAGCGAACCTCCCAAAGAGAATGTCTCCCTCAAAGAGAAGCATTTCAGATCATTTGTGGCCAATGCAGGGAAGATACTCAAAAGCGATAAGCGTCTGAGAGCGCAGATCTTTGTGATCCTTCTGGGGTACAGCTACTTTCTGGCGATGCCTTTTGTGATCCTGAATGCCAACGCTATACACACTTTGACAGGGTGGATGCTTGGCGGTTTTATCACACTTCAGATGGTAGGAAGTATTATAGGAAGCATGTTTCTGTGGAGAAGGCTGCATCACTATGAGCTGATGCTCACCCTGAGCCTCTCTTTGATGCTTCTGGCCTTTGTGATCGCACTCTTTGCCGAATCTTTGGCAAGCTATATGGTGATCTTTTTTCTTTTCGGTATTGCATTTGACGGATTCAAGATCAGTGAAATGAATCTGGTGATCGAGATCGCGCCTGAAGAGAAAAGGCCTGTCTATGCAGCGCTGCAGGTCAACATTACCTCGCTTGGGCTTTTCTTCCCTATAGTCGGAGGATTGCTGCTGAACCTGCTGGAGAGCTATACGATGATCTACCTGATCACGGTTTTTCTGCTGCTTGTGTCGATCTGGCTGAGCCTCAGGCTCAAAAGCAAAGAGCCATAGAGATGATCGCTCGGCATGTCGATGCGCATTACATCCAGGGAAGCATAAGGGAAGTCATGCATTGAGATCATGCGAAGATAGGATTTTTCACACGTTTATGATAAAAAGATGCCTGGAAGTGCTGCAACCGAAACGATGTTGAAAAACGGGTTTTTGGCCTGATATATTCATTTTTTATCGTTTTTTAGATAAAATCACAGAATTTTAGTACTCAAATAAAGGAATGTAATGAACATTACAGTAAAAAAAGTTGATGATGCGAACGCGGTCGTATCAGGTAAAATCGATAATGCACAGATCGAAAAAAATGTGGATAAGCTGGCAAAACAGGCAGCAAAGCAGGTAAAAGTAGACGGTTTCAGACCGGGTAAAGTGCCGGTATCCGTAGTCAAAAGTATTCACGGGGAAAAACTTCAGCAGGATGCCGAAGGCGAAGCGCTTAGAGAGTTCATCGATGCAGGGCTTAAAGAGGCAGAGATCGCTGCAGCGGATATGATCGGCCAACCGGGTTTCAAAAAGTACGAAAAGGGTGAGAACGAGATCGAAGTAGAGATCGAAATCTCATTGAGACCTACATTTGAAGCAGAAGGCTACAAAGAGGTAATGCCGAAATTTGAAAAACCGAAAGCTGACGAAAAAGCGATCGATGAGAAGATCGAGGAGATCCTTACTCAGCAGGCGCCATGGGTAAAGATCAAGAGAAAAAGAATGGTCAAAGAGGGTGATATGACCCTGATCGACTTTGAAGGTTTCCTTGACGGTGAAGCATTCGCAGGCGGGAAAGCGGAGAAGTTCAACCTCAAGATCGGTTCAGGCCAGTTTATCCCTGGATTTGAGGATCAGATTGTTGGCATGAAGTATGAGGAGGAGAGAACGATCAAAGTTACTTTCCCTGAAAACTACCAGTCGGCTGACCTTGCAGGGAAAGAAGCAGAGTTCAAAGTAACACTCCATGAGATCCAGGAGCAGGTACCTGAAGAGTTGACCGATGAAATGGCACAGAAACTTCTTGGCGGAGAAGAGGGTGCGACGGTTGAAACACTTAAAGAGAGAATCAGAAATCAGCTTGAAAGAGAAGAGGTCTCCAAGCTTTACCACAGTGAGCTCAAGCCGAAAATCGTCGAGGCACTGGTAGAGAAGTTCGACTTTGCATTGCCGCGCAACATCGTGGAGCAGGAGATCGATGCCAAGATCAACCAGAGAGCACAGGAGATGAGCGAAGAGGAGCTTAACGAGTATAAGGAGAACCCTGAAAAGATAGAAGCACTCCGTGACGAGGTAAGAGCGGATGCTGAAGCAAGTGTCAAGGCTACATTCATCGTAGACGCGCTTGCGAGGAAAGAGGGTGTCACCGTGGGAGACCAGGAAGTATCCCAGGCACTTTACTATGAAGCGATGATGTCAGGGCAGGATCCGCAGGCGATCATCAAGTACTATGAAGAGCGCAACCTTCTCCCGGCGATCAAGATGGGAATGATCGAAGACAAACTCTTCGGAAAACTTCTCGGACTGGATGACTAATCATTTTAGATAGTAAATAGTGGGGAGCAGGTAGTAGATAAGGCAGGGTTGCCAAAGGCAACCCTCTATCGGATAAAAGCATTTTTTAATGCTTACCAGATCTACTATCTACTATTTCCTACCCCTTATCTCTCTTTTTCTATTAATAAATTTAGTGTATATTTAACTAGTTTTTTAGTACTATATTTCACTATATACTTACACAAAGGTGACCAAATGAGTTATATTCCATATGTTGTAGAACAGACCGGCAGAGGTGAAAGATCATATGATATCTATTCGCGCCTGCTTAAGGACCGTATCATTATGCTCAGCGGGGAGGTAAACGATGCCGTAGCCTCTACGATCGTTGCACAGATGCTTTTCCTGGAAGCGCAGGACCCTGACAAAGATATCTATTTTTATATCAATTCACCGGGTGGTGTGATCACAGCGGGGATGTCGATCTTTGATACGATGAACTATATCAAGCCTGATGTAGTCACGATCTGTATGGGACAGGCCGCATCCATGGGTGCTTTTCTGCTCTCTTCAGGGACTCCGGGTAAACGCTATGCATTGCCCCATGCACGTATTATGATCCACCAGCCTCTGGGCGGGGCGCAGGGACAGTCGACGGATATTCAGATCCAGGCAAAAGAGATCCAGAGATTGAAGGATACTCTCAATGAGATTCTGGCAAAACAGACAGGAAAAACACTCAAAAAGATCGAAAAAGATACAGACAGAGATTTCTTCATGTCTTCGGAAGAGGCGGTAGAGTATGGTCTTATCGACAAAGTCCTGGAAAAAAGTTTTTCATAAGAAGCGGATATGATAAGAGAGATAGTTGTATATCCGGATAAGAGGTTGAAACTCGTCTCCAGAGAGGTGGAGGAGTTTAACGGTGCATTGCATGATCTGCTGGATGATATGTATGATACAATGGTTCAAAGCAACGGTGTAGGGCTTGCGGCGATACAGGTCGGTGTTGATCAGAGGGTACTGATCATCAATGAACCGGACGAGAATGATGCGCAGCGTAAAGAGAATACCCTGGAGATGATCAACCCGGTGATCATCGAAAGAAACGGTGCTACAAAATACCAGGAGGGGTGTCTCTCTGTTCCCGGATACTATGATGAAGTAGAGCGCTATAAATATGTCAAAGTGGAATACTTTGACAGACACGGACAATCGCAAACGATAGAGGATGACGGTTTTCTGGCTATCGCGATGCAGCATGAGATGGATCACCTTGACGGAAAGGTGTTTGTCGAAAAGCTCTCCTTTACAAAACGCAAACGTTTTGAGAAAGACTGGAAAAAACGCCAGAAAACCTCCTGATAGGCAGAAGAGAGTAGGGGGTAAGTAGCAGGTAAAGCAGGGTTGCCAAAAGCAACCTTCTATCAGATAAAAGCATTTTCTAAATGCTTACCAAACCTTTTGCCCCCACGGCTACACTTCGTTCCGACTTGCCTTCAAAGGTGCATTTTGCACAACTTTTTCGGTTCCGAGCTTACAAAAGAAAAGCAGTTTGCTTTTGCTTAACAGCTCTCATAGTTCCGAAGCTACAAACGACAAACTGTTGTCGTTTGCTTCACGCTTCTCATCTACTACTTGAATTTATACCCCCTGAGCGACCATGGCTTTTGCGACACGTTTAAACCCGAGGATATTGGCTCCGGCAGCCAGGTCCATATCGAGGTTATACTCATCACAGATTTTTTTGATATCTTTGTAGATCTTTGACATGATCTCTTGAAGTTTCTGGTCGATCTCTTCGGGACTCCAGTAGTTGAATGCACTGTTTTGGCTCATCTCAAGTACGGAGACCGCGACGCCTCCCGCATTGGCAGCTTTTGCCGGGGCAAAGAGAATCTGATGCTTCATAAATAGTTCGATGCCCTGCGTAGTGGTAGGCATATTGGCTCCCTCGGCGATGATCTTAACATCATTGTCTATGAGCTTCTTAGCACTCTCCTCCCCGAGTTCGTTTTGCGTTGCGCAAGGGAAAGCGGCAAAACAGGGGATATCCCATACATAGCTCCCCCCTTGATAATCTTCTCTTTTGACATAGGCGGCTGTTTTTTTCTCTTCTGCATAGAGTTCCAGAGAAGCACGCTGTTCCAGCTTGATCTGCTTGAGCAGAGCGAGGTCGATACCGTTGGGGTCATGGATCGTTCCTTTCGAGTCAGAACAGGTCACGGGGATCGCGCCGATATCATATAGCTTTTCGATCGCATGGATCGCCACATTGCCGCTGCCGCTGATGGTACAGATCTTTCCTTTGAGTGTTTCGCCCATATCCTCAAGAAGCGTCTGTGTAAAGTAGACCAGGCCATACCCCGTAGCGGAGATCCTTCCCTCGCTGCCGCCCAGTGCTATAGGCTTTGAGGTGATAATGCTGTCATAGCTGTTGGTAAGCATTTTATACTGGCCGAAGAGGTAGCCAACTTCACGCTCCCCTACGCCGATATCTCCCCCCAGGATATCGATATCCTCCCCGATACTGTTGTAGAAGGCTGTCATAAAGGCTTGGCAGAACTTCATGATCTCCTGGTCGCTTTTCCCTTTGGGATCAAAGTCGGCACCGCCTTTTGCTCCGCCGATGTGCAGCCCGGTAATCGCATTTTTGAAGATCTGCTCAAAGGCAAGAAATTTCAGGATATCAGGATTGACCGATGGATGGAACCGTACGCCGCCTTTGTAGGGGCCAAGTGCGTTGTTGAACTGGATACGGTAGCCATTGTTGACATGGATACGGTTTTTGTCATCCAACCATTCGATCTTGAAGCGGATCTCTCTGTTGGGAGAGATGATCCTTTCGATGATATTGTGCTCGATATATTCCGGGTTTTTTTTGATGAACGGCTTGATGGAGGTAAGTACCTCTTCGATCGCCTGAAAAAACGTTGTATCCCCCACGCAGTTGGTTCCCCTTGCGATTTCCATAGCCTGCTGAATATAGTTCAAATCTTATCCTTTGTTGTAAAATCTATAGAGTATTATAGTACATATCGGTCATAGATACAGCATGATATTTTTTTAATAAATATGACAATATGACATTTTTTTGAAACCCCAGGTCTATCTTTGCCATACTTATCCTATGAATGCACAAGTAGATAGTGGTACTCCACCTAAAACTGAAGCAAAAAAAGAAGCGATAGTAAACCGACTGACCTGTGCGACATTAGAGGGGGTTAATGCACAGGTGATAGAAGTGGAGGCGACCTTTACCAAAGGGCTTCCCGGATTTTCAGTGGTTGGCTTGGCTTCAAGCGATATTCAGGAGGCAAAAGAGCGCTCCAAAGCGGCACTTATGACCAACGGTTTTACCTTTCCGCCGCTCAAAATTACGGTCAATCTCAGTCCTTCTGATATCTCCAAAAAAGGGACACATATCGATCTTGCGATTGCATTACTTATTGCACTCCATAAGAGAGATATCCAGGAGGAGGGGCTCTTTGTCTTTGGCGAACTGGGGTTGGATGGGAGAGTAAAGACTAGTTCGATGCTTTTCCCATTGATTTTGTCGCTCAAGGAGCAGCGCCTGATCAAGCGGGCTATTGTACCCAAAGAAGCGATTATGCACCTTTCTCATATCTCCGGTGTAGAGTTCATTACCGTAGAGACGCTTGATGAGGCGATCACGCTTTTCAATGAGGGAGCTTTTGCGGCCAATACACAGCGATTTGATTATCATAGTGAGAAACTTCCCTTTGGAGAAGTAGATTATTACTATGAAAAAAAATATGCACATGATTTTGGTGATGTGAAAGGGCAGGGGATCGCCAAACGGGCATCAGTGATCGCTGCGGCCGGGATGCATAATTTTCTGATGGAGGGGAGTCCGGGATGCGGCAAGAGTATGATCGCAAAAAGGCTCAAGGACATACTTCCTCCATTGACGGAAGAGGAGATACTCTCCATCGCCAAACATCAGTTTCTTGATGGCATCACACCGAATTTCTCTGCGATCAGGCCGATCAGGGCCCCGCACCATACAGCCACTTCCGCCTCCGTTTTTGGCGGCGGTTCGACGCAGGCAAAGATAGGCGAGGTGGCGTTGGCAAACCATGGGATACTCTTTTTTGATGAGCTGCCACACTTCAGCAAGCAGGTACTGGAGGCACTGAGAGAGCCGCTGCAGGACAGGAAAGTACATATCGCCCGGGTCAATGCCAAGATCGAATATGAAGCCGATATCATGTTCGTTGCGGCGCAAAATCCCTGCCCATGCGGCAACCTCCTCTCCAAAACCAAAGCATGCCGCTGTTCGGAGATCGAGATCAAAAGATATCAGAACAAGCTCTCTGATCCCTTTTTGGACCGGATAGACCTTTTTGTGGTGATGCAGGAGGTGAGCAGCGAAGACAGGAGCGATATCACTTCCTCGCAGATGCACGAGGCCGTCCTCAAAGCCTTCAGGATGCAAAAGGTGCGCGGGCAGGAACGTCTCAACGGAAAATTGAGCGAAGAGGAGATAGAGAAGTACTGCAAATTGGATAGTGAGGCAGAAAAGATACTCGAGGGAGCGATCCGGCGTTTTGCGCTCTCCCACCGTTCTATCGCTTCGATCAAAAAGGTGGGACGTACCATCGCCGACCTGAACGCACATGAAATGATAGAGAGAGCGGATATGCTCGAAGCATTGAGTTACAGGAGAAGAAGATAGTGTTATCCGTTCGTGCTGAGCCTGTCGAAGCACAGGTTGGGAGTTATCCTTCGATAAGCTCAAGAGGAAGAGAAAAGAAAGAAAGTAATAAGTTTGGAAGAACTCCCCATTCGCCCAGGGCTTAGTCGAAGGGTGCGAATGGGGAATGACGGATGAGGTATCAGAATACCGAACAGATCACCTTGGTGACGATAAACCCGCCGACAAGCAGCCATGCGAACATCGCTGCTGAGGTGTAGATCGGTGCAAGCCCAAGCCCTTTGAACTTGGCAAAGCGTGTCCCCATACCCAGTGCGGTCATCGCCATCGTAAGCAGGAAGGTATCGATCTCATTGATGATATCCACGATATCTGCAGGTACAAGATGCAGTGAGTTGAAGCCTGCCACGCCGATAAAGTAGACGGCAAACCACGGGATGACAAGTTTCACTTTTTCTCCTGCGCCTCCCTCTTTTTTGGCAGCGTAGCTCAGGTAGATACCAAGGATGATCAGCATCGGTGCGATCATGATAACCCTGGTCATCTTGACGATGACGGCAGAGTCCGCCATCTCTTTGGGCGAACCAGGTACAGAGGCAGGCACGGCAACCACCTGCGCCACTTCGTGGATCGTTCCGCCCACGTAGATACCGAACTCCTTGGCCGTCATGTGCAGAAAGCCGGAAGCCGGTTCAATGATCGTCGTATAAAGCACCGGGTAGAGGAACATCGCGATCGTACCGAAGAGGACAACCATCGATACTGCAATGGCTGCCTTGTACTCTTCGGATTTGAGTACGGGTTCGGTCGCCAGCACAGCAGCGGCACCGCACACCGATGCGCCGGAAGCATTGAGCATGGAAGTATCTTTTTCCATACCGAAGATCCTGTGGCCCAGCCATGTACCGAGGATAAAGGTAGAAGAGAGCATAATAAGAGAGACAAGGAATCCCGCCATTCCTACATCAACGATCTCCTGGAAGGTGAGTCTGAAGCCGTAAAAGACGATGGCAAAACGGAGGATCTTTTTTGCTGAGAAGGTGATCCCTCCCTGCCATGCCTCGGGAGTCTTGTTGTGCAGGGTATTCGCATAGAAGATACCCATCACGATACCGATGACCAGCGGCGAAATACCCAGCTTTTGTACCGCAGGAAAGTCGGAGATATAGGTCGCAGCAGCAGCAAAGATCGCCACAAAGAGGATACCGCTTATTGTGTCTTTTCGTTTTTCAGCAGAAAAAGGCATAAGTTTCCTTGATAATTTTTTATTATTAACGAAATTATACTGATTTTTAGGTATACTTTCAAAATAAATAAAATTGAATGAAACTTTAAATATAATCAATTATTAATATTATAAGGGAAATTTATCATGAAAATCACACTGCGACAGATGGAGATCTTTATCAATGTGGTGGCTTCAGGGCATCTGACCAATGTGGCCAAGGAGATGAATCTCAGCCAGTCGGCCATCTCTATGTCGATCAAAGAGCTCGAAAATATTTTGGGACGGCCGGTTTTTGACCGTATCAATAAAAAGCTGGTGCTCAATGAGGTGGGAAGAGCTTTCTATAAAGAGATAGAGCCTATCTACCGAAAGCTCTCGGATATAGAGTTTGAGTTCAAGAACTCCGAAAACAAAGGGATCATCCGGGTAGGCGCGAGTACAACGATCGTGGATTATCTGATGCCTTCCATCATCTGCAGCTACATGAGTGCCTATCCCGATGTAAAGATCACGCTCAAAGAGGGTAACACCAAAGAGATCGCGCATATGATCGAGGAGGGGACGATCGATATCGGTTTTGTAGAGGGGTTTGTCCAGGGATCGGATATCGTTAAGGAGAAGATCGGCGTGGATGAGCTTATCGTAGTGACAGCGGACAAGGCACTTTCCCAAAAGCCTGTCTTTATCGATGAGATTGCCAATGAGCGCTGGATACTCAGAGAACCGGGTTCCGGGACACGTGAGGTTTTTCTTGATTATATCAAAGAGAAGGTGGATGCGCTCAACATCTTTTTGGAGCTTGGGCATACCGAATCGATCAAGAGTATTCTCAACAATCGCTCCTGTCTCACCTGCCTTTCCAAGATCTCTGTGGAGGATGAGCTCAAAAGCGGTAAACTTTTCCAGGTGCCTGTGAAAAACTTTGACTGCAAAAGAGACTTTCTGATGATCCATCATAAAGACAAATACCACAGTTCGCTTTTTGAAAAGTTCGTTTTCTTCTCACGCAAACTGATGGTGAAGATGATTGAGGAGCAGCAATGTGCGATCGATCTGGCAAAAGAGTTAAAGAAGTCGCTTTAGGGCCTCTTGATACTCATCGGGACGGTTGAGGTTCAAAAACGGCTCTTTGGCTGTAAAGCATACGCGTTTTGTCTTTACCGTTTCAAGCAATGTTGTGAGCCGGTGATCGCCGTTTTTAAGCATCTGTGCAGCTTCCGGCAAAATAGCGCGTCTGTAGATGCCGCAGAGCGGCTCCCTTCCATGAGGACTTTCCGCCACGATGACATCATACGCTTCGCTCCTCTCATCCATCAGTTTCCCTATCACCCGTTCATCGACAAAAGGTGCATCTACACTGAGTATAAAGACCTCCGGCACATCCAGCTTCTCAAAGACCGATACCAGCGCCGCCAGTGGCGAATGGACGGCATAGCTGTCTGTGATGAGTTGGCACTCGAAACAAAATTTGTCTGACTTTGCCGAGAGGTAGACCTCCTCAAACAATTTCCCAAGACGGCGGTACTGGTACTCGCTGAGGGAGGGGTATCCTGCAAAAGGAAGCTGTGATTTGTCTTCCCCCATGCGTGAACTTCTGCCACCGGCAAAGATGATGGCCGGTATCTTATACATCGGCTGCATACTTCTCCTTGCGCTTTTGATGGATCAGCAGGGCTCCCGCACCCAACAGCGTAATGATCGCCTCATACAAAAAAAGGTGTTCTCCGTAAAGCTTGCCGGAGAGAAGCGCCCCGACTGAACCGCCAAGTCCAAATGCAACCCCCAAAAAAAACTGCTGGGCAAGTTTCTTTTGTGTATAGAGAGAATAGACATAGGTGATCGCAGCGGTATGATAGAGAGCAAAGCTTGCCGCATGCAGCGACTGTGAAGCAAATGTCAGGGGTAGCGAATCGGGATAGAGCCAGAGGATCATCCACCTCAAAGCTGTGACCAGCATCGCAAACTGTAAAATACGCAGCAGGTTGCGCTGCAGCAGAGGCCCCTGAAAGTAGAGCATGACGATCTCGCAAAGCACACCGAAGCTCCACATCCAGCTGATCACTTCGAGAGAGATACCATGTTCGCTCTCATAGATGGTAAAGAAGTTGTAAAATCCTCCGAACCCTACCTGCATCAAGAATGCCGAGAGCCAGAATGCCCAGTACCTGGAGAGTGAAAAACTTTTGTCAGACTCTTTCGAGTCGTGCGATGCCTGGTCGTAACGTACCAGCATCGCACCAAAGAGCAGCGTGACAAAGCTTACCGAGCATAGGTAGTAAAATGCCTGCTCCGGTGTCTCCAGTACACGGCCGAGCCAGAGTGCAATACCGGTAAACCCAAGCGATCCCCAAAGACGTACTTTTCCGTAATCGCTTTTTTCAAGCGAGGAGAGGGCGATGGTCTCTACATAGGGCAGAGAGACACCTACGGCTGCCCCGAAAAAGAGATTGGCAAGCAGGTAGAGCCAGAAGGAGTGGGCTGTGGTGATAAAAAGCAGTGTGGCGACCAGCGTGAAAACCAGCGAGAGGATATAGATCTTCGGTGTCAATGCCAAAAAGTGACGAAAAGCAAAAGGAAGCAAAAAACGCATAAAAGGGGCAGCCATATAGATGATACCTACTTCAAAGGCTGTATATCCAAGCTCGGTGAGCACTTTTGGCATAAAGATGACATAGACACCCACCCCTGCAAAATAGAAGAAGTAGTAGCCGCTCATCAGCAGAGCAAAGAGGCTTCTGATAGGATAGATCGGTGTCATGGTTTGGTGATGACTGCCGTATGGCTCAGCAGATCATGCAGGGTTTTACGGTCTTTCCTGAAGAACATCATCACCCATCCGATGATCGAGAAAAAAGAGAGTATAGCACAGAGGTTTCTAAAAAGTATGATGAAAAAAGAGGGTTTCTCTCCGCTGCTCTCATCGATCAGTCTAAGGTTGTAGGCGCGATAACCAGGGGTTTGTGCAGTTTTGGCCAAAAAGAATGTCTGCACGATCACCAGGGGTATAAGAATATAGACCCATCCCAGCATCTTGTGATCTGCGAAAACTTCTCTGCCCCCCATGACCAGGTAGAAGACGATATACATGATGGGCATCAGAAGCATAAAACTGTCGGTGATAAATGCTTTGATCTTGTTTCCTAGGGAGGCATAGGGACGGGCCAATGGTGAGCGGGTTTCGCCTTTCGCCGTCCCTATGGGCGATTTTTTCTGCTTGATATCCCTGAACCGTTTTTTTTCTCTGCTGCTCATCAGAAATCCCATACCACGGCAGCGTAAGGCCCTCTGAAATCGACATCGATGGCCAGATTGGCACCCAGGTTATTATCTTCCAGGTGTATCATACGGTATCCCCCTTCGATCCCCATGCCCATTCCGAAGGTATAGCGCAGGGTAAAAAGCGCATCGTACATCGTAGAATCTTCATAGCTGATCGCATTGAGTTCGGCTTGAAGCATGAGTTCCGTGTTGGGCAGTTCAAAACGTGTCTTCAGGTAGACCATCGGGATCCACTCATCATACTCTGCTCTCTCGGACTTGTAATCGTATGGCTGGTTCATCATCATAGTTCTGGTTTCCAGATAGACATCTCCATAGATACGGCGCAGGGTCAGGCCGGCATCAAAGCTTGCCCAGTTGTCGAGCAGTTCGTAGTAGAGGGTGACATCGAAAGCCTGCATATCCATTGTGTTATAGATATCTCCGGTAAAGCCGCTGATACCTCCCCAGCTAAAGTCGCTGACCTCTCCCGAGCCTTCATGCGAGAAATTACTGTACTCCAGTTTGATATTGGGGAGAAAGGAAACGGGATGCTCAAAATAGGCTTTGAAGAAGAGATCCCTGGACTCTTCCCAGTGAAGGGTATCTTCGACGGAAGTTTTGGACTCTGTATCGTAAAAATCATAGGTTGCATACCCCTTGGGCGCATGGCTGTATACTCCCGCAGAGAGTTCCCCCCCGATCATATCCGCATAGGCAGGGATATGAAGCAGGAGTGGCAAAAAGGCTGTTTTTAAAAGTGAACGAACCATCTGTTATGCTCCTTGAAGGCTCATACTGAAGATCGGCAGAAGCATCGCGGCCACGATGACCCCGACGATCAGCCCGATAAAGAGCATCATCGCCGGTTCAAGCAGACTCAGCAGCAGTTTGAGTCTGTCTTCGTTCTCTTCCGTATAGAGTTTTGAGATATTGTTTAGGATATGGGCCACTTCGCTGGACTCTTCACCCAGGGCCAGAGACTGCATGAAGTTACGTTTGGGTTTAAACCCTTTGGTCATCTGTAGGGCATTGGAGAGCTTGTTCCCCTCCATAACTCTACCCGAAGCTGCCTCAAAGAGCTCTTTGAGGACGACATTTCCGAAGGTCGCGGTCGAGAGTTTCACCGCATGGGCATAGGAGACCCCCGAATCGAGCATCAGCGAGAGGATATAGGAGAAACGTCCCAGCTCATGGTTTTGGATAAGTGTGCCAATCACGGGGACCTTCAGCCACATCCTGTCCACGAACCGGTGAAAGGAAAGAAAGTAGCGGTAGGCAAGCTTGTAGCCGGCCACAATCAAAAGAAAGCCGACCAGGATGGCAACATAGTGTTCTGTGAGGAAGTTGCTGATCGCGAGTACGAACTGTGTGATAGGAGGAAGCTCCTGGTTGTTGTCTTCAAAGATGCCGACGATCTTGGGTACGACGAAGGAGATAAGGAAGCCGGTCATCCCTATGGCTACGATAAAGATAAAAAGAGGATAGACCATGGCATTGCCCACCTGCTTTTTGACCTTGTTCTGCGCGGAGAAGAAGTTTCCCATATTGACAAGCACCTCGACCATCTTTCCGCTCTGACCTGCGACATTGAGACTCTGCAGGAAAAAATCTGGCATAGCATAGACCTTCTGGGTCTGCAGTGCATTGTAGAGCGATTTTCCCTCGTCGATCATGGTTTTGATCGAATTGAGAAAAGAGACATACCTCTTCTCTCCCTCATGCTGGTTCTCCAGCAGCTTGATAGCCGTCAGTACCGTCATGCCGGAGTTGAGGTAAGAGGAGAGCTCTTTGGCAAAAGCGCTCAGCAGTTCACCGGGCATCACCCTCTTGGAGAAAGAGTCCATAGAGAGTTTCTGTGTGGGGGACAAACGCTCATAATATATACTTTGCAAACGGAGCTTCTGCGCTGCTTCATCATGAGATGCAGCGGTTACTGTACCTTTGACCTTTTTACCGGTGTTATCAAATCCTTTGTATTTGAAAAGCATCTATTGTTTATCCTTACGAATTATTAAAAGTATTATAGCGTCTTTATCTTGTGTTGATTAAAATGAACTAAGGTTAAACCGAAAGTAAGTTGATGCATATTGGTCTTTTAGAATCACTTTTTCTATATTTGCATTTGGACCAGCATCCCCAAATGTAGGCGCTATGATGGGATCTGGAATCGTGATGTCTCTGGAGATATTTTGCAAAATTTTTTTACTTTTCTGTTCTGAGATCATAAAAACGGGAGAAAGCATGTCGTAAGCATTTTTAGTATCTTTATGATACTGGTTTATTTTGTCATTTAAAAAGTATGAATCCTGAAAAGATATGATGTTTCTTTTTGAGAGATAGACGGCACTATTATGAGTTCTGGAAGAGATTTCCATAACAGCCAATATTACGACAGAGATGATGACGACAGAGATGATGACTTCTATCAATGTAAATGCAGAATGGTGGGAGGCTAATAAGGTTTTCGGCTTCAATAATAATCTCCAATATTTGATAGTAGTGTGGTATTTTCTTCCCAAAGATATTTGGCCTCTTCAATTGTATTCACTTGCTGAGGGTTTCCAAAAAAAGAAGGAAGATAATAGACCCCATCAGGATTTTCTAAGATCACTTTCGTGCTGCTTCCGTTTGGATAAAAGTCCAGTTTAAGACAGATTTCTTGATCTTCATAACGTCCATATTCAATTTCGGAAATACTATCAGATGCATCAAGGGTATAGGCGATTGTATCTTTGAGGTTTATTTTTGCATCATAAAGAGTAAACGCATCATTGATACCGTGTCTTATATAGCAGGTGGTACATTTATTGATACATAAAAAAGTTGTATGACCGATAATTTGTCCAGAGTCAATTAATGAAGATTTTAGAGTTAACGGAGAGAGTACTTCGGGTTTTTCCTCATTTTTTTTAAAATAGGTAAAAACCAGGGAGTAGACTATCAAGATAAGAAATACGACAATGATCAGTTCGATCAGTGTGAATCCCCTTCTTGATAATTTCATCTTTTAAATCAAATTCAAGTTATTTTTGACACTCTTTAGTGAAAAATATATCACTTGCAAACTCTTCACCGCCCTCTTTTCTGTCCGACCCAAAACTGATCAGCTCAACCGTACCCTCTTGGTTGATATAAGTGAAAGGACTTTTCCATGCATCTTTAGGAAGACGTTCCATATAAGGTTTTACACTATAACCCGGATATTTTTCCGGATCAGGGTTTGCAAGTAATGCCTCAATACCTTCTTCTGTATCGGGAAGCACACCATTATCAAGTTTAAACATGTCAAGCGCTTTGTTTATTTCAGCCATTTGGATACATACTTGGTCTCTTTTGGCCTGGTCTGCTCTGTCCATGAGTGAGGGCGCTACCATGGCAACCAGTAAACCGAGTATCGCAATCACAATAAGCAGTTCAATGAGGGAAAAGGCTTTTCTCAAGTTTTTTCTGTTTTTCATGTGCTTAAGTCCTTAGTGTATTTATTTGGCTATAATAGCTAAACAAAATTAATGAATAAATGAATTTTACTTTAATAGAGCTTGTAGATGGATAAAACCCACCCCCCCAAACAGCGTCGAGGTATAGCCTTGCTTATTACGCTGGTTACCATAACGATAATCACTGTGATGATAGGTATATTACTTGGTGCACTTGATAGTGTACGAAAAGACTCCAGGAATACGACAGCACTACTTCAGGCAAATACTTATTACGCGGATATTGCAAAATTGTTAAAAGAGTTCAAAGAAAAAGAACTGCTCTTTAGTACGCTTTATCAATCGCCGATTCCTTTTATGAGCGAAGATGGTGCTTTTTCAATTATTATAGAGTGCAAACCATTATTGGCAGGAGTCAATATCAATTGGTTGGGAATGGAACATGATACCAAAATGTATCCCAAATATGCTATAACTCAAAAACTTTTTGATGCGATTGCTGTAGAATATGATCTTGAAGATCCCGGAATGTTACTTGAAATGCTGCTTGAAGAGATAGGAACCGGGAGCAAATTTGTCGAAAAAGAGCGAAGTAGGCTCTTTCAAAAAAGAGGTATAATATCTTTTCAACAATTTGAATCCATTTTGAGTCGATATCAAATGCAGGCAGATGACCCTGGAGTTGGCGGGGTGCCTTGGAACCGATTCTTCGCATTTGTCCCTGAAGCAGAGGCCATTGATGGTGATCATATGTCTGCAGAGCTTGTATCATTATTATTTGATGTAGATATGACGATAGTAAAGGAAGAGTGGCAGGCGGGCGATGGTGCTTTGGCACAGTTTGCATTAACCTACGGTTTGGAGTATGATACTAAGATATTTTCCAAGAAATTTATAGAGTATGCCCAATGTGAAGTAGGATTTGATTATGCACAGGAAAGATATAGATTTTCGTTTGTTGATATGGAAGGGGAGGTAAAGCATTTTGAATTTCTTGGAAGACAATAAAAAGCTCGTATTGGTCCATCGGTCAATGCCGCAGATGGAGATAAAGCAGCCGATCAATGTGATGCTTACTCCGCAATTTTATACGCTGAAAAAAGAGATCCTTCCTATAAAGTTTGCCTATCAGGCAAAAAGGATCGCTGCTTCTCTCTTTGAGGGGATGGTGCCGGAGAGAAGAACCTACGATTATTTTGTCTATAAAGAGGGGGATCAGTGGGTATTTATCGCTTACAGTCTGGAGGAGATCATCGAGTTTCTTCAGAGTAAAGGCCTCTACCCGGAGTCTATCTCGAAACTTTTTTTTGCTCAGCAAGCTGTCGCTGTTTTCAGAGAACCTTATCTCTTAAGCGACAAGGAAGTACTGGGGGTTGTGGATGACAAAGTTGTGGTCATGCCAAGATCAGCGGTCGGGGATGAAGCACTCAATACCACGATGGAACTGCCTAACCCGACAAAAGGTATCGCGATACAAAGCGCTTATGCTTCGGTCCTGAGCCTGAAAGAGGCGTTGGGTTTTGCGGCCATATTTCTCCTTTTTTCCGTACTGTTTATCGCCGAAGGGGTACGATATGGAGGAGATACAAAAGCCGGAACGCAGGAACTTGAAAGTCTGATCGAAGCAAATCCCTCTTTATCCAGTCAATATACAAGAGAGAGTATCGCTGCCAAGTATCGAAAGATCGATGAGGCGGAAAGAAAAAAACGTGAAACGATCAAGGTCCTTCTGGAGATGATCTCCAAAGGCGTAGAGCTGCAGGCGCTCTATATTGATGAAAAAGGCTTTCGGGCAGAGTATGCCGTAAATGAGCCAAGCGCGATCAGGCGGATAGAAAGTCAAGCCAAAAAAGCGAAGTTTACCCTTCAAAAGAGTACTGAGGGAATCAAAGTGGAGGGAAGATTATGAATTTCAGGCGATATCAAAATGAAATGATCGCGGCTGTATCTCTACTGCTCATGCTTACCGCATTTTTTTTCAAGGAGGGACAGATCAGCGGAAAAGAGGAGCGGATGAACGTGTTGCAGGATTCTGTATCTGAAATGCGAGAGGTGATTGCGCTCAAGGAGATATGGGATGACAAGGAGTTGGATAAAAAAGCGAAAGAGTTGCAGACGGCAGTAGCCCCCTCCAAGGTGAAATGGAATCAAAAAAGCAAAAAAGTGACTGCAAGTTATCAGGGGCTGAGTGTCGATGAGTTCAACGTCCTTCTGAAAAAACTCTTGAACCTGGGAGTGGAGATAGAGTTATTTGATGTGAAAAAAGAGCGTACACTCTATGATGTGGAGTTAAGATGCAAATGGTAAAAAAGATAGCAATCCTCATTGCCGTACTCTGGCTTGCCGTGATCGTGATGATGCCAAAACAGGAACTCTACTATCTTCTTGAACAGGAGCTGGCAAAGAAGGATATCAAAATCAGCTCCGAGAAGATCAGCGAAGGCTGGTTCTCCCTCAGTCTCAAAGAGCCTTCGGTGTATGTCAAGGGTATCAAGGTCGCAACGGTCGAAGAGATAGATATTTTTACTTTGCTTTTTTACAGCAGAGCCTCATTGAAGGGGCTGCTTCTTGACAGTTCGCTCGAAAGGTTCGCTCCAGGGCAGATCGATCAGTCAATACTGACACAAAGTGTGTTGAATCCGTTCAAGGTGGCGATCAGCGGCAACGGAGCATTTGGAGAAGCTGAAGGCTCAGTAAATTTAAAAGAGAATCAACTCAAGCTGAAATTTTCTGACAATAAGGATCTTGGCATGTTAAGATCAAAGCTGAAAAAAGATGAAGAAGGGTGGATCTATGAAACATCTTTTTAAGCCTGAGAGAATGAAACAGGTAATGCTCATTTTAGTGGCCATACTGGTTGTGAAACTTTTATGGGTTGTGGTCGCATTTATTTGGTTACCTACTGCAGGGGTAGAATACAGTGAGGAGCGGGGGATCAAAAACCTCTACTACAGGGTCAGGATTGCATCGGACAGACAACCCCAAATAGTTGAACAGCAGAAGGCTGTGCCTCAAGCCAGTATTAAAGATATCGATCTTCTGGGCATCTATAGTGCTTCGGGTAGTACTGTGGTCACGGTACAACATAAAGGGAAAACGAAAGTATTATCGAGAGGCGAATCGATTAATGACTTCGTACTGGAAGGAGCGGGGAGTGATTTTGCAACATTCAGCAAAGAGGAGAAGCTCTATACTGTGACACTGCTCAAGCCCAAGAAAAGCAGCGGCGGTACAGGCAGTATCAAAACCGTGAATGGTTCAGATACGGAGCGTCCAAAAGAGGCTAAAAATGAACAAGACAAGACACCTTCGGGAGAGATCGTTGATGCAGGCGACAGAAAGATTATCGATCGCTCACTGCTGACCCACTATACAACCAATATGGATGATATCTTCAAGGATATCGGGATCCAGGATATGAAAGAGGGGGATACTGTGACAGGTTTCAAGGTAAGCTTTGTTCGTAGAGGAAGCCACTTTTCAAAACTTGGCCTACAAAAAGGCGACATCATAAAATCTGTCAACGGGCAGGAGATCAACAGCTACAATGCTGCCTTTGGCATCTTCAAGGAAGTTCAAAATATGGCAAACATGACACTGGTCATAATCAGAGACAATAAAGAGATGGAGTTAGAGTATGAAGTTAACTAAAATAATTTTAGGTGTGCTATTGATCTTTTCAGCAGGACTATATGCACAAGAGGAAGAGACTGTCGAAGTAAACTTTAGAGACCTGGAAGTGGAAGACTTTGTTCAGATGGTTTCCAAAATCACACAGAAAAATATTTTAATGGAAGGCAATCTAAAAGGGAAAATCAACTTTATTACGACAAAACCCATTAAAAAGAGTTCGCTTTTTACCTTAGCAAACTCTATCTTGGCAGGGAAAGGTTATACCATTGTTGATCAGGGGGATTTTTATAAGGTTGTAAAAAGTCAGGGTGCCCCCAGCGAAGGTGTGCCGGTTGGCAGCAGTATAGAGGGAGATACACTTAGAACAGTAATGTTCCCGCTCAAAAGTTCAAACGCCGCAGTGCTGCGGGCAAAGATCAAACCTTTGCTTGATAAAAGCGATGAAGTTATTTCTTTTAAGGAAAATAATGTTCTGGCAATCACTGCAAAACCTAGGACATTAGCCTCTGTATCCAAGATTATCAATGCAGTTGAGGAACGAGGGGAAAAGAAATCTGTAGTGATTCGACTCAAAAATGCATCTTCCAGAGAAATTTTCGATAATGTTAAAAATATGGCAACCAAGATCTTTCCCAAAGATATAGAAAGTGAAACTGTGGATATTTTTAATGATGAAGCAACGAACTCTATCATTCTTGTTGGGCAACAGGAAAATATTCAAAGAATGATCAAGTATGTGAAGCAGTTGGATATCAAAGGAGAAAGCGTTACCCAGAAAATGTATGTCGTCAGACTTCAAAACTCCAACGTTGAAGAGATGGAGAAGATACTCAGTCAGCTCATCTCACAGATGAACAGCATGACACCGGATACACCTACGAAACAGGGTGAGAAACCACAAAAAGCGATGGTGGTTTCGGATATCGAGAGAAATGCATTGGTTATATTGGCAACATCGGAGCAGATGAAAAACATCCGAGAAACGGTCAATCAGATCGATATCCCAAAGGTACAGGTCTATGTGAAAGCGCGTATCGTGGAGATCAACAAAAACCTGGCCTCACAGATAGGGATGCGTTATGGATTTGAAGGAGGGGCGATCACTTCCCAGGGGCTTTTCTCTGCAGCAGCCAATATGGGAGCCTCCTCTTTGATGGTGTCTCCGACACTATTAGGGTTTTTGAACAATCAGACAACACGATATGATAACTTTGGAAATCCATATACATCAACAGAGAGACCGTTTCAGTTTGACTCCAACATTTCCGAAGTGTTTGCACTGGGTGCACAGATGGACCTGCTTGAAAAAAATGGTGCGGCACATATCCTCAGCGAACCTTCGATCCTCTGTACCAACAACAAAGAGGCGGAGATCTATGTGGGGCAGACCCAATCTATCCTGACCCAGGCGCAGCAGTCCACGCAGGGACAGGGGAATATCATCAACAACTACTCCAGAGAGGATATAGGGATCACCCTCAAAGTGAAACCGCGTCTTTCCAGCAACAACCAGGTGACACTGGAGGTGGTGACCGAGATAGAAGATGTCCTTCCCGGATCTTCTGCCTCAGCAGATAGACCGACAACAACAAAGAGAAAAGTCACGACTAATGCCATCGTCAACAACGGGGAGACGATCATCCTTGGGGGACTGATCAAAAGATCGGGAGGAAATGGTGAATCACAGGTACCGATACTCGGCGATATTCCTATTGTGGGAGAACTTCTCTTCAGCAGTAACTCTGATGTTGAAAGCGAGGAGAACGTTGTCATCTATCTTACGCCTTATATCGTAAGAAAAAGCGGGGATCTTCAAAGACTCAAGTCTGTACTGACAGAGCTTGAAGAGGTACAGAACAGATATAACGAATATGTTTATGAAGGACTTGAAAACGGTGCGCTGAGCACACCAAAAAGCGAGGGAAACAGTCCTGCAAGCCAAAGGATCAAAAGAAAAACAAAAAGCAATTTGGCAATCTTGGATGAGGAGTAGGTGATGCAGTTTTCACGTCTACAGGATGTCAACTTGGACGCGTTGTGGGAAGAGGAGATCAACCACAAGCTGGCGATCAAGCACGCTCTGCTTTTCAGCACCGTTGAAGGCGAAAAGGCCTCCATCGTAGAGGAAAAGACCCTCGCGGATGCCCTCAACTATCTTTCCAAGCTGGATCTGGATTATCCGATCTACCTGGTAGATGCGGAGAGTTTTACCCGACTGAAAAACAAATTTTTGGAGATCCAGACGGGGAGTGACTTCGAAGAGATGTCAACAACCTCCGAAGAACTCATCGAGGTTGAAGCGGACCTTCTGGAGTTTATTCGGAATTCACAGGATCTGCTTGCCAGCGAAGAGTCGGCGCCGATCATCAAGCTGGTCAACTCACTCTTTTTCCAGGCGATTCAAAAAGGCTCAAGTGATATCCATATCGAGAGCGGTGAACGCAAAGGAGAAGTTCGTCTGCGTATCGACGGTGCACTGAAAAAACATATCGACCTTGAGAAAAATATTATTGGACTGGTGATCAACCGTATCAAGGTCATCTCAAGTCTGGACATCTCAGAGAAGCGCGTACCTCAGGACGGCCGTACCCAGATCATGATCTCAGGCAAAACGATCGATGTGAGGGTCTCTATCCTCCCTACCTATTACGGTGAGAGGGTGGTGATGAGGATCCTTTCGCAAAGTGAGCATATTCCGACACTTGAATCGTTGGGGTTTCAGCCCGATATCACCAAAAACCTCTATAAGCTGCTCAACCATGCGCATGGTATGATCTTGGTGACCGGACCTACGGGTTCGGGGAAGTCCACCACACTGCATGCCTGCCTGCAGCATATCGCCACACCCGATAAGAACATTATCACCGTAGAAGATCCGGTAGAATACAATGCGGAGAATATCTCCCAGATCCAGGTCAACACCAAAGTGGGGCTGACCTTTGCTTCGGGGCTTCGCTCTATTTTGAGACAGGACCCTGATATTATCATGGTGGGGGAGATCCGTGACTCTGAGACCGCTGAGATCGCACTGCGCTCCGCACTGACAGGGCACCTTCTGCTCTCTACCCTGCACACCAATGATGCGACCTCCTCTCTGAGCCGTCTGATCGATATGGATATCGAGAGCTTCCTTATCTCGTCAACACTCCTGGGTGTTTTGGCACAAAGATTGACAAGAAAACTTTGCCCTGAGTGCAAAGAAGCGATACCGTTGCCAAAACATATCACGGATGAACTCGATATTGATCCGGAGCAGATGTATTTTCATGCGGTAGGGTGCAAGGCATGCGACTTCACAGGCTACCGTGGAAGACAGGCGATCGCTGAGCTCTTCATGATCGATGATCATGTCAAAGAGATGATGAAGCAGGGGGCGAATGACCACGAGATTCGTGAAGCGATGAAGAAAAAAGGGATGAAAACAATTGCCGATAAACTCAAAGAGATGCTCGTAGCGGGAGAAACAAGCTATGAAGAAGCATTGCGTGTCGGACTCATGGATGGGTAAAATAGCGTGTTGAAACGTAAGGCTTTTACTCTTCTTGAGGTACTGATCTCGATCGCACTGCTAACCCTTGTCATGCTTACGCTCAATCACAGCGTAGCGATACTTCGCGACTCCAATACCCACCTGTTTGATTATCTGAAAACTGCAAAAAGCGAAACAAAAGTACTCAATACGCTCTATCTGGATATTGCCGGCTCTGACGGGAACCTTACGATCTCCAAGGATGAGTTTTCGAGACTCTGTATCGAAGAGACGACAAACTCACTTTATGAACTTCCTACGGCAAAAGTGTGTTGGGTGGTTTTAAAGCAGGATAATACACTAGCACGCGTAGAAGGAAACAACTATAGTATTCCGGTCGGATATGAAAGCCATGTTGAAGTAGATGTTTTGGTCAAAAATCTTGAGCTTTTTGATACCTACCATGAAAAAGGTAAAGTTCTAGTGTTGATAAAGGAACGTAATAAGGAGGCAATGGGATTTATGATACAGGGGATCACTAAACCGGAACCTAAAAAGAAAGATAATAACACAACCCAACAGGGGAACGTACCCTCCTCACCCGCAAACTCTCAGCCAAATTTAATCTGACCATAAATTTTGTTACAATACTTACTACCATCAAGGAGGAGTAAGCCATGTCAAAGAGCTATGAGAAATTGGGTCTTTTCTATCTGGGAAAAGATGTCGATAAAGAGACGATGCAGGCTACGCAAGCCCTGACTTTGCTGAAAAATAAAAACTTTACGACACATGCTGCGATCATAGGGATGACCGGATCGGGAAAGACAGGTCTGGGTATCGGGATCATAGAAGAGGCGGCCCTGGACAATATCCCTTCGATTATTATCGATCCCAAAGGAGATATGGGAAACCTCTGCCTGATCGACCCGGATTTCAGGGCAAGCTCTTTTGAGCCATGGATCACTGATGAGGCACAGAGTCAAAATGAAGATATCGCTGTCTATGCACAGGCAACGGCAACACAATGGAAAGAGGGGATTGAGAGCTGGGATCAGGAGCGTGACCGCATAGAGAAGTTTTATTCTGTTGATAAGACGATTTATACACCCGGGAGCTCGGCGGGCGTTGCGATCAATGTGATGAACTCGCTTGAAAGTCCTTCTCTGGAAATGATGGAGGAGGCAGATACGCTGGGCGCCTATCTCAAAAGTACCGTAACCGGTCTGCTTTCATTTATAGGGATCGATGCAGATCCGGTGGAGTCCAAAGAGTATATCCTTCTGGCACAGATTCTTTCAAAATCATGGATGCATCAAGAAAAACTGAGTATCGAAGGGCTGATCGGAAAGATCATCAATCCTTCGTTCGCCCATATCGGCGTGCTTCCGCTTGAAGACTTTTATCCTCAGGAACAGCGCTTTGTGCTGGCAACGAGATTCAATGCACTGCTTGCTTCCCCTGGTTTCGCACAATGGCTCAAAGGGGATGAGCTTGATATCCAAAAACTGCTTTACGATGAAAACGGCAAAGCGAAAATAGCTATCTTCTCTATCTCCCATCTCAATGATAATGAACGAATGTTTTTTGTCACCCTTCTGCTCAACAGATATATCTCATGGATGAGACTCCAGAGCGGTACAGCAATCCTCAGAACAATACTCTATATGGATGAGATATTCGGATTCTTCCCTCCGACGAAGAATCCTCCAAGCAAAGAGCCGATGCTCCTGCTTCTGAAACAGGCGCGTGCGTTTGGCGTAGGTGTCGTGCTGAGCACACAAAACCCCGTAGATATAGACTATAAAGGACTATCCAATATCGGTACATGGTTCATAGGTCGATTGCAGACTACCCAGGATATCGATAGGGTCATAGAGGGGCTTGGCGGGAAAATAGATTCTGATTTTTCAAAAAGTGAGATCAGAAATATTCTCTCGCATCTGGCAAAACGAACCTTTTTTCTGAAGAGCGCACACCTGGATCAGATCCGGCTTTTTACAACAAGATGGGCACTCTCCTACCTTAAAGGGCCGCTCAAACACGGAGAGATCGCACAACTGATGGAGGAGAAGAAGAGAGAACAAAGCGCTCTTGAACGTCCAGCGATCTCTAGAGAGACAATCAGTCAAAACTTTGAACCCTACCAGAAGATAGATACTTCCATACCGCAGTACTATGAACCGGATATCACGCAGACCAATCATTTTGTTCCAAGCTTGTGCGCAAAAGCAAAAGTCCATTTTTATCAGGAGCGAAGAGCAATCGACGAGGTGTATGAGTATCTGCTGGAGCTCCCTCTCGATCCTAAAGTGAAGAAAATCGACTGGCAGGAGTCAAAAGCGGTGGACGAGGATTGTTTTATCTATCCACATATAGCGCCACAAAAGGCGCAATTCGGTGCATTACCGCAGATGGTTTTGGAAGATAGAGGATTGAAGCAGACAAGAAGCGTATTGGAAGAGTGGCTGTACCGGACAAAAGAGCTGGAGCTTTTTAAGTGTGTGTCGCCTAAGCTGGAATCTAAAGCAGGGGAGAGTCATACGGATTTCATGATACGGCTGCAAGAGAGCCTGAACGAGTCTAAAGAGCGTGATATAGAGAAACTCCAGGAGAGTTATGCCAAGAAAGAGAAGGTGTTTCTTACCCGTCTTAATCGTGCCAAAGAGCGGCTTCAGAGTGAATCTGCAGATTCACAAAACTCAATCCTTGAGACAGGCATTGCGATACTAGGAGCACTTTTTGGGAAAACAACTCCTGCCAATATAGGCACTGCGGTCAGAAAAGGGAGTAGAGTCCTCAAGGAACGCGGGGACATGGGGAGGGCCCAAGAGCGTGTCGCTGAAGCAGAAGCCGCTTTAGAAGAACTGGAGATTGAACTAGAAGAGAAAATCGACCTTTTGGATGAAAAGTATCGCATTGAAAACTATGAGGTCGAACGTTTTGGTATCAGGCCAAGAAAGAGCGATATAGTGGTTGAGGAGTGTGCCATTGTCTGGAGAGCGAGTTAGCTGCAAAAAAAGTATTGACATTAAAATTAATTATGATATTATATTTGCATATGATAATAAACTTTCTTATGAATATGGGGAAGAAAAAAAGGAAGTACAATGCAAGTGTTTACGAATACAAAAACAGGCAAAACGGTGATGCGTGATGCTCCTCAGGAGAGCAAAGTAGAGTATGACGGCAAAATGATGATCCTGGAGATTGATAACGATGGGATTATCACCTATGCCAATCGTACCTTGAGGGATATGCTTGATTATGACAAAGAAGAGATCATAGGACTTCCTTATGTCGTAAGTGTGCATCCGGATATGCCAGAGGGACTCTACAACCAGGCATTTGAAGTAGCGAATGCAGGGAAAATCTGGTCAGGATATGAAAAGTCCATTACTCGTAACGGCCACTACTTCTGGACATCTGTATGTGTACAGCCAAAGTATCAAATGGACCAGTCGATCAATGGATATATTATCAGAAAAAAACCGCCGGAAGCAGAGATGATAAAAGAAGTGCAGAAAGAGTATGCCAGACTGGCTTCAGAGGATGTCTCAGCGTGCAGAAGCGAATTCTGCGGAGAACTGAATTTTCGTCATTAATCAGAGAGCAAAAAGCGTGTTCAGCCTTTGCTCCCCGGTTTAACCGCTTCGCTCTCCCCGCTTTTGCACATTGGGCATTCTTCTGGTGTATAGATCTCAAAAGTAAAGTCACCCAAAGAGAAAAATGGCACATCACCTGGAAGTTGGCACTCCGGTTTGGCTGCGATATTGCTGCCTTCCCGATGACAAAATCCCCTGTTCGCCAGTGAGGCAAAGGCAACGACCTTGCCGCCGAGTTCTTCGATCGCTTTTGCGGCTTTCAGTGCAGAACCACCAGTGGTGATAATATCCTCACAGATGATCACCTTTTCACCCTGAGCGATCTCAAAACCACGTCTAAGTTCCATGCCGCCCTCTTTTTTTTCGACAAAGATCGAGCGGACATCGAGTGATCTGGCAAGTTCATATCCTGCCAGTACCCCGCCAAGTGCGGGAGCACATACGGTCTCTACCTCAATACCCGCTTCTCTGATCATCGCAGCAAGTGCGTCAGTAAGCTCAGCCGCCTTTTTGGGATATTCAAGTACTTTGGCACTCTGAAGGTACCTGCTTGAGTGGTTGCCGCTGGCTAGAAGGAAGTGTCCTTCCAGCAATGCATTGGCGTCTTTGTAGGCTTGCTCAACATTCATTCTAAACCTTTAGGATATCTACTTCTTTTGCTTTGAAAAGCTCATCGATCTTTACAATATGCTCATCAGTGATCTTCTGGATCTGCTCTTGCGCTCTTTTTGATTCATCTTCGCTGATCGCTTTGTCTTTTTCAAGCTTCTTGATCTTGTCGTTTCCGTCTTTTCTTACGTTTCTTACAGCCACTTTTGCATGCTCTGTCATTGCTTTGGCCTGTTTTACGATATCCTGACGCTGTTCTGTAGTCATCGGCGGGAAGAAAAGCTTGATAAAGTTGCCATCATTATTTGGGTTCACACCGATGTTTGCTTCCTGGATGGCCTTTTCGATAGCCCCTAAAAGTGGTTTTTCCCATGGTGTGATCGCGATGGTTGTTGCATCGGTCGCAATAACGCTTCCAACTTGATTAAGCGGAGTGGGATTACCATAATAGTTTACCTTGATATTGTCTACAATGGCAGTAGTAACTTTGCCTGTTCTCAGTGTTCCAAAGTCTCGCTTAAGTGCTTCAATACTTTTATCCATATTTGTTTTGGTCTGTTCAAATACCTCGTTTACCATATCGTTGCTCCTTGGTATAAATTAGGGAATTTTACCCTTTTTTACCTTTTTTAGTACTTCATGATCTAGAGAGGAAGGTGATTAATGAATAGTGTGATAAGTGTAGCGAATGGATTTCCAAGAAGTGCGATCCTCTTGGAAACGTATTTACTGTGCAGGTGCTACAGGGGCGGCAGGAGTGTCTATCCCAGCCGGAGTAAGGGGTACAGAAGGTACCTTTTCGCCGGTCGTTGAGACCTCGATCGTATCTGCTACTGATCGTTTGTTTTCGCTAGTATAAAGATAACCCAGTGCCAATGTATTTATGATCAGTACAAGTCCCAAAGTAAAAGTAAGTTTAGTTAAAAATCCAGTTGGCCCTTTTGCCCCGAACACAGACTCGTTACTTCCGCTGTATGCTCCAAGTCCGATACTTGAACTCTTTTGAAGAAGAACGGCAATGGTAATGAGAATGCTCAGTACTATTTGTACAATTAAAAGTGTAAATGTCATCAATGCCTCTTTTTTAAATATGAATAGCCAAAATGAATTTTTGGTATAATGCCGCGATTATATCTAAAAATTTATGAAATAGCGATGAAGATGGAGAAGGTGTGCCCAATAAAATCAAGAAACAACCTCATATAGTAAAAGGATTTTCAAGATTTGCGCATACCTATGAACAGTATAATATGATACAGGCTGAAGTAGCAAAACAGCTTGTATCCAGCCTGAAAGAGAAATACTATTCAACCGTGATAGATGTTGGCTGTGGAAGCGGTGCGGTGTTTAAAAGCCTTAGAGAATGCTCTATTCGGTTTGACAGATTCATCGCGCTTGATCTTTCTGCAGAGATGCTCGCACTGCACCCCTCCGGCGCCAATATCATTAAAGAGTGTGTAGATTTTAGCAGCGATGAGTTACTGGGTGAATTCGTCGGTGATAAGGATACTTTGCTGCTCTCTTCTTCTGCGCTTCAGTGGAGCACAGATCTGGATCGGACACTTTCCGCGCTCTCTAGGTGCGCCAAGAGGGCCTGTTTTGCCATCTTTACTTCCGGCACGTTTAAGACACTGCATCAAAATGCCGGTATCACCTCTCCTATCTATAGTGAACAAGAAGTCAGAGCGGCGATTGGAAACTATTATGATGCGACCTTTGTGCTACACTCTTATCAGCTAAGGTTTCAGGATACCAAAGAGATGTTCCGTTATATCCAAAAAAGCGGTGTAAGCGGCGGAGAAAGACGGCTTGGATATAGCAAAATGAAACGTTTGATGGAGGAGTATCCTCTGGATTATCTGGAGTTTGAAGTACTCTTTGTGGAGGCTACGGCTATTTAGCCAAGTGCTTGAGGAAAAAATCCTTTTCAACTCCATAAAGCCCATACCGGACCTCTTTCGCGATCTCAGAGAATACCGGATCAATGAGTTTAAAGCTCTCTTCAAGTACCCGGGCAGACTCTTGTGCCCTTGAGAAATTTGCGATCACCAGATCCACAATATTACTGCGCTTCAGTTCACTTTCAATGCTCTTTTTCTGCACATCATTTTCTATATCTCTAAAATAGAGGCGCTCTTGTGAATAGAGAGTTTGCAGTCTGTGCCTGAGTGATTTGAGTTGAGAAGTAAGAGAGGCATCATCGTAGATATAACGATTGATATCCTCTATCACACGGATACCCTCTTTGAGCCGGTTCAAGTTGGCATCGATAAGACGCGCAACTTTCTCCGGTGATTCCGAATTAGTCATCGTTTCCAAAGATACCTAGAAGCTGAAGCAGTGCAGTAAATATGTTGAGGAAGTCAAGATATAAAGATACTGCAGCATCTACCGGCGAGTCATAGGCGCCGTTAGCGATATTTTGCGTGTCATAGATCGTGAAGAGACTAAAGAGCAGCAAGATACCTGCTGTAATGATGATATGCATGATAGGGCTTTGCAGCAGGAAGTAGTTCACCAGTGACCCAACCACAACAATGATCAGCGTAATAAAGAGCGGTTTCCCCCAGCTTGCATAATCTTTCTTGCTGTTGATAGCAAAAAGACTCAGTGCCCCAAAAAGTACAGAAGTCATCAAAAATGCATTACCAATCACAGCGCCGTTACCTGCTCCGATCAATGAAGCCAAAAGCGGAACAAGTGATACGCCTGTAGCGAAAGTGAAAACAAAGAGTGCCGCTAGGTTCAGGCCCGGTTTATTTCTTGTCATTCCCAAGCCGATAAAGAGCATAAAGAGTTCAAAGCCGAAAATAAACCATTTATACTGCATAACAACATGCGCATAAGGCATAGTAAGGTATGCTCCTACAGCTGCTGCGATCATACTTGCAGCCAAAAGCTGATAGGTCTGCTTCATAAAACCGACAGAAGCACCCTCCTGAACATAACCGGATTCAGCGGTATTGCTGTAGTTTCTATTGTATAGAGCCATTTTTATGTATCCTTTAATAAATTAATTTTAACGCTAGTATAATTTGCTTTGTTTAATCTAAGATTAATCACAAGAACTTATTGCATACTACGTTCTTTTTGCAGTAACAGATACTCTTTTTGTGCCAGTTCAGCCTCTGATTTGTTTTCCATGATCTGTGTATTGGCAGTCGTTGCCTCAGGCTCTTTAAGTTCGGGATCGCTCATACAGGCTGTGACCAACAGCATAGCAGATAAAAACAGTAAAAATCTCATATATTCTCTTTTTTTAATAAATATGTAGTTGTTATAGTATTCTATTTTTGTCAATTAAATCAAGAAGAAGCTTTTAATCGCTTCTGCAATCATTTATAACAATTATATTAGAGTTGCATTAACAAAAAAAGAACAACAGAGTGTATTTATATAAATTTATGTAAGTAAATCATACAATTCAAAAAAAAACTAAAAAATCAAACTTTTTTCAAAAAAACCCTTGACAACAAAGGAGTTTTTGTCTATAATTCCCGTCCACAAACACAGAGACCTAGGCTGAGTTAGCCCAGAGAGTGCGAGTGAATGATCTTTGACAACCAAATATA
>Ga0116197_1000025_pt1 | contig 29255 bp, 29 predicted proteins | sample ZodSprsou2mmetaG_FD_94480 | JGI IMG/M metagenome (GOLD analysis project Ga0116197, IMG submission 94480) | Hot spring sediment microbial communities from Zodletone spring, Oklahoma to study Microbial Dark Matter (Phase II) - Zodletone Spring... ...
CTTTCGGGGCGGATCAGGATGATGTGGTGCTGGTCCCCTTTGCCCTGTTTCAGAGACGTATAGGGGGAGGTGACAATATCCACCTGATGATGGCAGAAGTCAAAGAGAATGTCCCGCTTGAGCTGGCAAAAATCCAGATTGAAAGGGTACTTAGAGAACGCAGAAATATCGAAAAAGCGGATGAAGACGATTTTCAGGTGAGGAGCATGACCGCACTGCTGGATACGATCACTCAAGTTACTGCTGCGCTGACAGTGATGCTGGGGGCGGTAGCTGCCATCTCGCTGATCGTAGGGGGGATCGGCATTATGAACATCATGCTGGTTTCTGTCACCGAACGTACCCGTGAGATCGGGATACGCATGGCGGTGGGAGCGATGGCAAAAGATATCCTGGTCCAGTTTCTCATCGAGTCGATCGTACTTTCCGGCCTGGGAGGGATCGTAGGAATAGCTGTGGGTATGCTGATCACCTTCGGGGTGGCAACATGGCTTGATATTGCACTGGTGATCGACCCTTTCATTACAATGATCGCACTGCTCTTTTCTATGGTGATCGGTATCCTTTTTGGGATCATCCCTGCCAAAAAAGCAGCCAATATGAATCCCATCGATGCACTGCGTTATGAGTGAGCAGGATCATACTCCCAGATATCTCTCCAGGATGATCTTGGCAGCCATCGAGTCAAGCCGGCCATCCTTTTTGTGTCTGAAGTCCCCTTTGGTCAGCTCTTTGGCTTCAAAGCTGGAGCCCTGCTCATCCTGGTAGTCCACTTCGATATCCAGATCAAGCAGCGCCACGAAGTGTTTGATGCGGCGTTCCATCTCCTCTTCGGCAGAGCCCCCTTTGGGCAGGCCGACGATCAGCTTCTCTATCCCCCACTCTTCTAAAAAATGGTTGAGATCCCTTGCCGCCTGGTTGCGGTTCTTTCTCAGGATCGCCTCCAAGGGCAAAACGATCTTCCCATCCAGGCAGATCGCTACACCGATACGTTTAAGTCCTACATCTATACTGGCTAGTTTCATAAGTGAAATTATACCAGAGCTTCCAGGAAAATCGGCTATCTTCGTGGAGACGGATCAAAACCGTAGTAGCGGTAGTTGACAGGCATGTAGTAGCGTTCCCCAAAGAGCTCTTTGCCCCTGATGCGGTCCTGATAGCGGTATCCCCTGTCATAGCGGTAGAACTGACCTTCAAATGAGTACCCATGTCGGTTGAAATATCCGTAGTAGTAACCATATCTGTCATAGAAGGGTGCTCGGTCATAGTGGTAGGCAAGTTCCCATCCGCGTTTCGTATAGGGGTATCCCCTCTGTTTGAAATGATGATGGGGTTGCGGCCGCTGGTCTCGATGTTTGATATGGTGTTGAGGATACTGCCGGGATAAAAAATCCTTTTGGTTTCTGAAGTCTCTTCTGAGGGCCTGCTGTGTACCGACACGTTGGTCCAGTTTCTGTATCATTTGCGGTGTCATAGGAGCCTGGGTGGAAGAATCCACCCTTTGCCCGAACTCTTTCGCCTCCAAAAATGTACCGACTATCAATGCACCCAAAAGTATGGGAAGCAGAAAACGATATTGTTTCATGAGAAATCCTTTACGTGAAGATAAAGAGATCATAAAACAAGTTTGTGGAAATATTGTGAAATTCTAAATTTCAACTTAAATCATTGGCTAAATCAATCTCCTGTATGATAGAATATCTGAAAGGAGTTTTACATGGGAAGAATTATTTGGTTACTTGGCGGTATGTCAATTTTATTCCTTGAAGCGGCAGAGAGCGAGAAGAGCCTTGACACTGTCAGTATATGGACGGTGATCTTAATCGTAGCGGTAGTGGCGGCAGGGATACTTTTTTTTGCTTCAAGGCAGATAGCAAAGCTGAGAAAGTTTCATGAAGATATGCTGACCAAACAGCTGGAGATGGAAGAGAAACAAAACCGGATCCTTACGAGTATGAGTGAAAATATTCATGATGCTGCACAGGAAGTGCTGAAAAAAAGTCATGCCATTATCGAAAATCATGATCGTTCTTCTGAAGAAAAAGAGGAGTTGTTGGTCGATATAGAGGATCAGCTTTTGGGTGTTACGAATAACCTGATCTACTTTTTGCGCCTCAAGTCCAAAAAGATCGAGATCGAGAATAAACCCTTCAACCTGAACAACGTACTGAACGAAGTATCGGGATTGCTGGGTACGAAACATGCCGGCAAAGAGCTGGAACTTATCTTTGATGTGAACAACAATGTCCCGCGCTATATGGTAGGCGACTCTCTGCATATAGGCCGTGTTTTGACCAACCTCTTTGAGTATATGTTTTCTCAGCTTACCGATGAGGAACTGAAGCTCGAAGTCTCTATGTTTAACAGCCATGAAGATAAGATCGATGTGCAGTTCAGGTTGAGGGATACCGGGCCGGGGATCCCTGCTGATGCACTGGAATCACTCTTTGTCCCTTACTATGATGAGGAACAGGGTGCCTATGTGGGGCTGGGGCTTTTTATCGCAAAATCTCTGGCCGAGTTGATGGAAGGTGCGCTTTATGTAGAGAGCAGAGAGGGGAAAGGGACGACTTTTATCCTTGATCTTCCGTTGAAGCTTGTTGACTCCGAGAACAGAAGAAGATATCGGCTGCCGGATAAGGTATTGACTGAGAAAAATGTATTGATCGTAGATTCCAACTTTAACTCCGCATTGGCGATCAAGAAGATGTTCGCTTACTTCAGGCACGATGTTCGAGTGATCAAAAAAGAGGATTTTCAATTCTCCATGCCGAAGATGGATGGTTATGACATTATCATACTCAAGGAGTCGCTCTTTAGCGGGAATGTCCTACGACATCTTCAGGAGATTAAAAAGGAAAAGAGTGATCTGAAGATCATTGCGCTCAACAATCTGCTCAATGTCAAAGAGAGCAATTTCCATGACGGACTGATCGATGCGCATCTCTTCAAGCCGGTCAATCAGGAGCGGGTATTTGAACTGATCATCAGTCTCTATGATATGGGTGTATCCAGGGTACTGCTTCAGGATCGGATCGAGGAAGATGAGGATAGCCGTCTGCCCAAAGCAAAAGTATACAAATCGGAGATACAGGAGGCAAAAGGGATTACCCAGGAGAGTTTTTCCGAATTTGCAGGAAAACACCTGTTGATCGTGGAAGACAACCTTATCAACCAGAAAGTACTGACTAACTTGCTTGCGCAATCAGGTATCAAGATCACACTTGCCAATGACGGTCAGCAGGCTGTTGAGATCGTGAAGTCCGGGAAGATCAAGTTCGACTTCATCCTGATGGATATTAACATGCCTGTAATGGATGGGTTTACTGCGACACAGGTGATACGCGAGGAGAGAAGGTTTGATGTTGTGCCGATCGTCGCTTTCACTGCCCTGATCCTTGAGAGCGAAAAGCAGAAAATGTTCAGCTGTGGGATCAATGCCTTTTTGGCCAAACCGCTGAATGTAGGAAAACTCTATCAGGCGATGGCAATGTTCATCTCCGACAAGGCGATTGAGACTGCCAAAGAAGAAGAGAAGAGGGAAAAAGAAGCCCTGTTTGACGGACTGAATATCCAAAAAGGTATTGCGCATACAAACCACAATGAAGCACTCTATATCGAACTGATCAAAGAGTTTATTGAAGCGTATGGCCAGAGCGACCAGATATTTGAAAAGCTGGTCCGTGAGAAGCGTTATGAACAGATAAAGATGCTTTGTGTCGATATGCGCGGACTTTCCGGAACGATCGGTGCGACAGGTCTGCATGATCTGGTCAATGATGTCTACAAGTATATTCTTTTCAACAAGCATGATCTTCTTGCCGGTTATGAAAACAAGTATGCCAAAGAACTTGCAAAGGTCAGAAAAGCCGTCGAAGCCTACCTCTTTTCAAAAGACAGGATGGAGTGATCAGGAGATCAGACCATCCGCATAGAGCCATCTTCCTTCACGCTTCAGGAAACGGCTTTTCTCTGTAAGCATACCGCTGGAGAGCGAAGCCTCAAAAGTGACATAGGCTTCCTCCTTGCCATCAACAAACTCTATAATTTTCAATCCCAGAAACTCGGTATATTGGCTAAAATGATCGATATCTTTTTCCCACGATACACGATCGTCGGTATACTCTGGATTCTCCGGGTGCGTGGTGTGGATGATATAGGCAGCATTGCCTGCGGCATAAGCGCTATAGCGCGATTTCATCAAAGTCAGTGCATTCGGAGCCAGTGCGCCCTTATGGTAGATGGCGCAACACTTTTTATACTTCTTATGGCTCCCGCAGGGACAGAGGATATTGGGTGAGACTTTTGCCATGGATACGACTCAGTCGGGTACGGCTTTTTTGGGAAGTGCCATACCTGCCTTCCAGGGAGTCGTGTAGCGTGAGCTGGTAACATGCATTTTTTGGATCGGCGCATCAGCGCTCATATAGAGCTTCTGCTCATCTCTGCTGAGGTAGCGTTTGCATACCTTCATACGTTTGAGATAAATTGGTTCTTCACTGAAGTGCGTCACCGTGACTTTACGACTTTTGCTGCTTGCGTGTGCAAACCAGCCGTCACCCAGATAGATGCCTACATGGTTGATATATTTGCTTTGTGGATTGGTCGAACCAAAGAAGATCAGGTCACCCTCATGCAGCTTTTCGAAGGGGACGGTTTTGCCCACTTTGGCCTGTTCTCTCGCGACACGGGGGATCTCAACCCCCATCTGCCCGTAGATATTGTAGGTGAGCCCGGAACAGTCAAAGGCATCCGGCCCCTCTTCGGCCCACACATAGGGTTTATCCAGATTGGATCCCAGTTGTGCCTGGATGTTGTAACGGTTCGGTTTGTAGGCCACTTCAGGTTTGATGATATCGTAGTTGGGATAGGTGTAGGGCTTTTTTTGGGCGCATCCTGAGAGCAGGAGCATCGTAAAAAGTAGTGCTGTGAACTCTTTCATCTCATACCTCTATAGAATAAGCATTGCATCCCCGTAAGAGAAAAACCTGTAGTTCTTCTCTACCGCCTCTTTATACAATTGTAACGTTTTTTCCCTTCCAATAAAAGATGATACCAGCATAATCAGTGTACTTTTAGGCAGATGGAAGTTGGTGAGGAGGTGAGTCACACGGCGGGGAGGGTTGTGCGGGTTGAGAAAAAGGTCGCATTCGCCCTCTTTTTTACCGGTACGTATATAGTACTCCACGGTACGTGTCACGGTGGTGCCTATCGCCAGGATAGGGGCATCGCTGTCGAGTACTGCTGCCGCCTCGTCACTGATATGGAAAAACTCCGAGTGCATCGGGTGATCGAGGATATTTTCGCTCTCTACGGGCTTGAATGTGCCTGCACCCACATGCAGCGTGACCTTGTGTGTTTGATGCCTTTTCTGCATTGCTTCAAAGAGTTCGGGGGTAAAGTGCAGGGATGCGGTAGGAGCAGCCACTGCACCTGCGTGTCGCGCAAAGAGAGTCTGGTAGTCCCTCTCATCCTCTTTGTTGTCTTCACGCTGCATATAGGGAGGCAGCGGAAGATGGCCGATCTTGTCAAGCAGGACTACCAGTGTTTCAAACCGCAGCGGCGTATGATCCTGCGTAAAAGTGACGGTACGGGTGCCGTCTTCATGCAGCTCCTCGACGGTTGCAACCAACCCCTCATCAAAGTAGAGTTTCATCCCTGCATGTACTTTGCCGCGGATCAGTGCCAGGGACCGGTAGGCATCAAGCGATTTGTTGAAGAGGAGTTCCACTTTGCCTCCTCCCAGTCCGCCGATCTTCTCTTTGTGACCGAAAATACGCGCTTTGATCACACGGGTGTCATTCAAAAAGACATGGCACGCCTCGGGTAGGTACTCCAAAAGATGGGCAAAGGTGGTATGGGTGATGGTATCGCTATGACGGTCATAGACCAGAAGTTTGGCACTGTCTCTGGGATAGACGGGTTTGGAGGCTATGAGCTCCGAGGGGAGTTCATAGTCGTAGTTTCCGGTGATGAGTTCTTCTTGTGTTGCCAAAGGTTAACTATCCTTCTTCTCTGCTGCTTCCTCGTCATCGTCTCCCTCGTACGGGTTGACCATACGTACGATAAGAATGGAGACTCCATAAAGAACGATAAGCGGGATTGCCATCAGAAGCTGCGTCAGTACATCCGGTGGTGTAAGCAGGGCTGCGAGAACAAAAATGATCACGATCGCATATTTGAAGAAATCCTTGAGCGTTTTGTCTGTCACCAGGCCCAGCAGTGCCAGGAAGTAGGCAAAGACCGGCAGCTCGAAGGCGATACCGAACCCCATCATGATCTTGGCGAAGAACCCTACATAATCTTCGATATTGATCAGCGGGGTATAAAGGAAGGAACCAAAGGTGATCAGGAACTGGAATCCAAACGGTGTGACGACATAATAGGAAAAAAGTACACCAACAAAGAACATGACCGACCCACCTGCGACAAACGGGATGATCATCTTCTTTTCATTCTCATAGAGCCCCGGAGAGACGAAGAGCCAGAGCTGATAAAGGATAAACGGCAGTGCGCCAAGCAGTGCAGCAAAGAAAGAGACCTTGAGCGCGACAAAGAAGACTCCCCCGATCTGGTGGGTCGTCACCATCCCTTCAAAGCTCTTTTTGCTGGCGTTCTCTACAGAGTGGTTGACATCATCCAGAAGGGTAACGAGTTGTGCTGTGGCATCTGCAGTGGCTTTGGCAGAGGAGGCAGCCTCTTTGAGCAGCGAAGCCAGTTCGGGATTCTCCTGTTTCCCTGCAAGATCGGAGGCCTGGGTCAGGTCGTCATGCAGTTTCCCTGCCGAGACTGAAGCCTCCTGCGCATAGGACTGGGCGCTCTCCGGCTGATACTTCGGTGTTTTGAGCGTGACCTCAGTGGTGTTCTGATCCTGTTGTATCTTCCACTCCGTAGCACTCTTGCTCTCTATGACCAGGCCTACCTGGGTGAGCGCATCATTGAGGGGCTGGGTAACCCAGGCAAGAATATGTTTGTGGAAAGTAAATGCGATCGCAAACATGATAAAGACAGAGATGACTGAAAGCCCGAGGCGTTTGCGCAGCTCGGCTAAATGGGGACGGAGGTCTTCAAACATCAGGCATCCCCGCTTTTCTTCTCTTTCTCTTCTGCTACAGAGCCTTTGGGTGTTCTGTCAGGCTGTGCATAAGGGTCAGGTTTCTTTGTTTTTATCTCGCTGTATTCCTGTTTGGGTTCGACCTGCGTAGCGATCTTCTCGTTATGTTCCGGGGCAGTGTTTTTCGCTTCTGCTTCAATCTGTTGTCTGTGTTTTTGCGCAGCGGTCATATCCGATGACACTTCCCGGGGAGCAAAATCATCATCAAGATCCTCCAGACTCAGGTTCTTAAAGCCTCTAAGCTCATCCGAAACTTCTGTAAGCTGTTTTTTGTAGTTCATTGCCTCTTCTTTGAGATCGGCGATCTTGATCTCTTCCTCAAGCGAACTTTTTGCCTCGCCTACGGTCTGTTTAATGCTTTTGATAAATTTTGCTATATCCACCATTGCCTGAGGCAGCTTGTCGGGCCCCAGAAAGAGGATGGCGATGATAGCGATAAGGACTAACTCAGTAAATCCGATTCCAAACATAAAATGCCTTCTTGTTTAATTGCTGTATTTTAACCAATTATCCTAAAATATAGAGTGCGAGCTCATCACTTAAAAAGTAATTTTGATTGAAGTATCGGCTTCCCTCGCGATGTAGTTTATTCTCTGCCAGAAGGGTCTCTGCCCTTGTTCTCATCGACTCGCTGAGTATCGTACTCTCGATGCCGACAGCACTGCGCAGCCCCAGAAAAATCCTTTCGGTCAGGAGATCATCTGCACTGAGCAGCTCTTCGCTGATCCGCATCGGATCGGAGATATAGGCGTGAATATCATTCTGCGGATAGAAACGGCGCTCTTTGAGAAAACCGACAGCACCTGCTCCTGCTCCGATATAGTTTTTGAGTTCCCAATACCCCTGGTTGTGTCTGCTTTGGTAGCGTCCGAAGTTGGAGATCTCATAGTGCTCAAAGCCTCGCTCCTTGATCCTGTCGGCAACAAAAAACGCCAGCGCTTCATTCTCCTGTCTGGCTTCGGGTGTCTGTGTGAACTTTGTCCCCTCTTCGATCGTGAGTTCATAGGCGGAGATATGATCGATCGGCAGCTCGAAAGCCTGTTCTATATCGGTGCGGATCAATGTTTTGGTGTCGTTCCGGTAATTATAGATCAGGTCCAGCGAGATATGCTCTATCCCCAGTTTGTGTGCCAGTATGATCGCCTCTTTTGCCTGTTTTGGGTTATGCGCACGGCCCAGGGCAGCAAGTTTTTTTTCATCAAAGCTCTGTACGCCGAAACTGATACGGTTGACCCCCAGTGACCGCATCCCCTCTATCCATGAAGCGGTTGCAGAGTTGGGATTGGCTTCAGTGGTGATCTCCGCATCCTTCCGAAGATAAGGTTGAAGCAGTGCAAAGATCGGTTCATAAAGATCAGGTGCCACGGTGGAAGGGGTGCCGCCCCCGATAAAGAGTGTCTCGATCGAACCTTTTTTCGCTTTAAAGCGTTCAAGTTCAAACTTCAGTTGTCTTTGAAGCGCATCCATATAGGCTTTGCGCGTATCAAACTTATCGACATAGGAGTTGAAGCTGCAGTAGTGACATTTTGAGTCACAGTAGGGGATATGGAGATAAGCAAGCAAATTACACCTTTTGGAGTCTTTTCAAAACTGAATATAACTCTATTTTAGATAAAATTTTATCAGAAAAAATTACTTTAGTTAAGTTGCGGAAGAGAAGATGCAGACAAAAAAGCGTTATCGCCCAAATGTTGCAGCTGTCATACTCTCCTCAAATTATCCAGATAAGTGCGAATTTTTTATCGCACATCGTAGTGATGTCAAAAATGTTTGGCAATTTCCGCAGGGGGGTATCGATGACGGAGAGACACCGTACGAAGCCCTGCAGAGGGAGTTGCTTGAAGAGATAGGGTGTGCAGAAGTCGAGATATTGGGGGAGTTTCCCGAGTGGATCACCTATGACTTTCCGGATTCGGCGAGAAGCAGGAAAATCTATCCCTATGACGGACAGACCCAGAAGTATTTTCTGGTGCGTTTGAAGGAGGGGGCGACGATCGATCTGAATGCATATGATATCCCGGAGTTTGAAGAGTATGACTTTGTTGCATATGAAGATGTGTTTAAGAAGGTGACCTATTTTAAACGTAAAGTCTATCGCAAAGTGATCGACTACTTTAAAGAAGAGGGTTTAATTTAAAATTTGAGAAAAGGCAAAAGATGTTAATCGTCCATAAGTATGGTGGAACTAGTGTTGGCGGTTTGGACCGTATAGAAAATGTAGCGTCCCGCGTGATCAAAGCGCGTGAAGAGGGACATGACCTGGTGGTAGTCGTTTCTGCAATGAGCGGTGAGACCAATAAGCTTGTAGGGTATGCGGAACACTTCAGCAGCAGCCCTGCGAAAAAAGAGATGGATATGCTTCTGAGCTCGGGGGAGAGAGTGACCGCAGCACTTCTTTCGATCGCGTTGCAGGCAAAAGGCTATGACGCTGTTGCGATGACGGGAAGACAGGCAGGAATAGTGACCGATGATGTCCACACCTATGCGCGTATCGAAGAGATCGATCCCAAGCCGATGAAGGATGCGATCGCTGAAGGAAAGATCGTGATCGTTGCCGGTTTCCAGGGGATCACAAAAGAGGGAAATGTCTCTACGCTCGGGCGAGGAGGTTCAGACCTTTCTGCCGTAGCGATCGCGGGTGCGATCGGGGCGGACCAGTGCGAGATCTACTCTGATGTAGATGGTATCTATACCACAGACCCGCGTATAGAACCAAGAGCAAAAAAGCTCGATACGATCTCTTATGATGAGATGCTTGAGATGTCAAGTCTCGGTGCGAAGGTTTTGCAGAACCGTTCGGTTGAATTGGCTAAGAAACTACATGTCAAACTGTATGCGAAAAGCAGTTTTAATGACAATGAGGGTACATTGATAACAGAGGAGAGTGAAAATATGGAAGCAGTTTTGGTAAGCGGTGTTGTATTGGACAGAAATCAGGCAAGAGTGACACTCAGAGGCGTCTCCGACAAGCCAGGAATCGCAGCGGAAATTTTTACGATGCTTGCAGAGAACAACATCAACGTTGATATGATCATCCAGAATGTGGCAACAGCAGACGGTGAAACGAATCTTGGATTTACCGTTCCTCAGAGTGAACTGGAGAATGCAAAGTCGGTGATCGAAAAATTTGATCATGATATCAAAGGGATGGACTTTGACGAGAAGATCTGCAAAGTGTCTGTAGTGGGTGTGGGGATGAAGTCCCACTCGGGTGTCGCAGCCAAAGCATTTTCGACCATGGCAGAGAACAACATCAATATCCAGATGATCGCCACTTCCGAGATCAAGATCTCTGTGGTCATTGATGAAAAGTACGGTGAACTTGCGATCCGTGCGCTGCATGAAGCTTATGAGTTAGACAAGTAATCCCGTGCAGCAGCTCTTAAAGTGGACACTGGACACGATCCGTGAGAAAGAGAGCGCTTTCTCGTGGATGGAAGAGCACCGTTTCGCATGGGCTCCTCTTGTCAACAGTGCAGTCTCTCAGATACTGGAGGGGAAAACGGTGCTGGTGATGACAGATGAACCGCGCCAATGGTTTGCAAAGTATATACTCCAAAAGGTCAATGACTTTGAAAAACACCGTCCTCTTTTGCCTTTTTACCCGCTTGGCGGATGTTTTCCGAATCTGCATACAGTGAAGGGCAAAGAGAAGATCCAGCTCCTCGAAGATATGCTGGATCTCTCCTATCCGAACGGCTATTATATCTGGTATATCGGAAAAGGGGACCACTCTGCTACCAAGATCGCTTATAGAAATGATGACAGCTTTTTATGGCTGATGGATGAAGAGGCACAAAACAGTTTCCACCTACGCAGCGCTGATCCTCTTCTGGATATCAAACTTCTGCAGCTTTACAGACTTTTTGATGAGACACTTTCTGCAGCACTTTTCGGTGATCTAGACTTAGAGTCATGAGCAGATTAGAACTTACCAGCCAGGTACTCATTACTCCCCGGATCGAAGAGACGATCAAAGCACTTGAAGCGCTGAAAAGCGATGAGCGCATCGTCAAGATCGTCAAAGAGGATAATTTTCTCGTTGAGGATGCCGCACTGGCGATAGAGAAAGCCTATCTTGCCAGCGAAGAGACCACGGTGATCATTCTTGCTGCACGTCTTTTCTCTCCTGTCGTGCAAAACAAACTGCTTAAAGTGATCGAAGAGCCTCCTCCGCATAAAGAGTTTATCCTGCTCACTCCAAGCAAGGCGACGATACTCGCTACGATACGTTCGCGTCTGCCGGTACATGTACTGGGCGACACTGTTTCGCATAAGGATTTGGGACTGGATCTTTCACAGCTCTCTTTGGAGACGGTCTATCCCTTTGTGCAGGAGCATAAACGCACAGCTGCTGCCGAGATGAAGCGGATCGTTGAGGATATCTCCAAGGCGGCGATGCGTTCGGGCAAGTTCAACCTGGATGATAAGACCCTGAAGCTCTTTTCTGATGCCTTTATGGCGCTTGACATGGGATCGCCCCCTTCCTTTGTGCTCAATACGCTGCTTCTGAAGCTGCTGGCAAAGAAAAAGCGCTAAAACGATTCAATGCGCAGCATTGAAAGTGAATAATTAATAGTGAAGAGTTGCGGTATGCTTTTAGACAAAAGCGAACTATTGATAGGAGATCATACGTATGCAAATCTATAAACTTGGTGAAATTAAAGATAAAGAAGCTGCACTCAGGGTACTCGGTGTGGAGAGTGGCGGTATCTCCATTATGGCGAAGAAAATGGAGTTGATGTGCTTTTATATCAAAGACCTCAAAACCCCTGCGGCGAATATCCTCAAGCAGGATGCACTGAGTATCGGTGCGGAGCTGGCAGTGCCCGGTGGGGTAATACTCTGTGAAAAACCTGCCTATGACTGTATCCTGATCGGAACCAAAAAGCATATCGAGATCCTCTCGCGCAAAGAGCTTGCGCAGCCTTTTGGGCTGAAGACTCTGGCAGGCGAACTGAAGAAGTTTCTCTCTGCAAAAAGCTACCCGACCCGTATTATGGGGATCATCAATGCCAATGATGACAGTTTTTTTGAGGGGAGCAGGTTTGTCGCCGGTGATGCAGTCTCCCGATGTGAAACGATGATAGCAGAGGGTGCGGAGATCATCGATATCGGTGCCGTCTCTTCGCGTCCAGGTGCGAAAGAGGTAAGCGCAGAGGAGGAGCTTGAGCGCATCAAACCGATCTGCGATGCCGTGCTTGAGCACAAACTCTACGAAAAAGCGCTCTTCAGTATCGACAGCTACACGCCGAGTGCGGTGGAGTATGCGCTCAAAAGCGGGTTCGGGCTGATCAACGATATCACCGGTGCCAGTAATGATGAGATCATCAAACTTGCCGTGAGATACAATGCAAAGCTCTGTATCATGCATATGCAGGGGACGCCTCAGACGATGCAGAAAGAGCCCTGCTATGAGGATGTGACAGCCGAGGTGAGTAGATTTTTTGAAGAGCGCATTGCTAAGTGTGAGGTGATGGGACTCAGCCGTGAGCAGATCATCCTCGATGTGGGGATAGGTTTCGGGAAAAGCCTGGAGCACAACCTGACGCTTTTAAAAAACATGCAGCACTTCACCCACTTTGGCTGCGAAGTGCTGATAGGGGCGAGCAGGAAATCGATGATCGACAAGATCATTCCGACACCGACTGAAGAGAGATTGCCGGGGACATTGGTGATCCATCTTAAAGCAGTGGAGAACGGCGCGAGTATCGTACGCTGCCATGACGTAGCGGAGCACAGACAGGCTCTGGCAGTACAGGAAGCATTGGGATCATGAAAAAAGCTGTTTGGGTATTACTCTTTTTAGCTGTTAGCGTGATAGGCGGAACAGCAGGTATCCTGTGGTTAAATGACTCAATAACGAATGAAGCCGCTTCAGATATTTATCATGATCTCTCTAAGATACCTGCAAAAAAAGCTGCATTGGTTCTGGGAACATCCAAATATTTTCATGGAAGAGAGAACTATTTTTATCACTATCGGATAGAAGCGGCAGCAAAACTTTTTAAACTAGGAAAGGTGAGGGCGATCGTCATCTCAGGTGATAACGGAAGTAAAACCTATGATGAACCTACGGATATGAAAGAGGACCTTATCAAAGCAGGTGTACCTGAAAAATACATCACCCTAGATTATGCCGGGTTTCGTACTCTGGATTCTATCGTAAGGGCTGAGGCGATCTTTGGTCTGAAGGACTATATTATTGTTTCACAGAAGTTTCATTTGGAGAGAGCTTTATATATCGCGAAGGCCAAAGGGCAGAAAGTCATAGGCTTTGCCGCAAATGATTTGAAAAATACCTATGCAGCCCAAAAAATGAAAATAAGGGAATATCTGGCTAGGAGCAAAGCATTTTTGGATATCAATATCTTACATACAGACCCAAAATTCTATGGAAAAAAAGAGAAGGTAACGTATAAACTATGACACAAGAACAATATCAAGACAAGGTAGCACTTCTTAAAAAATGGGCGTATGCCTACTATGTAGAGGACAATCCCGTTGCCAGCGATGAGGAGTATGACAGGCTCTATCATGAAGTGCTGGAGTATGAGAAAGCGCATCCCGATGAGGTGGCTGAGGACTCACCGACCAAACGTGTCGGCGGTATCGTACGTGAGGAGTTCACCAAAGCGAAGCATATCAAACGTATGTGGAGCATGGAGGATGTCTTTGACAGCGAAGAGGTCAAAGAGTGGCTGGAGCGTGTCGAGAAAAATATCGGGGAGTGCGAGTACTTCTGCGAACCGAAATTTGACGGGGCGAGTCTGAACCTGCTCTATGAGGGTGGCAAGCTGGTCCGTGCGATCACACGCGGGGACGGCCTCGTCGGCGAAGAGGTGACCGACAATGTACGTACGATCCGCTCGGTGCCGCTGACGATCGGTTATGAGGGGTTGATCGAGATCCGCGGTGAAGTGGTGATCCGCAAAGATGACTTTGAGAAGATCAATGCAGAGCGTCTGGAAAAGGGAGAAAGCCTCTTTGCTAATCCCCGCAATGCTGCTGCGGGGAGCCTGAGACAGCTTGACAGTTCCATCACGGCGAAGCGGAGGCTGGTCTTCTACCCCTGGGGGCTTGGGGAAAACTCCCTGAAGCAAAAGAAGCTCTCCGAGAAGATGGCGTATGTCTATACACTTGGCTTTCTGGAGCCGCCTTTTGCGAAAGATTGTCAAGGGATCGAAGAGATCGAGGCGTTTTACCGGATGCTGATCGCCAAACGTGACGAGATACCGATGATGATGGACGGGATGGTGCTCAAGGTCGATGAGGTGGAGAAACAGGAGGAGTTGGGCTATACCGTCAAGTTCCCCAAATGGATGTGCGCCTACAAGTTCCCTGCGGTCGAGAAGGTGACGAAGATCAAGGCGATCACCCTTCAGGTAGGGCGTACGGGTGTGGTCACTCCGGTAGCGGAGATCGAACCGGTTAATATCGAAGGGGCGATGGTCAGCCGTGCTACGCTGCACAACTTTGACGAGATCGAGCGCAAAGATATCCGTATCGGTGACAGTGTCATCATTATCCGCAGCGGAGATGTGATCCCCAAGATCATCAAGGTGCTCGAAGAGCGCAGAGACGGTACGGAAATCAGGGTAGAACGTCCCACCGAGTGTCCGACCTGCGGGAGTGAACTGCTCGATGAGGGGGCATTGATCAAGTGCCAAAACCTCCACTGCCCCGACCGTGTGATCAACTCCATCATTCACTTCGCGCGCAAAGGGTGTATGAATATCGACGGGCTGGGGAGCAAGATCGTGGAGCTTCTGGTCAAAGAGGGGATCATCAAGGATATCCTCGATCTCTACTTTATCACGTATGAAGACCTCGAAGGGCTGGAAGGGTTTAAGGAGAAGCGTATCAACAATCTTCTGGATGCGATCCAGGCGACAAAAGGGGCACCGCTCTACCGCCTGATCAATGCGATGGGTATCGAGCATATCGGTGAAGTGGCGAGTAAAGCATTGGCGCTGAAGTTTGGGCTGGGTATCGTGGACGCAACCTATGAGCAGATCGTTGCGATAGACGGTATCGGTGAAGAGATGGCAAACTCTCTGCTGGAGTTTATGCGGGTCAACCATGATTTTGTCCTGAAGCTGTTTGAGACGATCCAGCCGACAGTCGAAGAGAAAGTCGAGGCAGAAGAGAACCCGTTCAAAGGCAAAACAGTGGTTCTTACCGGTACGATGAGCGAAAGCCGCGGCGCGATCAAAGAGATGCTGGAAGGGCTTGGTGCCAAAGTGAGCGGTTCTGTGAGCAAGAAGACAGACTTCGTCATCTACGGCGAGGATGCGGGAAGCAAACTGGACAAGGCCGAGAGTCTGGGGGTCGCGACACTGACCGAAGATGAGATGAAGGCGATGCTGTAAAGCGTATCTATCAAAAGATCAATAGGCAGACGGGTTGGATCATTCTCCAGAGCGATTGATTGAAAATGAATCTTTTGAATAGTTAAACATACAGCAGGGTTTTTGCATTATAATTGCGAAAAAATTCAGGAATGACGATGCCCGGAGCGCAAAACAGTACCCGTTATCTGGTCGGTATGATCGTTGCGATGCTGTTGTGGGGTTTGGCCTGGACGGCAGGAAAGATGGCAGCATCGCATGCGACTCCTCAGGTAGCGGGATTTTGGCGTTACGCTATCTCTTTTTTAAGTATCCTTCCTGTGATCTGGATGATGAAGATCCCTTTCAAAACAGATGCCAAAGGTGTATTCTATATGGTTGCTGCCGGGCTTTTGACCGCTCTCTTCAACTATCTTTTCTTTGCAGGGCTTGCGCATGGAGAAGCGGGATATGGCGGAACGATGGTGACCGCACTCTCTCCGATCGTAACCTATATGATCTCCATCGCTTTTTTGGGAATAACAGTAACCTTTTGGCAGATTAGCGCACTTGCCATAGGGATAGCGGGTGCACTGATACTGCTCAGGGTTCCTTTTGCAGGGCTGGGCTTTTTAAATGTAGAGAGCATCTACTTTTTGGGATGTGCTGTCGTCTGGGCAGTGGTAACGATATTTGCGCAAAAGGCATCCCGGAGAGCCCATCCCATGTTCTATACGACGGTCGTCTTCGGCGTAGCCGCACTGACCAATATGCTTGTGGCACTTCCATATCACCCCTTTGACTTCGCTTCCTATGACAGCCTCTTTTGGTGGACGATACTTTTTATAGGCTTGTTCCCGGGGACATTCAGTACAGCACTCTATTTTATCTCAGCAGGGAAGATAGGCGCACACAATACCGGTGTGTTTATGTTCATTGTTCCGGTAGGTGCTATCGTGTCAAGCTGGATCGTTTACGACGAAAAGATTGCAATGTCAACGATAGCAGGTTGTCTGCTTGCCTTCGCAGCTGTGGTACTGTTCAATGTGAAAAGAAACAAAAGCATATAAAGGCAGCAGAGAGTACCTGCACCGTAGCAGCGCGATTTTCATACGAGTGGGTTTCAAAAACGGTAGAGCGCTCCAAAATCATGTTATAATATTATTGTATAAAATTATATAGATAAATTTAATCTTTTAATTTTATCTGAAACTGTTGGTGCATGGTGGAAGTTGTAAGAACTTTTGCGATGGATATTCAACAATCATCCTCTGAAAGGGGATAGAATGAAAGAAGTAGCAAACATAATTGCAGCCGTTACGGTCGGAATTGGCTTTCTTTGCGCAGAGGGTGCGCCTAAAACTTATCCTGGCGGAAAACTTGGAAAAATGGTTAAATTGGGAGAGGATATATTACTTCATACCAATACACACCCTTTAACCAAGGATTTTGTAGGCAATAAACTGACCTGCGTAAACTGCCATTTGTCTGGAGCAGACGGAAAACCGGGAACCGGTATGGGAATGTCGACATTGATTGGAACTGCAACGGCTTTCCCGGCATTTTCAGGCAGAGAAAAGACGGTACAGACACTCCAGGATCGGGCAAATAACTGTTTTATGAGAAGTATGCACGGAAAACGTCTTATAGTGGACAGCGAGGCGAGTATTGCGATTGCAGCCTATATTACATGGCTGTCTACAGGATTATCAATCCAAATGAATGATGAATACCCGATAGGCCCCCTCAATATGAAAAAGTTTATGCAAAGTGATAAGTTTGCCTTGATTCAGTTCAATGCAACACATCAAAATTATCTCAAGGGACAAACCATCTATAAAAAGAAATGTGCGCAATGTCATGGGATGGATGGGGCCGGTAATGAAGAGAATCCCCCATTATGGGGTAAAGATGCCAATGGACAATGGCTCTCTTACAATACGGGGGCTACTATGAGCAAGCTTGATAAAGCACCGGTATGGATACAGTCAAATATGCCTTTAAAGGAAGCCGGAACATTAACTGATCAGGAAGCAGCGGATGTCACACTTTATATCAATGCCCAGGAAAGGGCAGATTTTGATCTGAAAAAAGGTTTACTTCCTAAAGAGGAAATGGGCCATTACAATTCGGCTGTATTAGAGGAACACCAGTCGGTAAGAAAAAACTTTGAAAATTTCGATTTGGATATCGACGTGATCAGAGGTGATAAAAAAATCAAATAAATATGAATTTCTGTAACTTAGCGGAAGGAACTTTTCAAATGTTTCTACACAGCAGTTGATTATCGGATGATGTTATAATTACGCAACAATAAATATTCGTATTTAAAATTTTTATATTAAAGAAAAGAATGATGAGACTGGATAAATACCTCGTTGAGGAGTGCTACTTTGAGAGCCGAAACCGTGCTTTGGATGCGATCAAATCGGGTAAGGTGACAGTAGACGGAAAGAAGGTGAAGGCATCACACCAGATCACGCCCGATACACAGGTGGAAGTAGAAGATGCAAAGTTCTATGTGAGTCGTGCTGCACGCAAACTGGAGAGCTTCCTGGAGGAATATCCAATGGAGCTGAAGGGGAAACGCGCACTGGATATCGGCTCGAGCACGGGCGGCTTTGCACAGATATTGCTGGAGCATGGTGCAGGATCACTGGCCTGTGTGGATGTGGGAAGCAATCAGTTGCATGTTTCACTGAGGGAGGATGAGAGACTCTCTCTGTTTGAAGAGACCGATATCCGTGATTTTACAGATGAAAAAGGGTTTGAGGTGGTCACCTGCGATGTCTCTTTTATCTCTGTTCTGCAGATCATCGATGATATCGACAGGTTGAGTACGAAAGATATCATTATCCTCTACAAACCCCAGTTTGAAGTAGGGCGTGAAGTAAAAAGAGACAGTAAAGGCGTGGTGCAGGACAGTGATGCGATCCGCAAGCGAAAAGAGGAGTTTGAAGCGCATGCCAATCGCCTGGGATGGGAACTGAAGTATCAGAGTGCTTCATCTATAGCTGGCAAGTCAGGGAATCAAGAGTACCTGTTTCACTTTATAAAAATTAAAAATTAAAAATTAAAAATTAAAAGTAGAAATTTGAAATTACTCAATAAGATTAAAAGCATTGCCATCGGTTCTTTTGACGGGATTCACCTTGGTCATCAGGCTTTGATCGCACAGGCAGAAGCGATCGTGATCATTGAGAGAAACAGCGGCTATCTGACCCCGGGATATAAGCGCAGCTGCTATACCGATAAGATCTGCTGCTTTTACCATTTTGACAAGATCAAGGGTTTGACCCCGGAAGCGTTTGTCGCAAGATTGCTGGAGGATTTTCCTCTTCTTGAAAGGATCATCGTGGGGTATGACTTTCATTTCGGAAAAGAAAAAAGAGGAGATGCCGCACTGCTTCAGACGCTTTTTGACGGGGAGATAAGGGTAGTGGAACAGGTCTGCTATGAGGGGATACCCGTACACTCCCGTACGATCAAAGCATATCTAAGGGAGGGAAGGATGAAGATGGCCAATGCGCTGCTGGGAAGAAGTTATCAGATCGAGGGGGAAGTGATACCTGGGCAGGGGCTTGGGAAAAAATCTTTTGTCCCTACGCTCAATCTCGCTGTTGACCATTATCAGCTGCCCCTTGAAGGGGTCTATGCCACACGTACCAGGTTGGATGATGTATGGCATGATTCGGTGAGCTTTGTGGGAAACCGTATTACCACAGGTGGCAGTTTCGCGGTTGAAACACACATACTCGATCAGGAGATATATGAGGAACATAGCAGTGTATCTCTTCTTTTTGTGGACCTGCTCCGCATCAACAAAAAGTTTGACAGCTTTGAGGCTCTGAAAATGCAGATCGAAGAGGATATCAAAAGGGCTAAAGAACTGTTGGGATGAAAAATATCTTTTTAACTCTGCTTGCCTCTTTTGGTGTGATTTATATGGTTGGCGGTGTGCTGCTTTATATTTTTCAAAGCAGTTTTATCTACTATCCGACTCCGGCGGTGAACCATCCATTCTCTGAAAAAACCTTTACACATGATGGTGAAACGATCAGGGTGATCACTCTGAATGAGGGGAAAAGCAAGGCCATTGTCTACTTTGGCGGTAACGGTGAGTCCGTAGCCTATAGCGCTGAAGATTTTTATGAAAAATTTCCCGGGTATACCGTCTATCTGGTCAACTACAGAGGATATGGCGGAAGCAGCGGTAGACCGACACAGGCAGGATTATTCAGCGATGCGTTGGCTATCTATGACAAGCTCAAAAAGGATCATCAGCAGATCATTGCTATTGGACGGAGTTTGGGTTCAGGGGTTGCCGTTTACCTTGCCTCACAAAGAGAGGTGGAAAAGCTGGTGTTGGTCACCCCTTTTGACAGTCTCCAGAGTGTTGCCCAGGAAATCTATCCGATCTTTCCCATGTCACTTATTTTGAAAGAGAGCTATCGCAGTACAGAGTATGCTGAAAAAGTCACTGCAAAGAAGATACTGATGCTTATTGCCCGGGAGGACAGGATCATACCTCCAGAGCATGCCTATAGACTTGCCAAAGCATTTACTCACACGGAGCTTATGATCGAAGTGATAGAGGAGAGAGGGCATAATACCATCTCCTATGATCAGAGGTATTACAGTCTACTAAAAGAGTTTATCGACTGATATTCTTGATGATGCAGTGTAGAGACAGTTTGACTTAGATGATATAGTTGAATGTTTTATTGGACACTCTCTCTTTAGAAAGGGTACCGTTAAGTTGATAGCATTGTGTGTTGGGCTGCGCATATTCAATGCGGTTCTTACCGCTTTTTTTTGCCCTGTACATCGCGTGGTCGGCTGCTTTGATCAATAGTTCAGGACTTATGCCGTCATAGGGATAGATCGAAGCACCGATGCTCATACCCACATCTATGATCTTCCCGTCGATCATGCAAGGTGTTGAGGTAAGATGATTGATCCTCTTAAGCACCCTGTCAAGATAGTTAAAATTTTCAAGCTCCTCTATGAGGATCACAAACTCATCCCCACCAAAACGACAGACGGTATCCTCTCCTCTCAGAAGCTCCTCGAGGTAGGAACCTACACGTTTGAGTATCTCATCACCTGCCGTATGGCCGTAAGTATCATTGATCGGTTTGAAGTTGTCCAGGTCACAGAAGATAAGGCCGATATGTTTTTCAAAACGTTTGGCATGTTCTATCGCGTGATCCAACCTGTCATTGAACAGAATTCTGTTGGAGAGTCCGGTGAGGGGATCATGTGTTGCAAGAAAAGCCTGTTCTTGTGCGTCTTTGCGGTGGTGTGTTACATCGGAAAATACAGCGATGTGATTTTCTATCTTTCCCTGGCTGTCCCTGATCGTATTGATACTCAACCACTCTATATATATCTCGCCATTTTTTTTACGGTTGGTGATCTCCCCCTGCCAGTACCCTTCATTGTGCAGCTGATCCCACATCTTTTGATAGAACTGCTTATCATGGTTGCCTGATTTGAGAATTCTGGGATTTTTACCAATGATACTCTTACGATCATATCCTGTAATCTCCAGGCAGGCATCATTGACCTGGATGATGGTATTGTTGCATCGGTGATCACGACACCATCCATCGTATGTCTTAAAACAGCTGAAGACATCTCCAGAGATTTGCGGTTCTGGCTGCTGTTGATCGCTGACCCGATAATGGAGGCGGCAGTACTGAGCATTTCGACATTGCTCTCCTGAAGTACTTCGGTATGACCGTTTCCTATGCCTAAAAACCCCCACCATTGGTCCTGCACAAATATCGGCAAGATCAGCAAAGAGTTGATTTTGAAGAGATCGAGAAGTTTGGTTTTTGACTTGTCATAGTCGCTTTTTCGTCCGTTGACCAGTTGGTTTTTTTGCAATTTGTTTTTCCATCGCATGAGATGGTGTTTTCGATAGTGAATCTTTTCTTTCCCTCTTGCCTGTTCGTTATCGTTGATGTAAAGCAGTTTTTGGGCAGAGGAATATGTTTCGTCCTGTTCATTTTTATAGATAAAGATACAGGAGGCGCGGGATGCCTCTTTGAGATGGTTCATCTCAAGGTGGAGTGCCACCATCCAGTCTGGCTGTTGTAAAAAGCTGTATGACATCTCATTGATCGCATGCAAAATGTCTTCTTGCCGCTGCAGTTCGTAACGGGCTTCTCTCTTTTCTATGATATCGTGATGCAGCTGCTGGATGGTTTTGGAAAAACTTTTGGATTCAAAGGGTTTGGAGAGGAACTGGTTGACACCCAGTTCGATCGCTTTGAGCAGGATATCTCGCTTTTCAAAGTCGGTAAAGAGGGCTATTTTGACATCCTCATCCTCTTTTCGTATCTCCTCAACCATTTGGAGGCCATTCATGCGCGGCATATTGATATCGGAGAGAATAATGTCGGGATGGTACTTTACATAGGAGGATAAGCCTTCAACTCCGTCTGATGCCAGATAGATCTTATCCGCATAAGGTTTCAGCATATGATGCAGTATTGATATCGTCGTTTTATCGTCATCGACGATAAGTATTCCCAGCTCTTCCATTTGACTATTCTAATAGGATAAACCTTTGATATAAATAAATAATATAACTCTTGCAAGAGAATGGTTACAAAGCTGAAGTTTTCTTCAAACGACTACTTCCGGAACGATTGGGTATAATATCAGGAAAATAAAGATAGCGAAGAGCGAACAGGATGAAAGATAAAGTATTCGACAAACCGATAGAGAAGAAATTTGAATTTGATGAAGCCGTCGCTTCTGTTTTTGACGATATGCTCAGCCGCTCAGTTCCTTTTTATGATGAGGTACGCAAGCTGATCGTTTCTATCATTCTGGCCGAAGAGGGCGAAGGTAAGCGCGTACTAGACCTGGGGTCCTCCACGGCAAAGTTTCTGCTTGACCTTGACAGTAAACTCACTGCGAAGATGTACCTCAAGGGGATTGACAACTCCCAGGCGATGCTTGATCGTGCAAAGCAGAAGAGCCAGGCATTCGGTGCGGATATCGACCTGGAGCTTGCCGACATGCTGACCTACCCGTTTGGCGGAGAAGATATCGTGGTATCCAACTATACCCTTCAGTTTATCCGTCCGATGCAGCGTCCGGAGCTGGTGAAGAAGATCTATGATGGGTTGAACGAAGGGGGGATGTTCATCTTCTCGGAAAAGGTGGTCTTTGAAGACAAAAAGCTCGATAAGCAGCTTATTGATATCTACTACAGCTATAAAAAAGAGCAGGGATACAGCGAATATGAGATCGCCCAGAAGCGTGAAGCGCTTGAGAATGTTCTCATCCCGTTCACGATAGAAGAGAATATCCAGATGTGTGAAAAAGCGGGCTTCAGACACATCTCAACCCTCTTTCAGTGGGCAAACTTTGTCACCTTTATAGCAAAAAAATAGATGTGAATAAACCTGCTTTTGAGTACTTCCCTAAAATACGGGTTGCATTATTTAATATGAGTTATTCACAACTTATTCACACAGGTGAATAACTTAAATGACGATAAAACAAGATAATTTTTTAGACTTTTTTTTGGAAATGTTACTTTTTTGATTTGATCATCATTTTGATCATTTGGAGCAGTTCTTTTTGCATAATATACTGCCTTGCAAAAGTGCCTTTTCTCACTCTAAGGTTTTTGGAGGCGGGCATAAGCTATAATCAACCAATTTATTTTAGAAGGAATGATGATGAGTTGGACACCGAGTAGCTGGAGAGCATTTCCTATCAAGCAACAACCAACCTATACAGACCAGGAGGCCCTTAAGGCCGTAGAAAAAGAACTGAGTTCTTATCCTCCGCTTATCTTTGCAGGAGAAGCAAGAAGACTCAAAGAGAAACTAGCTGCAGCGGGAAGAGGAGAGGCGATGCTGCTCCAGGGCGGGGATTGTGCCGAAAGTTTCTCGGACTTTAATGCGCAGAGTATCAAGAACCTTTTCAGACTTATGCTTCAGATGAATATGGTACTGATGTATTCGACAGGCAAACCTATCGTAAAGGTAGGCCGTATTGCGGGGCAGTTCGCAAAGCCGAGAAGTGCAGATTTTGAAGAGATCGATGGGGTAAAGCTTCCCTCTTACCGCGGAGATATCATCAACAGTATTGAATTTACGGAAGAGGCGAGAGCTCCGAAACCTGAAAATATGATCAGGGCGTATAACCAGTCTGCAGCGACACTCAACCTTCTCAGGGCATTTTCCAGAGGGGGGATGGCTGACCTTAAGAAAGTGCACCAGTGGAACCTTGACTTTATCAAAGACAATCCGCTTGGGCAGAAATATGATGAACTCAGCGATAAGATCGACAGTGCGATGAAGTTTATGTCTGCATGCGGTTTGACAAGCGATATCATGCCGCAGCTTCAGCAGACAACGGTCTATACATCGCATGAAGCATTGCTGCTCAACTATGAAGAGGCATTGACAAGGCTTGACAGTGAGACGGGCGAATATTATGACTGTTCTGCGCATATGCTCTGGATCGGTGACCGAACCAGAGACCTCAAAGAAGCGCATATCGAATACTTCAGGGGGATTGCGAACCCCATCGGTTGCAAAGTGGGACCGTCTATGGGTGAGGATGAGCTTATCGCGCTGATTGATGCGCTCAATCCTAACAACGAAGAGGGAAGGCTGAACCTTATAGTGCGCATGGGTGCCGACAAGATACGTGAATACTTCCCGAAACTGCTTAAGCGTGTGAGAGATGAGGGAAGGAATGTGGTATGGTCCTGTGATCCGATGCATGGAAATGTGGAGAAGAGTTCAACAGGATTTAAGACCAGAGACTTTGCCAACATTCTGAGCGAAGTGGAACAGTTCTTTGCGATCCATAAAGAGATGGGAACAGTGGGTGCAGGGATCCACCTTGAGATGACAGGCAATGATGTGACAGAGTGTACGGGAAGTACCTCCTGTGCGATCACGGCAGAGGGGCTTGCCAGCCGTTATCATACACAGTGTGACCCGAGGCTGAATGCTTCCCAGGCGCTTGAACTGGCGTTTATGCTCTCTGATACGATTGAGTAATATCTCTTTCTGTCCCGGATTTTACCGGGATAGAGCCTATTTTTCTGTGGAAGAGGGTTACTTTTTGACCGTGAAGCGGTTGATCCCTTCCCTGTATTCATATTCCAGCCCCATCTTGTGAATATCCAGAATACTTTTTACGATATAGAGCCCCAATCCCAACCCTTTTTTAGAAGTATGGAATGGTTTGAAGTAGTTCTCCAGCGGTTCACTCAGCATCTCCCCCCTGTTTTCTATCACGATACACCCCTTCGCGATAATCACTTTGATATGCTTGTCGGTACTGTATTTGATCCCGTTATCCAGAAGATTTTTGAGCGTAAGTGTGAAAAGTTCAAAATCGACCTCCAGTTTAAAATCTTCGATGGTTTCGATCGTGATGTGCTGTTTTGGATTTTCAAACATCAGAAGATCGATACTCGCCTCGACCAGATCGGAGGCCTTATAAGGCTTGATGGAGAGCTGGAAGTTCTTTGAGGTGATCTGTTCTATCTTCGCGAACTCGTCGATCAGCAGATTCAGCCTCTCAAAGATACTGTGCATACGGGCTTTGTTCTTCTCATCGGGAAGCATTTCGCTTACAAGCCTTCCTTTCCCGATAGGTGTCTTAAGCTCATGCATAATGGCACGCAAAAAGAGCTGACGCGACTGCAACAGCTCCCGGATCATCTCAACGGCATGATCAAACTCATTAGCCACTTCGGCGATCTCATCCTTTTTGTCACTTTTACAGGAGATATTGAGATTCCCCTGCGAGAAGGTCTTGATCTTGTTTTTGAGTACCGAGAGGGGCTTTAGGCTGCGTATGATCCACATATAGAGCATGAGGATAAGAACAAATACGATGAAAAATACAATGATCCTTTTGAAGGGGAATTGCATCTTGTTTTTATTTTCTAGGATCAATTGAAAGCGGTCATTGTTGATCAGCAGTACACGTTTTAGCCGGAAAGTATCCACGGCATAACGCTTGTACTGTCCTTTCTCCTTGAAAAAGCTTTCGATCTGAACAAGCATCCCTTTATCCGTGATCAGGGACATATTCTGTGCATCGAGGTAGGCTTCATCGATTTTTCCGGTCTGGAGATAATAGCTGTAGATATAATGGACGATCTCCCGTTCCTGTGCTTCTGTCTGCTCCAAATGCTGGCTTTGGTCATATTTGATCGATGCCATAAAGAGTGCGGCAAGCAGCACAAAGGTGACGGAAAATACCAGATTGATCTTATTGCGTAGTGAAGTCATCAAACGAGTTTATAGCCCACACCGCGAACGGCTTGGATACGTTTGGGATCTCCCAGCTTGGATCGTATCTTTGAGATGATCACATCAAGGCTTTTGCCTTGCGAGTCGATACTCATCGTTGCGGAAGCGTTGATGATCTGCTCGCGAGACTGGGTGATGCCCTGATGTTTGACAAGTAGAGAGAGGACCTCAAACTCAGCCGGGGTCAGTGAGAGTGCCTGTCCCTGAAAATAGATCGTGTCACCCTTGATCTCAAAGTCACTCTTTGGGAGGGTATCACCGCTCTCTTTGATTTTAGAGTAGCGTCTCAGCAAAGAGGTGATGCGTGCATACATCTCTTTGGGGTCATAGGGTTTTGGCAGATAATCATCCGCACCCAGAGCAAGGGCTTTGACCTTGTCATTGATATCGGAGCGCGCGGAGGAGATAATCACGGGGATATCATATTTGCGTACGATCTCTTCACACGCTTCAAGTCCGTCCATTCCGGGCAGTGTCAGATCAAGAATAGCCAGATCAAACTTTTTCACACCTGCACTGAGTCCCAGGTAGGGGTCTTCATAGTTGGTGACCTTGATATCATACTGAGCCAGATATTCACTGAGAAGTTCTGCAAATTCCGGATCATCTTCTATCATAAGGATATTGATCATCTATACTCCTTTATTTGTCCTAATTGTAATCTTTTAAGGTTAATCATAATCAAATGCTTTTATGTTTTTCATCAGTTGCGGCCGGAAGCTTGACAACGAATTCCGTGCCGTCATCAGCATGATGAAACTCGATGGAGCCCTCCAGGTGTTGTTCCACGATCACCTTGGACATATAGAGCCCGATCCCGGTACCATCCTTCTCTTTGGTGGTGAAATAGGGTTCAAAGATCTTCTCCCGGATCTTTTCAGGGATACCTCCACCATTATCAGTGATTTGGATCGAGATATACTTATCTGTGGTATTGACATGAATGGCAATTTTGCCATGCTCTTTTCTATAACTGCCGATCGCATCTTTGGCATTTTTGATCAGGTTGAGTATCACCTGTTTGATCTCATTGGGGTAGGAGAAGATAGGCTTGAGAGGATGCTCTATGGTAATTTCAAGAGAGATATTATCACTGAGAAGCTGGTCACCGATAATGGATTTGAGAGAGGAGATCACTTCGACGATATCGGTGATCTCTTTTTCTCTGTTCGGTCGGAAAAATTCTCGAAAGTCATTGATCGTGGTACTGAGATGTTCGATGTAGGTATTGATATCTTTTAGCTTTGACTCGAGTGTTTCACGGTCGAGTATATTCAGCTGGCTTTTTAGAAGAAGTGAGGAGCTCACCGAAGAGATCGTGTTGAGGGGTTGTCTCCACTGGTGTGCGATCATATTGATCATCTCACCCATCTGGGCCAGTTTGGATTGATGCAGAAGCAGTTGGTCCTTTTCCCTGTTTTTTGCCACTTCTTGCTGTATGATCGATTTTTGTTTCTGGTTCAGCTCCATCAGCTCTTCGGTAGTCTGTGCGATCAGATGTGAAAGTGCATTGACTGTCTGTACCGAATCGTTGTACTCCAGGGGTGGGGTGACTTTGGGGATGTATGTCCTGATCCCCGGTCTTTCGCTCAAGGTCAACAGGGTCAGTGACTGATTCAGCAGCCCCGCCTGATTGCATGAGTGGAAGAACTCCCCGTAGGTGAAAAATCCGTTGACGTTTACTGCATCGATACTGAGATTGAGTTCACTTTTGAGATGTTCTCCAAGGAGTCTTCTGCGTGCCATGCAGGAGTAGATAAAGATCGACTCGGCAGGAAGCATCTGTGTTTTGTTCAGGACCTGCTCTCTGTGGTAGAGTATATGTTCCGTATTCCCATATCCAAAGTGGACCTTCTCCCCTTCTTTTAGATTGCCGGCAAAGGAGAGGGATCCATCGGAGTGTTTTCTCACGACCGCTCTGGCGGTATCGACGCCGTCCCTTTGGATAATCAGAGGAAACTCTACGCCAGTAGAGGGAAGCTTGTCCCGAATCTCGTCTCCCAGGTACTTGGCATAGACTTCAGTGGCATTCATGCCGTCTATGGTATAGACTCTATTTTTATCACATTTGGTGATGGTAAGCGTTTTTCCTATCTTCTGCCATCCGAAACTGTTACAGTTGGATACGATAAGGTCATTGCCCCAGAGTATGGCGGAAACTGCGCCGTGGGAAGCGATACCTTTGTCGCAAAAGACATAGGTCTGTTTAAATTGACCATTGTCTCCGGCCAACCCTCCTGCAATGATCACATCACGGTTGACGCCGGAGAGACCATTGAGGAACTCCTCTCCGTTAGTATGAAGCCCGTCTGTCAGACAGATGGCCGCTTTGATCTTCTTATCGGAAGGAAACTGGCGTGCGAGTGATTGCCCCAAGCTGTAACTGTAGGGAATGTTCTCGCTGATATAGGTCTCCAGGAAGGTCGTATCGAATACCGAAAAGGAGATCAGCGTATCAAGCTGGAGTATCCTGTTATTGTCAATGATCCCGTCACTTGTTGCGCCGATGATTTTGCTTTGCGGAAGGAGGGAGAGAAGGTTGTCGATCAGTTCAGTGATGAATTGCCTGTCGATGATCCCCGTAAACACCTGTATAAGGATATGTTCATGATGTGTCAGGCCCTGTGCTTGGACAAATGTTCCCAGCTGTGCATTGTCTGTATAGGTCAAGCTAACTGTTCTCATGGATCTCCATAAGAGGAACAGCGTAAGTGCTATTGGTGGGGATAGAGTGATTCATTGATCTTGTATCCCAAGGTTTTATTGTTGACGATAAAGTTCTCCGGCATCTTGCTCTTAAATCTTTTGAGAATGCCGTGTATGGAGTGGCTGCTGAAATCTTTAAGTGGATTATCGAAAAAGAGATGATCAAAAATCTGTTCAACCGACAAGTATTGCTGCGTGTTGTTTAAAAAGAGATCGAGAAGTTTTGTTTCGTTCTGCGTGAGCATGATCTCTTGCTCTGCATTGAAGAGTCTTTTGTTCTGAGCGTCATATCGGTAGCTCTGCGCAAAGGTATACTCTCCTCTCTCCAGTTCCTTTTTGAAGATCTTATGGAGTTGGCAAAGTATCTCATCAAGCATCAAGGGTTTTTTGATAAACCCATTGACAGTGAGATTGATCAAAGGAATAAGGTACTCTTCATTCTGGTAGGCCGAGAGAATGAGCGTCTTTTGATCTGGATTGATCTTGTAGATCGATTCTATCATATGGATACCGTTGATCTGCGGCATCTGGATATCTGTGATGACCAGATCGAAGTAGCAGCCGGTATCACTGTGCTCATTAATATAACAGCTGAAGCCCTCTTTCCCGTTATCCGCAGTTATAACCCTGCCGAAGATATCTTCGAAGAGGGGCATGGAAGCAAGTTGGTTTTCTTTGTGATCTTCTACGTAGAGTACCTTCAGCGTTTTGCAATAGGGTATAAGCTGCTGTAAGAGAGTTGTCTCTGCCATATATTGCCTTCAAAAGGTAGGTTTATTGTCGCGTTATACTTTATAC
>Ga0116197_1000026_pt1 | contig 28553 bp, 26 predicted proteins | sample ZodSprsou2mmetaG_FD_94480 | JGI IMG/M metagenome (GOLD analysis project Ga0116197, IMG submission 94480) | Hot spring sediment microbial communities from Zodletone spring, Oklahoma to study Microbial Dark Matter (Phase II) - Zodletone Spring... ...
ATTTATAATAATAAATATTTTATAATTTCTCGTATACAATATTTTTTCTTCGAACTATCTCATTAAAGTTTACATTAACATAATGCTTCCTTTTCCAACTCCCGTTCATTTTATAACCTTATGAAATGTCAAAAATTTTTATATATTTTTTATTTTATAAAAAATATCTTTTAACTTTTAATAATCAATGTTTATTTCAGATATTTTTTGCTTTTAAAATACCCAAATAAACTTTTTTATCACACTTTATACTTCTTTGCATTATAAATATACACATGATAAAATATATTAAAGCTTTTCAATCATCTTAAAAAATTAGTTAGCTTAATATTTATGGACGTTTATCGAAATGAAAAATATACAAATGAATAATCTAAAGAATGAAAGTTATTCTTTAAAGAATCAAAGTTTAGGGGAGGAAATCGCCAACAGCATTACTCACGGTATCGGGGCAGGTTTAAGTATTGCTGCTCTGGTAATTTTGGTCGTTATGGCTAGCAGACGTGGTGACGCCTGGAGAATAGCGAGTTTCAGCATATATGGAGCCACACTGTCCTTGCTTTATCTATCTTCCACTCTTTACCATGGTTTTATAAACCCAAAGATAAAAAATATTTTCAGAATTCTGGATCATTCAGCAATCTATCTGCTTATTGCGGGAACCTACACACCTATTACCCTTACACTGATGAGAGGAGCCTGGGGATGGACTCTTTTTGGACTTGCCTGGACAATGGCAATAGGAGGAATTATTATCACGGCACTTCTTTTGGATAAACTGAAAGCTTTATTGGTCTTATCTTATGTGGTGATGGGATTACTGGTGGTTATTGCCATAAAACCAATGATGCAAATGGTCCCACGGGGAATGATTGCCTGGCTTTTTATCGGAGGCGCTTGCTATATTTTGGGCATAATATTTTATTTATGGAAAAGATTGCCTTACCACCACCCCATCTGGCATCTGTTTGTTTTAGGTGGAAGCATTTCTCATTTTTTGGGCATATTATTTTATCTCACTTAAAAATTTCCTTCTTAACGCACTTCACCACTTTGTCCACAAAAGTCTTGTCAATTTTACCGACTAAAGACGGGGTTTCAAAGATTCGTTCTGGTAAACGGTAATGATCTAGCGAAAATCCTTCCTGAATCTTAAATCTATATTTTTCCTGGTGAATTTTCTTTCCTATACTCATAAGATCTTCTTTAGCAATATCAAAACCGGCCAAAGAGAGGGTGTTAGAACAAATCTCCGGCGTATAAATCCCTCGGGCAAAAAAGCAAACTACCAGACTGGAAAGGATTTGACGCCAGTGCTCTTCTTTCAACAACTCTTGGGCTAATTTTTCGGGACTAATCTTCTCTTTGGTCAAAATCTTCTGGTCTATACTGTATCCGCCATTATCCAGGTGACTATGCCTTGCTCCAATCAGAAGACCGATGTGAGCGGCTGGACCGGTATGGTATCCAGCCATTTCATTCCCACCAAAGGTAAGAGCAAAGTCTTCTCCTCCATATTGTTGAGCAGCGAACTCTACTCCTTGTGCTATAGCTTGATAGAATTGATTTGGCTGTTCGAAAATAAAATGTACTGCCTTGATATAAGAGGAATAATCTCCCCAGTTAAACTTGATATCCTGCGTCTCTTTTTCAGAGATAATTCCTTTTTCCTGAGCTTCCGTAGCCCAGGCTAAAATGACTCCGGTGCTCATAGAGTCCAAGCCTAATCTTTCTATCTGGTCAATTAGTTTTAAGAGTCCTTCAGTATCAGATATACCGAGCATTGACCCCAGGGCATAAATTGGTTCATAATCATAAGAAATCATGGATGTTTTATAGAAATAAGATTCGTCGTCGTAAGGTTCCCTGAGTGCTGCAATATGTATACAGCCTACCGGGCAGTGAGAACAGGCTAATCGACGGCCTAAATATTCCTTGGCCAATTTTTCTCCGGATATATTCATGACTCCTTCAAATTTTGCTTCTTTAAGATTACGGGTAGGAAGGCCACCCAATTCATTTAAGGGAAAAACATTCTCAGCAGTCCCCAGGTCATGGTACTTCTTCATAAGTGGCGAGGAAGTAGCTTCATTATAGATGTGGTTATATATCTTCCGATACTGAACTTTATCTCCGGTAGACAGAGAATGTTTCCCGGAGATAACTACAGCCTTCAATTTTTTACTTCCAAACACTGCTCCCAAACCCAATCTTCCAAAATGTCGATAAGTTTCAGTCGTAACACAAGCGTAAGAAATTAATTTTTCCCCTGCCCCTCCTATCCGCATGATAGTCCTTAATCCGGTTGCCGGCTCTTTTTGTTGAATAATTCTTCCTACGGTAAAATTATTAGTCATCCCCCATAGGGCAGAAGCATCCCTGAAAAATATTTTTTCACCGTGAATGGCTAAATATAGAGGAGTCGAACTTGCTCCTTTTATTACCATTGCGCCGTATCCGGCTAAACGGAGAGCTACCGCACTTCTTCCTCCACAGTGGCTCTCTCCCAGATTACCGTTATGTGGAGATTTAAACATTGCAACGGTCTTTGAGGATAAAGGAAATAAGCCGGTTAAGGGGCCCACCGCAAATATAATAGGATTTTCCGGGCCTAAAGGGTCACTACCTACGGGACATTCCTCTTTAAGAAGTTGCATAGCCACTCCCGCCCCACCCAGGTATTTTTTAAAAATGTCTTCTCTTCTTTCTACCCAATATTTTTTCCGTGAAAGGTCTACATGAAGAACATTAGCTAGAAGATCGTCTCTAAACATTTTATGAACCCTCCTTCTCAAGTTCTAACACCTCATGGGGACAGAATGTCGCACAATAACCGCAATAGGTGCAGACCATCGGTTTATTAATTTCATCATCCCAAAATACGGCACCTATAATACAGGCATCTTTACAATATCCGCATCCTATACATTTGCTAATATCCAGTTTTACTCCTCCGCCTTCTTTGGGAACCAAGGCATTGACAGGACATACTCGGGCGCAGGGAGGGTCGGAACAAGCCCGGCAGACCACTACAATAAATCCTCTTTCCATCCCTCCGGCAGATCTTATCCCTATACTTGACCTAGCCAAACCTGCTTCACCTTTCCGCCTGGCACAAGCAAACATACAGCTCTGGCAACCAATACATTTATCTACATCTTTTACATTTAATCTCATAACACCCTCCTTGTTCGAAAATATGAGAAAGTTGAAATATTGATAAGTTATCCTCTGAATATATGAATCGGTTTTCCGGTTATTCCTTCGCCTGCTTCAGCGATAGCCTCAGCCAGCGTGGGATGAGCATGGATAGTATTTACAATCTCGAAAGCGGTAGCTTCCATAGATAGAGCCAACGTTCCTTCGGCAATCAGATCACTGGCATGAGCTCCCAGGATGTGAAAACCTAAGAGTTCAAAAGTATCTGCATCAGCAATTATTTTTACCATTCCTTCACTCTCTCCCATGCACAAAGCTTTTCCGTTTGCCATAAAAGGGAATTTGGAGACTTTAATCTTATGGTTTTCTTTTCCGGCTTCTTCCTCAGTCAGCCCCACACTGGCAACCTCCGGCATAGAAAATACACAATTAGGGACTACTTTATAATCCATTAACACCTCTCTACCCGAGATATTCTCTACTGCAACTATTCCTTCCCGGGATGCAACATGGGCTAACATTATCTTACCCACTACATCTCCCACAGCATAGATACCGGGAATATTGGTTCTCATTCTTTTATCTACTTTAATTGCTCCCTTATCTAATTCGATACCCAATTTTTGGACATCTATTTTTCCCAATTCTGGCACCCTTCCGGCAGCTAACAGCACTTTATCGGTTTCTATTTTTTCTTCTTCATTGTTGGTAGAAATCAAAACTTCCAAACTCTGATTATTCTGCTTGATCTCGCCAACCTTACAATCGGTTAGTATTTTAATCCCTTTTCTTTTTAGTATTTGAGTCAGTCTAACGGCTATCTCCTCATCAATGGGCAGTAAAATCCTGGGTAGCATTTCTACTACGGTGACTTCCACCCCTAAAGCCTTAAAAATACCGGCGAATTCTATACCCACTACTCCTCCTCCGATAATTAACATTCTGGAGGGCAATTCACTCAAAGATAAAGCTTCATTGCTGGTTATTACTCCTTCATTATCTATACCAGAAAGAGGAAGTTTCATTACCTTTGAACCGGTAGCAATGACAATATTTTTAGCCTTAACGATCTCTTTTTCCCCTGCAATATCGGTAACTTCCACTATCCCTGGTTCAATAATCTGTCCTTCCCCTTTTATTACTCTTACTTGATTGGCTTTCATCAGCTGTTCTACGCCTGAAGATAATCTCCGGGTAATTATTTCTTTCCGCTTCATTATAGCAGAAAGATCAAAAGAATAATCTTTAATCTGAATTCCAAATTCCTCAGCTCTTTGTAGATTATTTAATAGCTCGGCAGTACTTACCAAGGCTTTAGTGGGAATACAACCCCAATTTAAACAGACTCCTCCCAACTTATCTTTTTCCACCAGCACTGCTTTTAAGCCCAACTGGGCAGCCTTTATAGCAGCTACATATCCGCCAAGTCCTCCTCCGATAATGACTACTTCAATCTTCTCCATATTTTGCCTAATCCTCCTTGCAATAAATTTAAATAGACTTGTTATTAAAAACAGGTTAGAGAAATTTCTAACCTGTTTTTTAACCTTAAATCTGAATGAGTATTTGATTTGGAAAAGAACAATAAACTATTTAGCTAATAATATTTAATATTCTATCTTCTCCATTTCAACATAGAGAGAATTCGTCTCATTGGCATAAACCCAAATATCTTGTACCCAGGTCCTATATCCGTCCTTAATTAGAGTAATTTCATATTGTCCTTCTTTAATTTCCTCTAACATTTTTGCTTGAGAAGAAAGACTTGCGGTCTTATAGGTTCCATTTAAAAATATCTTTGCCCCACTAACATTACAGTATACAGCAATTGAGCCTTCATATTTTATTTCAGGAACCAAGTAAGCAGAGATCATGTAAGTTTGGTTAGTTTTCACTAAGATAGTATTCACCCATTGCTGATAACCATTTTTGGTAATCATCAATTCATGATAACCCTGTTCGATATCCTTCAATTTTACCGACTTGTTGGCAGAAGTAGTTTTTTGGTAATTTCCATCTAAATAGATCTTGGCACTACCCTGGTTACAGTAAATGGAAATCGAACCATATACAGCTAAAGGAATTAAACTGGTAGAAACTGTACTGGTTCGAGACGGTGAAACTGAGATATAATTACTCCAATCCTCATAACCTGCTAATACTAATTTAATATGATGCTGGCCAGAGATAATTCGGTCTAAATTTAAAGGAGTTGTTCCTCTATAAGTATTATCCAAATATACCTTGGCTCCTTGAGGTTGGGAAGTGACTAAAATCCTGCCATAATTAACCGGAGGTGGTGGAGGCGGCGGAGGAGGAGTTATTGGTATTACCTGATAACTCAATAGGTTACTTGAAGCCCAGGCCGTAGAAGGCATGGATACTATTATACTTTTAATGTTTTGAGTATGTTTTTGAAAATCTGGGCTTACTTCGGGCATAAACTCTTTAGAAATTAAATCTTGTTGTCTATCGGTAATAAGTATCTGTCTGGAGGTGGCGAATCCCTGAACATATTCAGTCCCTACCCTGGAATTGGGATCAATCACTCCCTCAATGGAATAAGTCTGTCCTGCTCTTACAGAATTATGTGGTGTATACTGGTTGGGGAATATAATCTTCACTCTTCCTACGGTATCATAGTTATAAAGCGTTACAAAGGAATCCTGGGAAGCCTGGAAGGAAATTCTAATTTTCTCCCCGGGTGTATAGGTAGCTCCTCGTTGATTATCTAACCATAGTTTAAGAGAAAATGGGGAATGAGGATTGATAATTTGAATACTTTTCATCTTTTCGACTTCCTCTGGACTAGGGCTTTGAGCAAAATTAATTTCGTAAATATTAAAACAAAGCAGTACCATTAAAGTAATAAAAATATAGGTGAATATTTTTCGCCTGTTCTGAAACAATACACTTCTTAACATTTTAAAATCCTCCTTTTTTTCTAATTTCCTATTGCGGATTTTATATAAATAACATTTTTCTATACCTAAATATCTATTTTCTTTTTGTTTATTATAACATAATTAGGGGGCAAAAAGTAAATAAATCGGGATATGGGAGCATAATACATCTCAGAAAAAATACAGTAAAATTTAAGAGCCTTGTAGTAAACATTAATTTCTCTTATAATTACTCCTTGTATTCCTAATTTTGTAGATAATAATTTTATCTTCCAAATGATAAAATGGATTTATTTGGTTAAAAAATCTCCGAAACACTTATTTTTCTTAAAAAAAATTAAAATAATTTCCAAAAAAAGAAGGATTTTCAAAAGGCTTGTCGTATTATATATAAGTAGTAATCATAAAGTTCTTGGAAATGCTTGTATTTTATGTATTTTTTGAATATTTTCCAAAACGAAAGGAGGTGTAAATAGTGAACAAGGGCGAATTAATTGACAATGTTGCAACTGAAATCGGCGTTACCAAACGGGAAGCCAAAAAAGCTGTCGAATGTGTGTTAGAAACTATTAGTGGTTGCTTAGCCAAGGGTGATGCAGTTAGATTAGTAGGATTCGGAACTTTTGGTATTAGAAAAAGAGCCGCGAGAATGGCAAGAAATCCACGTACCGGTGAAAAAATCAAAGTAAAGGCTATAAATGTACCATTCTTTAAAGCAGGTAAGGAATTAAAAGAGAAGGCAAAATAAGAAAATATTTTTAATTATATTAACAAGTTAAACGTAAATAGGCCTATTCAGGTAATTTATTAACACCTGATAGGCCTATTATTTTAAACTATGACTATTTCTTTTCTTCTATATGTACACCCTGAATGTTTACATTTATTCCACTTACTTTCAGTCCGGTTTTAGTTTCTAATTCTTCTTTTACCTTCTTCTGAATCTCTTTAGCTACATCAATTATTATAGAACCATACTCTAAAATAACCGATATAGTGGTAGAAACTTCTTTATTTTCTCTCAGGTCCACATTAATTCCTTTTTCTAATTCTTTAGTCCCCAATAAAGTTCCTATTCCTCCTTTGGCACGGGTAGCTAATCCAGCTACTCCGGGTATTGCGATTACCGTTCTGCTGATAATGGTTGCAATGACTTCTGGTACAATGTTAACTTCTCCCAATATTTCTTTGCCTTTAATTATTTCTTCTTTTTTTTCTTCTTTTTTTATTTCCTCAACTTTTTTTTCGGTTTCCTTGGTAATTACACCCTCTGTTTTATCTTTTTTTTCCTTTTTTTTATCCATAATAATTTAGATTCCCCCTTTATTCTAATATTTTTTTAATTTTCTTTCCGGTAAAATCACTTTGGCTATAAGTTAATTTCTAAGCTAATCCCCATTTTCAGTTACTTTAAAACATTCTTTTCACTATCCCAATGGGGTTTATTGATAATGCATTTTTTTATCCGGGCACCACTAAAAATTTAATAGCAGTTCTTTCTTCTCCTTCAATTTCCACATCTACAAAAGCAGGTATACAAATTAAATTAACGCCGCTGGCTGCGGTAAAACCTCGAGCAATAGCAATTGCCTTAACTGCTTGATTTACTGCTCCCGCTCCTATGGCTTGTAATTCTGCTTTTCCTTCTTCCCTGATTACTCCTGATAAGGCACCAGCTACAGCTTTAGGATTTGACTTTGATGAGACTTTTAATAGTTCCATTCCTTTCGCCTCCTTATAATATTGAATGCTCTATAACCTATCCGCATCTTTTAATCTATGTATGCTATTTTTATTCACTTATGTCTCTTGCTCTTATTTACTATACAATTTGGGGATAACCTATTTTCTTGATCACCTCCAATTATTATATTCGAAGATCTATCGTAACTCTTTTTTAATTATAACACATTTGGTTTATATTATTTTATATTTTTGCTTCGGATTTCATATGTTGGTAGACTTTATTAGTAATATCCGGTGATAAATAAGGTAAAAGTGCATCATTATGAAACAAAGGGTCAATCTCTCTTTTTAAATTAAAATAGGATTTGGTTTCTTTCCAGATTTTGGTTCCCGGGATAGCAGAAAACTTGGCTAAACGTGGATGAGCCCCACAATCTATTACAAAATGGATAGAATCAACAATTTCCTTTAAATTCTGCCCAGGTAATCCGATGAGAAGATAAGCACCAATTTGGGAAGTTTTGAATCCTGCTTTTAACAGAACATTCACTGCCTTTTTAAATTCTAAATTGGTTACCTTACCGCCCGTTTCTGACTGGAAGCGAGGATTTACTGTCTCAAAACCCAATCTAATAGTCTCTACCCCCGCCTGGTACATTTTATAGGCTATTTTTTCGTTAATCATTCGAGCATGGATACCATTTGGAGTATGTAATCTAATCGCTAATTTCCTGTGGATTAATTCCTCTAAAATAATCAGAAAATTATCCTCTGAATTTATCAATAGAGCGTCATCATAAAAGACAAAATCCTTTATCTTCCTTCCTCCATGCCAATATTCTATCTCTTTAACTACTCCTTGAGGATTTCTAAATTCTAATTTCGGATTAATTTTAAAGGAAGCGCAATAACTACAGCGGTAAGGGCAGCCTCGGGAGGATAAGATACAGATATAATCAAGATTAGAGTAGAGGTTCCAAGCCGGATAAGGCAGGTAATCCAATCCTTTCTTATATTTTATATCATTATTTTTCTTCCCGGTATATCGCTTTAATATATTGATTAAATCTGTTGGGTTATTCCCCTTTATTAGATAATCTGCCCCGGAAAATTTAGAAGCATGCTCAAAACACAAAGTAACATAGATCCCTCCTAAAATAATGGGAATACCGGGAAAAACTTTTTTAATTAATTCTATTACTTTGAACGCCCCCGGGTACCAATAGGTCATAATTGAAGTAATCAGAACTGCCTGCGGTGACGGCAATATCTTTAATTGATTGAGAAAAATTTCTTCGGTAACCCCATAGCGGTTATACCGGTGAGGTATCTCTTTTAAAATGATCGGCTTTTTGATTGATTCTTTGTAAAAGGAGCCCCGGCCAAATTCATCTTTCTTGGGAAAGTCTTTTTTCTGTAGTTTAAGAACCTCCGGATTATAACGGTCTAGACAATCTATATAACTAATTTGATAACCTTTTTCTCTTAAGATACTGGCAATATATAATAATCCCAAAGGTTTAGACCAGAAATCATAGGCGGTGAAATCATAAATCCAGGGATTAATTAATAACAAATGATTATTTTTTCTCATTGAGAGTTAGAACTTACAACAAAAAAATTCCTTTCTGCTAAAAAAATATCATTAATAGACACTCTTACCTTCCACTCTCCGGACAACTGAGAGGCATAATTACCCTTAATCTTTATCCAGTACCAGGTGCGATAATTAGTATAACTACCGGCTTCCATTTCCATTTTCCCCTGATGATACAATTCTCCTTGAGGATTTATCCATTCCCATTTAATCAGAAAATTCTCTGTAGAATCATAAGAAAACCTAAGCCAGGTAACTACTTTTTCATCCTGAGGAAAGAAAAAATTAGCCCCTCGTACAGGATTTTTATCCAGAATATCTTTACAAAGGGTAATCTTTTGTAGATATTCCGAGTCTTTGATTTCCTCCTGCGCCATATTCGCCCCCGAGAAAATCATGAAAAATATCAGCGCCAACAACCATATTTTCATCCTGAAAATATTTCTTTTCTTTATCATCACCATTTATTTACCTCCTTTTTTGTATTAGGTATTAGGTATATCGTATTACCTAAAGCTTAACTCAATCTCCGCAAAAAGAAGAAAATTCCCAACTCTCAAACTGAGACTTATTACTCTTTATTATTCTCTTCGCGATATACGATATACTAAATAATATATACCTCCATGTTTACTATTCTCCATACCACCCTTAAATTCCTGCAAATTATTCAAAAAAAATATTAATTTTTTTAAAAAAAAGAAAAAAGGTAAGGCTTATCTATGCAAAAACCATTACCTTTTTTCTAAATTTTCTATATTTTATCCGCAGGTCGAACAAGAACCAGATGAACACGAGCTACAAGAATTTGAGCTTGAATTTATAGAGGATGAAGTCTTTCCGGTACAGAATCCACAACCGTTAAAAATCCTTCTAATATTTTTGCTATTACATTTTATACAGGTTATCTTACCTTCTTCCATCTCTTTAATAGTAGCTCTAACCTCAAAGGTTTCTTGACAATCCTGACATTTAAAATCATAGTTTGGCATCTCGTTTTTTCCTTCCTTTTCATACTATTTTTGTCAACTTTTTTCCTATACTTATTTATACTCCAAACTACGTTTTCTGTCAAGAAAAAAGAGGACAGACTACTTTTTTGAGTTATAAGACATAGGGGGTACACTGTGTCATAAGCCTCTAAAAAAGTAGTCCCCTTTTCTGTCTCTATGGCATTTTTTATCTTATAAATGCTCCTTTTATCATCTCTAATATCCAGGTCTGAGCTTGATTATATTTATCTAAAGTAACGGTGATAATTATCATAAAAGGTGTACCGGAATAGGTAACTACCACGGTAGCATAATTTACAGTATCCTGAGGGTTTATCTTAGAATAAAGTTCAACTAAGGCTTATATGTTTCCCGTTTGAAGCTGACTTTGACCGTGTAACTGATGATCGGGTTTAATTCGGGCAACCATGCCCTGGACATATTGTTCTCCCATGGTATACATTGCCATAATTCCGGTTCCATCAGGCGTGTTTAAGACTACCCCTATCTCAGTGGTTTGAGCTGTAATAGTACCGATAGGAATGGGAATGCTAAAGCGACCTTGGGGGTCTGTATATATATTCATTTCCGCAGTTACCGGAGGGACAATTGGAACTGTTGGGACTGCTGGTGTTACTGGTGTCGGAGTAATGGGTGTTACCGGAGTAGGTATTGGTACCGTCGGTGTTACTGGTGTGAGAGTAGGGCATACTGGTGAAGTTGGAATCGGTGTCGGTGAAGCAGGAGTAAGTATCGATAGCCTTCAGGGCGATCTTCGTGTTATTATTAGCAATAAAGGTGTAAGTATATAGTCTTTGTATGGCTGGTAGTTTTCCCACATTTATTGCTTCTTCACTTATTTTTTTATAATCCGGCATATTTTGAGGAATCATCATCCATTCTTCTTCTATGGCATATTGAGATAAAGATAAATCTGTATCCTTCACATATACAAAAAAAGAAGCTAATAAATATTCCCCTTCCCAAAAATCAAGCTCTGCTTTAAGAGTTTCCTTTACTTCCTCATATTCCTTCCAATTATCGGGAAAATTAAAACTAAAATTGCAGGTAGGATCGGTACAAGAAAAAGTATTTATTGCCTTAGAAGAGGCTTCAAGAAGAGGAGGGATAACAATATTGGGATTGATAGGAGTAATGGTAGGGACAGGATTATTCTCAGTTAAAGAAGGCAATCCTTGAGCTAAACTAATTATTCCAAATACTAAAATTAACATAACGATAATAAAATAGGGGGAATTTTTGGATTTATTAAATTTAATGGGAAAAATAAATTTCCCAAAATAAAAAAAGCTGGCAGTCTGGCGGTCATAGTATAAAATACCTTAGACCCATAACTTTGCGCCTTACCCTTTCAGATAATTTGCCTTTTTCACCTTTGTAAAATAATTAGTTTATTTACATCTATTCTTTCTGTTTGTATTATTCCCCATATTCACCAAATTTAGCCATAATTTTTTGTAACTCCCCGTAACTTCTTGAAAGACATGGAGTATTTAAATATAAACAAGATTGAATTTATCTCTTCTATAGTAAAAGTAACATTAATATAAACTTTGGTGAAGTAGCCAGATAAAAAAAAGAATATATTTTTTTATCTTTAATTCCAGATCCCTTGGCAACATTTAAAAAAACAGTTACCAGATGTGGACAGCAATATCCAGTTTGAGATACCAATAATATTAGATAAGGTGTTAGTAGATATTGGTAGTTAGAGTGGATACAATGTCCTGGACAACGCACAACAGTAGTTTGACAAACAGGGAAAAAGAGTATAAAATTCGAAAGTAAAATAAGCAAAAAAGGACTATTGTACTTTAATCGTTAAATCCCTTAAATAAGGGAACGGGGGAACCAAGATTTTGGGGTGAATCTCATTATTTATTAATTAAGTAATGAGTAGGGCAATCCTTTCAGCTCGAATCCGTCAGCTAACCTCGTCAGCACGAAAGGAGATATAATAATCATATCACTTGTTAATGTAATAAAAGAAAAAAAACTTTCACCACCCCAGGTGTTATTGTTAGGCTTTCTAATAGTAATTATTATAGGCGCTTTACTTCTTAACCTTCCTTCTGCTTCAAGTAAGGGAAAGAGCATTGGTTTTATTGATTCTCTTTTCACAGCCACTTCTGCTACCTGTGTTACCGGATTAATCGTGCTGGATACCCCAAAGGATTTTTCTACTTTTGGGCAACTAATTATTCTCATACTTCTTCAGTGTGGGGGATTAGGGATAATGACAATGTCTACCATGTTCGCTTTTTTGGTAGGGAAAAGAATCTCTTTAAGGCACAGACTGTTAATACAAGAATCCCTAAATCAATTTTCTATCGGTGGTTTAGTACGGTTAGCCAAATATATTTTAATATTTACTGTAGTTATCGAAGCGACAGGTGCAATTATCCTCTTCTTTCGTTGGCAAAGATATTATCCCCCCTTGCAGGCATTATATCTGGGTATCTTTCATTCTATCTCTGCTTTTTGTAATGCTGGTTTTTCTCTCTTCTCAGACAGTATAATGCGTTATGAAGGAGATTTAATCATTAATTTAACTTTCATAACTTTAATTTTTTTAGGAGGAATTGGATTTTTAGTTTTATTAGAACTTTTTCAATACGGTAAAAATGGCGCTCTTTCTTTGCACTCCAAATTAGCTTTAAGAATCAGTATAATATTAATTCTAATCGGCTCTGTCATTATATTCCTAATGGAATTTAATAATCCTTCCACTCTAAGAGGTTTGAATTTTCACGAGAAGATATTCGGCTCAATTTTTCAATCGGTTACTGCTCGTACTGCCGGTCTTAATACCCTCCATATCGGAAGTATGCAAAATGCTACTCTTTTCTTCATCATCATCTTAATGTTTATTGGTGCCTCTCCCAGTTCTACTGGCGGAGGAATTAAAACCACTACCTTTGGTTTGTTGGTGCTCTATTCTTGGTCTTCCCTCACCGGAAAAAAGGGTATAAATATTTTTAAAAGGAGCATCTCTTCAGATGTAATTCCGAAAGCATTAACTGTTGCCATGCTTTCCTTAACTTTGGTTATAGCTGTAGCCATGCTTTTATCCTATGTCGAGGGAAAAGATTTTATTAAAATATTATTCGAAGTAGTTTCTGCTTTTGGCACAGTAGGATTATCAGCAGGTATCACTTCGTCTTTAAGTGTTGCGGGTAAGATTATGATTATTATCACGATGTTTACCGGAAGAATTGGACCTTTGGGTTTGGCTTTATCATTAGTTCAAAAAAGAGAGCCAGAAATAATTAAATACCCTGAAGAGAAAATTATGGTAGGATAAAAGTAAATTGACCAATCGGTCAATTTAGTCGTTAGTGAATAGTCTTCAGCATATATTATAATAGATAGCAGGTAGCGTTTGGCGTATAGTATAATTCGTTAATATTTAATGAACAGTATATGGTTAATAGTAAATAAAAGCAAAAACTGTGGAATTATTAAATTATATAGCTAAAAAGTATTCACAAAGGATTTTAACTAACGACTATTCACTATCGACTAAAAAAAGAGGAGGTGTTTCTCGTGAAACAATTTTTAGTTCTTGGTTTAGGAAGATTTGGATCTGCAGTAGCCACTACCTTGGTTGAATTAGGTTATGAAGTCCTTGGTGTAGATACTGATCCTGAAAAAGTAAACGACTTAAAAAACAAAATCACCGAAGTTGTTCAAGCTGATATTTCCGATGAAAGGACCTTATCCGAACTGGGAGCAAAAAATTTTGATGCAGCAATTGTAGGGATTGGTTCAAATTTAGAATCAAGTATATTGACTACCATCATATTAAAAGAAATGGGAATAAAATATATAATTGCCAAAGCCCAAAATAAGCTTCATGCAAAAGTTTTAGAAAAGATAGGAGTAGATAAAATAGTATTTCCCGAAAGAGATATGGGAATAAGGATCGCTCGAAATTTAATTACCCCCAATATTAAAGATTATATAGATTTAGAACCCGATTATAGTATTATTGAAATTGAAGCTCTGCCTAAATTTCTGAATAAAACTTTAAGCGAACTTGATCTACGCAACAAATACAGAATAAATGTTTTAGCTATTAAAAGAGATAATAAATTTAACCTCTCTCCTCAAGCAAAAGATCTAATAAAAAGTGGGGATTATCTAATTGTAATAGGTGAGACTAAAAAAATTACTGAATTAGCCAGCAAAGAAAATCATTAAAAATATGCAAATATTCGATAGAAAACTGGAGAAATATTTTTCCAATTATATATTCCAAAGTATTCTGGCTACGATTACCTTGACTATTATCCTATATTTTGAAAATGTATTTACCCATACTGCTATCATTGCATCTTTAGGAGCAACTACTTTTATTATCTTCGCTATGCCTAAATACGCTACTGCTCAACCCAGAAAGGTAATAGGAGGGCATACCATTTGTATCATTGTGGGAATTTTTTGTTTTTATTTCGCTTCTTTGGCTCAAAACATAGAAAGCCTTTTTCTAACTCATGACGTATTTAGAATCTTCATTCCCTCCCTTTCTGTGGGGTTGTCTATTTTTATTATGAGTATTACAAATACCGAACATCCTCCTGCTGCCGGTACTGCCCTGGGGATAGTGGTTCAGGGCTGGTCTTATTCCACTATACTGGTTATCCTTTGCACTGTTTCCTTTCTATCGCTGACCAAGTATTTACTAAAACCCTACTTAAAGAATTTAGTCTGACCCTATGTTTTTTTAAAAATTAACCTGGTATGTTATAATAAAGTAAAAAAGGATAAAAAAATATGATAAAAAATATTTTATTTGTCTATAACCAGGTAAGTAAAAGAGAACGCAGAGGACTCCTTAGAGAGTGTATTCTTATAGAAGATGTGGATGCTATACGCAAAGCTTTGATTGAGACTAATAATAATATTTTATCTTTGGATCTTTTTTCACCGGAACAATTAGATGAGTTTATTGGTAAGCAAAAACTTATTGACCTGGCTTTTATCCTGGCAGAAGGATATAAAGGTTTCCCTCATACCTTTTATAGCGGCCATGGTGCGGCTATGGTCCATAAACAGTTAAATAAATACCGTATACCTTGCGCTTTCTCTGATATTGTAAGTATGGAAAACTGCCGCAATAAAGACCTTACTTATATCAAACTAAGAGAAGAAGATATTTTAGTTCCAGATCATTTTATATTTGATACCCATTTTAGATTTAGAAAAATAAAATTACTCTCCCAAATAGAGAAAATAGGATTTCCTCTGATGATAAAACCAGTGGGAGGAGGAGATAGTATTGGTATCACTCCTAAATCTGTAGTGCACAATTTACAAGAACTAAAAAACCGGTTTATAGTCTTAAAAAAAGAATTAGGTCCTGAAAAATTAATCATCGAAAAATATCTACCCGGAAGAGAATATACTGTCGGTGTCCTGGGCAGTAGGGTGAAAAAATATATATTACCTATCATCGGTTTCCCCAAAGATCATGGTATCAGATATACCTCTACTAAAAAGAAAGAATATAAAATGAGGGAAAAATTTGAAATAATCTACCGAGATGACGAAAGATTCAAAAAACTTGCCCAGATTGCTATTAATACCTTTGACGCCGTGGGAGCCAGCGATGGGATTAGAATTGATTTTATAGAAGATGGATCGGGAAATATCTACGTTATAGATGTGAATGGTACTCCTGCTCTATCTCAAACTGGTTCTTTAACCTTTATGGCAAGTAAAGTAGGGTTAACACATGGCGAATTGATAAAACTTATTTTTTATGAAAGTGTGGTCAGACATGATTTAGCCCCTACCTATCTTCTGGAAGAGATCATCTCTAAAATTCAAGCCAAACTAGCTACTTATTATGCCAATAAAAAGGATGAAGATGCAGAAATGGCTTTAATTTAAGCATCCCTTATTTTCCCTTAGATTCTAAATTTATCATCTTCTTTTTCAAGGCAACTCTTTCTTTACCAGAGAATCCTCCTAAGCTGCCATCACTTTTAATAACTCGATGACAGGGAATGATCAAGGGTAAAGGATTATTTCTCATAGTATTTCCCACCGCCCGATATGCCCGAGGATAACCAGCTGCCTCTGCTGCCTCCTTGTAAGATCTAATCTTGCCATAAGGAATTTTCTTAACTGTCTGTAAAATTTTCTTCTGAAAATTAGTATAACGATCCAAGCTCAACTGGCAATCCGAAAAATCAACTATCTTACCGGCATAATACTCTTTAACCTTTTCGATTAAACCTTCCCACTCTTTATTATCTTCGATAAGATTATTACTTTTTAACTCATTTCTTATTCCGGTAAGAACGTTTTCTTTCTTCTCTTCCGGTAATACAAAGATTCGCAAACCTTTTCGGTCAAATGCAAATCCTGCCCAACCCCAATTAGTCAAAAAGATAGCATATTTTAAAATGTTTTCCATCATACATTTTCTCCTTTTTTGTTTTGTTACTATATTTAGTATATAATAAAAACCGTAAAATAAAAACAAAGAGGAAGAAACTAGAAGTCAAAATTAAGAAATTAGGAGTCGGAATTGTATTTGCGGATAACGTTCAGAAAGTAAGGGATTGATTAATCAAACCCGTTTCGGGTCTAATAAATTCGACTCCTAAAAAAAACCAATAACCAAAAACTAACGACTACTCACCAACAACTAACAGTATTAAATCTAACTGGGGAATTGGCAAATTGGTCAATATTTAGTTATCAACTTGAGGAGAATTATGTTAAAAAAAATAAATGTCTTACTACTGGCAGGTGGGAAAAGCAAGATAAGCCTAAAAAAATTTACCGGAAAAGAAAATAAGGCATTAATTGAAATAGGTCCTCATAGTAAACCAATGATTCTATATATCATAGAAGCTCTAAAAAAATCAAAATACACTGATAAAATCGTCGTAACAGGATCTGAAGAAGTACAAAAATTAGTAAAAGATCTGGTCTTTCTCACTATTCCCGAAGGTCAAACCATTCCCAATAGCTTGAAGTCAGGAATTTTACCACTTAAAGATAGCCCTTTAATTTTAATATCAACTTGTGATGCGCCTTTAATCACCGAAAAACACATCGACTATTTTATAAAAGAATGTTACAACTATCCTGGTTTTGATATTTATTATCCAATAATCGATAAAGAAGTTTATCAACAATCCTACCCCTCTTCAGATTTAAAAAGAGTTTATGCTACGCTTGTTGAAGGGGCTTTTACCGGAGGTAATATTCTTTTAATCAATCCTCGTATTATTATCAATTATGCAGAGGCAATCAACGACTTTATCTATTTCAGAAAACATCCTTTAAAAATAGCCCGGATATTAGGGGCTCGAATAACCGCGAAATACTTAAGAAAATATTTATCTATACGGGATCTGGAAAAGAAAGTCCCTGAACTATTGGGGGGATATAAAGGGAAGGCTATTCTCTCTCCGCCCGAAATCGCTCTGGATATCGATAAACCCAGACATTTAAAAGCTCTTTGGAACAATCATTAAAGCTTACTCTTTAATCCATACATACGCCCGCCAGATTTACCAGCAATAAGATAGGAAGTAATAAAGGCTTTTCGATCATATTCTAAAGAGATATCACTTACCTTGGGAAAATAATTTCTTTCACATATTACTCTCAGCACCTGAACTTCCCCATCTTTACCATATCCTACATTTCGGGTAACTCCAAACCCCTCGTCGCGGAGCCTTGTTTCGATCTCCTGCCATTTGCTTTTGGAAATAATGCCGACAGAAACTATCTCTTTAGAGATCTTTTCAGAAATATATATGCCAACTACGTTTCCGGTGGCAAAACCTCCACAATAGGCAACCACATTCAGCCAATTCCCAATATCCTGTATTACTTTGCTTACGATCAGAATAAAAATTAAAACTTCGAAAAAACCGATCACGCCAGCAATAAGCTTTTTCCTTCTTACTATTAGTTGAACTCTAAAAGTACCCATAGCTACATCTATAACTCTCGAAAAAAAGATAATTGCTGCCCCTATATAAATATTCGAATCCATCACTCTATTAAGTGTGTCCATTATTATTTCCATAGTCTTTTGCCTTCTTCCCTCTTTAGGTCTATTCTAATATCTTATTTATTTAATTTTATTTTGAAATCAATGGTAATTATAATACACAGAAATTTATTATTCAACTATTTTTTAACTATTTTTAAAATGATGTCATTTACCCTAAATATATATTATAATGTGGTAAAATAAAACATAGATCAAAGAAAGGAATGCCCTTCTAAATGAAAGCAGAAATTATCAGTATTGGCAGTGAAATACTAAGAGGACAGATCACCGATACTAATGCCAATTTTATTGCCAAAAAATTAGTTGAATCCGGTATTGATTTAGAATATATTTCAGCGGTCAGTGATAATCCCGAATCTTTACTATCCGTTTTAAAAATCGCCCTTCAACGTTCTGACCTAATCATTACCACCGGTGGACTGGGACCTACGGAAGATGACATTACCTATCAGGTTATCGCTAAAACCTTGCACCTCACACTAATAAAATATCCGGAAGCCGAAGAACATTTAAAAATATTTTTCAAAAAAATCAATAGAACAATTGCTCCGAGTAATCTTAAGCAAGTCTATCTTCCGGAAGGAGCCAAAATTATTATCAATCAATATGGCACTGCACCAGCTATGATTTTAGAAAAAGACAACAAAATTATCTGTTCGTTTCCCGGTGTTCCTCATGAAATGAAAAACCTGATAGAAGAAAATCTAATCCCCTACCTAAATGAAAAATATCCTCCTTCTATGATTAAAAGGTCAAAAACTTTAAAGACTACCGGTCTTGGAGAGGCCTCAGTTAACGAACTTATTCGCGATTATATCAACAGGCAAACTGATTATTCATTTGGCATCTATGCTCATCCGGAAGATATTCAGGTGCAGGTAACTACCCAGGCTCCCACTGAAGAAGAAGTAGAAAAACGATTACAATCTTCGGTCGATCAGTTAAGCAAATTATTGGGTCATTATATTTATGGGAGCAATGAAGAGACCATTGAAGAAGTAGTGGGAAATTTACTAAAAACCAAGCAATTAAAATTAGCAGTAGCTGAATCCTGCACCGGAGGAATGTTGGGAGAGATGATTACCCGAATCCCGGGAAGTTCTGAATATTTTCAGGGCGGAGTGATAAGTTATCAGGCTAAAATAAAAGAAGAACTTTTAAAAGTACCCCCGGAAGTCATCAAAAAACACGGTGAGGTTAGCCCACAAGTTGCCCGATTCATGGCTGAAGGTGCAAGGTTATACTGCTATAGTGATATAGGAATCAGTATTAGCGGCATTGCCGGTCCGGGAGGAGCTACCAATAAGAAGAAAGTTGGATTGGTCTATATGGCTTTAGCTGACGGGAAAAAGACGATTACCCAAAAACACCAGCTATTCGGAAACCGCCAATTAATTCGCATCAGAGCCTGCCGCCGTCTTCTGAATATGCTCCGATCGTATTTAATGGAAAAATAATTATATTACAAAGTTAATTTAAATTATCTTATTTTCTAAGGAGGAATAGAGATTTGAACAAAATAGTAGAATTTTATGCTCCGGGAAAAATTATCTTTGGACCGGGAGGATTGTCTCAAGTTGGGATAGAAGCAAAAAGATTGGGAAGTAAAGCTTTAGTGGTAGTAGGGAGGAGTGCGATGAGAAAAAGCGGAACATTAGACCGCTTAACTCATCTAATCAATGACAATCAATTAGAATATATTATCTATGAAAACATTCCCTCCGATCCTACAGTAGAAACAGTAGATACCGGAACAAGTTTAGCTCGGAAAGAAAGCTGCAACCTGATTATAGCATTGGGAGGCGGAAGCGTCCTGGATACCGGTAAGGCTATTTCAGGAATGGTGACCAATGAAGGTTCGGTAGCCGATTATCAAGAAATCGAAGGGAAAGGAAAAAAATTTAAAAGCAAACCTATTCCTTTTATCGCCATTCCTACTACCTCGGGTACCGGCTCAGAGGCGACCAGTAATGCAGTAATTACTAATACTAAACTTGATTTAAAGAAGAGCATAAGAGACGTATCTCTTATTCCGGAAGTAGCTCTGGTTGATCCCGAACTTACCCTGTCTCTTCCCCCTTCTACCACTGCCATCTGTGGCGGTGATGCTTTAACTCAATGCATAGAATCATATTTGGGCAAAAAAAACCAGGATATCACCGATGCCCTGGCCTTGCATGCTATAGAACTCATCGGTAAAAGTTTAATCAAAGCAGTGAAAGATGGAAAAGATTTAGAAGCACGCCAAGAAATGGCTATGGCTGCCCTTTTAAGCGGGCTTTGTCTATCCAATTCAGGTTTAGGAGCGGCGCATGCCCTCTCTCACCCTTTGGGAGTATACTACAAAATACCTCACGGTCTGTCTTGTGCAGTACTTTTACCCCATGTGATGGAATACAATCTGCCGGTGGTGACTAAAAAATTGGCTAAAATAGCCGGGTGCTTGGGGGAAAACATTTTTTCATGGTCAGAAATGGATAGCTCTAAAAGAGCAATAGAAAAGATAAAAGAAATACTTACAGCGGTCGGAATCAAAGAAAATCTTTCTGCGTGGAATATAAAAAAAGAAGACTTTTCGCAATTAATTAGGGGCGCAAAGGGGGGAACTTTAAATAACAATCCGCGGGATACATCTGATGAAGATTTAATTACCCTGTTATATAAAATGACTGGCCTTTATTGATACAACAGAATTTCTTTAAATTTAAATTAGTTTATTAATCTACTAATTTTTATTTTAGTATCTACTATTACTACGGTATTCGCTTCTTGGTCTGGGTGGACGAGCTTCATCAATTTTTAAAGGTCTACCTTCAAAATCGGTATCATTTAACGCATCTTTGGCTTTTCCAGCTTCTTCTGGAGAAGACATTTCTACAAATCCAAAGCCTTTGCCTTCGATAATGTTGACACTCTTAACTTCACCATGATTTGAAAATATATCACTTAACTGATCATTGGTTACAGAATACTTAAGATTTCCTACATATAATTTACTACCTTGCATGCTTTTTTCCTCCTTTTCGTTATTATTTCTCTTTAGTCCAATAACGTTTCTTTGGGAGAAAAGAAGCAAGGGAATGATTCTCGGCTCTTAACGATAACATTATTAAAACACAAGAGATCCTTTTTTAACAATCTGTTATAGAGAATTCGGTTGATTGTTGTTAGCATCTCTTTTAAGTAAAAAGGCCAGTCATTTTTATCTAACAGACTTTAACCTCTATATTTTACCACAACTGTTGGTAATGTCAAATTTATTTTACTAAATCTTTTACTCCTTAACCTATTATTTCAAGTAAATTGATGTTCTGTTCTGCTAATTATCTCATCTTGCAAGTCCTTATTGAGATTATTAAAATAATCACTATAGCCTGCTACCCGTACAATAAGATTTCGGTATTTTTCAGGTTCTTTTTGGGCAGCTCTTAAAGTATTGGCACTGACCACATTAAATTGGATATGATGCCCTCCCAATTTAAAATAAGCTCTTATCAGATGAGTAAGGCTGTCTAACCCTTTTTCTCCAGCCAGTAATTGAGGAGTAAATTTTTGATTTAAAAGAGTCCCGCCGGTTTTGGACTGCTCCATCTTGGAAGCTGATTTGATAACTGCCGTTGGTCCCAAGCGGTCTATCCCCTGCACCGGGGAAATCCCTTCGGATAAGGGCTGCTTCTCTCTTCTTCCATCGGGTGTAGCTCCTATCACTGATCCAAAATAAATATGGCAGGTGGTGGGAAGCATATTAATCCTGTAAAATCCCCCTTTGGTATTTTTTCTACCATTTACTTCCTGATAGAATAAATTAAATACTAATTTCATAATATCATCAGCATAATCATCATCATTCCCGTATCGGGGAGTTTTATTTAAAAACAATTGCCGAATATCTTCGTGATCAATAAAATTATTTTTTAACCCTTCTTTTAATTTTTCCATATTAATATTTTTCTGGTCAAAGACATGATATTTAATAGCTGAGAGACTGTCAGTGATAGTCCCGATCCCTACGCCCTGAATATAATTGGTATTATACCGGGCACCACCAGCATTATAATCCTTCCCTTTTTCAATACAATCACTAATAATGATAGAAAGGAAGGGAGCCGGCATATAAGTAGCATATAATCTTTCAATGATATTATTTCCTTTTATTTTTATATCTATAAAATGATGAAGCTGTCTTTTAAAGGCAGTCAGTAGCTCCTTAAATGAATTAAACTTAGTTGGCTCACCACTTTCTATTCCTATTTTCTTATTGGTTTGAGGGTCGATACCGTTATTTATAGTTATTTCCAAAACTTTTACTAAATTAAAATAACCGGTCAAGATATAGCTCTCTTTACCGAAAGCACCTGTCTCCACACAGCCACTAGTACCGCCACAGCGGGCATCTTCTATAGATTTACCCTGTTTAAGCATCTCTTCGATCACTTCTTCGGCATTAAATACCGAAGGTTGTCCCCAACCTTTTCTGATTATCTCGCAAGCCCTTCTTAAAAATAGGTTTGGACTCTTTTTGCTTAATTGAATATTAGTGCTGGGTTGCAATAACCTCATTTCATCGATCACATCGAGCATGAGATAGGTCAGGTCATTTACTCCATCAGTACCGTCTATCTTTAATCCGCCATTATTAATATTGGCAAAATCAGTATAGGTCCCACTTTCGGCTAAGGTTACCCCTACTTTGGGGGGAGCCGGTTGATTGTTAAATTTTACCCAGAAGCATTCTAAGAGCTCCTTTGCCTTCTCCTGAGTCAGCGTCCCCTCTTCTATACCCCTTTTATAAAAGAGGTATAGAAGCTGGTCTAATCTGCCTGGATTGAAAGAGTCCCAGGTATTCAGTTCACTAATAACTCCTACATGGACAAACCAATACATTTGTAAAGCTTCCCAAAAATTTCGGGGGGGATTTGCAGGAATATAAGAACAAACTTCAGCAATTTTAAGTAACTCTTTCTTTCTTTGAGGATCTTTCTCAGCATTAACCATCTCTAAGGCTTTTTCGGTATAACGCTCGGCAAATCTACTGATAGCCCTGGCACAAACACGCATGGCTTTTAATTCTTCCTGTTTATCATAAGCTTCCGGATCATTTAAATAATCAAGATTCTCTATATTTTTTTCTATTTCCCGAATAAAATCAGAAAAACCTTGGTGATATATCTTATCATCAGCAACCGTATGTCCGGGGGCTCTCTGTTCCATAAATTCGGTGAATACTCCGGCGGTGTAACATTCTTTCCACTCCGTAGTCATCTCTTTAAATATCCGGCTACGCATTGACCTGTTTTCCCAATAGGGAATAATCTTCTCTTTTTGGACTTCTCTTACTTTTTGATTTACCTGAAAAGAAATTTTCTTTCGATTATTAATCATTTCGAGGTCTTCCAGACTGTGACAGCATAATTCCGGAAAGGTAGGAGTCGCTTGAGGGAATCCGCCTCTTTCTCCAACAATAAGTTCTCCTTCACCAATTGATATACTTTTATTTTCCAGCAAATACTTAAAAACCAAAGCACGAAGAAGGGGGGTTGAAACGGTTCCCTCATACTTCTTATACGCCTCAGTTACTAAAATTGCTCGTTCGATAGAAATATAAGGTTGAGTATCTAAACTTTCCTGTCTTAATTTTTCTACTCTTTTATTCATGTAAATTAACCTCTTAATTTCACCTTCAAATTAAATTTATTTAAAATTCCCGATATCTCGGATAATTTTTCTTCCGAAGGAGGTCGTGTGGCAGCTAACTTATAAGTTATTCCTAATCTTTGGTATTTATCGATACCTATATAGTGGTAAGGGAGAAGATTCACCTGGGTAATCTTTAAGTTAGATAAAAATTTCCCCATTTCTCTGATGTTTTGACTATCGTCGTTTATACCAGGTATAACCGGAAAACGAACAAAGATATTAGGGTGTACCGAGGAAAGTTTCTTTAAATTTTCTAAAATGATCTCATTGGATACACCGGTATATTTTCTATGTTTTTCTCTATCCATCAATTTTAAGTCATAGAGGAATAAACCTATTTTTTGACTTATTTTATGTAAAGTTTCCCAGGAAATATATCCGGAGGTATCAACTGCGGTATGAATCTTTTTTTCTCTGCAGGCATCAAGGAGGCTTTCTAAAAATTCAGATTGCTCCAAAGGTTCCCCACCTGAGAAAGTCACTCCCCCTCCGGATTCCTCATAAAATACCAGATCCTTTTCTATCTCTTTGATAACCTCTTTGCTGGTTAGTTTTTTTCCTATTATTTCCCGGGCTAAAGCCGGGCATTTTTCTACACACTTTCTGCAAAGCAGGCATTTCTTTCTTTCAGTAACCGGGATACCCTTTTTTATCCGAATAGCGTAAGATGTACAGGCTGCAGAGCACGCTCCACAGCCAATACATCTATCTCTCCAAAATATCATTTCCTGCCCGTTTAACTGACTTTCTGGGTTCTGACACCACCAGCAATTAAGCGGACATCCCTTTAAAAAGACGGTAGTACGGATCCCTGGTCCATCATGGATCGAGTATCTTTGAATATTAAAAACGGCTCCTGTAGTCATTGGAACAGATTTTATCAATAGATAGCCCCTAACAAAGTTTCATAATTTTTTGGGCAATTTTTTCAGGAGTAAAACCGAAATAATCAGCTAATTGTTGAGCTGGTGCACTTTTACCAAAAAACTTCATAAATACAGTATAGTAGGAATTATGTAATAACTGATACCAACCCTCTCCGTTATTGGCTTCAATAACTACCCGAAGTGCGTCTTTGGGTCCTAGAACCTCTTCGATATATTTTTTATCTTGTCTTAAAAATTCTTCTCTGTTCGGAATAGAGACCACACGGCCGGTAATACCATTTACTTTTAAAATGATATTTACCTGTGCGGCTAAGGATACTTCACTACCGCTGGCTATCAATATCACCTGTGGCGCTTCTTTTTCTTTATGGGATATGATATAACCACCCCGAGAGAATTCTGTTGTACCGCGGTATTTTTCTAGGTGAGGTAAATTCTGTCGGGATAAAATCAGGGCAGTTGGACCTTCTATTCTTTCTAAAACTTCCTTCCAAGCTAATTTGGTCTCTTCTTCATCTGCAGGTCTTATTACTCTTAAGTTGGGAATTATTCTTAAAGATTCAAGCTGTTCCACCGCTTGATGGGTAGGACCATCTTCTCCCACCATAATGGAATCGTGAGTAAAAATATAGATTACCGGGAGCCTCATCAAAGCAGCCATTCTAATGGCCGGACGCATATAATCCGAAAAAACAAAGAAGGTGGAACAAAAGGGTCTGAATCCTTTATGAGAGGCAATGCCATTCACTATGGCACCCATAGCATGTTCCCTAACTCCAAATCTAATATTTCTACCATCAAAGGACTCTTTTTGAATATCTTTATAATGATCCAAATAAGCCTTGGTAGAAGGGGATAAATCAGCTGAACCTCCAATAAGATAAGGAATTTTATCAGCGAGCTTATTTAAGATCATCGATGAAGCTACTCTGGTGGCTATCGGAGATTTTATTTCGAATTTATCCAATTCTAAACCTTGAGGAATAGTCAAATTAAAGGCCTGTTCCCATTGTTCTTTGAGGTCTGGATATTTTTCAGCCCATTTAATAAAATTATTTTTCCACTCTTCTCTTTTTTCGGCAAGCTGTTTTTTTCTATCTTCAAAAAATTCTTTAACCTCAGGTGAAATATAAAATTTCTCCTCCGGGGGTAATCCTAAATTCCTCTTTAAACCCTTTATCTCCTCTTCACCTAAAGGCGCACCATGACAGCTGCAAGAATCCTGCTTAGTGGGAGCACCATACCCGATATGGGTTTTCGCTATAATCAAAACGGGTTTATCTTCAGTTTCGTGAGCTTTAATAATAGCTGCTTTAAGTTCTTCAATACTATGACCGTTAATATGGTCAATGACTTTCCAATTATAAGCCCTAAATCTATCAGCTACTGATTCGGTAAAACTTACTTTGGTCTCTCCGGCAAGGGAAATACCATTATCATCATAGATAGCAATTAATTTTCCCAGACCCAGATGCCCGGCCAGTGAAGCGGCTTCGGAAGTAATCCCTTCCATCATGCAGCCGTCACCTAAAAGCGTATAAGTATAATGATCAACAATCTGATAATCCTCAGTATTAAACCTGGCTGCCAACATCTTCTCCGCTAGAGCCATTCCTACTGCATTGGCAAAACCCTGTCCCAATGGTCCGGTAGTCACTTCTATTCCTGGAGTTTCTCCATATTCCGGGTGACCGGGTGTTTTAGAATTAAACTGTCTAAATTTTTTTAAATCATCCAAAGAAAGATCATATCCCGAAAGATGTAATAGGGAATATATCCAGGCTGTTCCGTGTCCGGCAGAGAGTACAAAACGATCTCGATCCGGCCAATCCGGGACGGCAGGATCGTATTTTAATACATCTCCAAAGAGTACTGCTCCAATTTCTGCACAACCTAAAGGTAACCCGGGGTGACCGGAATTAGCCTTCTCTATCATGTCTACAGCCAAGCCTCTTACTATATTCGCAATTCTATTAAACAATTTAAAATTCCTCCTTCTTTTATAAATACTGATATCTAATATTTTACACTTATTTTTTTTCTTCTACAAACTTTTTTGGTTTTATATTTCATGATAATTATAGATTTTGGTGAATGAGGTAATCATGCAAAAGAAGAAATTGCAAGCGGACTAAATAATTAAATGATTGATGATCACAGATCATTGCTTTTGATTCAGAGTATACAATAGCAGTCCATTCTCAACGGTAATTATCGCTTTTTTTTGCTCAATTATATTACTAATACCTCTGGTCTTGTATCTTGATAAGCTTGCTGATTTGAGTAGATATTTACATCCCGTTATGGTAATGCCGGTAACCCTTTTATCCAGGGGGAGTAAAGAGAGGTTTGCTCCTTTTTTTTGGGAAAACACTTTTTCTTTATTGATTATTCCTATTTCTAGTCCGGGCTCCTTAATTAGGGCGGTAATTCCATTTCTAAAAGCATATTCCAGTAGAAAGATATTGGCTAATTGTTGATCCCATCGCCCCCCTGTAAAACCGATAATAATAATGTTATTAAGGCCTCTCTCCCCACAATATTGGAGTGCCAGCTCACCATCGGTTTCGTCCTTTTCATCAGGGTATTTTAGAATTTTGATTCCCATTTTTTCATAAAATTGATACTTTTCCTTAGTAAGAGAATCAAGATCTCCTATAATAACATCGGGAAAAAAACCTATACTCTCCAATAACAAGGCTCCGCCGTCAGCAGCAATAAACAAAGTGGCTTTCTCCCCTATTAGCTTCTTGTACTCTTTCCTATTCCCTTTTAATTCTCCGTTTAAGGCAATAACCACCTTATTCATGGACATAAATTATCCTCTTAACTTCCTATTTTTCCCTTATTAATGACTAAGTTCTTTAATAACGGTATAATAATTATATAACACAAGAGCAGAGATGGCAAAAGGTAACTAATATTATATATTGCTGAATATAGCCATGGACTTTGACCTTCCGGTGCATATTGAGCAAAAAATATTATACCGGAAAGGAAGTGACTAATAAACCTTCCCAGTCCTCCGATAAGAACAGCCAAGAATAACCAACTATAGGCAATAACCTTTGTCTTTAAATTAATCTTATGAGAGAATATTCCTGCTAATCCAACCAGCATATATGCTAAAGGATAATCCAATACCAGTTGTGCCGGGTGAATAATATAAGCACCAAGGGCTAATTGAACTAAGCCATACACTGCTCCGGTCATCATACCAGAACCAGCTCCCCAACGTAAGGCGATAATCAAAATCGGCAGCATTTCCAGACTAACTGATCCTCCCTGAGGCATTCTCCATAAGGGAATAAAATTTAAGATAGCCGCCAGTGCTACCGCCATACCAATCTCAGTCATTATCCTTACTTGATTTTTTTTCATGACAAATCTCTCCCTTTTTTAAAAAAATATATTACAAATAAAAAAACCGCAGACCTGATCTTTTAATCAAAACTGCGGTTTTACCACACAACTGTTGTTTCAATTCCCTACGCTGGCATTACCCAGATCAGGTTTTAAGGGTCTGTTTACTAAAAACACTCTCAGCTTTAATAAGCTCCCCTACTG
>Ga0116197_1000028_pt1 | contig 28037 bp, 25 predicted proteins | sample ZodSprsou2mmetaG_FD_94480 | JGI IMG/M metagenome (GOLD analysis project Ga0116197, IMG submission 94480) | Hot spring sediment microbial communities from Zodletone spring, Oklahoma to study Microbial Dark Matter (Phase II) - Zodletone Spring... ...
CATCGATATGGAAATAGGAGGATTGGTGAATACTCCCAATCCCATGATTAATAATAGTGTGGTTTTTGTTCCTTTGGAAATTGCCCAACAGGCTTTGAATGTGGGAAATGGGATTAGTATGATAAGATTAAAAGCATCTTCCCAAAACGAAGAGAAAACAAAAAAACTATTAACTGAAAATTTTAAGCAGAAAGATTTGAGTTTAAAAGCATATTCCTGGGAAGAGTTTGCTGAAACAGTGATTGCTTTAAGTACTGCCAAAAAGAGTGGAATTGCCACTATTCTATCAGTCGTTCTTCTTATCGGCATGATAGGTATTATTAATAATGTGATTCTCTCTGCCTTGGAGAGGACATCAGAAATAGGTATGATGAAAGCTTTGGGAATGAGAGAATGGGAGATTGTTTTTGTCTTTATGGTAGAGGCAACCGGAATAGGTATTCTTGGGGGATTAGCCGGATGTTTGATTGGATTTGCCGGCATAAGCTATATGGCAAAATATGGTTTTGATTTGAGCTATATGGGTGGAGATATGTCTGAATTCGGCATTCCCATTCTCGATAAAATTTACGGTGTTTGGAATTATTCAGCTTTTAGTTTCTTGTTTATCCTGGGTATTATCGTTGCTCTTTTATCCAGCATATTTCCTGCATTTTGGGCGGCACATAAAGATCCGGTAAAAGCAATCTATCATCGATAAGGAGGTAAAAAATGAAATTTTTATGGAATTTAGCCAAGAAAAATCTATCAAGATCCAAACTTAGAACATCGGTTTCAATAATAGCAATTGCTATTGCCATTATTGCCGTGGTTTTTGCCCGCGGATTAATTAGCGGTATGATAGAATCGACTTTTGAAAATCATATCAAGTATAAAGCCGGTCATATACGAGTGATAGATAAAGAATATAAGTTAAAAGAGCGTCTTCTTTCCCTAAATTATACTCTGGACGGATTTAACGACGAAGGAACCTCAGCAATGGTTGAAAAACTAAGACAGGTAGAAGGAGTAAAACAGGTAGTTCCGCGGCTTAAATTCGGAGCTGTGGTAAGTATGGATGATGAACTGGTAAGAATGATGGGTTGGGGAGTTGACCCTACTGAAGAAATAGCATTTACCAAGATAGATGAAAAAATAGTGGAAGGAAGAATGATTAACCCTGGTAGCAGAGAAATCGTAATGGGAGCCGGGTTATTAGAAAAAATTGAGCGTAATGTAGGAGATAAAGTTACTATTTTATATAGTACCCCTTTTGGTTCCTTTAAAGGTTCTACTTTTCAGATTATAGGAAAGACCCATAGCGATGTTCCCTTTTTAAATGATACTATTTTCTATCTTCCTTTGGATCAAGCCCAGAGAATTTTAGAGATGCCTGACGAAGTAACAGAATTACTTTTAATTACTTCACATTACCGTAAAGCCGCTTCGATTTTACCCAGTCTCAATAACTTATTTTCCCAGGAAGATAAATCCGGAAAATATGCCTTGCAGCTTTGGAATAAGGATTACGAACTCATCGGGTTTTTTGATATTGCAAAGCAGATATATAATTTTATCTATATTTTTATCATCATATTAGCCTGTTTTGTATTAGTGAATACATTGATTATGATTGTTAATGAACGTACCCGGGAAATTGGTATGATGAGTGCCCTGGGTTTGAAAAGTAGGGAAATATTGTACCTTTTTACCATGGAAGGAGCAATTATTGGGATATTTGGTAGTGCTATTGGCACAATATTGGGTGGAATATTAACTAAGGTTTTCTCGGTTGTCGGAATTGATTATACCGAGGCTATGGAGGGAATGACTGGAAGTGATTTTATGATGGAGTCAATTTATTACACCGTCTTTAGTTTAGAAAATCTTGTTTTTTGTTTTGTGTTGGGGGTGATTGTGGTTACTATTGCCTGTGTGATCCCGGCGAGAAAAGCTGTCAAGCTTGAACCCACCGAAGCGCTTAGACAGATGTAGGAAAACAAGTGACGAGTAATGAGTGATAAGTAATATGTAGGGGCAGACCTTGTGTCTGCCCATAGAAAAAACATAAAAAATATTTTTGTTGTTTCGATGTAGAGGTTCGATTTATCGAACCCGCAAAAGATAGGTCAGATGAATCCGACCTCTACAATAACTTAATAAAAGATAGAACAAGCCTATTGTCTACTATTCCTACTTTCCTCCTCCTTGAGAGGGAAGGATTGGGAGGGTAGTGAAAAATAGAAAGGAGAGATAAGAATGCGAAAAGTTAAAGTTTTTTTACTGATAGGAACAATGTTATACATTTTGTTTTCAGGTGTAATCATAGCAACTGCTTTAGAGATGACCGCTGAAGAGATAATTAATAAGAGAGATAATAATGAATATTTTGATTCAGTTCGAATAGAAGCAGAGATGATAATTGTTAGTGGTGGTCGTAAAATAACCAAAACTATGATTGCCTTGAGTGATAAGAAAGATTCTTTAGTTGAATTTACCAATTCGCAAGACAGGGGGACAAAATTTCTTAAAAGAGAGGATGATTTATGGATGTTTTTTCCTGATGCTGAAGATATTGTTAAAATATCCGGGCATATGTTAAATCAGGGGATGATGGGAAGTGATTTTTCCTATCAAGATGTCATGGAATCAGATAAATTAACTGACCTATACGATTTTAAAATTATCGGTGAAGAAGAAGTTAATGACCGTCTTTGTTATGTATTGGAAGGTGTTGCTAGAGAAGGGGTAAAAGTGTCCTATTATCGTCGAGTAAGTTGGGTAGACAAAGAAAGATTCATCGGTCTACAGGAAGAATTGTATACTCAAAGTGGAAAATTATTAAAAGAAACCAAATTAAATGAAATGCAGGAGATTGAAGGACGATGGATTCCTATTGATTCGGTTATGGAGAATAAATTAAGGAAAGATACTTACACCGGATTCAAAATTATCAAGATAGAATTCGATCCGGAAATTCCCGAAGGAACATTTTCCCTACAGAATTTAAGGTAAAAATGGCGAGCGGAAAATATAAGTATAAAAAATGTTGTCATTAGTTTCGGCGCGATAAAAGAAATTGACCAGGAGTAAACATTGAGAAGGGAAAAATACTTTTCTATAATTATTTTAATCATGTTGTTTATTTTATTATTCAGCACTACTACAACTTTTGCCAAATTAGACATCGGTGGAGAAATAAATATGACCTTATCCGGCGTATTGTTTCGAGAAAGTGAAACTCTTGCATACCCTAAGGGAAGTTTGGATTTAGAATTATATATTCCCCCTTTCGATGACAATCAAATCAAATCAGCAGTTTATTTATACAATAATCCAACTACCGGCCGATTGGATTTTATGTTTAAAAAACTTTATTTCAGGCATAAGTTTGAGAAATTGCAACTTACTGCGGGACGTCAGCCGATATCCTGGTCTTTCGGTTCGATGCTTAATCCGATTGATTTTACATTAGGGTCGATGGTAATGGATGAAGAGACCGGTTCAAAATATCAGAATGCCATAGAAGCCTATTACCCCATAAATTGGAATTCAAGTATTACGGTAATTACTGCCTTTCCCAATGGTTTTGAGAATATGAAATGGGGATTAAGAGGGAGAACAATGTTGGAGGGGTATGATCTTACCCTGAATTATGTCCGTGAAGCAGAGCAAAATAACACAGAAATAATGAGTCCGGTCAGCCAAAGAATCGGTTTCAGTGCCAAAGGAGACCTGGGTCCTTTCGGGATATATGGAGCCATAGGATATAATTTCGAAGACATCAATAGCGGAGATTTTTCCTTTTTAACTGGAGGGGATTACAGTTATTATTTTGAATCGGGAAGTAAAATTTATTTCCAATTGGAATATCTTTCCATAAAGGAGGAAAGATTATCCTCTTTACTGGGTTCATTGGCATTACTTGATAGCGGCTTGGATTCAGAATCAAATGCCAATCTTTTTTTAACCAGGACATCCTATGACATTAATGAATTTTCTGCTATTAGCTTATTTACAATTACTAGTTTAAATGATTTTAGCACCATCATCATGCCAAATTATTCTAATCAAATTAGTAACAGCCTTGCCTTTAATTGCAGCTTCGCCTACTTCAGCGGAAAAGAAAATACCCTCTTTGGACCCGGTTTAATAGGAGGAATTCAAGAAAAGCCAAAAATGACCATTGAAGCCGGTTTTATCTATTCCTTTTAAAAAATCTTTTTCTTCAATAGCTAAAATTTACTCAAAGTCCCGACATCTTTGATTATGATAACTTTTTTATCGAATTCGATATGTTATCCTTCTTTCTTCATTTTAATGAGCTCTCTTGACAAGGAAGGCCGTTGAATCCCCATATGTTCGGCTATCTCTTTTCTGGAGAGAGATACTTTTATAATATTACTCCTTCGTTTCTTGTATTCTTCCACTAAAAAATTTTCAATCTTTTTTCTGATGTTTTCCAGGGAAAGCATCTTAACCTTAATGACCACTATATTTCCTTGGGGATATTTTTTTATGATATAATTAGACATATTCAAAAAATTAGAAAGATCTTCATGCTCCATATCCTTAAATAAAATACACTTTTTCAAACTATCTGTTAAAGCATTCATATTTAAAACCTTCTAAGAATAAAGCGGTAACAATAGTTATATCCTTTCTTTTCTTATGATAGTGCAATAACTCTGAAGGTGTCAAAGGGAAAAAGGTTGCCTTGAGACAATGTAGGAATAGGGAATTCTTTGATTATATCTAGGGATACTACATATAAGCTTATGGAAGACTGATGCCCTATCTCTTTTATTATCTTTTTTGGAGCTAAATATGGTACAAAATTTACTAAAAGAAACAAAAAACTGGGCTTATAGAAATAATGATCTTGATTCCTTATTGCTGGTTGGTTCTTACGCAAGAAATAAAGCTCATCAAGATTCCGATATTGATTTAATTCTGATTTTCAATGACCCTAAGAAATATGTTAATAATTTAGACTAGTTAAAAGAATTTAGGGAAATTGAAAAGTATGAAATAGAATATTGGGGCGGAGCAACATCAATTAGAACTTGGTATAAAAATGGGATAGAAGTAGAATTTGGAATCACTTCCGCAGAATGGGCAGAAATACCAGTTGATAGTGGAACCTTTCGAGTAGTTTCTGATGGCTCAAAAATTTTAGTAGATAAAACTAAGAAATTAGAAAAGCTTTTATTGGAAGTTAAAAAAAACAAAATACTGTCAAAGAGAAAAAATTTAAATTTTAATAAATAAAGGAAAAAAATCTTATTTCTTCCACTATTTAATAAATTATTTTATTTCTTTTTTTATTCTTAATACTAACGAGCATTTTACTTTGTAACTCACATTTTGTACAAAAACCTTTTTTTGGCTTTGCATCGATTATTTTTAATAGCCAATAGATGATGCTCTTTCATCAGCCGATAGATCCTCTAAATAAATATTAAAGTAAAATCGAAATTTAACTTTTATAAATATAGAAGTCTTGGAATTTATTTTTTCCCAATTATTCTTTTTTAATTTGAAATTTATAATCTTTTAATAAATTGTTAATATTATTTTTAAAAACATAAATTATAATGCAATAAGGCAAATATATATTTTTCAATATAGAAGATTGATTCAACTACAAAAGTAATCGCTTTTTTCAATAAAGTGGATTATTTTAAATCTAAATGATATGGATGATATTAAAAAATGATTATTAGAAAACAACTATGGCTTTCAAATGTTATTACCATTATAATAACCATTATTTTATTAATTATTGTGAGTATTCTTATCGGTAAAAATTATCAAAATATTTCTAAGTTTGGTTTTCCTCCCAAAGATTTTGGGAGGGAACAAGAATCCGGAAGGTATTTTGATCTTTTAGAAAGAGAATTACGCATAGCAGATAGGATGGTTGGTCGTGTATTGAGAGAAAGCCCTGAAGCATTAGAAGATGTTAAATATATGCAGCAATTGGATGCTTTTATGAATGCATCTAATGGCGGCATTATTATCCGAAAAAACAATGAAATACTTTACCATTCTCCTTTTCTCTTAAGCCTTGATTTAGATAAAGAAGCAATCAATTCACACATTCAGTCATTTCCGAATAAGCAAATTATTCAATTTAGTGAAAATATATATCTGGAAAAGTTAGATTTTAACTTCCCTGATGAATCCAAAGGAGAAGCTTTAATTGTTTGTGATGTTAGTTCTACCTTAGAAAATTTGGCACAATTTCGTTATTCGGTTTTCCTTATTTTGATTCTTTTTCTTTTGGCCATTATTATCATCAGCACAATCACTACTTATATATTATCTAAAAATATCGTTAAACCGCTGACTCAATTGGAGAATGCCGCCCTGCAAATTAGAAAAGGTAATTATGATTTTAAAATAAACACCTCCGCAAAAAATGAAATCGGAGATTTATCAAGAACCTTTGAAGAAACCAGAAAACAATTAAAGGAAACCGAGAAAATAAAAAAGAAATATGAAAATAACCGTAATGAATTGATTTCGAATATATCACATGATTTGAAAACTCCCATTACCACGATAAAGGGTTATATTGAAGGAATTATAGACGGCATCCCCAGCTCCAAAGAGAAAAAAGATAAATATCTTAAAACCATATACCAAAATACGGTAAATATGGAATCATTGATTAACGAATTATTCTTGTTATCAGAATTAGAATTAAAAGAACTTCCTTTAAATTTTGTGCCGATTGATATCAAGGCCTATTTAACCGATTGTGTTGAAGAATTAAAATTTTATTTAACTGAAAAAGGAATTACCTTGAAATTTGATGCCGATTATAATGAACAAGAAAAGGTTTATGTTGATAGAGAAAAAGTAAAAAGGGTCATTTTAAATATTATCAATAATGCTGTAAATCATAAGACAAGTATCAACCCCACTATTTCTATTAAATTAATTGAAAAAAGAGAAGAAGCTCAAATAGAAATTCAGGATAATGGCCAGGGAATACCGGAAAAATCGTTAAAAAATATATTTGAACGGTTTTATAAAGCCGATAAAGCCAGGTCTACCAATTCAAGTGGAACCGGTTTAGGTCTTTATATTGCCAAAGAAATAGTCATGAGTCATGAAGGTAGAGTTTGGGCAAAAAGTCAGGAAGGAAAGGGCACCAGTATTTTCTTTACCTTGAAGAAAACTCATGGTTTTTCGAAAATGATAAAAACGGAGAAAAAATAATGAAAAAGATATTAATAATTGAGGACCAGCAAAGCATCGCTGAACTGGAAAGAGATTATCTGGAAATTGATGGCTTTCAGGTTGATATCAAAAATAATGGCAGAGAGGGATTGAATCAGGCTCTAGCCTACAATTATGACCTTATCTTATTAGATTTAATGCTGCCTGATATGGACGGTTTTGATATTTGTAAGAAAATTAGAAAGGAAAAAAATATTCCCATCCTCATTATTTCTGCCAAGGGAGAAGATATTGATAAAATTCGTGGTCTTGGATTAGGGGCGGATGATTATATCAGTAAGCCATTTAGTCCAAGTGAACTAGTGGCTCGAGTGAAAGCCCATTTATCCCGATTTGAGCGGCTCACTGGACAACTTGGTACGGCAAGCAAAGAAATTCACATCAAAGATTTAGTCATTAATCAAACCGCTCGTCAGGTTTATTTTGCCGGTAAGAAAATAATTCTTACCACTAAAGAATTTGACATATTAAACTTCCTGGCATCTAATCCTAATATTGTTTTTAGTAAAGAAACTATCTATGATAGGATATGGGGGAATGATTCTTACGGAGATATTACTACTATTGCCGTCCATATTAAAAAAATACGGGACAAAATTGAAAAAGATCCTCAGAGTCCACATTATATTGAAACCCTTTGGGGGTCTGGTTATCGCTTTAATGCTTAAAAAAATAACCCGCTGGTAAATAATTTGCCAGCGGGTTATTTTTTTAAGCATTGTATGATAATTTTATTTCTAATTTTTATTTTGTTACACTTGCTAACCTTGCTCCATTTAAAAGTAAATCCAGTTCCGTTCCTTCCAGAGTCTCTCTTTTAATCAAATTAGTAGCGATATTCTTCAGTTTGCGTTTATTTTTGGATAGGATCTCTTTGGCTCTGGCATAGGTGGTGTCAATAATCGTTCTGATTTCCTTATCGATCTTGTTGGCAACCTCTTCGCTATAATCTCTCTCCTGTGAGATATCTTTTCCTAAAAAGACCTGATGTTCCTTCCTCCCGAGAGTCACTGGACCCAGAGATTCACTCATTCCGTATTCGGTGATCATTTGCCGGGCAACCTTAGTAGCCTGTTCCAGATCATTTTGTGCACCGGTGGTAACATCTTGAAAGATCAGATCTTCAGCCACCCTACCTCCTAAAAGGACAGTCAGGCGATCAAGTAGTTCCGCTTTGCTGATCAGATAGCGGTCTTGGGTAGGCAGCTGCAGGGTATAGCCGAGGGCTACATCCCCTCTGGGAATGATGGAAACCTTATGTACCGGATCACAGTTGGGTAGAAGCTTAGCTACCAGTGCATGTCCAGATTCATGATAGGCTACAATTTCTTTCTCTTTGTCGCTCATCAAGCGACTTTTGCGTTCCGGTCCAGCTATGACCCTGTCTATAGCTGCTTCAAAATCTTCCATTTCAATTTCTTTCTTATTTTTTCGGGAAGCAAGGAGTGCTGCTTCGTTTACCATATTGGCCAAATCGGAGCCTAAAAATCCTGGGGTTCTGCGGGCTAATACTTCTATATCTACTCCTTCAGCTAAGGGTTTTCCCCGAGCATGGACTTTTAGAATGGCTTCCCGGCCATTGATATCTGGTCGGTCGATAACAATCCGTCTATCGAATCTCCCGGGTCTTAAAAGCGCCGGGTCTAATATATCTGGACGATTGGTTGCGGCAATTAATATAATCTCGGTAGTCTGGTCAAAACCATCCATTTCTACTAATAATTGGTTTAAGGTTTGTTCTCTCTCATCATGCCCTCCACCTAATCCTGCACCCCGGTGTCTACCTACGGCGTCAATCTCGTCCATAAAGATAATACAGGGACTGCTTGCCTTAGCCTGTTTGAATAGATCGCGTACTCTGGAGGCACCGACACCCACAAACATTTCCACGAAGTCGGATCCGCTGATACTAAAAAAAGGAACTCCCGCTTCTCCGGCGATAGCCCGGGCAAGTAAAGTCTTTCCGGAACCCGGAGGGCCGTAAAGTAAAAGTCCTCGAGGGATCTTGGCTCCTAATTTTTTGAATTTTGCCGGATTCTTTAAGAATTCGATAACTTCTTCTACTTCCTCTTTGGCTTCATCGATACCTGCCACATCCTTAAAAGTGACCTTAGGTATATCGTTACTCAAGCGCTTGGCTTTACTCTTACCGAAGGACATGGCATTATTGTTTCCGCCTTGCATCCTTCTCATTATAAAAATCCACACACCTATTATTAAAGCGATAGGAAAGATAGAAGAAAGCAAATTCATCCACCAAGGAGGCTGTACTGGCGGTTTGGCTTCTATTACCACATTTTTATTTCGAAGAATATTTATTATTTCCGGATCATCAGGGGAATAAGTAGTAAACTCTTCGCCATTGACGAAACGGCCACTAATGGCTTTTCCCATGATAGTTACACTTGAGATCTTATTCGCCTCAACTTCTTTTAAAAATTGCGAATAGGTGAGTTCCTGAACGGTTGATACATGATTAAAAAGTGAACTGAAAATGGTTACTGAAATAAGCAGAACCAATAGATACAAACCAATATTTCTAAAATATTTATTATTTTTGAAATTATTTTTATTAAAATCAGGTAATTTTGCCAATAATATCTCTCCTTCCAATTTTAAAGTACTCTTAGTTATTATAATTAATAATATTTTTATTGCAAATTAATTTAGTGCTTTTTGAAAAAAATTTCTAACTATATTTAATAAAAAAAGCCAAATACTCCCAGGAAATAAGGTGATTATTTAAAAATAAAGTAAATACTCCTTATTTTAAACCCCAGGGTATTGGCAGTCTTTTTATTTATTCATATCTTAAGGCATCCACCGGGTTCATCTTTGCTGCCTTCATTGCTGGATAAAGTCCAAAGAAAATACCGATAAATAGAGCAAAACCAAAGGCCAGTCCGACGGAAAGAGGTGCAATAACCATCGGCCAATTACCATATTGGGATAAAAAATAGGCTGCTATCCATCCAAATCCAATGCCTAAAATCCCGCCGAAACTACTTAAATTTAATGACTCCATCAGGAATTGAAATAAGATATGTGCATTTCTGGCACCCAATGCTTTTCGTACACCGATTTCCCTGGTTCGTTCGGTTACCGAAACCAGCATAATATTCATAATTCCAATCCCACCAACTAAGAGGGAAATAGCAGCAATTCCGCCAAGCATGATGCTCATGGTTTCGGTGACCGAGCTCACTGTATCAAGAATCTCATCCTGACTGATAATCCTGAATTGTTCCTGCTCTTCATCATCTAAAAATTTAACCATGAAATTTTCTAATTCACTGACAGCAGTGGCTGCTTTTTCCGATGAAGCAGCTTGCGCAATATAGTTGGTAACAAAATTACTGTTAGTTAATTTTTTCATCGCAACGGATATCGGAATGTAAGCTCGGTCATCCAGATCTCCACCCATGGAGCCGCCTTTTTCCTTCATGACACCTATGACGTCAAAGAGATAGATTTGCGCGTTATAACTGACTTTTATTCTTTTACCAATAGGATCATCATCTTCAAATAAATCTTCAGCTAGTTGAGAGCCTAATACCATGACCTGTCTTCTTTCTTTATCATCATTCTCACTGATAAAATTACCCGTGTTTATTTCGTAATTATTAACTTTGGCATAGTTGATATTAGTACCCAATATATTAGCACTGACATTTATATCATTTGAAATCAATCTACCGCTGATCTGCTTTACCGGAATCACTTTTATCACCGAAGGACAAAATTTATCTATATAATCGCTTAATTCCAGTGAAAATTTATCTTGAGAACTGACATTCATGATCATTCCTCCCTGTCCTCGTGGTGTTCGAGGATAAATGGTAATCATATTAGATCCAAGGTTAGCAATACGGGAAGTGACTTGTTGAGTAGAGCCGGTTCCTACGGAAACAATGGCAATAACAGCACCAACACCAATAATAATTCCCAACATGGAAAGAATGCTGCGCATCTTATTTGCCCATAAGCTCTCCAGGGCAATTTTTAAGCTTTGTAGGATCATGCTATCACCTCATCTCTATCAATTAAACCATCTTTTAGGTGAATGACCCGATTGGCATATCGGGCAATTTCCGATTCGTGGGTTACCAAAACAATGGTATTCCCTTCATGGTGTAATTGTTCTATTATTTTCATAATATCTTGACCGGTTTTTGAATCCAGATTTCCGGTCGGTTCGTCTGCCAAAATGATTGACGGATGATTTACTAATGCCCGGGCAATAGCTACTCTTTGTTTTTGCCCTCCCGATATTTCGTTGGGTTTATGTTTTAATCGATCACCCAAACCTACTTCCTTTAATGCTTGAATAGCCAGCTCTTTCTTATTTTGAGAATGTGCTTTATTATAAGTCAAAGGGAGTTCCACATTTCTTAAAATCGTAGCCTTGGGCAGCAAATTAAATTGTTGAAAGACAAATCCAATTTTTTGATTACGAAACAAAGCCAGTTGATTGTCATTCAATTTAGTAACATCTTGACCGGAAAGAAAGTATTTACCCCCGGTAGGATAATCCAAACAGCCGATGATATGCATCAGGGTCGATTTTCCTGAACCGGAAGGTCCCATAACGGAAACGAATTCTCCGGCGTTAATTTCTAATGATACACCTCGTAAGGCTTCAACGTTTACTTTTCCTAAATGATAGGTCTTTTTTAATTGTTCAATTTGAATTAATTTAGTCATACTTTTTCGCCTCTTTTTTAGCGTATCATGGGAATGGGGAAGCCACCCCTATTGGGATTTCTGTTGTTATTAGAACTACTTGTATTCATCTGATAATTGTTTACAATAATTTTATCCCCTTCTTTTAGCCCCTCGGTTACTTCCAGGTAATAGCTATCACTGATTCCGGTTTTAACCGGAGTAGGAACTGCTTTTCCATTTTCAACTTTTAAAACCATCGAATTGCCTCCTGCTATGGAAAGAGAGGTAACCGGAATTAGTACAACATTTTTGGCAGAGCCCACAGTAATTTCTGCTGATGCTGAGAATCCGGGTTTAAAGAATTTAGATACTTCATCCATTCGGATGGTTACCGGTACTGTTACTACATTACTTTCTGCAATGGCATAATTTGCTACTTCAGCTACTTTACCGGTAAATATCTTTCCATCTAAAATATCTAATTCCACTTCTGCTTGTTGGCCGACTTCTACCTCCATGCAATCTACTTCACTGATTGAAACTTCAATTTCGTAAGCAGTTTCATCAATCAGGTAAATAATATCATCTGTTTTTTCAATGTTATCTCCTTCCTCGACATAAATCTTAATAATTTTACCCGAGAAAGGAGCTTGAATAGTCCGCGCATTAAGTTTTTCCAATGCCAATTCCATAGCTAACTTCTTTTCTTCTTGAGTCAGGTTAGGAGACCCATTAATTTTAGCCAGCTCGTATTCATTTTTTGCCTTTAAATAATTTAATCTTTCCTCTTTATCTTTCAAATGAACCAATTCTTGTCCTTCTTCTACAAATTCACCGACATGTACCAGGATTTTTTCAACAATACCTCCCGTTGTTTCGCTGCTTTGTAAATTAAGATTGACGGAATTGACCGGCTGGAGAAAACCACTAGCAGAAACAGACTTTTTTAAATTTCCCAATTTCACCTCAACTACTGATGCCGGATCAACCGATTGAATTTGGTTTTCTGAATTCGCGTTTATTTCAGATTTGGATTGCCAATAGTTTAATCCGAAAAAAATACCCGCTCCCAAAATTAATATGATAATTATCCATAAGAACCATTTCTTTTTTGTCATTCATTTGTCCTCAACTTTCCTTGCGTTATATATCTAAAAAATGGGCTAATCTTAAACGATTAACTAATAATAGATCCCGAGCTTCTTTAACTTTCAGTTCTTGTTCTTCCAAGGCAATCAGTTGATTTTGCCATTGGGTGGAAGAGATAACCTTTTCCTGATACTGTTTTTCTAAAATATTTTTAGTAGATTTTTCTTTTTCTAAAGCGGCTAATTTTGCCTGTAGATTAAGTTGATTATATTGGTCTTGATCTATTATTTGATTCATTTCAAGCTGTAATATTTTTGTTAATTGTTCAAGTTCTTTTTCTTTTTGAAGGATGGTTGTTCTAGCTCCTTCTTCTTTTAGTTTTTGTGCTCCGCCATCAGCGATATTCCAGGATAAATCTAACATAGCGTACCAGTAATTGTCGAGAAAGTCATATCCGCCATTGATATTTACTTGTGGTTTACCTTCATTTTCTGTCCATACTGCTTCTTTTAAAAGAACTTCTTTTTCTAAATAAGTATTTTTTATCTGGTAATTTTTTTCTAAAGCTTGATTGAATAAAATCTCCTGTTTTTCACTCTCTAAATTCAATTGCTCCATGTTCGATCTTAAAGTTTGTAAATAAGCAGGTTCTTCCTCAAATTGAATCTGAATATCTTTCGATAGATTCAATTCCAGATACCATTTATTCTGTTGTTGAATCAGATTTTGTTTTAAATTAAAAGATTGATTCTCAGCTTCCATTAACGCTATTTTTGCTTCAGTTTCCTGTTGATAACCTCCTTCACCCAAACTAATCTGTTGCTGTACTCTTTTTAACTCTTCGGTGGCTAACTGAAGCTTTTTATCGGCAATATTTACTTCTTCTTTTAGACGGATAAGAGCAAGATAACTTTCAATAAAATCAATTTGTTTTTCTGCTTCCTTCCAGGATAATTCTTCTGCTTTCTTCTTTAAGTCATTTTCAGTTTGGAAGATTTGTTGTTCATTCTGGGTATAAGAATCAGGGTAAATTTGTTTTTCGACTTGGATACTTGCATTCGCACTACTTGCGATCCCCTCGAAAGACATATCTTCAAAATCATCTTTGTTCCAAGAAATTTCAGCTGAAATATTCAAGTTGTCTGCAATCGTTTTTTCAGCTTTAAGTGTCAACAGACTGCTATTACTTTTCTCCGCTCCAAAATCCCATACCGGGGTAACATCTAAATCGACCTGAAAAGCTTTATCCGCATCAAGGATTTTTAAATTTTGTTCCAAGCTATCGATGGTGTTTCTGATTCCTTCTAAATCGTAATTATGCTCTATACCCCATTCGATCGCTTCTTTTAAAGATATATCTTTGGCCTGTAAGACGCTTGGAAAGAGTAAAATACTTGCTATAATAATGGCTACAATGAATGGGGTTTTATTAAATTTCATTATTGTATATCTCCCTTATTTAAATTTCCCATGATGGATTGTAAATTAAGTAGGGCATTATAATAATTACGGACTGAAGATGCTAATCGATATTCTGCTTCAAGCACACCTACCATAGCAGACAGCTCTTCATCTTTGCTTGCCAATCCTGCTTTAACTTGATTGCTAATGATTGTTTTATGTTTGTTTATTTGGTTTAGGCTGTTTTGAGTTGATATAATGTTATTTTTTGTTTGCATATAATTTTGCCATTGAGATTGTATTTGGTAATCCAGATTTTCTTGGGCAATTTGGTAGTCCAGTTTTGTTATTTCAAAATTGTTTTCCAATTTTTTTAAATCTATCTCCGGAGTATCCGAAACCTTACTTTTCTCTAATTCCAGACTGGCCAAATCGATTTGCAGATTATTAATTTGCAATGACACACTATTTTGTCTTCCTTTTTGCAATGCTTCATTTAATTTAATTTCTTTAAAATCGGGGACATTTATTGCGGCTAACTCTATCTGACTTTTTGAATTTAATCCTAAGGTTACCCGAAAATTTCCCAGTAATTTTTGATAGTCTAATTTTGCACTTTCAAAGGAAAATAATGCATCATAATATATATTACTCTGTTCCAGAACATCCAGTTCAACTTTATATCCAGCTTTGGCCTGAAGTTCTATATCTTCCAGAGTATTTTTTTCCATTTCTGAAGTTCTTTCTTTAACTTGCAAGTCTTTTTGTGCTAATTTCAATTGGAGATATTCATCAATGACTTGAATAATAAGGTCTTCTTTTTTTTGTTGAAATTGCTCTTTTTCCTGTGAAAGTAATAATTCATTTTGCTTTTCTAATAAATTGGATTGGGCTAATAGGTTTTCAGCATTATTTTTTTTGGCGTCAATTTCTACATTTTCCAACTGGTAACGAGCTTTCTGAAATTCAAGATTATTAGCTAATGCCATCTCTACGGCTTGAGAAGGATCCAATTTTATAATTTCCTGAGCAGTAATCTGAATATTTCCTATTACCAGAATAGCAAAAAATAGAAACATAAAGATAAGCAGTTTTTTCTTCATGATTTACCTCCAGATAAAATGGATTTAGACATAAAATCTTTTATTATTACCCATTTTAGTATTATAATCTAAAATCTCTATAAAGCAAAAATTAACTTTTTATAAAATTAAAATTAAAATTTTATTAACTCTTATGTGGTAGGAGCGGTTCTTGTGATAATGCAGATTTAATGATTAAATAATTCATTAATTTAGAAACTTTTTCTTTTAAAAAGAAGGATTATTCAGAATCCTTGTCGTATTTGTTTTAAAATAGAAAATGGAAATATTTCTTCAAAAGGAGAAATAAAAAGGGAGGTCAGATATGTTTTGGGGAGTAATAGTGGGAATTATAGCTATGTCCTTTTTGGGTTTTATCCCTTTATTCGGTCCGTTACTTGCTGGTTTTATCGCCGGATTAATTGTTAGAGGAACCGGAAATGGGGCATTGGCTGGTTTTTTGAGTGGAAGTTTTGGCGGAATATTAGCATTGCTTATCCTTCCTGGTTTAGGTGGTTTTCTCGGTATTGCTTCCGGTGGATTATTTGGAGGGGCATTAGGAGGGATGATGGGAGTTATTTTAGGAGGAGGAATTTTTATATCTACTCTTTACTTTGGTTTATTAGGATTAGTTGGTGGGGCTTTGGGAGGATTAGTCAGGCCTAGGTAAGGCAAACCACCTATCTATACCTCTATGATTATCTTTTGAAACTTTTTTTATTCTTAGCAAGTCTCTATCTATTAAATTTGTATTTGCCTATTGATTAATCTTTATTTCCTTGAAAATGGCGATTTTATTTTTAATTTCATTTGCGTAAATAAATCATCCTATATAGCTTTTTCTTAGAATTATTCAAAACAGGTAAATAAAAAATAATTGAACAATCAGCATGCTCTTTATATAATGGGATAATGTATTATACTCAGTTATTTGATAGGATACCATAAGGAGAGAATAATATGAAATATGATTTTGATTTAATTTGTATTGGATTAGGTCCTGCCGGTATGGCTGTTTCTGTCATGGCGGCTGAAATGGGTTTAAAGGTCTGCGGTATTGAAAAGAATAAAATTGGCGGAGAATGCATGAATGTAGGTTGTATTCCCAGTAAGTCTCTACTTAGGATTGCCAAATATAGGCATTCATTTTTAAAGCTTAAAGAAATGGGCTTATCGGAAGGGCTAATGCCGAACATCACGAGTCCTTTCTCAAAAATAAATGATTATTTAGATTATATCTCGGAGAAAAAAACATTGAAGATGTTTGATAAAGTGGAGCTCATTTTAGACAAGGGAGAGGCAAGCTTTATCGATTCGCATACGGTCAAGGTTAGCGATAGAAACATTACCGCTCAAAGAATATTTATTGCCACCGGAACCGAACCTCTGGTTCCCCCGATTGAGGGTATTTCAGATATAGATATCCTGACCAATCAAAATATATTCCAGTTAACTAAAATTCCAGAGAGCATGACGATAATCGGTGGAGGTGCCATTGGTTGTGAAATGGCAGAGGCATTTACCCGACTTGGTACGAAGTGTACTATTGTACAGATGGATGATTTTCTTATCCCAAATGGGGATAAGGAGACCGGAGATTTGCTTAAAAAGATTTTTAATAAAGCGAACATCGAAGTTTATAATTCAAAAAAAATAACCAGCATAAAGAACGAGGATGGGAAAATATCTTTATTTACGGAGGACGGAGTTTGCCTTAAATCAGAGAAATTACTTATAGCTGCCGGAAGAAAAATTGTTCTTGATGCCTTAAAACTTGATAATGCCGGAGTCAAATATAGCAAGGGCGGAATTGAGGTAGATTCCGAATATAAAACATCAGTTAAGCATATTTACGCTGTAGGAGATTGTAATGGCGGCATGATGTTTTCCCATGCTGCCATGCATCAGGGAATGTTTGCCATTATGAATGCTGTAAGTCCTTTTGCAGTTTTTAAATATAGAAATTATGTAATTCCCTGGACTGTTTTTACCGAGCCACAAGTTTCATTTGTTGGTATGAACGAAGAGGAATTGAAGAAAAAAGGAATTAAATATAAAGCATATATTGCCAAATACGAAAATTATGGTGCTGCTATTGCAGAAAATGTAAGTGTTGGTTATGTAAAGGTATTTGCTAATTCTTTGGGTAGAGTCTTTGGTGTAACTATTGTAGGTGATGGTTCAGGGGAGATGATCAATGAATGGGCACTAATTATTCAGAAAAAAATTAGATTGTATAGTGTGGTGTTTTTGGCACATTCATTCCCCACCATGGGTTTCTTGAGCAAACGAGTGGCGGAACAGTGGATGATGGAGAAAATGAAGAGTAACCTGGTGAAAAATATATGCAGATTTTTTTACAGAAAATTATAGTGAGAAAAGTATAAATGAATAGACTCATTCAAAAAATTAGAGAAGCATTAAAAGAAAATATTGATGAAAAAACTCAAAAAAATTCTCAGCGATTTTTTAAAGAGGAAGTCAAGTGCTATGGTGTAAAAACTGCAGAATGTAGTAAAATTGCCAGCCAATTTTGGAAAAAAGTAAAAACTTTAAAAAAACCGGAAATATTTGCTTTATGTGAGTCACTTTTTTCTTCGGATTATTGCGAGGAAGCCTATATGGTTAGCTCCTGGTTACCCAAAATGTCGAATCAGTTTGAACGGAATGACTGGGGAATATTTAAAGGCTGGATTGACAGATATATCAATAACTGGGCAAAGTGTGACACATTTTGTAACCATACTGTGGGAGATTTTCTCATGAAATATCCCGAATTTATTCATAAGTTAAAAAAATGGACTCATTCAAACAACCGCTGGATGAAAAGGGCAGCGGCTGTGTCCCTTATTATTCCTGCCAAAAAGGGCTATTTCACGAGTGATGTTTTTGAGATTTGCGACCGATTACTTTTAGATCAAGACGATATGGTTCAAAAAGGTTATGGCTGGTTGCTTAAAGTTACAAGTCAAGTGCATCAAAAAGAGGTTTTTGATTATGTAATGAATAATAAAGAGAACATGCCCCGTACTGCTCTTAGATATGCCATTGAAAAGATGCCCCCATTATTAAGGCGGGAAGCGATGAAACGATAGAAGGTTAAAAAAAGACAATCTCCACACTGTACCATACTTATGGGGTAAAGATTGAGAGATAGAGAATGTGAGTTTATCTCTAATGATAAGTATGGTACAGTCCAATCAAAGAAATCTTTGGTAAGTATAGGGCAAGGTTACTGTTTGGTAAATGAATATTATCGATCGAATGTTTTATTCGGCTGAGAAAATAGGGATTAAATTTACTCTTTTTAGAATAGTAGGTTTAGGATAGAATATAAAAAATCTTTAGGCAGGTTTAAACCATGTCACATATAGTTGGGAAATCGGCTTATAAAAAATTAGAGGAAAGGCTTAATAGATTTCCTCAGGGAGCCCCTCCTTCTGAGACATTGTACCAGATATTAAGTCTCCTTTTCAGTGAAAAGGAAGCGGAGCTGGTCTCTCAACTTCCCATAAAACCTTTCACTGTTAAAACGGCCAGTCGAATATGGAAATTAGATATAGACGATTCCGAAAAAGTATTAGATGAATTGGCTGGCAGAGCCATTCTTTTCGATTCTGACCATAACGGAATGAAAAAATATACTCTTCCGCCCCCCATGGCAGGATTCTTCGAATTCTCGATGATGAGGACCAGAGAGGATTTAGATCAAAAACTGCTTTCGGAACTCTTTTACCAGTATCTCAACGTTGAGGATGATTTTGTGAAGGATTTATTTTTAGGCAGCGAGACCTTACTGGGAAGAACTTTTGTACAGGAGGAAGCACTATCCAAGGACAATCTGATTTCCATCCTGGACTATGAAAAAGCAAGCCATATTATAGAAACCGCATCATCTATCGGAATCAGTATGTGCTATTGTCGGCATAAAAGAGAGCATCTGGGAAAGGCCTGTAATGCTCCTATGGATATCTGTATGACTTTCAACAATGTCTCTAAATTCCTGATAAAGCATAATTATGCCCGAAGAATAGAAGCCTCAGAATGTATGGAGTTGTTACATAAGGCTTATGAATACAATCTTGTTCAGTGTGGAGAAAATGTCAGGAACAAGGTTAGTTTTATCTGCAACTGCTGCGGTTGTTGCTGCGAATTCCTGGTTACAGCAAAAAAAATTGGGATACCCCATCCTGTCCAGACTACCTCATATATTCCCAGGATTGATGAAGAAAAGTGCAGTGGTTGTGGAAAGTGCGTCAAAACATGCCCGATTTCTGCTATCGAGTGGGTTTCGAATGATGATGGGACCAACAGGAAACTTAATAAAAAAGTCAAAATAAATGAAGAGATATGCCTGGGATGCGGGGTCTGTGTTAGGGTGTGCTCCCATAAAAGCATTACACTTGAAAGGCGCAAGGAGCAGGTGGTAACACCAGTCAATTCAGTCCACCGGATTGTCTTGATGGCCATAGAAAAAGGGAAACTGCAGGAATTGATATTTGATAACCAGGCTTTTGGCAGCCACCAGGTAATGGCAGCTATGCTTTCGGTTATTCTGAAACTACCCCCCGTAAAAAGAATGATGGCCAGTAAACAGATGAAATCAGTTTATCTTGACAGGCTCTTGGACAAAATATAAAAAAATGATTGTAAAATCCTTGCTGATATATTATCTATTTGTACTTGGCTTTTTCCCAGGTGTCTAAGGATGAAACTACTTGGTTTTTTTTGGAGATGATTAGTTTTATTCAAAACGGAGAAAAATTGATAACTATTTAAGTGAAATATTGGCCATGTATTCTATAAGGAGGTCAGTTATGATAATTGAACATGTTGCTATATGGACAGGAGATCTTGAACGTTTAAAAAGATTCTATATTAAATATTTTAACTGTATAGCAGGGAAAAAATACCGTAATGAATCAAATGATTTTGATTCATACTTTCTATCTTTTGATAACAGTGCCCGTCTTGAATTAATGCAAATGCCATCAGTACCTAAAAACTTAAACGATCCCAAGATACAATATGAAGGAATTATTCACATTGCTATATCAGTTGGCAGTAAAGAAAAGGTGGTTAAAATTACTGAAAAGCTACGATCCGATGGGTATACGATTGTAAGCGAACCGCAAACAACCGGTGATGGATATTTTGAAAGTTGTGCTCTTGACCCAGATGGAAACAGAATAGAAATAACAGTTTAAGGAGGAAACTTATTAGTGCAAGTGCACGGTAGGTAATAAGTATGATTATTCTTCCTGCGGCTAACAAAAAATAATCTGCTTCCTTTTGCATGGACTCGTGCCTTGAATATTCCTACACTGAAATTATTGCCCAGTTCCCAAATTATTTTTAAAAGAAAGAAGGATTTTATTAGTATTTTGTAGTATTAATATAAAATAGGAAGGAAATCGAAAAATAATAATTTTTTAATTGGTGAAAGTGATTCAATAAGGGAAATAAGCATTCTTTAAGTGTAATAATAAGTAACCGTGCTCTTTCGTTTATAATAATTATAACAAAGTTTTAAGACAAAGATTAAGCGGTAAGTGAGGTGATAGAATGGTTACTATATTCAAAACCACCCAGAACAATTTGAAAGAAATCACTGAGTTTGAGAATAATAGCTGGGTAAACGTCTCAACTCCTACCAACGGAGAATTAGAGAAATTATCTCAAAAATTAGATGTTCCTTTTGATTTTTTAACAGACCCATTAGATGTCGATGAAAGAGCAAGGATTGAGATAGAGAATGACTGGATCCTGATTGTCTTAAGAGTACCGCTATTCGAAGAAAAAGAGATTGACATTCCTTTTACTACTATACCGTTGGGTATAATAATGAGCTTTTCTAAAGAAATAATTATTACTGTTTGCACCAAAGAAGTTGACAGTATTTTGGATTTCATCAGTGGCAAGGTAAGAAACTTTTCCACTGGGAACAAAAGCCGTTTCCTTTTACAAATATTTCTTAGAACATCTTTATTTTATTTAAAGTATCTAAAAGAAATTAACAAGAGAACCACTATAGTTGAAAATGAATTACACAAAGCAATGAAGAATGAAGAGCTGATAAAACTACTGAACATAGAAAAAAGTTTGGTTTTTTTTACCACATCTTTGAGGTCAAATGAACTTATGATGGAAAGACTTCAAAAAACAGAAATTGTAAAAATGAATCCTGAGGACATAGATTTACTGGAGGATGTGATTATTGAGAATAAACAGGCTATTGAAATGAGTAATGTTTACAGTAACATCCTAAGTGGTATGATGGATGCATTTGCCTCGGTTATTTCGAATAACTTAAATATCGTGGTGAAATTTCTGACCGCAATTACTATCATTTTAATGATCCCAACTTTAATAGCAAGTATTTATGGCATGAATATAAATTTGCCATTGCAAAATTCCCCTCATTCTTTTATCGTGGTCTGTGGTATTTCATTGACCCTGTCAGTAATAGGCGTGCTAATCTTTATAAAAAGAAAATGGTTTTAAAATGAAGCTAAAAAGATGTTAATGAGAAGAGGCACAACGTACCTTCCAATTAAGTTAAGGCAGTGATTATAGTAGAATTGATTCAAGAGGTAGGAAGAATTGAGAATGAAAATATTAGCAGTAGATTATGACGGAGTTATCAGTGACAGTGCTTTAAAATCTTTATTTGTAAGTCATAATGCCTATTGTAAATATTATGATTCGAAAGCAAAAAGAAATTTTGGCGGGGAATTATTTACTTATGAGAATTGGGAAGAAATGAAAAGAAAATATAATAAAGAAATGGCTGATTACCGACGCTTAAGGTCTTATATCGAATTATCGGGTGATTTTTTCGCTATTATCAAAATTATAGAAGAGCAGGTTCAGATTAAGGACCAGCAAGAATTCATAGCTTATCGTAACCAGCTTAAATCCGATTATCATTTTTTTCGAGATTTGTTTTTTCAGGAAAAAGAAAAATGGCAGGAAAAGAGTTTTAAAAAATGGTTTTTTCTATCACCTGTTTTTAAGGAAGTTGTCAAGGGGATTCAAAGATTTAAAGAAGAAGGTCAAAAAGTTGTTATCGCTACCTCTAATCGGGGAGAAGCCATTCATCGTGCGTTTCAACCGGAATATCTTGGATTAAAAATGGACATTGAGGATATTTTTGACAAAAATTTTGGCAAGCATAAAGCAGAACATATGCAGGCTATCGCTAAAAAATATACTACCCAATTAAACGAGATATATTTTGTTGATGACCAGCTAAGCTATCTTAAAGGAACTGATACCTTAGGGGTTCACGTGTTTTTGGCCGGATGGGGTTACTGTACCGACCATCACAAAGAGGAAGCAAAAAAAGAACAAATCCCAGTTATTGAAGTTGAAAAAGATTTTTATCCCTTATTAAAGCAAGCCTTGAGTTAGGCAGCAAGCTATTATGTAAGGTTCTTTTTACCATAAAATATAACAATGTTTTTTCTTATTAATCTCATCTCGCAATTATTTTAAAAAAAAAGAAGGATTTTTTTAATTTTTTATCGTAGTAATATTAAGGTATAAAAATTGAATGATACCAATTCTTTTAACCTCAAGTGTCGATTTAATAAGAAAATATAATAAGCTTGAATTATTAAAAGCAATCGCTCCCCCTAAACATTGATAAGATGAAAATGAGGTTATGGTGATAAAGATTGGTTCTGTAGAACTTTTCTGTTGCGATCAATCAATGCAAAAAATAGAGGGTTAGAAGAAGGATAAATTTCAATGAAAGGAGGTAGCTATGCCTGAATTTGGAAGTCCATTTTCCGGACTTAAAAAAGATCGTAAGCTTACCAATGAAGAGTTAATTCGTGCAATAAGATTTATGATTTCAGCAGAATATGAAGCCATTCAACTCTATATGCAGCTTGCTGAATCAACCGATAACCAATTAGCCCAGGATGTACTAAAAGACATTGCAGATGAAGAGCGTGTTCATGCCGGAGAATTTCTTAGACTTTTGAAAGAACTTGCCCCGGATGAAGAAAAATTCTACAGAGAAGGCGCTAAAGAGGTAGAAGAAGAAATTAAAAAATGAAGTAAAGGGAATTAAAAATGAAACGCCTATTTAATTGGCAGGTTTTATTAGGCCTGTCACTGATAGCTTTATCTGCATTGGTTTATTTCATTCACTATTTCATCTTTAGAGACGCACATCATATTTTCATCTATCTTATTGGGGATATAGCCTTTGTTTTTTTGGAAGTTTTGTTAGTGACTCTGATTTTACACCAGTTACTGCGCTATAGAGAAAAGAAAACTATGTTAAATAAATTGAATATGGTTATAGGTGCCTTTTTTAGTGAAGTTGGAGGAGAATTGCTCAAGATTTTTGCTGATTTTGATACAAAGTCTTTTGAAGTGACTCAGAAACTGATTATAACAGATGATTCTTTTGAAAAAGATTTTTTAAATATTTGTAAAAATGTTAAAAATCACACTTACAACATTGACAGTAAAAGAGGAGATTTGGAGGATATTAAAAATTTCTTGAAGGGGAAGAGACAGTTTTTACTTAATCTTTTGGAAAATCCTAATCTATTAGAACATGAGTCATTCACAAATTTACTTTGGGCAGTATTTCATTTAACAGAGGAGCTTACTCATCGACGAAGCCTGAAAAGATTACCAGAAAATGACTATCAACACCTTGCAGGAGATATAGAAAGGGCATATCATCTTTTAATTGTAGAGTGGCTGTACTATATGAAACATTTAAAAGCTAATTACCCCTATCTTTTTTCTCTTGCCATTAGAACAAATCCTTTTGATACAAATGCATCGGTAGAGGTTAAATAGTTGGATTGAAAAGGATTATATTAAGCCCAAAAGAGACTATCGTATTTTCCTATTTTTACCAAAGATGACATTGAAGGAATAAAGAGCAGTAGAGAGAGAAGAAACAGAAGGTTTCTTGTGATGCCAGCGAAGCCCTTAATAAAGGGTTATAGGCTTATTGAGTTTAGAATGAAGGCGATGACTGATAGAAATATTTAGATAAAAACAAAGCTTTTTCTTGATTTATTAATTATACTATGAACTTATACAAACTGCTTCAGAAAAAAGAATTGTTCATCAAAAAGTACACTGATATTATCAAATAACCTGAAAGGAGGTAGTATCTGTGCAAGTGAAAAACCTATCTGATTTGGTAAAATATCAAGAAAATGCTGTGGTAAGCAGTGAGATAATAAAGAAAGATGCAGGGACAGTCACTGTATTTGCTTTTGATACAGGTCAAGGATTAAGCGAGCATACCGCACCGTTTGATGCTTTAGTCCATATTATTGAAGGCCGGGCAGAGGTTTCAATATCGGGAAAATTGTTTACTGTAAAGGAAGGCGAAATGATAATTATGCCTGCCAATAAACCACATTCACTAAAAGCGGTGGAGAAATTTAAGATGTTGTTAGTTATGATTAAAAAATAGATAGAAAGTAGGAAAATTCAAAAAGATCATTTTTTAACCCTTTATAATGATTCAATGAGGTAAATATTAATTAATAATAAGGGAGGAATAATGCAAAAATCGCCTTTAGTATTTAAAAAATCTATTTACCCCGTATTTTTATTCACAAGCTTGCTCTTATTAGGAATATATCTTACCAGTCTTTACAGTTATCTTCTTTTTCACAGCCTTGCCGAGTTATTCAGTATGGTTATTGCTTTTAGTATCTTTATCTTAGTCTGGAACTGCCGTAACCTGATCGATAATAATTACCTGTTATTCTTAGGCATTGCCTTTCTTTTTATCGGTCTTATCGATACCCTGCACACCTTAGCCTATGCCGGTATGGGCGTATTTTTAGGTTATGGTGCCAATCTGCCCACCCAGCTCTGGGTTGCTGCCCGATACCTGCAGAGCCTCTCCTTCCTCATAGCCTGTTTCATTATGGATAAAAGGAAGATAAATATCCATTTTCTTCTGTTTGCTTATAGCATGATCCTGTCCTTATTATTGCTCCTCATTTTTTACTGGAAGGTATTCCCTGCCTGCTTTATCGAAGGGACAGGACTGACTCCCTTTAAAAAAATCAGTGAATATATCATATCTCTAATTCTTATTGCCTCCATCTTCTTCCTGTTAAGAAAAAAAGAAAAATTTGAGCGTCAGATCCTGCAATGGTTAGTCATTTCCATCCTCTTAAGCATTGCCAGTGAATTGGCCTTTACCACCTATATCAGTGTTTACGGTTTCTCTAATTTAGTCGGCCATATTTTTAAGGCCATTGCTTTTTATTTTATTTATCGGGCTATAGTGATTACCGGCCTTGTCCGGCCGAATGAATTACTCTATAGAAATCTTCAGGAGAGTGAGAAAAAATTTTACAGTATCAGTGCATCTGCCCTCGATGCCATCTTTTTTATTGATGATAGTGGTAAGATTACCTATTGCAATCAAGCGGCTGAAAAAATGCTTGGCTATCTTAAAAAGGAGATGTTAGGTAAAGATTTACACCAACTGATTACACCTTTAAAATATCGAGATGATGCAAAAAAAGGCTTTCTCACTTTTCAAAAAAGTGGGGAAGGTCCTGCTCTTGGAAAAACCTGGGAATTATCGGCTATTAAAAAAAATAAGGAAGAATTTCCTATAGCACTCTCTCTTTCAGCAGTGAAACTAAAAGGAAAATGGAATGCAGTAGGAATTATTAGGGATATTTCAGCACAAAAACAGATGGAAGAAAAAATGGAAAAAATAACTCGTGTCGACTTTTTAACCGGTTGTTATAACCGCAGATATGGATTGGAACTGCTGGATAGGCAGATGAAACTGTCTCAACGCAGCAAGTTTCCCCTCTTACTTGCTTTCTTAGATATAGATAATTTCAAAGAAATCAACGATACCTTTGGCCATGGAGAAGGTGATCAAGTCTTAAAAGAAGTAGCCGGTTTATTTAAATCTACTTTAAGAGAAATCGATATTACCTGTCGTATGGGAGGAGATGAATTCTTACTAATATTTCCTGATAATTCTTTAGAAGAAGCGCCTTTGATCTTAGAAAGGCTGAATCAAGATTTAATGAAATTAAACCAAATCCTAAATAAACCTTACAAAATAGAAATCAGCATCGGACTTTCAGAATATGATCCTGATAATCCTCAACCGATGGATGAATTGATCCGGGTAGCCGACCAAAAAATGTATGAAGAGAAAAGAAAGAAGAAATAAAATTGTAATGAAAATATCCAATATCAAGAGGCAGTCCTAGAAGAAAAGAAGAGAGAAATAATAAAAGAGTGGATTGATTCTGGAAAGATCGAAGCGTGGAGAAGAAACGCCCATTAATACATTTAGAAGACTTTTAAGTTAATGTTAGATTGTCTAAAGGAATACAATTATGACTAAAAAAAAGATCGGCTCTTTAATCCGGCCGGATGATTTGCGACGGCAAGCAGAGGAGATAGTCCGGAGAAAAGCCCCACATTTATCGGAAAATTTAGATACACTGTCACCCGAAAAACAGCGGCAGCTGCTCCATGAACTGCAGGTGCATCAAATCGAACTTACCATGCAGAACGAGTCGCTGCGTCAGATACAAGAAGAACTCGAATTATCAAAGTCACGGTATTTTAATCTTTATGATCTGGCTCCGGTGGGCTATTTTACTCAAAACAAAGAGGGATTGATACTGGAAGCGAATCTCACTGCAGGTAGTTTACTGGGTGTAGAGAGAAGTGCTTTGGTCAAGAAGTTGTTAACCTCTTTTATCTTCCGCGAAGATCAGGACATCTACTACCATCACCGCAGGAAACTCTTTGAAACAGGTGCTGCGCAGGTTTGCGATCTGAGACTGCTAAAAAAAGACGGTTCTTTATTCTGGGCGCGATTGGAGTCGACTATAGTACAGAACAGTATAAACGGGAATATCCTGTATTATACTGTGATAATTGACATTGCCGAGCGCAAGCAGATGGAGCATAAACTCGAGGAGATGGCCAGTCATGACTTTCTTACCGGGTTGCCAAACAGGGCTTTACTGCTTGACCGTTTTACTATGGCGGCAGCGTTGGCTCACCGCAATAAATCTAGACTTGCTCTTATGTCCTTAGACCTGGACAAGTTTAAATCTATTAATGATACCTTTAGCCACGATGCAGGAGATCAGGTGCTTAAGGTTGTCAGCACACGGCTTACCGGAATAATACGTGCCAGTGATACCTTAGCCCGGGTCGGAGGAGACGAGTTTATCTTGTTATTGCTGGAAACCAGCCATGCAGAAGATACTGTTACTATAGCCCAAAAAATCCTGGATTCCTTTACAGATCCGCTTTCTATCAACGGACATAATATACATTTATCCACCAGTATTGGTATCGCCATTTATCCTGAAGATGCAGAGGACCTGGAAACCCTAATCAAGAAATCAGATGCTGCCATGTATTACGCCAAGGGTCACGGCCGCAACCAGTTCAAGTTTTTTGGCGATAGTGATGTTCAGGTTGGTTGATATTGTAAATACACCAATTAAAAATACTGGGGTCGATTTTCTATATTTTTGAAAGTTTTATCAAAAAGAGGGATTTATGATAATAATGTAG
>Ga0116197_1000029_pt1 | contig 27785 bp, 27 predicted proteins | sample ZodSprsou2mmetaG_FD_94480 | JGI IMG/M metagenome (GOLD analysis project Ga0116197, IMG submission 94480) | Hot spring sediment microbial communities from Zodletone spring, Oklahoma to study Microbial Dark Matter (Phase II) - Zodletone Spring... ...
CTCCTACGTATTTATTACTGAGATTCAGTAAAACAATGCCAGAGAAGACCGGGCGATGAAGGACTTGACGAAGATCGAGGAAATCCTCCTTGTGGCCATTTGGCATCTCAAGGAGAACGCCTACGGCGTCAAGATCCGCCAGTACGTCTCGGCCCTCATCGGGAGGGACCTCACCTACGGCCACCTCTACAGCGCCCTCAACCAGCTGGCGGCCAAGGAGTACGTCGAAAAATCCGAGGGAAAGCCCGTGGCCCAGCGGCTTGGCCGGCCCCGGATCTATTATTCGATCACTCCGGAGGGATTCGAGGCCCTGAAGGCCGCAGCGTCCACCAACGAGAAGATCTGGTCGGGGATCTCCAAGTACGCCCTGGAGCGGGATAGGATGTCGTGAGGAAACCGCCCCCGAGAATCCCCGGTTGGCTGATCAAGATTTCCGCCTGGTACGAAGACGGCTACGTTGTCTACGGTGACGCCTGCGAGGAGTTCTACGAGCTCGCAGAAGTCATCGGAAGGCGCCGGGCGGGGCGGTGGTTCTGGCGGCAGGGCCTTCGGGCCTTCCCCACTTTTGTCAAAGACAATCTTGTCTGGAGGATGATCATGCTGAGGAATTACCTCAAGGTCGCGTTCCGCAACATCAGGAAACAGAAGGGCTACGCCTTCATCAACATCTCGGGCCTGGCCATCGGGATGGCGGCCTGCCTCCTCATCCTGCTCTGGGTGTACGACGAGATGAGTTACGACACCTATCACGAGAACGCGGATCGCATCTATCGCCTGACGATCGACGCCAACCTAGGGGCCCAGATGTCGGTGCCCGTCGCCCCCACCCCCGCCGGGCCGGCCATGGTCCAGGAGTATCCGGAAGTCCTTCAAGCCGTGCGTCTCAGCCGTCCCGACAGGTCTCCCGTCGTAGTCGGCGACCGGGAGTACTTCGAGGAGAATGTGGCTTACGCGGACAACTCCATCTTCGATATCTTCAGCTTTCCCCTCGTCGAGGGGGGGCCGGGGACGGCCCTCAAGGCGGCCTATTCGGTGGTCATCACCGAGGACGTCGCCAGGAAATACTTCGGGAATGACCAGGCCCTCGGGAAGACGATACAAATCGGCGGCAGGGATTACGCCGTCATGGGGGTCGCCAAGAACATCCCGGGGAACTCCCATTTCAAGTTCAACATCCTCCTCTCCATGGAGACGCGCTACGCCGAAAGCCGTCCTGTCATGGAGAACTGGATGGCCATCTCCAATTACGCTTATGTTCTGCTGGCCGAAAACGCCGACCCGGCGGCCCTCGAGGCGAAGCTTCCCGCTCTGATCGAGAAAAACCTGGGACCCGTTCTCAAGGGCTTGGGAGGGAGCATCACCCTCCACCTGCAGCCCTTGAAACGGATCCATCTCCATTCGGATTTCCGGGGGGACATCGCGCCCCAGGGGGACATCCTGTACGTCTATCTCTTCTCGGCAATCGCCCTGTTCATCCTGATCATCGCCGGGATCAACTTCGTCAATCTCTCAACGGCCCGTTGGACGGCGAGGGCGAAAGAGGTCGGCGTGAGGAAAACCCTGGGAGCGCTGAGAAAAAAGCTCGTCGGGCAGTTCCTCGGGGAATCGGTCGTCTACAGCCTCCTCGCGCTCATCCTGGCGGTCGGCCTTATACTGCTCGCCAGGCCCTGGTTCAGCGCCGTCGCCGGGCGAGACATCGGCCTCAACGTTCTTCAGATCCCCTGGCTTGTTCCCGCATTTCTCGGCCTTGCCCTTCTCGTAGGGGTCGCCGCGGGCGCGTATCCGGCCTTGTTCCTGTCCTCCTTCCGCCCCGTCCGCGTCCTCAGGGGCGGGACGAGGATAGGGTCGAAGAACATCCTCTTCCGGCGCGTCCTCGTCGTCGCCCAGTTCGTCATCTCGGTCGTCCTGATCATCGGGACGATAGTCGTCTACAAGCAGCTGGCCTTCATGAAGACCAAGAACCTCGGCTTCGAGAAGGAGCCGGTTGTCGTCCTGCCGGGGCTTGCCGACGTCATGCCGAAATCCTATGAGACGCTGAGGAGCGAATTCCGGAAAGTCCCCGGGGTCCTCAACGTCGGGGCTGGCTCGCTTGTCCCGGGCCGGGGCATCACGAAATCCGTCTTCCAACCCGAGGGATTCCAGCGGGACCAGTCCCAGCCTATGGACTACCGCAATATCGACTCCGGCTATCTCCCGACCCTGGGCATCACGATCGCGGCCGGGAGGAACTTCTCGGAGGAGCTGGCCACGGACCGGACCCAATCCGTCCTCATCAACGAAACCGCGGCTGAAAAGTACGGCTGGAAGGATCCAATCGGGAAACAGTTCATCATCGCCCCGGACCAGAACAGCACGGGAGAGGAGACACGGCTGAATGTCGTCGGGGTGTTCAAGGATTTCCACAGCACGTCGCTCCGGGAAAAGATCGATCCGATGATCCTGTTTTACAACCCGACGCAGTGCGCCTCGCTCGTGGTCCGGATCGCCCCGGCCGAAATGCAGAAGACGTTGGGGCTCCTCAAGGACAAGTGGAAGGAACGCCTGCCCCAAAAGCCGTTCGAGTTCTTTTTCCTTGACGAATCCTTCGACAGCCAGTACAGGGCCGAGGAGCGGATCGGGAACCTAGCCCTGAGGTTCAGCCTGCTCGCGATCCTGGTCAGCTGCCTCGGCCTTTTCGGCATCGCCTCCTACACGACCGAGCAGAGGACCAAGGAGATCGGGATCCGCAAGATCCTGGGGGCCTCGGGCGGGATCATTGTCCGGATGCTTTCGAAGGAATATCTGCTGCTCGTGGCCATCGGCAACCTCCTCGCCTGGCCGGTCGCCTACATGATGATGCGATCCTGGCTCCAGAATTTCGCCTACCGGACTTCGCTCGCCTATTGGATATTCCTGGCCGCGGCCGTTCTCTCCATCGCGGTCTCGCTGTCTACGGTGACCTATCAAAGCGTCCGTGCTGCCCGGACCAATCCGGTCAAATCCTTGCGATACGAGTGATCATGGATTATCGCCAGCGTCGGTAGTACATTATGGGGCGTATTGAGCCGCGGCCTGTCACGCCGGAGGTCGCGAGTTCGAGTCTCGTCGGCCCCGCCACCATATTCCCTCGTTATCCGCTTGAGCGCCTTTAACCCTCTGTCGGCGATCTCGGGCAAGCTTTTACCCATTGGCCGGCAAAGAAAACATGTATCAATTCTGGACATTTGCGGCGCCGACGCGTGGGCACACCCCGCCTCGCGCGAAGCGTGAGGTCGCTGATCCTAAAAATTACCCTCTTTCGGGTATGTCCCCTATATTATTGAATATATATAATTTAAAGATAAGCAGAGACCCGGCCTGGCTTCCACCGGAGAGAGGTCGAGCGGGGCCGCATTAGGAACATTGACAGAGGTCCTGGGGTCGATTACCATGTCTTTGAGGAATGGGGTTCGAAGAAGTATTTCTCGAGGAGGAGACGCCATGAAACGGATTCTTTCCCGGACCAAGTTCGTTACATTGCTGGCCGTCCTGCTCGTTGGCGCCTTCGGCTGCGGGGTCGGAGGCGACACCGGCCAGCTCTCGCTGAGCCTGACCGACAAGCCGTCGGACGACTACGACGCCGTCTACGTGACCATCGCCCGGATCGACGTCCACAAGGCCGAGGACATGGACGGCGAATGGATGACCGTGGCCACGCCGGGCCGGACCTACAACCTCCTGGCCCTGGCCGGCGGCGTCAGGGAGCAGCTGGGCTTGGTCAGCCTCGAGGCCGGCCATTATTCGCAGCTGCGCCTCCTCATCGGCGACGCGCACGACGGCGGCCTCAACATCCTGGGTCACGCCCATCCGGCCGCGAACTACGTCGTCGACGCGGACGGGTTCGAGCACGAGATGAAGGTCCCCAGCGGCACCCAGACCGGCGTCAAGCTCGTCCAAGGCTTCGACATCAACGAGAACAGCACCACCGAGCTGACCTTCGATTTCGACGCCGCCCGATCGGTCGTCCGGGCCGGCAACAGCGGCAAGTACCTGCTGAAGCCGACCGTCCAGGTGATCGACACGTCGGTGGCCGCGATCATCGGCGGGACCGTCACGACCTTGGACGAAGAGACCCCGGTCGGCGTGGGCGGGGCCCTCGTCAATATCCAGGTCTATGACGCGGGCCAGGCGGACGCCAAGGACCAGGTCGCCGTCAGGACCTCGACCTTCACCGACGACACGGACCTCCACAGGGGCGACTACAAGCTCTTCTTCGCTGTCGACCCGGCCGGCGAGACCTTCAACATCGTCGCCCGCAAGGAGGGCCTCATGCCCGAAGCGGCCCGGCTCCTCGTCGAGAACGGCACGGCCTACACGCAGGACTTCGAGCTCGAGGAGATCACCGAGTCCGGTACGGTCAACGTCGCCATCACGGGCGCGACCGCCGATATCCCCGTGACGCTGTCCTTCCGTCAGACCGTGACCTTGGGCGCGGACGAGGTCGTGATCGAGGTCCTCTCTCTCGGCGTTGTCAACGGCGATCCCGACCCGATCACCCTGCCGGCCGGCGAGTACACGCTCGTGGCCTGGACCGAGGGCAAAACGACCTTCCAGGCTCCGGTCAGCGTGACCAGCGGCGGGACGACAAGCGCCCCGGTGACGTTCTAAGAAAGAACGAACCGAGCCGACGGGCGACCCAAGGCCGGGCCTCCTCCCCCGTCCTCGGGCCCGCCTTGAAAAAGGGCTTGGCCCCGCGCGAAATTCACTTGGGCCGACGCCGGTCTCTGTTATAATAGGGGGGTCTCGCCGGAACATCGCGGGACAGGAGAGGGATTATGCGCTTCGAATGCCGCCTGGCTCCGAGGACGAGCTGATCCGGGGCCGTCGATGAGACTGGGCGCAGCGCGTCTGACCGGGAAGGGCTACTACTACGCCTTCCTGGCCGGGGCCAAGAAGATCCTGGAGAATCAGAAGGAGCTGAACAGGATCAACGTTTTCCCCGTCCCCGACGCCGACACGGGCTCCAACCTGGCCTCGACCGTCCGGGCCATCATCGAGCGGGTCCGGCCGCACCGGTCCTACAAGGTCACGTCAACGGCCATCGCCGCCGCGGCCCTCGAGGGCGCCCGGGGCAACTCGGGCGTCATCTTTGCCCAGTTCCTCTACGGCCTAGGCGCGGAATCGCGCGGCTCGCACGAGCTCTCCCTATCCCATTTCGGCGAGTCCGTCCGCGGCGCGGTCCGCTACATGTACGAGGCCATCGCCGAGCCGAAAGAGGGGACGATGATCACGGTCATCCGCCGGTGGGCGGAGTCCTTGTCTTCCCCGAACGAGGAGTCCGAGAGCTTCCTCAAGGCGCTGACCCGGGCCCACGCCCGGGCCGTCGAGGCCCTCCAGGAGACCCGCTTCAAGCTCGAGGCGATGCGCCGGGCGGGCGTCGTCGACGCCGGCTCCAAGGGCATGGTCCTCTTCCTCGAAGGCATGCTCGAATTCCTGCGCAAGCCGTCCCATAAGAAGATCCTGTCGGCCGCCAAGGAGGCGATCGAGATCGAGGAGACCGCCGAGGTCCCGACCGGCGAGGTCGGGCTCCGCTACTGCACGGAGGGATTGATCAAGCCCAGGCCGGACGGCCCCGGCGCCGCCCTCGACCGGGAGGGGCTCAAGCGCGCGATCGAGGGCTTCGGCGACTCGCTCGTCGTGGCCGGATCCAGCGAGTCCCTCCGCTTCCACATCCACACCGACAAGCCCGAGGAGCTGTTCTTCAAGCTCCGCAACGAGGGCCGCATCGTCTTCCAGAAGGCCGACGACATGCTCCGGCAGCACCAGGCCGCTCACGACAGGAAGTGGCCCATCGCCGTCGTGACCGACTCCGCCTGCGACCTGCCCGCCGAGGTCCTCGACCGCTACCAGGTCCATGTCGTCCCCCTGGGCCTGAATTTCGGCGACAGCCCCTACCTCGATAAGCTGACCATCACGCCGGACCAGTTCTACCGGATGCTCGACGAACAGCCGGAGTTCCCCAAGACGGCCCAGCCCGGCCCGCGGGTCTTCGAGAGCCTGTACACGAATCTGGCCGCCCACTACGACTCCATCATCGCCGTCCAGCTCGCATCGAAGCTGAGCGGCACCTATTCGACCAGCCTCGCGGCGGCGCGCCGGGTGTCCGAACGGACGGGCAAGAGGATCTCGGTCGTCGATTCGCGGACGCTCTCCGGCGCCCTGGGGCTCCTTGTCCACCGCGTCGTCCGGCTCGTCGAGGCGGGCCGGTCGCACGACGAGGTCGTGGCCGAAGCGGAGAGGCTCGTGCCGAAGGCCAAGATCCTGGTGGGCGTCCGGACCCTCAAGTACATGGTCCGCGGCGGGAGGGTCAGCCCGATGGCCGGGGCGGCCGCCAGGCTCCTGAACCTCAAGCCGGTCGTTTCCCTGAAAGAGACGGGGGAATCGAAGATCTTCGACAAAGCCTTCAGCCAGAGAGGGATCCTGACGAAGATCCTGCGGCACCTGGCCCGCGACGCCCGGACGGCCGGAATCCGCGACTACTGCGTTCTCCATGCCCACAACCCCGGGGACGCCCACGCCTACGCCGGGGAGGTGGAGGCCGTGATCGGGGCCAAGCCGGCCTTCACGATGGACATCTCCCCCGCGATCGGCCTGAATGCCGGGGTGGGGGCGGTCGCAATCTCGTTCCTTCTCGAGGGATGACGGGAAGGGCGGCGCGCACCTGACTGACAGGGGGACACCATGCCCAGCCTGATCCCGGCCGCCGCGCTCACCATCCTCGTCTATATGATCCTCGTCTACCTCCTGGCCCAGGTCCTGCGCAACAACGGGATCGTCGATATTGCCTGGGGCCTCGGGTTCATCGTCGTGACGGCCGTGCTCTTCGCCCGCGAGCCGGGCCTCTATCCGGCCAAGGCGCTGGCGATCCTCTTCGTCCTGGTGTGGGGGCTGCGGCTGGCGATCCATATCTTCAAGAGGAACCGGGGCAAGCCCGAGGACTTCCGCTACGCCGCCATGAGAAAGCGGTGGGGGAAGGCCGCTCCCCTCAAGGCCTTCGTCTTCGTCTTCATGCTGCAGGGCCTGTTCATGCTCGTCGTGTCCCTGCCGATCACGGTCCTTATCGGCGCCCCGGCCCGGCCGCTCGGGGCCTTCGACGTCGCCGGGGCGCTGCTTTTCGCCGCCGGGTTCCTTTTCGAAGTCGTCGGGGACCGCCAGCTGGCCGCGCACGTCCGCGATCCCGCCAACAAGGGCCGGCTCATGACCCGGGGCCTCTGGGCCGCGACCCGCCACCCGAACTATATCGGTGAGGCGGCCCTGTGGTGGGGGATGGGGCTCCTGGCGCTGGGGTCGCCGCGCGGCTGGATCGCCCTCCTCGGCCCGCTGACCATCACGTTCCTGCTTCTTTTCGTCTCCGGCGTGCCGCTCCTGGAGAAGAAGTACGCGGGACGCTCTGACTGGGAGGCCTACAAGGCCCGGACGCCGAAGTTCTTTCCCTGGTTCCCGAAGAAGGCAACGGACGGCTCTTGAAGCATAAGAAGGCCCTTTTCCTCTTCCACCGGGACTGCCGCCTCGATGACAACACGGGCCTCATCCGCGCCCTCGGCGGATCGGGAACGGTCGTCCCCGGCTTCGTCTTCGATCCGCGGCAGACCGGCCGCCACCCCTACAAGAGCGACAACGCCCTCCAGTTCCTCGTCGCCTCCCTCAAGGAGCTCGACGGGGAGCTCCGGGAGCGGGGTTCCCGGCTCTATCTCTTTTTCGGGGAGACGGAGAAGGTGGTCGCCGGCCTCCTCCGCGCCGAGGGCCTCGACGCGGTCTATTTCAACCGGGACTACACCCCCTTCAGCCGGAGCCGCGACGAGGCCGTGGCGGAGGTCTGCCGGGAGCAGGGCGCGGCCTGCGTTCCCTGCGGCGACGCCCTCCTCAACGAGCCCGAGGAGGTCGCCAAGGCCGACGGCGGCCCCTACACGGTCTTCACGCCCTTCTTCCGGGCGGCCCGGTCGATCGCCGCGCGGCCGCCGCGCAAGAACGGCTTCGCGAACTTTTTCTCGGGGAGCATCAAGGCCGAGGCCGGCGAAGACGTTTTCGGCCGGGTGGCCGGGGAACAGAACGACCGGCTCTACCGAAAGGGCGGGCGCCGGGAAGCCCTGGGCATTCTCCGGAAGCTGGGCCGGCTTAAGGATTACGAGACGACGCGCGACCGGCCCGCGCTCGAGGGTACGACCGGCCTCTCCCCCCACAACAAGTTCGGCACCGTCTCGGTCCGGGACGTCCACCGGGCCGTGACCCGGCGGCTCGGCCGCGGCCACCCCGTCATCCGCCAGCTCTACTGGCGGGATTTTTTCTGTCATGTCGCCGTCCATTTCGAGCGCGTGTTCGGCCGGCCGTTCCACGCCGTCTACGAGCGGCTGCCGTGGCGGGACGATCCGGACCGGTTCCGCCGCTGGCGGGAGGGGACGACCGGTTTTCCCATCGTTGACGCCGGCATGCGCCAGCTCGACGAGACCGGGTTCATGCACAACCGCGTCCGCATGGTCTGCGCCTCCTTCCTGGTCAAGGACCTCCACATCGACTGGCGGGAAGGGGAGAGACACTTCGCGACCAGGCTCGAGGACTACGACCCCGCGGTCAACAACGGCAACTGGCAGTGGGTGGCCTCGACGGGCTGCGACGCGGCGCCCTATTTCCGCATCTTCAATCCCTGGCTGCAGCAGAAACGCTACGATCCCGAGGCCGCCTACATCAAGCGTTGGGTGCCCGAGCTCCGGGCGATGGAGCCCGGCTTGATCCACCGCCTGGATAGGCTGGAGGGGAAGCGCCCAGGGGGATATCCCGCTCCCATCGTCGACCATGCCGCCGAGAGCGTCCGGGCCCTCGGAATGTACCGGCAGGCCCGCAGCGGCGGCTGACGAGGCGCGACCTCCCCGCGAAGGTCCCGGCCCGGTCGCCAAGGCGGAAACCTCAAAGCCGGGCGGGACTTCGGCGTCTAAATAGTCAGAGGCGTCCGTGGTTTCCGGAGAAAGGCGCGCCGCCCGCTCCCGCTCGCGGGGAGGGGGGCTAGCCGGGAGGATCGGATTTTCCCCCGGGAAATCCTCCCTGAGGGGGATGAGGGCTGCCGCCGTCCCCGGCCATGATATCCGGGACCCTTGACTTCGCCCCCGGCGGGGCTTAATATAGCTTTGGCAAGGGGTTTCGAGTCTTTCCGGCTAAGGAGGAGGATCCTGATGAGCCGTTTCCGCCGCTATTTGACATCATCCGTCCTTACGATCGCGATCTGCGCCGGTTTCGGGCTCGTGACCTCGTGCAATATCGCCGGGACCGGGTCGGGAGGCACGGGCCGCCTGATCCTGCTCATGACCGACGCCCCGACCGACGATTGGACCGAGGTCACGGTCCATTTCCTGTCCGCCCGCCTCCATCGCCAGGGCGGAGCCTGGGAGGACTTCTGGACGGCGGATCCCGCGGATCCGGCCTCCGGCAAGGTCAACCTCATCGACCTCAGCGGCGTCACCGACATCTTCAACGTGGCCGAGATCGCGGCCGGCACCTACGATCGCATCAAGCTCGTCCTGAACACGAGTCCGGCGGCCGATTCGATGAACCTCGTCACGGTCGACGGCGCGGTCATCCCGCCCCAGGACATCACCGTCGTCGATCCGACCGGGAAGGGCGAGATCGTCGTCGACCTCGACCCGCGCCTCGTCGTCGAGGCGGGCGAGAACAACCTTGTCGGCATCGATTTCGACCTGGCCCACCCGTTGTCGATCGTCAACCTCGGCGGTAAGGTCGTCATCAGCCTGAAGGTCCGCCACAAGATCCTGCCGCGGAACCTCAACCGGGTCCAGTTCGCCCGGACGCTGGGGGACATCACCGAGGCCGCGGCCAACGCGGACGGCACGGCCACGTTCTCGGTCAAGAACCTCCAGGGGGCCACGATCACGTTCAACGCCGACGGCCTCACGATCTACTCCGACGTCAGTTCCGGCGCGGGCGCCGCGGGGAACTTCGAGGGCCTGCTGGCCCTGGCCGGCGGCGGGGCCGCCCTGGTCGCCTCGAACATGAACTCGGACGGCAGCCTTTACGCCCGGCGGGTCTGGTACGCCGACAGCATCGACAAGCTGCCCCAGTTCAGCCCCGAGGGCCTGGTCCGGCGCGTCGGCGACTACTGGCTCAGCATCCAGGGCAAAAAGGCGGAGGCCCTGTCGACACGCCATTACCACCGCTGCCGCTGGGACGCGGAGACGGTCTTCGTCAACGACGACACGGCCTGGAGCTTCCAGGGTGAGGACATGGGCGTCAAGGGCGTTGACGGCCTGCGGCACGTCGCCCGGGGCTTCCGGGTCGAGGCCGTCGCCGTCGACGAGAACGTCACGCCGAAGATCGCCCGGTCGATCAACATCCAATACGCCCACGCCGAGGGCATCGTCACGGAGCCGACGCTCGAGGGCTTCACGCTGGGCTGGTCCTGGCGCGCCCGGGCCATGGCCTACAGCGCCGTTTCCGGGCGCGAGTTCGGTTGGTGGTTCTATGGGCTGGACTCGACCCGGTCCTCCGACCGTCAGGCCCTCATCGACACGGCCGCGGCGGCCCGCGAGGCCCGGCTCTGGGTCTTCGCCTGGGCCGGCTTGGCTTGGGACGCCGCCGGGACACGGTGGGTCGTCGAGAACCTTGTCCTGGCCCCCATGAAGCTGCACGAGCTCACCAGGATCACCGGGGGCTACGGCACGGTGGAGGGGAACCCCGAGGCCATCGTCGTTTCGACCTTCAACGGCTGGGACCTGACGACGCCGGAGCTCCTGACCATCGAGCTCGACCACGACGCCGAGGACGCGATCCAGACCATCGTCGGCTCGTTCATCTGGCGGGCCGACACGAACGTCGTGACGTTCACGCTGCCGGTCCTGCCCGATCAGTGGGACGAGCTCCTCACACCGGCCGTCGACAAGGTCAGGATCTGGGTCCATCCGGTCTGGGAGGACGACGGGACCTTCGCCTGGCACGCCACCAGCGTATTGGTCTACCAGTTCATCCGCTGAGACCGGCGGCCCCTTATTCGGTTGACACCCCGGAAGGTGAACCCTATAATAACAAGTCGAAAGGAGTATGGGGGCGAACTGGTTTCGACGGAGGTAATGAGACACAGGTTGCACGTCGAGGTCCCACCCACCTCGCTAAACAGGTGGAAACAATTTAACTGCAGAACCTCTAGCAGTCGCGGCCTAAGAGAAAGGCACGCCGTTCCCGGGATCCCCTCCCGCAGGGTTTCGGGAGCGTCAAACGGGCGGGATAGCGAGCCGGTCCGGCTTCGAGGCCGGGGAGCGAACCACCATCGGGGCTGGCCTCGCGGCGCTTTTCCTCTTCGAGCGCCGGGGGGCGAGAACAAGGAAGAGGATAAGCGTGTAGAGACCTGATGTGGAATGCTTTCGGACGCGGGTTCGATTCCCGCCGCCTCCACCAGATCTGCGTATGAAGACGCTCAGGCTCATGAGGCTGGCCCCGGCAGCGGCCATCGCCGTCGCCGCCATCGTCGCCCTCCTCGTTCCCGGCCCGGCCTCGGCGGCCCAGGACCGGGCCCTTCAGACCATCGTCATCGATCCCGGCCACGGCGGCCTCGAGGTGGGGGCCAAGGGCCGCTTCGGCAACGTCGAGAAGGACATCACCCTGGCCATTGGCCTCAAGCTCAAGGCCCGGATCGAGAAGGACATGGGCTACGAGGTCGTCCTGACCCGGGACCGCGATATCGACGTCTCCATCGAGAACCGCGCGGCCATCGCCAACAACCACAAGGCCGCCGTGTTCGTCAGCATCCACGCCAACGGGGCTATCCAGAAGAAAGCGGAAGGCTCGGAGACCTTCTTCCTCAGCCTCAACGCCACCGACGAGGAGACGCGCCGGCTGGCCTACCTGGAGAACAACTCCACGGAGCTCCAGAGCCGCATCGATCCTTCCTCCGAGGACGACCTCATGATGATCCTCTGGGACATGGCCCAAAACGCCTATATCAAGGAGAGCAGCCGCCTGGCTGAATTCGTCCAGATGGAGCTCGACGCCATGCTCGGGCTCAGGAACCGGGGCGTCAAGCAGGCTCCCTTCAAGGTCCTGCGGGGCGTCGCCTGTCCGGCCGTGCTCGTCGAGGCCGCTTTCCTGTCCAATCCGGACGAGGAGCAGAAGCTGGCCTCGGACGCCTACCAGACCCGGATCGCCGAGGCCATCTATCGCGGATTGACCCGCTTCCTCCGTTCGCGCGGGTGAGGTGAGGACGCCATGGCCGAAGACCGCAAGCCCGGGATCCCGAAGCAAGCGCTCGTTCTCGGCGCCCTGGTCGTCGTCCTCCTCGTCCTCGTGATCATCTTCTTCACCGGGGGAGGCGAGGAACGGGTCGAGCGCGTCGCCGACACGGGCGCTCCCCCGGTCCCCGAGGCCCCCGAGCCTGAACCGGCCCTGAGGGCGGTGACCCTATTCTTCGTCGCCGACGGTGACGACCTCCTCCACAAGGAGGTCCGCGAGATCGCCGCCGGACCGAGCGAGGCCGACGAGGCCGAGAGGGCCTTGGCCGAGCTCATCAGGGGTTCGGAAGAGGGCTTCGTGTCGCCGCTCCCGCCCGGGACCCGGGTCCGCCAGGTGTTCATCGGCGGGGACGGGCTGGCGACCGTCGACTTCAGCCGCGAGATCGCCGACAGCCTGTCCTACGGCTCCACGTCCGAGCTGGCGGCGGTCTACGCCGTCGTCAACACGCTAGCCTTCAACTTCAAGCCGGTCAAGAAGGTCCTCCTGCTCGTCGAGGGGGCTGAGAGGGAGACTCTGGGCGGCCACGTCGACCTGTCGCGGGCCTTTTTTCCCGATCTGTCGCTGGTCGCGAGATAAGCCGGGGCGGCCGTGGCCAAGCTCCCCCGCGTCGTCATCGTCGGCTTCCCCAACGTCGGCAAATCCACCCTTTTCAACCGTATCCTGGGGCGCCGGCTGGCCCTCGTCCACGCCGATCCGGGCATGACCCGCGACAGCGTTCCCGCCCCGTGCGAGCTCGGCGGGCGGCGCTTTATCCTGGTCGATACGGGCGGACTTTTCGGCGTGGCCGAGGAGCCCCTGAGCGACAAGGTCCGCGCCAAGGCCCTGGCCGAGGCGGCCGCCGCCGACCTGGTGCTCTTCGTCCTCGACGGGATGCGCGATATCGCCCCGGCCGAGGAGGATCTCTATCTCCGGATCAAGCGCAGCGGCCGGCCGCTCATCCTCGTCGTCAACAAGTTCGATTCCCCCTCCAAGGAGGAATCGATGACGGCCGACTATTACCGGCTCGGGGAGGAGCGGATCCACTTCATCTCCGCCGAGCACAAGCTCAACCTCGGGGCCCTCGAGGAGGCCATCGTCGAGGCCTTGCCGGCCGGCGCCCCCGCCCCGGCGGGGGGAGAGCCCTTGCGCATCGCCATCGTGGGCCGGACCAATGTCGGCAAGTCGTCGCTCGTCAACCGCCTGGCGGGGGATGAGCGGCTCATCGTCAGCGAGATCCCCGGCACGACGCGCGACAGCACGGACACCCTCCTCGTCCGGGACGGGAAGCCCTTCTGCCTCGTCGATACGGCCGGCATCCGCAGGATGGCCGCCGCCGCGGACGGGCGGGAAAAGGCCGGCGTCGTCCGGGCCAAGGCCAGCATCCGCCGGGCCGACGTCGTCTGTCTGGTGCTGGACGCCCGGGAGTTCCCCACGCGGCAGGACGCCCGGATCGCCCAGCTGGCCCTCGAATCGGGCCGGCCCCTGGTCATGGCCCTCAATAAGTGGGACCTCGTCGACAAGAGCGCCGTCCGGCCGGAGGCCGTCCGGGAGCGGGTCTTCCGCAAGCTCGGCTTCGTCGCCTACGCCCCGCTCCTGTTCGTTTCGGCCAAGACGGGCCAGCGGGTCACCAAGATCCTGGACGCGGCGGAGGAGGTCTTCGAGGGCGGGAAGATCCGGGTCGAGACCTCCAAGCTGAACGCGTTCCTGGCCCGGGTGACCGAGGCCCAAGCGCCCCGCCTGAAGAGCGGGGCCCGGGCCAAGCTCCGCTACATCACCCAGAAGGGGATCCTGCCCCCGACATTCGTCCTGTTCCTGGGCTCCCGCGGGCCGCTCGCCCCGGCCTACGAGAAGTTCCTCCTCGAGGCCCTGCGCCGGGAATTCGGCTTCATCGGAACCCCCCTCAAGCTCGTCGTCCGGACCAGCTGAAGACCCCGGGCTGGGGCCTCCCCGGAGGGCCTTTTTTCTTGACTTTGCGGGAGCCATCGTTTATAAATAGGTTCTTGTCTTTCCGCGTCATTTGCTTTTGATCGTCAAGGAGGTCAGGATGTCTCGAAAGACGACCCAGAGGTTCATGCTCGCCGCCGTCACGGTGGCGGTGATCTTCGCGCTCTCGGGCTGCCAGGATATCTCCTATTCCAAGCTCGCCGCGAACCACCATTTCGGCAGGGCCAACAGCTTTTTCAGGGAGAACCAGTACCGGAAGGCCATCACCGAGTACGAACTGACGCTCAAGTACAACCCCAATCTCACCCAGGCCTACCGCTTCCTGGGCGAGAGCTATAAGCAGCTCTACAAGCCCGGGGTCGACACGCCCATCAACAAGGAGCTCGAACAGAACACGCTCGACGCCCTGACCAAGGCCCTCGAGATCGAGCCCAACAACAAGGATATCATCTATTCCCTCGGCGACATGTACGACAAGCTCCGCAAGTACGACGAGGCCGAGAAGCTCTACCTCCGGATCATCGAGCTCCAGCCGGAGAACATGGACAACTACTACGTCGTGGCCGAGTTCTACAAGCGCTACGCCGGCGAGAACGAGGCGGCCGCCGAGAAGGCGAGATCCATGTACCTGCGCCGGATCGAGACCGACCCCGAGAACCCCCAGGGCTACGCCTACATGGCCACCTACCTCCAGGAGGTCTCCGGCGAGCCCGAGGAGATGCTGAAGTCCTTCGAGAAGGCGGCCGAGTTCTGGAAGAAGAGGATCACCTTGCAGCCCGATTCCGCCGAGGCCTGGCTGGCCCTCGGCGTCAACCAGTGGTCGCGGTCCTACCGTTTCCAGTTCCTGGGAAACGCCGAGCGGCTCAGGATCGCCAATGAGGCCCTCGAGTCCATCAACAAGGCCATCGAGCTCGACCCGGAATACCCGGAGCCCTATGCCTGGATGGGCCCCCTCTACAAGGCCGTTCTGGCCAAGCTCCAGCCCGAGATGGAGACCCGCTACAACGCCGAGGGCGACCGCTACCTCGAGCGTTTCCAGGAGCTGCGCAAGCGGGCCGCCGAGCGCAAGAAGCTCGAGGACGAGCTGAGGAAGTAGCCCGGCCCTGATCCCGAAATCCCCCGCATGCGCTCCGCCCGCCGGGCGGAGCGCATTATTCGTTTAGGCCATGTTCATCCCCCTGCGCGACGACAACCCGACCTCGCGTCTGCCCATCGTGACGGTCGCCCTCATCGCCGTGAACACCGTCGTCTTTCTCACCCAGGCGGTCGTTCCCCGCGGCCTGGAGATGGCCGCCCTCCGCTATGGGGCCGTGCCCTACGCCGTCGTCCATTTCCGGGCCATGGCCGAGACGGCCGTCGTGCCGCCCCTTCTGACCCTCCTGACGAGCATGTTCCTCCACGGCAGCCTCTTCCATCTGCTCGGCAACATGCTCTACCTTTGGATCTTCGGCAACAACATCGAGGACCGGCTCGGGCACGCCCGGTTCGCGCTTTTCTATCTCGTCGCCGGCGTCGCGGCGGCCCTGACGCACATCCTGATCCAGCCCGCCTCCCGGATCCCGATGATCGGGGCCAGCGGGGCCGTCGCCGGGGTCCTCGGGGCCTACTGGGTGATCTTCCCCCACGCCCGGGTCAGGACCTTCGTCTTCCTGTTCCTCTATATCGATGTCATTTCCATCCCGGCCGGCATCGTGCTCGGGCTCTGGTTCCTCCTCCAGGTCCTCAATCTCGGCATGGGGGGCGGGGTGGCCTGGTTCGCCCATATCGGGGGTTTCCTGGCCGGCATCCTCCTCGTAAGGCTGGCCCTGGGCCCGGGATTCGGACGGCCGCGTTGGCATCCCGGGAGATGATCCTTTGGCCGAGAAACGGGGCGGGGCCGGGATCAGTTGACAATGAGCCCGTTTTTTAGTATTTTAGGGCGTCTTTCTATCTCTTGTTTTAAGGTTAGAAGCTGATGAGGACGTATATTCCTAAAAAGGACGACATCGAGCAAAAATGGTGGCTGGTCAACGCCGAAGGCCGGATCCTCGGCCGCTTGGCCACCGAGATCGCTGACCTGATCCGCGGCAAGAGGAAGCCCCAATTCACCAGCCACCTGGACACCGGGGACTTCGTCGTCGTCGTCAACGCCGAAAAGGTCAAGGTCACCGGGCGCAAGCTCGAACAGAAGAAGTACTACAGTCACTCCCAGTATCCGGGCGGCATCAAGGAGGAGACCCTCAAGGACCTCCTGGCCCGGAAGCCTGAGGAGGTCATCAAGAAAGCCGTCTGGGGCATGGTTCCCAAGGGGAAACTCGGCCGGGCCCTGTACAAGAAGCTCAAGGTCTACCGCGGACCCTCCCACCCCCACGAAGCCCAGAATCCCCAGGAATACAAGTTTTAGGAGGCCCCTTTGAGTCTGATCCAATACTACGGGACGGGGAAGAGGAAATCTTCCATCGCCCGCGTCTTCCTGCGCTCGGGCAAGGGCGACATCACGCTCTACGTCAACAAGCGGCCGCGGCCCTTCGCCGATTATTTCCGCCTCGACGCCTACAGGGTCATCATCCGCCAGCCGCTCCGCCTCACGGACACCGAGGACAAGTTCGACATCTTCCTGAGGGTCAGCGGGGGCGGCGCCAAGGGCCAGGCCGAGGCCATCCGGCTGGGCATCGCCCGGGCCCTCGTCGAGTTCAACAGGGAGCTCAAGCCGGTCCTTAAATCGGCCAGCCTGCTGACGCGCGACGCCAGGGTCAAAGAGCGGAAAAAATACGGATTGCTGGGCGCCCGCAAGGCTCCTCAGTATCATAAGCGCTAAAGAGGAGGCTCACGTTGGTTTCCGTTACGATGAAAGAACTGCTGGAAGCGGGCGTCCATTTCGGGCACCAGACCAAGCGCTGGAACCCGAAAATGAAGGAATATATCTTCGGCCAGAGGAACGGCATCTACATCGTCGACCTGCAGAAGACGATCAAGAACTTCAAGGAAGCCCTCCATTTCCTCCGGGGCGTCGCCGAAGAGGGCAAGATGATCCTATTTGTGGGCACCAAGAAGCAGGCCCAGGACATTGTCCGCGACTACGCCGCCAAGAGCGAGTCGGCGTACGTCAACCAGCGCTGGCTCGGCGGCCTCCTGACGAACTTCGGCACCGTCCGGACGAGCGTCGACAAGCTCAAGGAGTTCGAGGAGATGAAGGAGGACGGGCGCTGGGAGATCCTCTCGAAGAAGGACCAGTCCAAGCTCGAGAAAGTCTACCGCAAGCTCCAGAAGAACCTCGGCGGGCTGAAGACCATGGACGGTCTCCCCGGGGCCATCTTCATCATCGACTCGTCGAAGGAGACCATCGCCATCGCCGAGGCCCGGAAGATGAAGGTCCCGATCGTGGCCGTCGTCGACACGAACGGCGACCCCGAGGAGATCGACTATCCCATCCCCGGCAACGACGACGCCGTGAGGGCCATCGAGCTGTTCACGTCGAAGGCCGCGGAATCGATCATCGAAGGCAAGAAGGAACGGATCAGCAAGGAGCTCCTCGAGCAGAAAGCGGCCGAGGAGGCGGAGGCGGCCGAGAGCGCGGAGAGGACGGAGGACGGGTCCGCCGGCGGCGTGGCCGAGGACGAGGTCCCCGAAGAGGTTTGAGCGAACGGAGAGAGACAATCATGGAAGTCACCGCGGACAAGGTCAAGGAGCTCCGGGAGAGGACCGGCATCGGCATGATGGAGTGCAAGAGCGCCCTGGCCGAGTGCGGCTGCGATATGGACAAGGCCGTCGAGTTGCTGCGCAAGAAGGGCTACGCCCGGGCCGAGGCTAAGTCCGGCCGGGCGGCCAAGGAGGGCCTTGTCGGCTCCTACATCCACATGAACGGCCGGATCGGCGTCCTGGTCGAGCTCAACTGCGAGTCCGACTTCGTGGCCCGCAACGACGAGTTCCAGGAGCTCGTCAAGGAGCTGGGCCTGCAGATCGCGGCGGCCAAGCCGCGCTGGATCGCCTCGAGCGACGTCCCCGCCGACATCGTGGCCAAGGAGAAGGAGATCATCCAGGCCCAGCTCGGCGACATGAAGAAGCCCCCCGAGATCTTGGACAAGATCGTCCAGGGCAAGCTGGGCAAGTTCTTCGAGGAGGTCTGCCTCCTCGACCAGCCCTATATCCGAGACGACAAGGTCAAGGTCCGCGACCTCATCACCAAGCTCGTCGCCAAGATGGGCGAGAACATCAAGGTCGGCCGTTTCGCGCGCTTCGAGATCGGGCAGGATTGAACTCGGGCCCCGAACCGGTATAGAATGGGGCCCGGAGCCAAGCCCATGCCCAAGCCGGTCTACAAGCGCATCGTCCTCAAGATCTCGGGAGAATCCTTTCTCGGCGATGTCGCCTCGGGCATCGATTTTAAGCGGGCCTTCTCGGTCGCCCGCGAGATCAAGGCCGTCCACGATCTCGGCGTCGACGTCGCCGTCATGATCGGCGGCGGCAACCTCTTCCGCGGCGCCAAGGGCATCAAGGAGGGCATCGACCAGGGCTCGGCCGACCAGATGGGCATGCTGGCCACGGTCATCAACGGCATCGCCCTCCAGGCCGCGCTCGACAAGGCCGGGGCCGACACCCGCCACGTCTCGGCCATCGAGATCAAGTCCGTGGCCGAGCCGTTCATCCGCCGGCGGGTCATCCGCCATATGGAGAAGGGGCGGATCATCATCTTCTCCGCGGGCATCGGCAGCCCCTTCTTCACCACCGACACGGCGGCCGCCCAGCGGGCCCTCGAGATCGGGGCCGACATCATCTTCAAGGCGACCAAGGTCGACGGGGTCTACTCGTCCGACCCGGTGAGCGACCGAGAGGCCAAGCGGTTCAAGACCATCCGATACATCGACGTCCTCAAGAAGAACCTCAAGGTCATGGACGCCACGGCCATCTCGCTGTGCGCCGACAACGGCATGCCCATCCTTGTCTTCGCCCTCGGCCAGGGCGGCAACATCAAGCGGGCCGTCCTGGGCGAGTCCATCGGCACCCGCGTCTCGTAAAAGGCCCTTCTCCTCTCTCCCTGCCCCCGAGACCTCCCCGGACAAGACCGGATCGTTCAGCTCTGACGCCTTTTGTGATAATCTTGGGCCATGCCGAGCCGTCGCGATTTCCTGAAGGCGGGCGCGGGCGCCGCGGCGTTGAGCCTCTTGGGCGGCCCGGCCTGTCGGGCCGGTCGGGCCAAGCCCAACATCGTGCTCGTCCTGGCCGACGACCTCGGTTCCAGCCAGCTCGGCTGCTATGGGGAGACGAAGATCCGTACCCCCCACATCGACCGCCTGGCCGCCGAGGGGACCCGCTTCACCCGGGCCTACTCCGGGAGTCCCGTCTGCGCGCCGTCGCGCTGCGTCCTGCTGACGGGGAAGCACACCGGCCACGCCCATGTCCGGGACAACCGGGAGATCAAGCCGGAAGGGCAGGCCCCTCTTCCGGCCGGGACACCGACCCTGCCGGGGCTTCTCCGGGACGCGGGCTACGCCACGGGGATCGTCGGCAAGTGGGGCCTGGGCTACCCCGGCTCGGACGGCGAGCCCCTGGCCCAGGGATTCGATTTCTTTTTCGGCTACAACTGCCAGCGCAAGGCCCATAATCATTACCCCCCGGAGCTCTGGCGCGACGCCGCGCGCGTCCGGCTCGCGGGCAACGACGGCGGGCCGACCGGGCGGCAATACGCCCCCGACCTCTTCGAGGCCGAGGCGCTCGGCTTCATCGAGGCGAACAGGGGGCGGCCGTTCTTCCTTTTCTTCGCCACGACCATCCCCCATCTGGCGCTCCAGGTCCCCGGCGATTCGTTGGCCGAGTACGCCGGCCTCTGGCCGGAGACGCCCTACGACGGGAGCAAAGGCTACCTTCCGCACCCGACGCCGAGGGCGGCCTACGCGGCCATGGTCACGCGCTTCGACCGCAGCGTCGGCCGGATCGTGGCCCGGCTCGGGGAGCTCGGGCTCGCCAAGGACACGCTCGTCCTCTTCGCCAGCGACAACGGCCCGACCTACGACGTCGGCGGCTACGACATGGATTTCTTCCGCGGGGCCGACGGTTTCCGCAGCCACAAGGGCTACCTCTACGAGGGCGGCATCCGGGTGCCGTTCATCGCCCGCCGTCCCGGCTCGGTCCCGGCCGGCCGGACGAGCGCCTGTCTCGTCACCTTTCAGGACCTTCTCCCGACGCTCCTCGACCTCGCCGGGGCGCGCCCCCCCGAGGGCGTGGACGGAGTGAGCCTCGGGCGCCATCTCGAAGGGCGGGCAGGAGGCCCGTCGGACGACCGTGCCCTCTATATGGAATTCCCGGCCTACGGGGGGCAACAGATGGCCCGGCTGGGCCGCTGGAAGGGCGTCCGCCAGGGCTTACTCAAGGACCCGGACGCTCCGGTCGAGCTCTACGATTTGGAGGCGGACCCCGGCGAGACCGCGAACGTCGCCGCGGCCCATCCGGAGGTCGTCGCCGAGCTGGCGGGGGTCATGGCCAGGGAGCGCCGCCCCTCGGAGCTCTTCCCCTTCCCGGCCCTTGATCGCGGCCCCTCCGGCCGGCTTCCTTGACAGGCCGGCGCCCCGTGGTCTATCATCCCCTCGCCTGAAGGAGAGGATCGCCATGGTCAAAGACGCGCTCAACGACGCCGGTAAAAAGATGAAGGTCTCGGCCGAGCATTTCCGCAAGGAGATCGGCATGCTCCGCACCGGCCGGGCCAACATCAGCCTCTTCGAGGAGATCAAGGTCGACTATTACGGTGTCCCCACGCCGGTCAACCAGGTGGCCACCCTCAAGGTCCCCGAACCGACCCTCATCGTCGTGCAGCCCTACGACCCTTCGATGCTCGAGCCGGTCGACAAGGCCATCCGCGGCGCCGACCTGGGCCTCAACCCCCTCAACGACGGCAAGCTCCTTCGCGTCCCCATCCCGCCGCTCGACGAGGAGCGGCGCCGGGAGATGGCCAAGCGGATCGGCAGGATGCTCGAAGAGGAGAAGACGGCCCTCCGCAACATGCGCCGCGAGGCCAAGGAGTTCATCGAGGACCTCGAGAAGGAGAAGGAGATCACCGAGGACGAGAAGTTCTCTGGCCTCGAGCAGCTGCAGAAGCTCCTCGACGAGACGATCGAGAGGATCGAGGAGATGGCCAAGGCCAAGGAGCAGGAGATCCTGGAAGGCTGAGCGCCGGCCGTCAGCAGCCGGCCTGCTGCTTCATGAACCAGTTTTCGCGGGTGCCGAACTTCGTCCTGATTGCCACTCCCCAGCCGACGGCGTTCAGCACGAACGTGAACAGGAAGCCGAGGACGGGCACGAACCCGGCCAGGCTGAAGACGAGCAGGCCCATCAGCACCGCCCCCATGACGGTGATGTTCCGCGTCCGGAAGGCCCTCAGGGCGGTCTCGCCGAGCAGGTAGAAGACGGCCAGCCGGCCGAAGATCTTGACCACGAACCCGGCCGCGGCGAGCGCCAGAAGGAGGGGGATGCCGATGAGGACGACGCTCAGCAGGGCCGCGAAGAAGACAAGCGCGGTGAAGACGAGGATGGCCGCCAGGCCGGTCCCGAAGGTCGGCCAGAAGTGCTTGCGGATCTCGCCGCCGGCGTAGGCGATGGGCCCGGGCAGGAGGGCGGCGCCCAGCACGGCGGCGATGAGCCAGAGGAAGATCATGACCAGTTTGAAGGCGATGATGAGGGGGATGATCGAGAGCGAAAAGAGGCCCTCGAAGAACTCGCCGTCCCGGAAGAGCCGGTCGCCCAGCTCCCGGGTCTGAAAATAGAGCGTGTCGCCGCCGATGGCGCACCCCGGCTCCTTCGTCAGCGTTCCGCCCAGGGCGGCCAGGTCCTCGCCGACCACGGCCGTGGACCGGACGATGACCCGCGAGCCGATGCCGACGACGGACTTGCCGACCTTCCCGCCGATCGTGATCGATCCCCCGAGGACCACGACGTCGTTCCTGACCTCGCCCTCGATGAGGACGTGCCCGCCGAAGCTGAGGATCTGCTCCTGGGTCTCGCCGGGGGCGACGTAAATGTCCTTGCCGGAGCTGACCTCGGCCCGCACCGCGGCCGGAACCGCGAGCGGAGCCGCCACGACCAGGCCGAAGAGGGCCAAAGCGACGATTTTTTTCATCATGATCCTACTCCCTGCCGGAGGAATCGTCTCGCCCCGAAGAAAGCGAGGAGCGCGAACAGCATGCTCAGGCCGGCGGCGAGGGCGATGCCTTCCGGGCCGAGGATGCGCGTCAAGGCCGACAGGCCCGAGAAACCCAGGCCCGCGAGGTTCCCGGCGACCTTGGCCAGGACGCTTCCGATCTTGAGCGTCTTGACGGCCAACGGCGTGAACAGGGCCACGACCTCGCCGAGGAAGCGGTTGACGGCGACCAGCATCCCGAAGACGCTCTGGCCGGTGAAGATGTGGAAACCGGCCAGGCCGACCGTGAGCGCGGCCGCGGCGGCGAGGAGGGGCGCCAGCCAGCCGGCCTTCGCGGTCTCCGGCGCGGGCAGGCTGTCCATGACCGAGCGGGCGAAGCCTTCCGGCACCTCGAACGGTGGCAGGCTGGTAAAGGCCTCGTGGAGCAGGCGCCTTTCCTCCAGGGCCTCGCGGCAGGCGGCGCAACACTCGAGGTGCTCCTCGAGCTTGGCGGCCTCGTAGGGCCCGAGCTCGCCCTCGAGATAGAGGTAGATCGCTTTGGGTCGCGGGCAGGCGTTCACGGTCTCCCCATGGTCCTTCGCAGCATTTCCTTGGCCTGGAAGACGCGGTTCTTGACCGTGCCCACGGGCAGGCTTTTGATGTCGGCGATCTCCTCGTACGAGAACTCGTTGACGTGCCGGAGCACGAACAGCTCCCGGAGCGCTTCCGGAACGGCCTCAAGGGCCCGTTCGATCCTTTGCCTGATCTCGGCCAGCTCGAACCTGCGGACGACCGAAGGGCCGGGATCGGCAAGCTGGGGCATGACCGGTCCGTCCTTCTCCTCGATGGGCTGGTCGATCGACACGGTCGGCAGCTTCTTCTTCCTCCAGTGGTCGATGAGGTGGTTCGAGGCGATCTTGAACAGCCAGGTCGAGAACTTGAAGGCCGGGCGGTAAGAGGCCAGCGAGCAATAGGCCTTGAGGAAGACCTCCTGGGCGAAATCGAGGGCCGTTTCGCGCTCTCCCGTCATCCGGCTAAGGTAGTTCGTGAGCGGCTGCTCGTACTTGCGGACGATCATCTCATATGCCCTGCGGTCTCCTTTGAGGGCCCGGGACACAAGCTGGCGATCTTCGGTCATCGAGAGAGCATCCTGCCCTCGGGTTTTCATACGAATGCCCCGGTGAAAGGTTTAGCGGCCCCCACGGTCCGCGTGTCCCGTGTCGTCGATGATCTCGGTGTCCGGGGGGACCTTCAGGCTGAAGGTCCCGGCCGGGATGCGGACGCCCGTCCGGACCTGGCTGAACACGAACTCCCTCTTGTTGCCTTCCCACTCGAGGAAAATGGCCCGCCGCAGAAGCCAGGTCCGCTCGTCGATCTCGAGAAGGATGTGCGTGAACTCACCCTCGGTCCGGGGGGTCAGCTTGATCTGGCGGACGCGGGTGGCCTCGGTGGGGAAGGGGCTGTCTTCGATGACGTAGGCCTCCTCGAACGAAATCGTGCCCAGGAAGATGCCGAAGATATCGGACTCCAGGGCCTCCCGGGAGACCAGGCTCCGGGTGAGCTGTTTGTCCTCGGGCAGGTACATTTCGAGGACGCCTTCCTTGTAGAGGAAGACCTTGTCCTGGGGGTCCTTGTAGACCCAGCGCATCCGGTCGGGCTTCTGGAGGAAAAGCTCCCCCCTTTCTCGGAGGGGCTCGGAGACGGCCATGGAATAGTGGAGCTGCTCGAAACGCGCCTGGAGGGTCGCGACGGCCCGGAGGGCCCGCTCTAAATGGGCCGCGGCCTCCTCCGGCGACACGGCCTGGCCCGCGGGGACGGAGGCGGGCCTGGCAGCGCAGGCCAGCAGGATCAAGCCGGCGAGAAGGGGGCGGAGACGGTTCATGACGGACATTATAGCCCAAAACCGGACCGGGTCGAAGCCGCTCCCCTCGTCGGCGGCGGCTCTGATCGTCCGTCCCCGTTTTGTTATATACTTCCGCGCGTGAACGCGGGCTTCGCCCTGGCCATCGCCGCCTATGTCGCCGTCCTCGGCGCGGCCGGGTTCGGCTTCCGGGGACGGGCCGGGGGCCTGGACTCCTTTTTCCTCGCCTCGCGCCGGCTGGGGGCGGCCCGGGTCGCCTTTTCGCTCTGCGCCTCCTGGATAGGGGCCGCCTCGCTCCTCGTCTCGACCGACGAGGCCTGTCGCGACGGCGTGAGCGCGATCTGGATCGTCGGCGTGCCCGCCGTGGCGGCCCTGGTCGCGCTGACGGCCCTGGTCCGGCCCATCCGAGCGGTCTCGGGGCTGACCCTGTCCGAGATCATGCGCGACCGCTACGGGCGCGCGGCGGGGGCGCTGACGACCGCCCTCATCGTCTGGTACATGACCGTCCTGGCCGCTTCCCAAATGGTCGCCGCCGGGCCCTTCCTGGACGCCATCCTTGGCACGGGGCCCGTCCAGAGCCTGGCCCTTGCGGCCGGGATCGCCGCGGCCTATTCGGTCGCGGGGGGACTGCGGGTCCTGGCCAGGGTCCACGCCCTCCAGTTCGCGCTCCTCGTCGCCGGCGTCACGGGCCTGTCGGGCTCCCTGGCCTCGCGGACCTCCTGGGCCGCGGTGCGGGCGGCCGCGGCCGGCACAGGCGGCTATTTCGACGTCTTCGCCGGAGCCGAGCGCAACCTGCTCATCGCCCTCTCCTTCCTCCTGGCCTGGACGGTCTCACCGATCGCTTGGCAGCGTATCCAAGCCGCCAAAAGCGAGGCCTCCGCCCGAGGCGGGACGGCCGCGGCGGCCGTCCTCCTGGGTTTCTTCTACGCCGGGATCGTCGCCGTCGGGATGCTCTTCCTCCCCCTCTTCCCGGACGGCGGGAGCGGCGTCCCCCTTGTCACCCGATACGTTTCTCTCGAAACGGGCTCTTGGCTGGGCGGGCTCGTCTTCGTGACCGTCCTGGCTGCCATCCTGTCGACGATGGACGCCGCCCTCAATACCGGGGCCTTCACCCTGACCAAGGACCTGCTCGGGCTGAAAGGGAGCGACGGTCCCGGCGGCCGCCCGCTCGGGCTGGCCAGGGGCACGACGGTCCTCCTGGCCCTGGCCGCGTTCGCCGTCGCGGCCCGGCTGGGGGACATCCTCAAGACCCTCGGGCTGGCCTCGGCGATCATGGCCGAAGGGCTGCTCCTCCCCGGCCTCGCGGCGCTCTTCCTCAAAAGGCGGGCCCCGCTGGCGGGCCTTTTGGGCCTCGGCTTCGGGGCCGCCCATGCGGCCGTCGCCTTTCTCGGCGAAACCGGGCTGCGGCTCCTGCCCGCCCCGCCCTGGCCGCGGTCACTCCTTGCGGGGATCGCTCTCGGCGCCGCGGGCTTTCTCGCCGGCCTCGGTCTCGAGCGGCTGCGCCAGGCGCGGTCCCGCTTCGGGGGCCCGCCGGCTTGACTTTTTCGTCGAAAGAGGTCATAGGTAGAGGTCACGGAGGGAAAAAATGAAGAAGATCCTGTTCGTGATCGCCATCGCGGCCGTTATCGCCGGGCCGGCCCTGGCGCAGACGGCGGCCGACCACATCCAGGAGGGCGACGCGGCTTATGCCGCGTTTGACGACACCAAGGCCCTGGAAAACTACCAGGCGGCCCTCGCGCTCGAGCCCGGCAACTACGAGGCCCTGTGGAAGACCTCGCGGGCCATGGTCGACATCGCCGACGTCATCCCGGGGACGGGCAAGGACGTCAAGGAGCGCCAGAAGGAGATGTATACCGAAGCCACCTCGCTGGCGCGAAAGGCGGTGGCCGCCAACCCGGACGACACCTGGGGCCATTTCCAGCTTGCCGCCGCCAACGGCAAGCGGCTGCTCCTCCTCGGCAAGAAGGAGCAGATCGCCGCTTCGAAGGCGGTCAGGGACTCGATCGAAAAAGCCATCGAGCTCGATCCGACCAACCACCTCGCCTATCACGCTTACGGCCGCTGGCACCGGAGGATGGACGAGATCGGCGGCGCCAAGCGCCTCTTCGGCAGCATCCTTTACGGCTCCATCCCGAAAGGGTCTTTCGCCGAGTCGGAGACCTACCTGCGGAAGGCCATCGAGCTGCACCCCGAGTACATCAACCACTACCTCGAGCTCGGCCGGACGCTCGTCGCCCTCAAGAGATACGACGAGGCGGCCGAGTCCTTCCAGAACGTCATAGACATGCCCAAGACGACCTCGAAGGATGACGTCTTGAAGGCCGAGGCCAAGGCCGAGCTGGAAGCCCTAAAGACGAAAAAGAAATAGGCCGCCGGCCGGCTATTCGGAGAAGACCTGGGCGGTGAAGACCTCGATCTTCGCCCCCTTTTGCCATTCGTCGGGCGGCAACCCGGCCTTGAGACAGCCGTGCCGGAGGTAGGTTTCCCTGTCCCAACCGTGCTCGACCGGGACCTGGGGCAGGAGCAGGCCTCTGTGGCCGCCCTTGGCGACGATGATACCATGGCGGCCGACCTCGACCTCCTCGGGATCGCGGACGGGTTCCGGCAGGCCTAGGACCGATATCTCGATCTTGAGCTTGTCCATCTCTTCGGCCCGAAGGGGCTCGAACCTCGTATCCTGGGAGGCGGCGGCGACGGCCATCTCGAGGATGGTCTCGTCGAGGGATTTCATCGGCAGCGGGTAGCCGATGCAGCCGCGGAGCTCTCCGTCAACCGTCAGGGTGACGAAAGCGCCCCTTTTCTCCTTGAGGACGCCGGACGCGACCGGGCTGCGGAGACGCCCGCCCGTCTCGAAATAGTGCTCGAGCGCTTGGCGGGCGAGTTTCAAGCACGCGCGCCTGTCCTCCGCGGTGAGCGGTTCGCTCATGGGCCGTCTCCTTTCGTGGCCGGGGCGAACGGCAGGGTCTCGAACCGGAATCTGCGCTCGTAGCCGACCACAGCCGAGCCGAGCACGGGCGCCCGGGCCGGGCCGGTCGACTGGAGGACAAGCCGGCCGAACCAGGCCGGGCCGAGCAGGGCCTTCTTGAGCGCGGCGGGCGGCCTGACCAGGACGATCCCGATGATCCGCCCCGGCCAGATCCCGTCGAGCTCCGCGAGGGCTTTCTCATCGGGCGCCGTCCCGGGGGCCCCCGCCGGGAGGACCTTCTCGACGATGAACCGGGGGCCTCGTTTGTGACCGATGATCACGCCCCAGGCTCCCGGCTTCGGCCTGAAGACCCTGAGAGCGTCGATCTCGCGCCGCGCCTCGGGGGTGATGAAGACATCCACACCCGGATTATAGCACGGTCCCGGCTCGATTTGACTCGAGCGGGGCGTTCGCATTAGGATGGGGGCGGGAGTAAGTGGGCCGGCATGAAGCACGAGCTGGTCGTCGTCGGGGCGCTCGAGACCAACTGCTACCTCGTCTACGACGAGGAGACGCGCGATGGCGCGGTCATCGATCCCGGCGCCGAGGCCGAGAAGATCATCTCGACCATCGCCGATCTCGGCATCAGCCCCGTCATCATCCTCAACACCCATGGCCACGTCGACCACATCGGGGCGAACAGCGCGATCGTCCGGAAGTACGGCATCCCCCTGGCCATGCATGCCGCCGACACGGGCATGCTC
>Ga0116197_1000030_pt1 | contig 27727 bp, 23 predicted proteins | sample ZodSprsou2mmetaG_FD_94480 | JGI IMG/M metagenome (GOLD analysis project Ga0116197, IMG submission 94480) | Hot spring sediment microbial communities from Zodletone spring, Oklahoma to study Microbial Dark Matter (Phase II) - Zodletone Spring... ...
GAAGCAATGGAGTAGCTACAATAAAAAAAGAAAGAGGCCGCTTTATATCGCTTCATTTCTTTCTGTTGTAGTGGTTGCATTGGCCGTTACTGTATATCTCAATGATACACTGAGTCATAAATTGAAACATATGTTGAATGGTAACCTAAATGTTCAAGTATCCCCTGTAGAAAACAATTTAGTAAAAGAAGAAGCTAATGTTTCAATGGGTAAAAAGGATGAAAAACCTGTAAAGATTGCAGAAGTTCCTAAAATGGTCATAGAGATGAAACCAAATCCTTATGATATTGCATCCAATGAACCTGTTTTAGAAACTGTAGAGTCTTTAGATACGCCAGAAAAAGCGGATAGTTCTTCACCGATAGAGGGAACAGCGGATAAAAAAATTCATCTGGATATTCTTGAGACATCCAGCGTAACGGCCTACAAAGATGTGGAAAGCCGTTTCTACCAAACGCATGATACGGATGATTCTCTTTTTTTGGCAAAAAGCTATTTTAACAGGGGAGAGTACAAAAAAGCTGAATATTGGGCACTCCAGACCAACAAAGTTGATAGCAATATAGAAGAGAGCTGGCTTTTGTTTGCGCATGCAAAAGCAAAACTTGGACAGAAACAGGATGCGATTAAAGTTTTAAACTCTTATATTGCAAAAACCAACTCCATTGAAGCGAAACGATTATTGGAACAAATAAAATAAGCAATGGAATTACGATATTCGTAAACAATTATGTTATACTAAATGAGTTTGTAGGAGGATATGGATGGTTAAATTAATTGAGATGATGCTTGGGGAAAATCTCATTACTAAAGATGCGATTTCAACATTGGTGAGAAGCCGACCGCCCAAAAAGATCTCCTTTGCCAATCTTATCAATGAAGGAATGATTGACAGGGAAACTGTCGAAGAGTTTCTTGTAAAAAAGATACGTCAGGGAATTATTAACCTCTCCCATCTGGAAAAAATCGAGGGGATAGATATCATTCCTATTATCAAAGCGGTAGCGAAATCCCTTAATGTAGAATATGTCGATTTGGATGAGACGGAAATCGATATGAAGCTATTTTCTAAGCTTCCGTACAAGCAGCTCATCAAATACAATATCGTACCTTTGGAAGAGACTGATCTGAATGTCCATATTGTATTCGATGATCCTTTGGATATGGCTGCTCAGGATGCTATACAGAGGCTTTTCCCTAAAAAGCCGATCAAAATAGCCATTACCAACCCTAAACAGATTCATCAGCATTTGCAAAGATTGGAGATCAATGAGAGTATCAAGGGGTTGGTCAATGACATACGTAAAGATCTTGCACAGGAGAGTGAAAGCGAAGAGGGCGATTCGCCGGCAGTATTAAAATTGATTGATGTTATCTTAAGAAACTCTATTTATGCAGGGGCGAGCGATATTCATATTGAAGCATTGGAAAAAAGCTGTATCGTCAGAGACCGTATCGACGGGATGCTAAGACAGAGTTTTACTTTTGATAAAGATATCTTTAACCCGCTTTCCTCCCGTATGAAATTGTTGGCTAATTTGGATATTGCCGAAAAGAGAAAACCGCAGGATGGTAGATTTTCTGCTACCGTGGCACAAAAAGGGTATGATTTCAGGGTTTCCACGCTTCCTACGATTGACGGAGAATCCATTGTATTAAGGATCCTGGATAAAACAAAAGCGATGATCAAACTCGAAGATGCAGGTATGAGTAAACTCTGTTACGACAGATTCTCTGAAGCGATCAAGGTCCCCTACGGGATCGTACTTGTTACTGGGCCTACAGGTTCAGGTAAGACCACGACTCTTTACGGCGCATTGAATGCGATCAAAGATATTAAAGACAAAATTATCACCGTTGAAGACCCGGTTGAGTATCAAATGGCGGGTCTGCAGCAGGTTTTGGTACGTCCCAATGTGGGATTGACCTTTGCCACGGCACTGAAGTCTATTTTGAGACAGGATCCTGACAAGATCATGATCGGGGAGATCCGGGATCAGGAGACGCTTCGTATTGCGATTCAGGCAGCATTGACAGGGCACCTGGTACTTTCCACGCTGCATACCAATGATGCGATTTCCGCTGTTACCAGGATCTTGGACATGGGAATTGAAGAGTACCTGGTGAGCGGTGCTCTGGTAGCTATTCAGGCACAAAGGCTTGTGCGTAAGATCTGTACACACTGTAAAGTTGAAGCTACACTGCCCCCTCATTTGCTCGAAGGTATCAAAGAGTATTTACCTGAAAACCCGGTTTTCTATAAAGGTGAGGGGTGCAAAGAGTGCGGACATAGCGGTTACAAAGGCCGTGAAATGATTGCTGAAGTATTGATGGTAAGCAATAAAATGCAAAGAATGATTGCAGCGAATGCATCCAAAGAAGATTTGACCAAACAGGCCATAGAAGAGGGGTTTGTGAATATGTTTGAGGATGGAGTCAGTAAGGCATTGCAAGGGAGAACCACCATCGATGAAATCTATAGAGTAGCGAGGCTGTAATGAATTATTTTAATGTTACGATCATGGAAAAGGGTAAAAAGCGCAAAGAGTTGATAAAAGGTGCGAATAAAATGGCTGCGATACAGTCAGCGAAGCAAAAATATCCTCGTGCTGTGGTAATGAGAGCAGAGCAGACCGCTGCACCTCTTGAAGATACAGTAAGTGATCTTATGTCAAATATTAGTAAATCATTCAAAAAAAAGATCCCGCTGAATGATAAAATATCTACGATCAGGCAGATCGCAGTTATGACAGATGCCGGAATCGCTATCAACGATACACTGCAGGATGTAGCTGCAAATACGGAAAATAAAGCACTTAAAGAGATCTACACTACAATGAGCAGTGATATCAATGCCGGCAGCAGTTTGACTGATTCTATGGAGAGATATAAAAACGAGTTTGGCCACGTAGCATTAGCGATGACTCAGCTTGGGGAACGAACAGGTAATATCTCGCAGTCCTATCACAAACTTGCAGATATTTTAGAGAATATCAGGGATAACACAGCAAAATTTAAAAAGGCGATCCGTACACCTTTGATCACACTCGCAGCTATGGCAATCGCTTTTACAATCTTGATCATGGTGGTTGTTCCAAAATTTAAAGATATTTTTGAAAGATTCAATACTGAACTGCCTCTACCGACACAAATATTACTCTTTCTAGAGCATGCTTTTTCCAACTACGGTATATATATCCTGCTAGGACTTTTTTTAATGATATATACAGGAATCTATTTCTATAAAAATAATGAAGGTTTTAAATATCAAGTAGACAGGATCATGATCCATCCTAAATTCTATTTAATCAATAAAGCCATATTCCTTTCTACGATGCACAAATATAATCTTGTATTCGGAGAACTGGTAAAATCGGGTATTCCTATCAATGAAGCACTTGATACTGCTGTAGGGATGGTCGATAACCTGGCAATAAAGCAGCAACTGAAAACAGTGAATGCCAATATCGGCCGCGGGATGAACTTGGCGGAGGCCTTTGATCTAACAGGACTCTATGAAAATATGCTTCTGCAGATGATCAAAGCAGGTGAAGCAGGTGGTCAGTTAGATGCCATGCTATCCAAGGTAACGGATTATTATGATATGCGTTTTCAGGATCTTATTGATAACTTGGCAGCATATGTGGAACCGATCATGCTTTTCTTTATTGCCGGCCTGGTACTTCTGATGGCTTTGGGGATCTTTATGCCGATGTGGGATCTCGGGAAAGCGGTTAAATCCTAGGCCAGGATAAAACCGCCTTTTTGTATAAGACGGTTTACAGTCTGTGGTGTTTGACGGCTCTTTCCAAATCTTCTGGAGTATCTATCCCAAAACTTTCCGTCTCCACTTCGATCATCGCTACCTTGTAGCCATGATGAAGCGCTCTGAGCTGTTCAAGCTTTTCGATATGTTCCAGTGCAGAGTCTTTGAGGCTGCAAAACATTTTTAATGAGTGCATAGTAAATCCATAGATCCCAAGATGCCCTTTATAGTCGTCAAAATGGTGATCTCTGGGATAAGGGATCTTCGCGCGCGAGAAGTAGAGTGCAATATCATCAGTGTCGGTCACGACTTTGACGATATTGGGATCATCGGCTTCCGGATTGGTGATACGTTTGTAACAGGAGTTCATCATGATCGTTTCATCCTCTCTGTTCTTTGCGGTAAGGTCATAGATGGCCTGAACAACCGCAGTCTCTATAAATGGTTCATCCCCCTGTACATTGATAATGATCTCGTTTTCATCCAGTCCGAGTTTCTGTGCCGCTTCATAGATACGGTCGGTGCCGCTTTGATGTGCTTCTGAGGTCATGATGGCTTTGATATTATGTTTGTGTGCGATCTCAATAACCTCCTGTGCATCTGTAGCGATACATACGTCATCTATATCCTGTACAGCCATTGCTGTACGTATAACCATCGGGATACCGCCGATATCAGCCAAAACTTTATTGGGGAAACGGCTTGATCCAATACGTGCTGGAATAATGATCATAGTTTACCTTTCTCTGTTAATTTTAAAGTAATTTTACACTCTATATGTTAAAATACACCACATTTACAAGGACGACGATATGAAACAAGCATTATTTCTTCTTAACATGGGTGGCCCTAACAACTTGGACGAAGTGAAACTTTTTTTATACAATATGTTCAGCGATAAAAATATCATCCCCAACCCGCTTGCACGTCCTCTGGTACGAACGATTATCATCAAAAAGAGGTTGAATGAAGCCAAGGAAACCTATAGAGAGCTTGGAGGAAAATCACCGCTTTATGATTTGACCAGGCAGCTTATAGAGAAGTTAAGCACCAAGATCGATATCCCTATCTATCCGGTGATGCGTTATGTCCCGCCTTTTGCGCAGTCAGCTTTGCAGGAGTGCAGGGAGAGAGGGATCGAAGAGATATTGCTTTTTCCTCTCTATCCCCAGTACTCAACGACAACCACGCTCTCATCTTATGAAGATGTTCTAAAAGGATGCGAAGCAATAGACTACTCTCCTAAAATAACGTTTGTGAAAAAGCACTATTATGATGATTTTGCATATATCAAAGCGAGCGCGGAGAAGATCAAGGAGGCACTGGGAGAGAAAGAGAGTAGGGAGTATGACCTGATACTCTCTGCACATGGCCTCCCCGTAAGTATTATCGAAGCCGGGGATCCCTATCAGAGAGAGGTAGAGGCCAATGTCAGTGCACTGAAGATCTATCTCCAGAGTGAAGGTATAGATTTCAGAAGTGTGAAGCTTGTCTATCAGTCAAAAGTCGGGCCGCAACAGTGGTTGGAACCTTCTTTGGTAGATACGTTGCGTAACCCTCGCAATAGAAAAGTGATTATCTATCCATTAGCATTTACCATCGATAACTCAGAGACACTTTTTGAGCTTGACATAGAGGCACGTGAAATTGCTGAGAAGATCAAGTATGAAGAATTTATCGTAGCTAAGTGTATGAATGACAGTGATGCCTTTGTCGAGTTCATAGCAAAGTGCGTAAAAGAGTACAATGCAGACACTGCACAATAGCGCAGAATCCCTTACCGAGGTTAACAGGTCCAAGTTTATTACCTATCTTGTGCCTATCAATGCATTTGAAGGGCTTCAGGAGAGGCTTAAGGCGGAAAATCCCAAAGCCAACCATGTTGTCTATGCGCTGCGTTACCTCAATGAATACGGCCAGGTCGTAGAAAACAGCAGTGGGAGCGGAGAGCCAAAAGGATGTGCAGGCGTACCGGCACTCAATGTATTGCGCGGAGAAGAGATGATTAACTGTGCGGTACTTATTGTCCGTTACTTCGGAGGGATCAAGCTTGGTACTGGAGGCATGGCGAGGGCCTATGCACAGGCGGTAAAAGAGGTGCTGAAAACGGCTGATATCCTTCCGTATAAGAATCAGGTATCTCATACCTTTGAGACAGGTTACAGTGATGTGGATAGAATCTTATATTGTTTGAAACAGTTGGAAATCGTTAAGTATGATCGTAAATTTGGTGTAGAAGGAGTGATCTGGTCGATTGAGGGGGATGAGGAGAAGCTTGAAGCGTTTTTGAATACTATGTAACCAAGAGGACTTTGGAAACCGCTATGAAGAGAGACATTCCTCTGTAGAAGCATCCTCACGCTCTGTCTGCATTGCTTTCCTGTAGGCTTTCACACTGTTTCCTCCATTGTCTTTCACATGGTACATCGCGATATCTGCCTCCTTGATCAGCTCCTGCTCATCTTTTGTATATTCACGATAGAAGGCTACACCAATACTTGAGGAGATATGGAGGGAGAGTCCCGCTATCTCGAATGGCAGACTTAAGCTCTGTCTGATCTTTTCTGCAATATCCAGTCCGTTTTCTTTTGTTTTCACCGATGGAAGGAGGATGATGAATTCATCACCGCCGACCCGTGCCACTGAGTCGCTCTTGCGCAGACAGCCGCGGATACGATCTGCTACAGCTTTAAGCAGCAGGTCTCCGATATGGTGGCCGTGCCTGTCATTCACCGGTTTGAAGCGGTCCAGGTCCAGAAACATCAGTACAGGCACGTTATTTTCACGTTCAGCATCCGTGATAGTCTGTTTTAACCGGTCCATGAAGAGTGTGCGGTTGGGCAAACCGGTCAGCTTGTCATGGTAGGCCATGTGTGCGATCTTGTCTTCCATAAGCTTACGGTCTGTGATGTCGTATAGCCAGCCTAATATCGCCGGTTTGTTCTGGTACTTCAGGGGAAAATAGGAGGCCAGCACCCATTTACACCACGCTTTATCCCCAGCTGAACGAAGTTCGATGAGTTCATTCGTAATACTCTCACCTTTGCGGAGTGTTCCCATGATCTTTTTGTAGATATCTGTATCAGCGTAGTAGCTGCCCGGGACAAGGCCGATGACTTCTTTCGGTGTGGAGTCTATCAGGGAGATATAGCTGCTGTTGGCAAATAATACCTGGTTGCTGACAGCATCTGTGGTATATGCAGCAATAGGACTTCCTTCCAGCATCTGGTGCAATTGCAATTCGTTTTCGATCGCCTTTTGTCTTAAATAAAAATTTTCCTTCAGCTGAAGGTTGAATTTATGGGCATTCGCTAACAGAAACAACAAAAAGAGTGTATCCATTATACTCATACTAAGAGAAATCCTGTCCCCCTGATTGGCAAGAAAAATGATCTGCGGTATCAGAACAGAGCACAAAAAACCTATGTATGAGATACGATCGATGGCCAGTGATGCGGCGGCTCCTGCACTCAAACCGGCAAGGATAAACGAGACATAAACCTTATGGCCCAGATCATCCGATGGAGTCAAAAACACACCGCCAATACCCCAAGCTATTGCGGTGGAGAGGACACCGATACGGAACCAGATCAGCCATCGGTGTGCATCGCTCCGCACTGCAACAGAAGCTGATCGCTTCCAGTCAATATACAAAAAAGCCCGCCCCAACAAAATGGAACCGATCAGGGTAGACCATCCGAATAACAGTGCTGAAGTAATGACCGGGGCCTGTATCACAACAAGTATCACAACAAGTATCACAACAAGCATAGCGCTGATAATAATAGAAACCGGCAGGCTGCTATAGAGGAATCTTACCTGCTCATCCTGCAGCGTCTCGAACTGACGGGATTGCTCTGCTTCAGGCGGCGTTGTTAGGGAGGCATGGAACACATCTGCTCCGCTACTTTTACGCTTTTGAGGTTTATTATTCATGAAAATGGTTCCTCCCCTCCACAATGATACATTATTAAGAAAATGTTTCAGTAAAATTTTATTCTGTTACGTATGCAGGTTCCACATAAAGAATAGCTTGTACTTCTTCAGTAAATAGATTTATAGCTTTGATTTTATGCCTTTAAAAAACCCTATTTTATATATTGTATCCAATAAGTATTGTCATCCGGAAGTTATATGGTAATAAAATTGAGTCTATTTCTGTCGAATAAGACAATACAAGTGAATAGGATAAAATGGTAAGCTTTGGATCTATAGATCCTTTAAAAAAAAGGCAGGATAAGAAAATAGAGAGTAAATTATATAATGCTTCTCATCGTTACTGTAAGTACATCTACTGGTACTTAAAGTGCCCTTGCGTCAACATTATAGAGACATCTAGTCTCTATAATGCTTCCTCGTCCTCTTCTCCTGTTCGGATACGGATCGTGTTGGTGATATCCGATACGAAGATTTTTCCGTCACCGATCTTTCCTGTTTTCGCCTGTTCTTTGATGATATTGAGCGCGAGATTCAGATAATGATCGTTGCTTACCACGATCTCCAGTTTTACCTTGGGAATGAACTCTACGACATACTCCGCACCCCTGTAGAGTTCTGAGTGCCCCTGCTGGCGGCCGTAACCCTTGACTTCTGATACCGTCATCCCTTCGATCCCTGCTGCCACCAAGGCATCTTTGACATCTTCGAGTTTGAATGGTTTGATAATTGCTTCAATTTTTTTCATGGTTTCGCTCCTTTGGTTGCATAATTATAAAATAAGTAAGCTGTCAAACGAAGACAGCCATGGGTTTATTGGACAAAAACCTTAAATACTGCGTTTGAATTCAGGGTAGGCATCAATACCGCACTCCGTTGCATCGATACCCTCATGCTGCTCCTCGTCATCTGCACGCAGTGTGAAGATCCTGTTGATCAGATAGATCGTGATAAAGGATACCGGGAATACGATGGATCCTACGATAACAATCGCCTTGAGTTGGGTGAGCAGGCTTGCTTCTTCTATGAAAATGCCTGCCGCAAGTGTTCCCCAGATACCGTTCACCAGGTGAACGGAGAGTGCACCGACCGGGTCGTCCATCTTCAGTTTGTCAAAGAAAGGTACCGCCCATACGACAAGTGCGCCTCCGATAAATCCGATCAAAACAGGCGTGTAGATATCATAGCGGTCCGCACCGGCAGTGATCGCTACAAGCCCGCCGAGCGCACCGTTGAGCAGTACGGTAATATCATACTTCTTATACCTGAAATAGGTCAATAGCCAGCCTGCGATTGCTCCGGCAAGTCCGGCAGTATTGGTATTCATGATAGTAAGCGCCACAGTATCGGCATTCTCTTTGCTGGCAATGGAGCCTACGCTGCCGCCGTTGAACCCAAACCATCCGATCCAGAGCAGGAATGCGCCGAGTGTTACCAGCGGGATGTTCGAAGCGGGGATGACTTTGACTTTTCCGCTAACGTAGCGGCCGTATCTTGGACCCATGATGAGGATCGCCGCAAGCAAAGCCCAACCGCCTGTAGAGTGGATGACGGTAGAACCGGCCAGATCGGTCAGGCCGGAGATATCCAACAGTGTGCCTTCAAGAAAGTTTGCTCCCCAGGTAAGGTTCACAATGAGCGGGTAGATCAGCGCACCCACAGCGATCGTAAAGAGACCCAAGGGAAGGATACGCGAGCGTTCGCTGACCCCGCCGCTCATGATATTGACCACTTTCCCTACAAATGCCATCTGGAAGAGGAAAAAGGCCCATTTACTCATTCCATTTTGATGGTCCCATGAACCAAATGCGATCTCATATCCTATGAACAGGAAGGACAAGGATGCAACGGCATAGATCATCACATTGACTGTCAGCACAGAGGTGACATTCTTGGTTCTGACCAGTCCGGCCTCCAGCATTGCAAATCCGGGTACCATAAAGATGATCAGCGTCATTGCAAAGAGTGCAAAAAAAGTGTCGATCACATAACCCATTTCCATGTATAATCCTTATCAAAAGTGATAAGGGTATTATAACTAGTATTTATGGCGTATCTATGGGAAAGGTGATCTTTTTTTATACAGTGAAAGTAGATAAATTAAGTGTGATTTAAGTGTATTGGTTGTTTTTTAACCAAAAGGCCCCTCAGAGCCTTTTGATGGGATTATAATGCCCCTTGCCCTTCTCATAGACACATCTAGTGTCTATACATCTCAGCGTTATTGTAAGTACATTTAGTACTTACAATGCCTCCTCGTCCTCTTCATCAGTTCTGATACGTATCGTTTTTGTGATATCCGATACGAAGATCTTTCCGTCACCGATCTTTCCTGTTTTCGCATGCTTTTTGATCGCATCGAGTGCAAGATTGAGGTATTGGTCACTGCTTACAACGATCTCTATCTTTATTTTAGGGATGAACTCTACGACATACTCCGCACCTCTGTAGAGTTCGGAGTGTCCCTGTTGACGGCCATAGCCTTTGACTTCGGATACGGTCATCCCCTCTATACCTGCCTCTACCAAGGCATCTTTGACATCTTCCAGTTTGAAGGGTTTGATGATTGCTTCTATCTTTTTCATAAATATATCCTTTGAATTTAATGAAGGACAGAACCTTATAGGTTCATAGCCTTTTCTCCGTGTACAGCTTCATCCAGACCGATCTCCTCAGTCTCTTCATCCACTCTTGCTCCTCCTGTGACCGCTTTGGCAATGAAGTAGACAATCACCGTACCGATCAGTGTCCAGAGCCCAACGACAACGACTGACTCTAGTTGTACAAAGAATTGTCCCATTCTGTCCCCGTCAGCTTTGAGCGGGCCATCCCAGAGAAGCTCTTTGTCGTTCAGTGCAAGCAGACCTGTCGCCAGTGCACCCCAGAGCCCAGCGAGGAAGTGGATACCGAATGCATCCAGAGAATCATCATATCCGACCATTTTCTTGAGTGATACCACACCCCAGAATGCGATCAGTGATCCGACAATACCGATGATCAATGCCCCACCAACACTTACAAAGCCAGCAGCCGGAGTAATCGCTACGAGACCGGCAATGATACCCGATGCGATCCCAAGAAGTGTAGGCTTTTTAAAGACAAACCACTCAACTATCATCCAAGTTACGGCAGCTACTGCCGTTGCGACAGTGGTAGTAAGTACTGCAAGTCCGGCAATAGCATTGGCACCAAACGCAGATCCGCCGTTAAATCCATACCACCCGAACCAGAGCAGTGCAGCACCCAGTGCAGTAAGGATGATACTGAAAGGTTTCATCGCAACTTTTGGATACCCGGTTCTTTTTCCCACCAGGAGAGCAAGGATCAAACCGGCCAAACCGCCGTTCATATGTACTACGGTTCCGCCGGCAAAGTCAAGTGCTCCCGCATCAAAGAGCAGTGCTCCCTCTCCGCCCCATACCATATGTGTAATAGGGGCATAGACAAGAACTCCCCAAAGTGCGACAATGACCATCCATGTAGAGAACTTCATACGTCCGATCACAGAACCGGAGGCAATCGCTACAGTAATGGCGGCAAATGTACCCTGGAATGCGATAAATACATAGGTAGGGTATGTTCCGCTCAGATCAGTCCAGCTGATACCACTTAACAGGATATGGCTGAATCCCCCGACTACATTTTGCAGCATTGCGCTGCTGTTTGTACCGAATGCAAGAGAATACCCCGCCACAATCCATACGACGAAGGCAAGTACAAACGCACCCATCACCATAGAGAATGTGTTGAGTGTATTTTTGCTTCTCGTCATACCTGCATAAAATAGGGCAAGACCCGCCGGTGTCATGAGAAGTACAAGTGCTGTAGAGATCATCATCCATGCAGTATCACCTGAGTCTAGCGTATCTTCTGCGAAAGCGAAGATAGGCATCAAAATTGCTATGAGAGCTGAAAGTTTTTGTTTCATGCTTAATCCTTTATGTTTTATTACATAACAAGTGTATCACGCAAATAAATTAATTTATAACAAACTGTTGATTAATTTTTAACCAACAGTTTGCTTAGGAAGGATTATTATTGAATAAGGGGGATCTCTAGCAGGATAGAGTGTTCTTTGAGGATGGCTTTGATCTGGTTTTTAGCGGCGAGTTCTGTGATCTCTTCGTCGCTCTCTACATAGCGTCCATTTGCAGCGATTTTGAGTCCGGCAAGGGACTCTTTTTTGTTATTGATAAGGATATGCTGTCCAATCAGCAGTTTGAGGGAGATATCAATGGAGTCAGAACTTCTGAATGAATGAAATACTTTTCTCAGAAGTTTGGAAAAGTGGTTCTGGTCCATTTTGAATAGTGGCAGATCCTGATCTGTAAGCAGTTTCAATGGATTACTGTTTTCGGCTTGAAAGAGTGCAATATTGGCTTCAAGCAATACGTTAATATCGGTAACAATCAGTGATTCAGTTTGAAGTTTGCTTTTTGGCTGTACCGCAGGAGCATGGTAAAGCCTGAGTGATATCTGTTCTTCGTTTTCGTAACCAACAGTAATCGCATGAAACATAAATGCATCATAGGACAAAGTAAGGGAAGTGGTTTTGTAGCCAAACCCGGCCGATGCATAAGCCAGCGTCAGATCATAAAGCTCTTTGGTACTTACCGAACCAAAAAGGAGTTCCGCACTATGGTTGAGATAAAGTATCCTGCCTTCATTGTTAAACAGAACAAAGGGACTGTTATCCCACTCTACGAAAGGTTCAAAGTTGATATCCATTACAACTCCTGGTCTATATTGTGCTCATGTATTTTTTTTCTTAAGGTATTTCTGTTGATACCCAGAATCTCTGAAAGTTTCAGCTGCGATCCGAACTTTTCCAGTCCTGCCCTGATCAACGGCTTTTCATAGAGTCCCAAATGTTGGCGATAGGCATCGTTGCCTTCAAGATGTTTGAGAAGATAGTGATAGAGTATCTCCTCGATATCTCCTGCTTCCATCGTATGTTTGATCATATAGGTATAGACAGACCGTTTGAGGCTTTTGGTATTGAGCGAAAGGTCCAGAGGTATATGCTCCGTATCGATCGTGCTGTTTTCTATCATCAGTGTAGATTTTGCCTCTTCGATATAACGCTCTTTGAGATAGTCGACATCTTCCTCCCTCTGTTTGAGGGAAGGCATTGTGTAGATGAAAGCAAAAAGATCATCGACCAGCGCACTGTTTCCCATATAGTTTGCAGTGGCGATGATACGCTTATTGGTAAAATCCAGAGCATTGAGGTTTTTGATCTTTTCAAAATTGGTGATGATCAGCTCATCGGAACCCGCAAGTGCCGTTTTGATCTTTTCCTGATGCTCACCGGATACCATCGGAGCATAGGGAAAGATCGATTGTGCCAAAGATTTTTTGCCGGTATACTCCGGGCCTATAATGATAGAAGAGACAAAGAGCGTTTTGGTAAGATTCAAGCCCTTGATAATGCTCTGGATCTGTTCTGATTTTGTATAAAAACGGTTCATGTTTATTTTTATCTCTCTATATTGTTTAATAATTAATCATATCACAACAATCTGAATTTAGGGCATCTATGCTAGAATTATCGAAACAGGATACAGAGGTTGCATATCAAAGCGTCATTCAAGAGGTTTCACCATTACTTTAATTATCTTACCTTGGAACAGTCACTGGAATATTTTTCTATACTCGGCGGTGCGGAAGAGAACATCGAGATAGACTTTTTTGATGATCTCTTCTCAATGGTGAAAACTAACTTCGTTGAAGAGTTTAAAAAGTTCCAGAATCTCGTCTCACCCTCCTATCTTCTCGAGTCGCCTTACCGTGAAGTATTGATCGCTGTGGCCAGAGGTGACGGAAAGTTTTACAGTGTGCTTCGCAAAGCAAGGCTTAGTGAAAGTATAGGCAGGCAGGTGATAGATGAACTGGTGGATCTTGACGTCCTTTTTGTTGAGAATTCCAGAGAGACACCGCTCAAAACACATCCGAAACAAAAGATAAAAAAACATCTGCGCAGCTACCGTATACAGGACAAACTCCGTTTCAGTGAGCCGTTTTTGCGTTTTTGGTTCGGTTTTGTGGAGATCTACCACAAAGAGCTGGAAGCAGGGAAGGGTGACAGGTTCCTTGCGAACTTTGAGAAACATTATGAGCGGCTGCGCACGCTGGTCTATGAGCAGCTGTGCGATGCGCTGCTCGTAGAGTATTATGCGCAGCAGGGAGTGGAGATCGTTGCTTCCGGGAGTTACTGGAATCAGTACAGCGAATTTGATATCCTGGCTGTTACTGATCAGAAAAAGATCATCCTGGGAGAGTGCAAGTATAAAGACCGTAAAGTATGCAAAAACGAACTCAGAAAGCTTATGGCAAAAGCTGAACAATCCGGAATTTCAGTAGATACCTATGCGCTGTTTTCCAAAAGCGGTTTTTCCAATGAGCTGCTGCAGCACCAGGATGAAAAGCTGCTTCTCTTTGATCTTAATGACCTGAAGCTGCTGCTTTAACTTATCTCGCCTTCTCTATATTTCTGCGGTGTGTGCTGTAGCTTTCTGTAAAGTCATGGGTTCCATGATTGTTTTTCATAAAATAGAGATAGTCTGTCTGTGCCGGCTTGATCGCAGCAATGATCGCATCAAAACTGACCGCACCTATCGGTGACGGGGGCAGGCCTTTGTATTTGTAGGTATTGAAGCGGCTTGTGTCATTTCGGATACGTTCAGGCGTTACTTTGATATGGGAGTATTTTCCATAGTTGAGTGTGCCGTCCATCTGCAAAGGCATTCCTTTTTTTAAGCGGTTGTAGATGACGGAAGAGACCAGTGGCATCTCCTCGGCATTGGCTGCCTCTTTTTGGATGATCGAGGCGACGGTAAGGATCTTCAGCCACTGTTTTTTATCGTAGGTTCCGTATATCTTATGTGAGATTTTTTGATACTGACCGGTTGACTCTTTGAGGAGAAAAACAACCAGTTGCTCCTCATCGATCCCGAAAGGTACATGGTAGGTCTCCGCATAGATCGCTGCTTCCGGGTAGTCTGCCTTTTGGCCGTAGAGCTTCAGCAGTCTGCTTGCATTCAGTTCCAAAGTGGAAGCAATATCCTCAAAGAAAAGGACTGTGGTCTCTCCCGGGATCAGCGTGATCTCCTCCATTTTCGCTTTGGCAGTAGCAAGCTTGTATAAAAAATCTATACGGTTCAGTTCGGTTGTGCCCATATCGATCCATCCGCTTTGGGGCTGCCCCAAAAAGCTCAAAATATATCGGTCAATGATACTGACTTCGTACCCCTTTTTATGCAGCTGTGATATAATATTGGTGATAGATCCCTGGGGTATGTAGATGGTTTTCTGTGTATGCAGGGATTGGGATGTATAGAAGACAACAGTGGTTACCAAAAGGATGAGAATGTTCTCAATCAGAGGCATGATAAAATTTTTACGAAACACGCTTATCCTTTTTGTGATTGTTTTGATCGTATTTGCAGTATGGCTGAAAGTAGGCATCAAGGCAGATTACCTGCATATAGGGCCGTATAAACTCTCCGGATTATACATTAAACTCGATAAAAAACTGACACTGAGCGCGCATCATATCATGATCCCCAAAAGCAAATCCAACCCCTCATTTTCATCCATAGATAAAACATTCGACCGCATCAAAGGGATGCTTCAGATATTTGAGTATGTCGCACTGCATGATATTATTTACGAAAACAACAGAATCGATCTTGTCTATGCGGACCATATGCTGCATATCAATACGAAAGATTATGAGATCGCAGGAAAGATAGAACGGAAAGAGAAGCGTTTTGAAGCAGAAGTACCATTACTCTATATCAAAGAGAAGAAGATCGCACTGTCTGGCAACTTTACCTATAGCCACTATGAGGACAGGCTGCATACCTGGGGACGATATGAAATGTACGGGATCGAGGGAAGCTTTACGGCAAGCAAGGTAAAAAACCGTATACAATTTGACCTGCAGAGTGATATGTTCACTGACCTGAACCCGCTGATGGAGTTTCTGCCATTGAGCGAAACGGTGAAACACTGGTCAGTGGAACGGATTCAGGCAGAGCACTACAAGCTGCATTCACTCAAAGGAAGCGGAACGGTGCGAGGTCGGGAGTTCAGACTTGAGAGTGATACCTTGAGTGGTCTGGCAGAGTTAGGCAATGCGAGGATAGACTTTAAGGATGGGCTTGAGCATGTTTTGACACCCAGGATCGTCATGGAGTATAAAGAGGGCGGGCTCTACTTTATACTGGATAAACCGACGTATCTGAATAAAGCATTGGATGGCAGCAAAGTTTCCATCCTTCACCTTACGGATAGTGAGCCTACGAGGTTAAAACTTGATCTTCAGGTGGACTCGCCATTGGATGAGGAGGTACGGAAGATACTCCAGGCCTATCATCTGAAGATACCGATACTGCAACAAAGCGGTAGTGCCCATGCATCGGTCGGCCTTGATGTCGTATTTAAAACCGGCAAGACCACTGCTGTGATTGATGTCAATATGAAGGATGCAAGGCTGCAACTCTATAAGCTGGACCTTGGTATAGAGCGAGCTCATGCGCACTATGAAGACGGTATGGTCACTTTTGATAAGGTACGGCTGAAAGATAAAATGTATAGCGGTTCTGCGGAGGGGAGGGTAGAGTTCAAGAAGAAAAAAGCGGAGATAGTGGTCGATCTTGATTCTCTTCATAGCGGTGAAGACGCTAAAAAGAAGTTTTTTGAGATCAAAGAGAAGAAGCTCACCCTTGCTTTGGATTACAACAAAGGGTTATCTGTCAAGGTGCCCGAACTGGGATTTTCTATCAGTGAAGAGAGCAATACAACAAAGTTTTCATTTGAAGATCTGAATTTGATCAAACCCTATATGAAAGAGAAGGAGTACATTCAGGAAGGTGGAAGGGTCGATATCTCTACCGATGATTTCAAAACATTTGCTTTTAAAGGTCTATTAAAGCGAAGTACCTGTTTCTTTTATGAGGGAGATGATGTCTGTCATACCAGGGTTCCCTGCTCGGGGAAGATTACGCCTAAAGGGATAGATTTTTATGCATTTGATCAACGTCTTCATTTTAATGAAACAAGATCCAAGATTACTCTCAATGAACTCAATATAGACCTCAAAAAATTTATCCATTACCTTACGACACAACATGAAAAGGGTAACATCACCCGAAAAAAAGGAGAGTCTCTTGTCATCGTCGGGAAGAAGAGCAACCTTCGCTACGATAACTATACACTGGTAACAGACAGTTATGATGTTGAGGTCAAACCCAACGGTGATATCAAAGCGATCGGCAGTTCTGACGGTGATATTGTGAAGTTTGAAAAGAAGGGGGATATCTTCTCTCTGAACGCATTGCGTATCAAAGACAAGGTGTTGCATCCATTGATCGATTTTAGCGGACTGCAAAAGGGGCGTTATAGCCTTAAACAGTCGGGAGATATTAATAAGGTGCTGAAGGGGAGGATCATTATTGAGGGCGGAGTGATGAGAGACTTCAAAGCCTACAACAATACCATTGCACTGATCAATACCCTTCCGGCCCTGGCCATGCTGCAGGATCCCGGCTTTTCCAAAGAGGGATTCAAGATCAAAAAAGGGGTGGCTGAGTATCAGATCATCAAAGGGGAGAAGATCGTCTTTGACTCTATCTATATTGAGGGGAGATCCTCGACAGTCGTGGGGAAAGGGCTGATCGATCTAAAACAGAACAGGATCGATATTCAGCTGGCGATCAAAACAGCCAAGACATTAGGCAATGTGGTGGGCAACATTCCGTTGCTTGGATATATCCTTCTGGGAGAAGATAAGAGTATGACGATAGGTTTAACAATCCGGGGAACACTTGATAAGCCCAAAGTAGAAACCTCCGCAGCTGAAGAGATACTGACACTTCCCATTGAGTTGATCAAACGTACCATTGAGTCTCCCCGACAGATGATTGAAGAGACAAAGCATATACAAAAAGAGAATCCCAAAAAGGAAACAGAAGATCCTACAATCCATGAACAGTTAGGATTGGAAGATCCAGGCAAGAAAAATGAGATCCAGCAATCTGACGAGGGTTTCCATGAGTCTGAAACGCCTACATCACCAAAGGATGAATTGGAACTCTTTTAATAGTGGCATAGGTATCCCCACGAGCTACAGTCTGTTCCCTTCTCTATACAAGAGGAACGCTGGATGGTTTGATTCTCTTTTGTGCTACAATGCTCTTAACGGAGGTTTACATGAAAAGAGCATTGATCTTTATTTTTCTCGTTTTTACATTTGCAATGACAGGCGATGTTTACACGCCCCCGAAAGGCTCTTTAGAACGAGCAGCCATCATGAACGCGCTTAGAGCGGAAGTTCAAAGAACACAAAATGTAGAGGTGCTTTTTATTGTACGCATGCTTAAGCTCAAGGATGGATGGGCATGGACGGTTACGATGCCCATAAGCAAAGACGGTGCCAATCACTACGAAGATGTGATCGCGCTATTGCATAAAGAGGCAGGCAGATGGCAGGTCAAAGAGATTGTCTACACCGAGGTTGAGATGCCAGGGTGTGCCGATGATCCAGATTTCTTTGAAGGATTAGCCCAAAGATTTCCAAACGCGCCCAAAGAGATATTGACATTCGAAGAGGAGCATTAAACCTCTCCGGAGATTATTCATTTCTGAGCACGGTCAAGGGGTCGGTCTGGGAAGCTTTTTTCGCCGGATAGAGCGAGGAGAGCAGGATAATGACCGAGGTTCCCAGGATAATCAGCCCGAAATCACTCATCATAAGATCGACCGGAAGTTTTGTTGTGCCGTAGACATCTGCAGGCATAGAGATGATATCGAAGGTTTTGAGTACCCAGATACCAAAAAAACCAAGCAGTGTGCCTACCAGGATCCCCGTACTTCCTATGATCACTCCCAGTTTGAAAAAGATAGAGCGTATTTCCGCTTTGGTCGCTCCTAATGTGCGCATAAGGGCGATCTCGCTTCTACGACTCATCACCGTCATCAGCAGGGAGGAGATGATATTGAGCGAAGCGACAAGGATGATGAGCAGAAGTACCAAAAAAAGCGCCTTTTTCTCCATCTCCATTGCCGCAAAGAAATTGCCGTTTTGCTGCCACCAACCCTCTATGATAACTGAATCCGGAAGCGCAGCCCTGATCGCATCGATCTCTTTGAGGGGGTTTTCCGTATAGATATGAAGTCCGTCATAGTATCCCTCTTGACGTTTCAGCAGCTTATGAAACGCTTGATGAGTGGTATAGATGATCGCTTTGTCATAGGCTTTCAACCCGGAGTCAAAGATGCCGTCAATGAGAAAGCGTTTTTGCAGCGGCATCGTGGCAAATCCTATCGCCTCCTGTTCGGAGAAGTAAAGCGTGACCTTTTCTCCTTTTGGAGCATCCATTTCAAAGGAGAGCGAGTCGCCGATAATGATGCGATAGGTATCTTCTCCCTCACCTCTTGCCTCTTTAAAGATATGGTTGATCCGGCTCTCTTTATCGAAGTCGATTCCGTAAAGGAGAGATCCCTGGACGGCACCGGCATTTTTGGTGATCACCTGGGTCGTATAATAGGGGCTGAACTGAAGATGTGGAAACTTCTCCTGAAGCGTGCCGATAAGTTCATCGTTGACGGCATTCTGGGTGATGGGAAGGACCGTTAAGGGATAGTTCATCACAAAGAGACGTTTGGTGAACTCTTTTTGTGTGCCATTCATGATCCCCATGGCGATCATCAGTACCATGACACCTGCAGAGATACCCAAAAATGCCAGCAATGCAGAGATAAAGATAAAAGGATTATCCTTGTCATATTTCAGGTAATGGCGGATGATATGATGCACAAACTCTCTATTGATCATAGTTTTCATCGTTTCTTCCTTCCTCTGCCCGATAGTGAGTTGCGCGCTATTCCAATCAGGCTAAAAGTCCTCTTTTTGGGCCACTCGTTCCACAGCAGTTTTTGTATTTTTTGCCTGATCCGCAGGGGCATGGTTCATTGCGTTTAGGTCTCTTCGTTCCTATGATCGGCTTATTTTTTTTGGATTCGCTCTCCTCTTCGTTACTGAGCACAGCACCCGCTATGCTGCTGTCAAGCTCTTCTCTGATATGTTCGACCGCTGCCTCTTCTTCTTCGGGAGACTCAAAGCTGAACTGCACAAGCTGCAGGGTTCTGACCGCTTCATATTTGATACGCTGTACCAGCTCCTGGAAGAGTCTGTAGCTGTCCTGTTTGTACTCCGTCAACGGATCCTTTTGGTTATATCCTCTCAGCCCGATACCTGTTTTGAGCACATCCATCTCATAGAGGTGGTCCCTCCATTGCGGATCGAGCACCCTCAGGTAAAGGACCCGTTCGATCTCGTTACGTTTGTCAGGATCGATCACGGACATCTTCTCTTCATAGAGATCTTCCATCATTTTGGTGATCTTCTCTGTGATCTCTTCGATCTCGGCATCTTTGAATGGATCGCCTTTGACCGTGATATTGAGCTCCTCCTTGATCAGGGCAGTCAGTTTTTCAATGTTGTAGTCTTCTTTTGGGGTACCTGGGAAGATATCACACTGCTCCAGGAGATACACGATATACTCGGCACGGTTCTCTTTGATCTTCGCACCGATATCGAACTCGGGGTCAAGCAGCTGGTTTCTGAATGCATAGATCGCTTTTCTCTGGTGGTTTGCTACATCATCGTACTCAAGGATATGTTTACGTGATTCATAGTGCTGGTTTTCTACTTTTTTCTGTGCTTTTTCTACAGAGCGTGTCACGATCTTAGAGTCGATGTATTCGCCTTCTTCGACCCCCAGCCTGTTCATGATGTTTCTGATCTTCTCTCCGCCAAAGATACGAAGAAGGTTGTCATCAAGGCTGAGGAAGAACTGGCTCTCTCCCGGGTCTCCCTGTCGTCCCGAACGTCCTCTCAGCTGGTTGTCGATACGTCTGCTCTCGTGCCTTTCCGTACCGATGATCACAAGGCCTCCCAGGCTTCTTACTTCATCATCGATCTTGATATCGACACCGCGTCCTGCCATGTTGGTGGCTACGGTGACCGCACCTTTAACACCTGCATCCATGATGATCTCAGCCTCTTTTTCATGGTTCTTCGCATTCAGTACGTTATGAGGGATCTTCTCCTTTTTCAGCCTCTCGTGGATCTTTTCAGACTTTTCGATCGAAGCTGTACCGATGAGTACCGGCTGGCCTTTGCTGTGGAGCTCTTTGACCCTTTTTACGACGGCATTAAGCTTTTCGCGTTCGGTATTGTAGATCAGGTCGTTTTTATCTTCTCTGGCGACAGGAAGATGGGTAGGGATGGAGATGACTTCCAGGTTATAGATCTGGGAAAACTCTGTCGCTTCAGTCTGTGCCGTACCTGTCATTCCGGCGAGTTTCTCATAGAGTCTGAAGTAGTTTTGGTAGGTGATCTCCGCAAGTGTCTGGGACTCTTCCTGGATCTCTACATCCTCTTTGGCTTCAAGCGCCTGGTGAAGTCCTTCTGAGAATCTTCTTCCTTCACTGAGACGTCCCGTAAACTCATCAACGATAATGATCTCATTGTCTTTGACAACGTAGTGCACATCTTTTTCGAAGAGATAGTGCGCCTTGAGCGCCTGGTCAAGGTGGTGAGAGAGTGCAGCGTTCTCAAGATCATACATATTCTCTACATCAAAGAGCTCCTGCGCTTTTTCCAGCCCCTGCTCGGTCATGATGATCAGACGGTTCTTCTCATCAACGATGAAGTCTCCTGTGGTCTCTTCAGGTTCTCCGGGTCTGGTAACTTTCTTTTCGCCTTTTTCCAGCTGCAGGGCTATTTCGTTGGCACGCTGGTAATGGTTGTGGTCTCTGTGCGTCGGTCCGGAGATGATCAGCGGCGTCCTTGCCTCATCGATAAGGATGGAGTCAACTTCATCGACGATGGCAAAGTGGTGCTCTCTTTGTACCTTCTCTTCGATGCGCACTTTCATATTGTCACGCAGATAGTCAAATCCATACTCATTGTTGGTACCGTAAGTGATATCTGCCGCGTATTGCGCTTTTCTCTCCTCTTCACTGTAGAGCTCGGAGGTGATGCATCCTGTGGTAAATCCAAGGAAATGATAGAGTTGCCCCATCTCTTCTGCATCTCTTTTTGCCAGGTAGTCGTTGACGGTGACGACATGGACACCTTTCCCGGTCATGGCATTCAGCACAACAGCGAGGGTAGCAACCAGTGTTTTCCCCTCACCGGTTTTCATCTCCGCGATGTTGCCGTCATTGAGCACCATACCTCCGACCATCTGTACGTCATAGTGGCGCATACCCAGCACACGTTTGGCTGCCTCTCTTGTAATGGCAAAGGAGTCAAAGAGTACATCATCCAGGCTTTTTTCACCGTTTTGAACGTTCTGTTTGAGTGTTTCAAATGCTGCTTTGAGCGCATCATCATCCAGCTGTTCATATTGCGCTTCAAGCGCATTGATCCGTTCGACCTTTTTGAGATAGTTTTTTACGATCTTGTCGTTTCTTGTACCAAAGACCTTATTGAGAACATTTTGTATCATCGTTTGTTTAGCCCCGTTTTAAAATGGAGTTATTCTATCTAAAAAGTGGTTAATTTGTCGTTATCCTCTCTAAACTCCCCAGGTTGCAGACTTTTCTTCACAAAAAGCGGAAGATGGCCACTCTCTTATCAAGGCTATTTTGATAAAATAAGCCAAGCAGATAGAAGGACAGCAATGAAGCGATTATGGACAGTAATGATACTTTCGGGAATCCTGGCGGCATCCCCGATCAGTATACCGGAGAATTTCAAGGCCGAGTTTACACAGAGGATCACCAATCCTGATAAAAAAGTGATACATTATAAAGGAACGGTACGTTTTTCAGGACCGAAGATGCTCAAGTGGGTCTATCAGGAACCCACAAGAAAAGAGGTCTGCAGCAATGGCGAAAATGTCACGGTGGTCGATCACGACCTGGAGCAGGTCTCCTACTACCTGATAGAGAAGGGCTTTGACCTTGCCGAGATCCTCAAGACAGCAAAACCCTACAAAGAGACCAAGACGGTTTTTATCGCAAAATATCAGGGCAGGAACTATACGATCCAGGTTGATGCCAAAAAGCGTCTTTCGCGTGTTGCCTATTATGACGATCTGGAAAATGAAGTATTGATCATCTTTGAAAAGATGCAGTATGGCAAGGGTAAACTGCCATTTGAAAGTCTGCTCTGTGAAGCACCCGCATCCTATGATGTGATCGGGGAGTAGTGATGGATAGTCTGTTAGTAAAAATGCAGGATGATTCTGCGTTGATGCTATTGATAGGTTTGGCAGTCGTAGTCCTTCTGATCATTGTGCTGGTGGTCGTGGTCTTCTCCACCAAATCCAAAACATTGGCCGACAAGCTCTATGACCTCAAGCAGATAGAGGGTGAAAAAGATGAGAAGATTACCGTACTCGAACAGGAGCTGCAGATCTATCAGCTCAGAGATGCCAGCCAGAGGCAGGAGCTTCAGCAGTTTCAGGAGACCAAAGAGGCATTAAAGCAGCTGCAGGAAGAAAAAAGCGCTTTGGATACAAGGCATAACGCCCTCGAAAAACTGATGAGTGAAATGACGGTAAAGCTGCAGAACAGTGAAGAGAGATATGACAATCTGCTGCAGGAATACAAGACAGTGGTGGAGCTCAATGAAAAACTCAGAGAAGATAACAGCAAGTACCATACAAACAATGCAAGGCTTCTTACGAAGCTTGAGAGTGAAACACGCCATGCGCAGGACCAGATGGATCTGATGAAAGCACACAAGCAGGAGCTTAAAAACGAGTTTGAAGCATTGGCCAAAAAAGTCTTTGAGGGCAATTCGCAGAAATTTGCCGAATTCTCCAAGGAGAATATCGACAATATGATCAAACCTCTGCAGATCCAGATCGCGGAGTTTAAAAAGCAGGTTGCCGATACCTATAATGCGGAGAGCAGTGATCGGGCGGTCTTGAAGAACGAGATCCACTCCCTCAAAGAGCTCAACCAGAAGATCAGTCAGGATGCGATCAATCTCACCAAAGCGCTCAAAGGCGAAAGCAAAAAACAGGGCGTATGGGGAGAGATGGTCCTGGAGCATGTGCTTGAAGCTTCGGGACTCCGAAAAGGGTTCGAGTTTGAACGTGAAGTGAGTTTGAGTACAGAGGATGGGGATATCCTCAGGCCGGATGTGATCGTGCATCTTCCTGATGCGCGTGATATCATTATCGATGCGAAGACTTCCCTGGTAGCCTATGAACGCTATATCAATGCGCATGATGAGGTAAAAAAGGCAAGCTACCTGAAGTCCCATCTTGATTCGATCAGGTCCCATGTCAATTTGCTTGCGGCGAAGAACTATGAACGGCTCAAGGAGGTCCATACACTGGATTTCATCTTTATGTTCATGCCTATCGAAGGGGCATTGGCGGTTGCCCTGGAACACGACAGCTCTTTGTATGATGAGGCATTCAGGAAGAAAATACTCCTGGTCGGGCCGACTACACTGCTTGTGGCGATGCGCGCAGTGGAGAATGTATGGAAACATGAACGCCAAAACCAGAATGCCAAAGAGATCGCAAGACGTGCGGGTGCCATGTATGACAAGTTTGTCGGATTTTCGGAGGATCTGCTCAAGATATCCAAACAGATCGACATGGTGCAGAGCAGTTTCAATGCAGCAAGAAACAAACTCAGTGACGGAAAAGGCAACCTGGTAAGACAGGTAGAGCAGCTCAAGGAACTTGGTGCACAGACCAGCAAGAAGATTCCCAAAGAGCTCTAAAAAGGATATGAAATGAATGCACAGACAGCACAATATTCGGACCAGTTGGCCGAGTATACAAAATCACCTTCCAAAGTTTTCAAGGAAAACGGAAAACTGAAAGGAAGTTTTTATGAGAAAACGCTCTATGAGCTGCAGCATGAATTGGTCAAGCTGCAGCAGTGGATTATCAAAAACAATAAACGTCTGCTGGTGATCTTTGAAGGGATGGATATGGGAGGAAAAAGCTCAACGATCAAAGAGCTCACCACCTATCTCAATCCCAGGGAAACACGTTCTGTCGCACTCCCGAAACCAAACTCCGAAGAGTCGGGACAGTGGTACTTCCAGCGCCATATCAAGCAGCTGCCCAATGCGGGAGAGATCGTCTTTTTCGACAGGTCATGGTATAACAGGGCAGGGATTGAGCAGGTATTCGGTTTTTGTACACAGGAGCAGCATGATCTTTTTTACAGGCAGGTGAATGACGTGGAGAAGCTGCTTGTGGATGACGGGATCATGGTATTTAAGTTTTATCTGAATATCACAAAAGAGACTCAGGCAAAACGTATCAAACAGAGAGAGAAAGACCCTCTTAAAAACTGGAAACTCTCCGATCTTGACTATAAGTCACACGATGCCTATGGGACCTATCTGAAGTACCGTGACAAGATGTTTGATCTCTCCGGAACGCTTATCGTACCGTGGATAGAACTGCAGGCAGACGATAAAAAACGCGCAAGGCTCAATGCCCTGCGTTTCCTGCTCTCAAACATCTCTTACGAGAAGAAAGACATGGATGTGATCAGGGGCGTAGACGAAAAGATACTCACACTTCATTCATAAATAAAAGTAAATAAAGGAATCATTATGGCAAACGTAACAATCTGGCACAATCCAAAATGCAGCAAGTCAAGAGACTCCTTCAAGCTGCTAGAAGAGAGAGGGATCGATGCAGAGGTGATCAAATATCTTGACACGCCTCCGACTAAAGAGGAGCTCAAAGAGGTCTTGAAGATGCTGGGAATGGCTCCCCGGGAGCTGATGCGTACCAAAGAGGAGATCTATAAAACGTTGCATCTTGATAAAGAGACGGATGATGAAAAGCTGATCGAAGCAATGGCAGAGCATCCAAAGCTGATCGAAAGACCCATCGTGATCAAAGAGGGCAAAGCAGTGATCGGCCGCCCCATTGAAAAAGTGGTAGAATTGATTTCTTGACTTTTTATGTTAAAATTCGCCCAATTATTATTCAAAGTAAGGAAAAGAGATGCTTAGTACAGTAAACTTAACACAACGCTACGGAAAACGTGTACTATTTGACAAGATCAATATTACATTGGATGTCGGTAAACGCTACGGGCTTATCGGCGCCAATGGTGCAGGAAAATCGACATTTTTAAAGATCCTATCAGGTGAGATAGAGCCTACTGACGGTGAAGTACAGATACAGCCTGGACTCAGACTGGGCGTACTCGGACAAAACCAGTATGCTTTTGAGAACTTTACGCTCAAAGATGCCGTACTTTACGGGAACAAAAAGCTCTATGATGCGCAGAAAGAGAAAGAGAAGCTCTATATGGAAGGGGACTTCGAGAACGATGCGGTCAATAACCGTCTTGCAGAGCTTGAGATGATCTGTGCGGACGAGGATCCGACCTATGAGTCTGATGTCCATATCGAAAAATTGCTTGAGGCGCTGGGGTTCCCGGCAAGCCAGCATGATGACCTGATGAGTTCGATCACAGGCGGGGACAAGTTCAAGATTCTGCTTGCACAGGTACTCTTCCTCAAGCCCGATATCCTGCTCCTTGATGAGCCTACGAACAACCTCGATATCGAGACGATCGGCTGGCTTGAAGAGGAACTCAAACGCCATGAGGGTACGATGGTCGTGATCTCCCACGACAGACACTTCCTCAATGGTGTCGTCACGCACATCCTTGATCTGGATTTCCAGAATATCCGTGAGTTTACGGGGAACTATGATGACTGGTATATCGCGGCAAATCTGATCGCCAAGCAGGCTGAAACAAACAGAGGCAAAGCAATGAAAGAGAAAGAGGAGCTTGAGAAGTTCATCGCCAGATTCTCTGCAAACGCATCAAAGGCAAAACAGGCTACCAGCCGCCAGAAGCAGCTGGATAAACTTGATATCCAGGAGATCAAACTCTCTTCCAGACGGGATCCTTCGATCATGTTCAAGCCGCACCGTGATATCGGTAACGAAGTGCTTGAAGTGACAGAGATATCAAAGAGCTACGATGATGAGAAAGTACTTGAAAATATCTCTTTTAAAGTCAATAAGGGTGATAGAATCGCTTTGATCGGCTCCAACGGTGCAGGTAAAACGACGCTGCTTGAGATACTGATGGGCAAACTTGAAGCGGATAGCGGAAGCTATAACTGGGGGCAGACGATCTCAACCAGCTATTTCCCGCAAAATACGACCGATATCGTGACGGGCGATATAGAATTGCCTCAGTGGATCCAGGGATTTGATCCGAAATGGCATATCGACGAGATCCGCAAGACGCTTGGCCGTATGCTCTTCAGCGGTGAAGAGCAGAAGAAGAAGGTGGATGCCTGTTCAGGGGGAGAAAAACACCGTGTAATGCTCTCCAAGATGATGATGGACAGTGCCAACTTCCTTGTGATGGATGAGCCGAACAACCACCTCGACTTGGAAGCGATCGTTGCTCTTGGTGAAGCACTGCATGACTATGAAGGCGGTGTGATCTGTGTCACGCACGACCGTGAACTGATCGATGCCTTCGCGAACCGTATCATCAAACTGAACGAAGACGGCACGATGATCGATTTTGAAGGGGACTATGAAGCCTTCGTGGAGCAGTACGGCCACTAAGAACTTATCTTCTCCCATTACGACGGTTCCCGTCGTAGTCTACATAGACTACTCCCCCCTTTTTTTTTACAATCATATTTTTGGATTTATATCCGTAGATTCTGTCTTGTGCCGTAGGTTTGGCACTGCGAAACGTCTCTTATGATGATACTACGTATTGTTTGTCATCACAGAGAGTGCAAGCACAAGGTATCGGCTTCTTCCCATTGTTTTATCTTTTTTTTGTATTATTAGTTAAGAAAAAAGGGGTTTTCAAAAGATGTCAAATTGTCATAGATTTTTTAGATGTGGTGTATGCATTCCCACGTGCAACAAGCGAAAGAAAAGGTGGTAATGCTATAAATTCATCTAAAAGTAGTCTGCCTATGCAGCGGTATTTTGGTAAAGGTGAATGGTTAAGAAAAGGTCTTCCTACTCC